>Ga0214473_10010173_pt1 | contig 11078 bp, 8 predicted proteins | sample RVTome_7_FD_203509 | JGI IMG/M metagenome (GOLD analysis project Ga0214473, IMG submission 203509) | Soil microbial communities from uranium-contaminated site in the Upper Colorado River Basin, Wyoming, United States - RVT98D197 | ecosystem: Environmental > Terrestrial > Soil > Contaminated >...
GTTAATACGATGATGAGGGTGGAATACTCTCAGATCAAACGGTACTATTCGGACAGGAGGTTTATTGAATGAGACCATCCACTTCAAAAGCTTTGTTCGGTATTCTTTTGGTTTCGACCATTGTTCTGGGCGGTTTCCCCATTTGTGCGGCTGCGGAGACCACCGTTGAAAAAATTATGAACAATGGAGATTCCTATGATGGCCGGAAGGTCTCGGTCAAAGGAACTGTTTCAAATCTAAAAGTTGAGACATTAGAGATTGGAAAAACCTATACGACATTCTTGCTCGTCGGTAAATCCGGAGGTCGTATCAAGGTCTCTGTCTCGGGAACACTGAAACTCAAACCAGGACAAGAGGTTCGAGTGAAGGGCGTCTATCGAAAGGTCAGGACAACCGCCCATCGCTATTATTACAACGAAATAGAGGCGTCGAAAGTTAAGTGAATGGAGATGGGAAGAAGAAGGATAGATGAGGTGACGGGAAAACAAAAAATGGTTAACCTCAGCCGGTTCTCCTCCTTCGGGAATTCAAGGAAAAACTTCTTGATAGGGAGCCCCTGACTTGTTACATCTGGAAGAAGTCAGATTGCTGTCCGAGCAATATCCAACCCGGGATCATTATCCCTTCAACATTGATGCGCTTCAGCAAACGCGAACCATCCCATTTTCTTCGCCTGTCACTTTTTTTGTCGGGGAAAATGGTTCAGGGAAAACCACCCTGCTCGAAGCACTGGCCCGAAGGTGCCATATACACATCTGGAGTGGAATTGAAAGAACCCGTTCTGTAATCAACCCTCATGAAGAGAGATTCTATCTATATATCGAAGTCAAATGGACGGATGGCGTTGTTCCAGGTTCCTTTTTCTCATCACAAATCTTTCGTAATTTTGCCCAATTGGTAGATGAGTGGGAAGCAGACAATCCAGGACAGATCGATTATTTTGGAGGGAAATCTCTGATGGCCCAATCTCACGGACAGTCCATCATGTCTTTTTTCAGATCTCGTTACAAGATCAAAGGACTCTACCTCTTAGACGAACCCGAAACAGCCCTTTCACCCAAAAGCCAGTTGGAGCTTCTGAAACTTCTTCAGGAGATGGGCGCTCTGGGGCATGCCCAATTTATCATTGCCACCCACTCTCCGATTCTCATGGCCTGTCCCGGATCCGTGATTTACAGTTTCGATGATGCGCCGGTGAAGAAGGTCTCTTATGAGGAAACAGAACATTACAAAATTTACAGGAGCTTTATGGAGAATCCCGGTCGGTATTTCAAGGGAGAATAACGAACTTCATCCATCTCGACAAGAGCTTGATCCATGGAAAATACAGGAATAAAGGGGTCGCCGCAGAAAAGATCTGGACAGCAAAGAAGTCAGAGAAGGGAAAAAAGAGTTCTAAGGCCCACCCGGTGAAATCGATTGAACAAACCCCTCAATCTCGTCCCACTTGAACGAATTCTTGACATAAAAGCGGTCCGCTCCATATTGAGCGGCCGCTTGTCGGTATTCCGGCAAATCATAATCTGTCAGAATGGCGATGTTGATATCCGGGAAGTCCTTTTTTACCCTTTGGGTAAGCTGAAGGCCGTTGACTCCGGGCAAACGGATATCCATAAAGATGAGATGAGGAGGACCTCCTTTGATTTTCTGCAAGGCTTCGTCGCCATTTGCAGCCTCCTCAATGACCATGGATGGGAAATAGTCAAAAAGACTTTTCTTGAACGCCTCCCGAAAGATACGATTGTCTTCAACGATCAATACCCTTAACATTTCCCCCCCCTTGATGAATTATTAATCAGGCCATAATTGTGTAGACACTGGAAGCTAAATCCCTCCTGCCCTCCCTTTACTCGCCGCGCAAGCGCTGGCGCAGCGGGCAAAAGGGAGGAATTCCCCTCTTTGGAAAAGAGGGGTTAGGGGAGATTCTCAGAGGATTATGTCTTTTCTATTATGGACTCCTTAGTAACAGACATTACCCCCACTCTTACCCTCCCCGTCGATGGGGGAGGGCGAGGGTGGGGGTGTCAGGCTTTGTTCTATGTCTGCCTGCCGGAGGGCAGGCGCATTCCTTGGCCGCCGAAGCTCTCCGAGCGTAGGTGGTCGGATTCCGCCATGCACCACGTGGGGCGCATGGCAGCCGTGTACCCTACGTGGTACACGGCGCATTCAGAGGGGCCACCAGGCTCGAATGATCGTTCCTTTCCCCTCAATGGATTCAATGTGAAAAGAACCGCCTGAAAGCTCTGTCCGCTCCCTCATGCTCGTAAGCCCCAATCCCCGCCTCGCGCTCTTCGCATCAAGCACCTTCTCCAGATCGAAACCCTGTCCGTTGTCCTCAACCGTAACTTCCATCCCACCATCAATTTTCCGCAGGCGCAAACGCGCAAGGTCCGCTTTACTGTGTTTGGCAACGTTGTTTAGGGCCTCCTGGGTAACCCGATAGATCACGGTCTTCAAAGAATCGGGCACCTCGCTTTCCTCGATCCTCACCTCCTGGTCCACGCGAATCCCCGAATAAATCGTCTGAAACCTTCTGGAGAACCAGGAAAGGGTAGGCAAGAGACCCAGGTCATCAAGCATCGATGGCCGCAAATCCATCTGTATTCTCCGGCATTCTTCGACAGCTTCTTGAATCACGGGGACGATCATCTCCAAAGATTCGGTCTCAGCGTCTGCTTTCTTTCCGATCCGCTGGAGGGTATCCTCCACCTTGAATTTAATCCCGCTCAGGCAAGCCCCGATGGTATCATGGAGCTCACCGGCAATTCTTTTTCTCTCCTCCTCGTGAGCGGAGAGGAGTTTTATGGAGAGTTGCCGCAACGCCTTATTCGCCTCCGCCAGTTCTTCGGTCCGCTCCCGAACCCGCTGCTCCAGTGTCTCCGTCAGATGCTGAAGTTCCAGAGTCCGCTGCCGTAGCGTCTCCTCTGCCCGCTTGCGCTCTGTGATGTCGCGGTTGGAGGCGCGGCGCCCCAGCGACTGTCCGTTCGCGTCCAGCACGGGCTGGCAAGCGTGACCGATCCACCGTTCCTGACCGTCGCGGCCTACGATGCGGAATTCGAGTTCACACAATTCCGGATGAGATTGGTCCCCGAGTAGGTGCGACGCGACGCGCTCGCGGTCGTCCGGGTGAATGATCCGGAAGTGGAGCTCCGGGTCCTGCATGAATTCTTCGCGGGTGTAGCCAGTGATGCGCTCGCAGGAAGGCGAGACGTAAAGGAGGCGGTCATCCGGGCTGCGCCAGTACTCCCAGTCATAGGTGAAGTCTGAAACGATGCGGAGTGTGTCAGCCGATTTGCGCAGCACCGCTTCGGCCCTTTCACGAGCAAGAATCTGCCTTTGCAAACCCCTCTTTGATATCACGATTCCTGCCATACCGACTATCCATAATAAAAGGTGGGCGAGCGATATTTTCTTGATCAGCGGTCTCTCGATCGCCGAGAGAGGCGCCATCGGTACGGAAACACTGATTCCTCCCCGGATATCTCCCTCCTTGTATCCTTGTAAGGCATGACATTTAAGACAGGCCTTTTCCGCGACAAAAGGACGCATCAGGCGCATGTATTCTTCGCCTGCTATTTTCTCAACCGAGCTGACCTCTTTCACGCCTCTCTCAAAAGACTTCAAAGCCGCGGCTTCCCATGGATCAGGACTGTTTTCAGGACGAATGGGTTTGAGGCTGGTGAGATGGCTTTGGCTGCCACGGATATCGGCCGCCATTTCATTGACCTGCCGGGTCATGTATGCCGGATTGATCAACGTAAGGGACAAACCGGAAGACGTGGTCATATCCCGGTCGGGGACATGGAGGTATGGATTGGGGGGCGTGTGCTCCGAAACCGGAACATAGATGCCGCCCTGCCTCGCGGCCCATCTCCGGTAAATGACATCTTTTTCAAGAGTAAGGTGGGCACTGTTATGGGCAATTTTGAGGATTTTCTCCCTCTGTTCATATAGATTCCACAGCAGGGAAGCAACGATACATCCCGTCCATAATAATACAAGGACCCATGAATGGTATCTTAGACGGCTGAAGAGATTTCCTGCTTTTTCTTTATCTATCATCTAGCGGCTCCGAACCTTAAATGGTTTTGCATATCCTGTAATAACTCTGTCAGCGCCTCTAACCGCCGGCGTTATATGATCGCTCGGTCGTCATTCGTGCCCCGATTTCCATCGGGATAAACTCCAGCAGGAATCCAGAATGGAAACTCAGTAGACAAAAACCTCTGGATACCCGCTTTCGCGGGTATGACAAAATAGGGTGGTCTGTTTTAAGTACACCCTTAATTCTTAACTGCTGGCTTTGTCTATCATTCCGCAATCCCTGCCTGCCGGTTGGCAGGCGCATTCCTTGGCCGCCGAAGCTCTCCGAGCATAGGCGGCCGAATTCCGCATTCAGATAGGCCACGACACGCGAATCATCGTCCCCTTCCCCTGGGTGGATTCAATCACAAAAGAACCGCCTGAAAGCTCTGTTCGCTCCCTCATGCTTGAAAGCCCCAGTCCCTGAGTAGAGCCTCCCGGAGCCTGCGCCTTCGAAAGGTCAAATCCTTGACCATTATCCTGGATAACCAGTTCTATCGCCTGATCCGTTTTCCGCAGGGAGAGTAGTGCCATTGGGGCCACGCTATGTTTGGCGATATTGTTCAAACCTTCCTGCAGAACCCTGAAGATTACCGTCCTCAAGGAGCCAGGCACTTCATGCTCTTCGATCTCGATACTCTGGCTTATGCGGATTCTTGAATAAGTTGACTCAAACTGACGGCAGAACCACCTGAGGGTTGCCAAGATCCCCAGATCGTCCAGCATGGAAGGTCTTAAATTCATCTGGATTCTTCGGGCTTCCTCAATCGCTCCTTGAACGATGGGGATAACGCTTTTCAAGGCAGTCGTTGTCTCAGGACTCTTGTCAGCAACTTCTGTGAGTGCACTTTCCACTTTGAATTTGATGGCAGACAAGGATGATCCAATGCTGTCATGGATTTCACCGGCAATCATTTTTCTTTCTTTCTCTTGAGCGTTGAGGAGCTCCATGGAGAGATGCCGAAGGTCGCTTTCCGATTTTTTCAACTCACTCTCGATCCTCGCACACTCATCAATTTGATTCCTCAATACTTCATTGGCTGCCTCCAGTTCCGCGGTTCGTTCCTGTACCTGCCGCTCCAGTGTCTCGGTCAATTGCTGAAGTTCCAAAGTCCGCTGGCGCAGGGCTTCTTCGGCCTGTCTGCGCTCGGTGATGTCCCGGCCATAGACGTTGGCGTAGCCTTCTTCAGGGAAAGGTGTGATCGAAACAGAATAAAACCTTCCCCCCAGCTCTATGTCCTGGGTCGCCTCCTTTCCCTCCGGCATGGACTGTCCGAACAGCGGCAGGAGCGGACCCTGGAGTGGTTTTCCGACCTCGCACCCCCACCCAGGTATCTCCGCAGACGCCGGATTGCAGTAGAGCATAGTCCCGTCGGCGGACACCCGCAGGACGGGGTTGGGGTTCTCATCCGGAAACCGCGCCAGCCAGACCGCCCGCTCAAGGGCCTCGCGCAGCTTGGCCTGCGCACGTCGCTTCTCGGTGACGTCATGAAAAACGAGAACCACCCCGATTACGTTACCGGCGGCGTCCAGGATCGGCGCAGCGCTGTCCTCGATGGGCACTTCCCGGCCATCCTTGGTAACCAGCGCAGTGTCATTGGCCAGGCCGACCACACGTTTCTCGTTAAGGACTCGCGCCACCAGGTCTTCAGCCGACGTGTGGGTCTTCTCGTTGATGATCCGGAAGACGCTCTGGATCGGCTGACCCAGGGTCTCCTCAATTTGCCAGCCGGTCAGCATTACGGCGACAGGATTGAGAAAGGTGATCCGGCCTTCTGTATCGCTGGCGATCACCGCATCGCCGATACTGCTGAGCGTTACGCGTAGCCACTCGCGCTGGCGACGTAGATCCTCTTCCGCCCGCTTGCGCTCGGCAATCTCCCTCTCCAGGTCCGCTTTGGACGCAGTCACAGCCTTCAGATTAGTGGTCATCCGGTTGAAGGCGTGTGACAAATCGCCGATTTCGTCGTTCTCTTTTTCTTCGATGATAAAATCAAGGTTGCCGGAGCCGATGACGGCAGCCCCGGCCTGGAGTGCCACTATCGATTTCAGGATGCGGCGGTAAGTCAGCATATAGCTGACTAAAAGAAATGCCCCGAACAAACCCACCATGAAATAGATGAGCATGCTTCTCGTATTTGTTAGCTGGTCCATCTGTTGATGTAATAGCTGTGATAATCGTGAAGCATCCGATACCACTCCCTGGCTTTGAACCGCCATCCGGCTCCATGAGACCTGAAGAAATGCCAGGTCAGGACCTGAGCTCCGTTTCTGAGACGGGCCTCCGACAGCAGATGCCACACTGTCGAATACCTGTTTCAATCGCTGTTCATTTGCCTGTATATTGCGGATAAGCGCCTGCTGCTCCGGCTTTTCTGCTCGCAGCCTGGCAACCTCGCTGGAAAAAGACGCAAACCTGGTTTGCCATCGGGTGAGTTGCTGGCTTTCGCGGTAAATCAGGTAGTCATTGGACAAGTAGCTTAGCTCGCTTGCCCCCTGGGCGAGACTGCTGGCAATCTTCTCCTGTTCATTGGCCTTTTCTATCTTTTGATGGGTGATTATCGCCGATACCGCAATAACGGCCAGGATAATGCCGAACAGGAGCATGGTTATGATGAATTGCGTTCTAATTCTCATGGTTCTCCCCTAGCGAATGATATTGACCGCTTCTGGCCTTATCGCTTTGAGGCCATCCGTGTATATGTAATTCCCAAAATCTGGCACAGTCTTTTCATTTGTAAGATTGTTCCTTATCATCCACCGGGCCTCGTCTTCCATGGCCGCGATTAGCCCCTGGTCGAGTGATACGGAGAGCTGGTATTCTGGCCAGATTGCATCGATATAGGCATCATCGTACCGCAGACGTTTCTGAACAATCGCTTTTGCTGCATTCGGGTGACTCACCACATAGTTTTCCGCCTGAACGAGTGACCTCAAGAGCCTGCCAATCACCTCCGGGTGACTTGACGCCCAGGCCTCTGTGCTGGTGACATTAAAATAAATGAGCTGGCCGCTCTGTGCCGGCCACATGACAACGCTATCGCCCAGCTTCTTTTTAATCGTATTGGCATGGGGCTCAATGACAGCCACCGCATCCACACTACCACTCACGAGGACGTCCACTGCCTGTACCGGAGTGACATTTACCAGGGTCACCTGCCTGATGCTCATACCGTGAAGGTCCAGAAAACGCCCCAGGAAGAATTCAGAGGAGGTCTCTCTAGCAACGCCAATCCTTTTTCCCTTAAGGTCCGCAATGCCGCGTATTCCTTTGTCCATCCTGCCGATGATATATGTATTCTGGAACTTGCTGATACTGGCGATATTCCGAATATTCTTTTTTTTCAAGACATTCCTGACAATGACGTACTCGGCACAGGTCGCCAGATCTATCTCTCCGGTCAGCATCGCATCTGCAACTTCCGCCCCGGTATCGTAATCTCTAAATACTACGTTGAGGCCGTTGGCGACAAAAAGCCCGCGGTCTTCGGCGATATATATAAGCGCTTTGGTTTCATTGGGATTTTGTCCCATAGTGACTGTCTCTGCCTTTCCTGAATAGCCGCTCCTTGAACAGGACCATGGACCAAAGACCATAACTGTGACAAGGACAATAGCTATCAGGAAAGATCTGCATATTGATCCGGCAATCAAGTAGTTTGTCATGCCGGACTTGATAAGCCTGCCCCGGACTCCGATCCGGGGTTCGCCGGAATGACTACTGCAAGAAGTCTGAGGGTATTTACTTGGCCTCTCAGTAATAGCATCCTGCGATTCCGTTGCATCTTTCCTCACCTCACCGAATTCATCTTATCTCCCCCTTTGAAAAAGGGGGATTCAGGGGGATTTAGCGAATGATATTGACCGCTTCTGGCCTTATCGCTTTGAGGCCATCCTCGTAAATGTAATTCAAAAAATCGGGGACCCGCTTTTCAGTAGTCATATGATTGCTGATCATCCAGCGCGCCTCATCTTCCATGGCCAGAATGAGCGACTGGTCGATCGAGAGAACGAATTGGTTTTGAGACCAGACCCTATCCACCTCATGGTCCGTAAAGTTCAGCTTCTTTTTCAAGATAGCTTTAGCCTGGTCAGGATGTTGAGCAATATAGTCTTCAGACTGGTGCATCGTCTTCAAGAATCGTTTTACTGCCTTGGGGTTTTGCATTATCCATTCGTTCAGGCCTAATACCAAACTATAAAAAGGCTGACCGTTCTGTGCCGGCCAGAGGACCGCATGATCGCCCAGTTGGCTTTGAACATTTCCAATAAAGGGAGGGATAGACATGACCGCGTCGATATCACCGTGGATAATTGCGTCCGCGGACTCCTTGAGCGTACCATTAACAAGTTCTACGTCTCCAATACTCAAACCGTGCAAGTCAAGAAATCTTCCAAGCTGGAAATCGAGTATCGTCCCTCTGACTACACCAATCTTTTTCCCTTTGAGGTCTGGGATTGTATTGATCCCACGGTCCTTCCGCCCGACAACAAATGCGTAGTCAACCTTGTCGATACTGGCAATTGCTTTGAGATTCTTCTTGTCAAATACGCTACCAACAAGCACGTATTCCGCCACCGGGGTTGACAAATCCACTTCACCGTTCACCACCCCCTTCGCGGCATTCAATCCAACGTCGTAGTACTTGATAATCACATCGAGCTTATTTTCTGAGAAAAAGTTACGTTCTTGCGCTACGAAGATTGGGACTGATGGTTCCAGGAGGACGGTCCCAAGTCTGATTGATTCCGTGGGCCCTGAATCGCTTTCTGGAGAACAAGACCACGAGCTAAAGACCATCATCAGCAGTATGCCAACAAGAGCAACTGTTCCGGGTGCTAATTCGATTTGTTTCTTGGGATGATTACTCACAATAGCTCCTCCAATTAATTGCTGCCATCCAGTTCTTCTCTATGGGTATTCGGCTGATCCAGCGACGTCTATCTCCTTGTTCAGTAAGCCGTTTATGGCAGCCGACCCGGTTTCATAAGTCCTCATGTCAGAATTTATCCCATTCGCCGCAAAAAATGCTGATCTTCGGCAGTGAAGAGAGGAGCGGCTGCATCGAAAGCTTCAGCATATTTGTCTCTTCACGCTCCCCGCTTTTCATCCCCCATTCCGAACTCCGCATTCCGCACTAAGACGCCCTCACCGGATGATATTCACCGCTTCGGGTTTTACCGCCCTAAGACCATCCTCGTAGATATAGTCCAGGAAGTTGGGCACATTTTTCTCCTTGGTCAGATTGTTCTTTATCATCCACCTTGCTTCGTCCTCCATGGCGGTGACGAGCGACTGATCGAGCGAAAGAGAGAACTGGTAGCGTTGCCAGATAATCTCCAGATAGGCACCATCGAAATTCATCCGTTTCCTGACGATAGCTTTTGCTTCACTCGGATGACTGGTGATATAGCTTTCCGCCTGGACCAACGATTTAATAAGCCGTTTTATTGTGTTCGGATGGTTTTTTATCCAGCCGGAGGTACTGACTAGATTCCAATAGCCATACTGGCCGCTCTGTAACGGCATCGTGATCACTTCTTTACCCATGCGGTGATTTATTTGGGCCACCCAGGGTTCCCATGTGGCGACAGCGTCAACCTCCCTCCCGGCAATAGCTTTTTCCGAGTCCGGAGCCCTGGTGTCGATGAGGGTTACTTGCTGAATGTTTATGCCATTGAGGTCAAGCGTTCTTCCCAGGTAGAATTCCGAAATCGTTTTGAGAGTAACACCAACCTTCTTTCCCTTGAGATCCTGAATGGTCTTTATTCCGCTGTCGGTACGCCAGATAATGTAACTGTTCTCGTACTTGGCTATAGTCCCAAAACTGGTAATATCTTTTTTATTGAATACCTGTCTTACGATGGGAAACTCAGCAGCTAATGCGATGTCTGCTTCACCATTCAACATCCCCGCGGCCGCAGAGGCCCCGGAATCATAGTCTTCTTTAAGAGTAACCCGAAGGCCGTTGTCGGCGAATAATTTCTGAGCTTCCGCAACGTAGAACAGCGCATTCAATTCAGTCGGTACCACTGCTACAGTCAAGGTTTCCAGCTTCCCGGAATCGCTACCCGAGGAGCAGGCCGACAGACCAAATCCACAGGAAACCACGGCTAGGAAAGCCAGTATGATGACCGGAACCCTCTTCAATATTTTTTCCTTCATCGAATAATACTCACCGCTTCGAGCTTTATCTTCTTCAGTCCATCCTCATAAATGTAATTCAAGAAATCAGGAATATGTGTTAAAAGATACATAATGTATGTTAGGAGCAATATCAATATCAAATTTCTTGACCCTAATCCGTAATCGGAATTCAAAACCTTAACGATATTCTGTCATGCTGAAATTTTTTCAGCATCTCTCATTTTCGGTAACCCATAGATCCTGGCACGAAGTGATGAACGAATCTGAATCAACAAGTTCAGGATGACGATTACGGATTATGGTCTTGATGCTGGCAGCTCGTGGAGAGGGCAAGTGTTATGTTGGCGGGACGGGGGACGTTTTGGCTACAGGTTGCCGTTTTATTAAGCGATGCATGAAAGAGTTTACTTCGAAAACCCAAAACAGGTTATTGCGAGGAGCGCTGCCGATGAAAATTTTGTATTCAGCAGAAGGCGTTAGGTTTTTCGCGATTTCGGCACTTTCTTAAATCTAAGCCAATTCTTGATGCCGGGCATCAGACGACGAATATCGTCAAGCTTCTCCCGTGCTGCCTTTTCACCTTCATCAATCAAATTCATGGCCTCGGAGAAACTCGACCAATGTAAATCCCCTACCTCCGGGCGGATCACCACATCAGCCTCCGCCAACTCGCATTGCTTCAGCCTTTCGCCCATGATCTCACTGACTCTGAGATAGACATCCATCACGGTCCGCAGTTCTTCCGAACCGATGCCCCTGTCTACGACCACAGCAATGACAATGTCGGCCCCCTCCTGTCTTGCCGCAGAACTGGGAACGCTGCAGATGATGCCCCCGTCTGATAGAA
>Ga0214473_10010174_pt1 | contig 11077 bp, 12 predicted proteins | sample RVTome_7_FD_203509 | JGI IMG/M metagenome (GOLD analysis project Ga0214473, IMG submission 203509) | Soil microbial communities from uranium-contaminated site in the Upper Colorado River Basin, Wyoming, United States - RVT98D197 | ecosystem: Environmental > Terrestrial > Soil > Contaminated >...
GTAAATATATTAAAAGGATTTAGGTAACACAGAATGCCAAAGCGAACTTATCAACCAAAAATTCGTCGCCGTCTGCGCGTGCATGGTTTTCGGCAGCGAATGTCGACTGCCGATGGGAGGAAGGTAATAAAATCACGCCGCCTGAAAGGGCGATACCGGCTGACAGTCATTAAAAATAATCACGTAAAGAAGATCAACTGGCGTGGGTGAATCGCAATTTCCGTTTGACAAATTCTGCAGATTTCAAGCGGGTGAGGCGTTCAGGAAAGTCTTATGCCCACCCGCTTGTTGTGCTGGTCGTGCTGCCGGTTCCTGAGGAGAAGACTCAGTTTGGAGTGATTGCTGGTCGGTCGGTGGGCAATGCTGTTCAAAGGAATCGAGCTAAAAGAATGTTACGCGAAGCCTTGCGAACGCTTCTACACCAGATGAATCCCGGCTGGAAAGTCATTCTTATCTCCCGTAGCCCCATACTGAAGGCAGAATTAACCGAAATTCAGGATACTTTGAGGCAACTTTTTACGAAAGCTAATCTGCTTAGCAATAATAATGGAAGCTGAAACGTCAGAAAAAACTGAAAATCATAACGAACCACAATTGCGTGACCTACCCATAACCTTTTGGAACCTGCCACGTATACCAATATTAGCATTGATCCGTGCATACCAAAAAGTGATATCACCCACTCTACCAGAAGGGACTTGCCGTTTTTACCCGAGCTGTTCACATTATGGTTATCAGGCAATCTATAAACATGGTGCACTTAAAGGTGGTTTAATGGCTGCCTGGCGCGTTTTACGTTGTAATCCTTTCAACCATGGTGGATTTGATCCTGTTCCTTAGAAAAGATAACCGATGAAATCAAAAAAATACCTTTTACTTATCACCTTGATGTTATCAAGCATATTTATTAACGCTTGCAGCAGCACAATCTATTCATCCACCGGCTGGCATGGGTTGGTCGCCAGTACAGACACTGCTTACCTGGCCGCTGGCACCCAGATATATGCGATAGACCTGAACACCGGTAGCGAGGATTGGCGTTATCCTGCCAAACCAAACGCCAAGATTTCTTTTTATGCCAATCCAGTCTTGTCCTCTGATGGGCAGCTTATCATCCCGGGATATGACCATAGCCTTTATAGCCTGAATCCAGCAACAGGTTTTGAAAATTGGATATTTACCGGCTCCACAAACCGACTGATTGGAAGTCCTTTGGTCACACAGGATATGATCTACCAGCCTTCAACGGATCATTACATCTATGCCGTAGATCTGGAAGGCAAGCAAATATGGAAAAGCGAGACTGGTGGACCAATATGGGCGCAACCAGCCAATTCTCCTGATTGCGCTTGTGTATATGTAGCTTCCATGGATCATATTCTTTATTCTTATGATGCGACAACAGGTAGGTTGTTATGGCAAACCCAAGATCTGGGGGGTGCCTTGGTTGGTACACCTGCCGTCAGCTCGGATGGCGTGTTGTACCTGGGGACATTTGGGAAAGAAATGATCGCTTTGGATGCCACTAACGGTACAATTCGTTGGCGCTTCACCACCCAGGATTGGGTCTGGTCCGGACCAGCCCTGGCAGACAACGTCTTATATTTCGGGGATCTCTCGGGATATTTCTATGCTCTGAACGCCACAGATGGCATATCCTTATGGCGCATCCAACCGCAAAATTCAATTGTCGATACGCCGGTTGTGTTGGAAGATAAAATTTACTTTACCAACGAAGCAGATACAATGTATATTGTTGATACGACTGGGAACATCGTAGATAGTAAGCTAATAGGCGGATTGATCTATTCGGCACCAGTTATCATCGGGGAAACAATTCTAGTCGCACCGACTAACTTTGATTCACTTCTCGTCGCCCTAAACCTGGATGCCAACCAGAAATGGACATTCACCCCAGCCAAAAAGTGAGTCTGAGAGATATTAGATTTACGGAGATAATCAGTTATGTGGAATACATTTATTCTCGCACCTATGGTCAATGTCCTGATCTGGATATATACCTTTCTCTTTCACAATTTCGGATTGGCGATCATTATTTTTACCATTCTGATCCGCTTGATAACCTACCCCTTAACCGCTCAGCAATTAAAAAGCCAGCATAAGATGCAGGAGTTGCAGGGTTCCAAAAAGTGGCAGGAGATCCAGAAAAAGTATAAAGATGATAAGGAAAAACTCGCTCAGGAACAAATGAAGATCTATAAGGAGATGGGGATCAACCCCCTCGGCTCTTGCTTGCCATTGATTATCCAATTTCCCATTATGATTGGGTTATACCAATCCATCTCTCTTGCCATGGCATCAGCACCCATCCAATTGTTGAACCTGAGCCGCAATTTATACACCTTTATCCCGGGCTCACAGCTTATCCCACTGAATAATAAATTCCTGTGGATGAATCTGGGTTTACCGGAGATTTCAACCCCCCTATTTGAGCTCTTCGGTTTTGCGGTCCCAATAATGACTATTATCGTGGTGATCACTACCTGGTTGCAATCAAAATTAATGACTCCCCCACCTGCCAATCCAGGAGATCAGTCTGCCCAGATGTCAAAAATGATGAACCTATACATGCCCATTTTAATGGGTTGGATTGCTTATTCGCTATCGTCCGGATTAGCTCTGTATTTTATTATTAGCAATGTTCTCGGTGTTGCTCAGTATGCAATCATGGGAAAAGTTAATTGGAGCAACCTGCTGCCTAAGAGAAAAGTTACCAGTTTAAAATAGGCGAAAAAGCAAGCAATTTCCAATTTTGGAAGATAACTATGAACCTACAACGTGCGACTCTAGAAATTATTGCTCCAACGATTAATGAAGCCATAGAAAAAGGGTTGGCTGAATTGGAATTACCCCGTGAAGATGTGGAGATCGAGATTCTCGATGAAGGTAGCCGTGGGCTTTTCGGATTGGGGTCTCACCAGGCGCGGGTCCGTCTCATCGTTAAAAAAATCATACCTGAAGGATACGAGGCGGAAATATCTACATCCATGCGTGATATTCCCGATGCGGAAGTTGAAGATGAAGAGCATGCGGCTAAACCGATCCGAATACCCCCTGCGAATACCAAAGAGGAGATTCCTCTGCATGTAGCCCAGGAAACAGTTAGCGAGTTGCTCGCAAAGATGCATATACAGGCACAGGTAACCGCCTCCTATGGAGAAATTGATGATGTACGAGGTACTCGTGCCATTCTTGTGGATATCACCGGGAAAGATTTAAGTGTGTTGATCGGTAAACGTACAGAAACATTGAATGCTTTACAATATATCTCTCGTTTGATCGTCAGCAAGGAGCTGGGTGATAATGTAGTTCTGGTCATTGATGTGGAGGGTTACCGCACCCGCCGTGAACGTCAGCTCCGCCAGCTTGCCCACCGCATGGCCGAACAGGCCATTAAAACTGGACGTAAACAAACCCTTGAACCCATGCCGCCCAATGAACGGCGCATCATCCACTTAGAGCTGCGGGATGATGCTCAGGTCACAACCGAGAGCATCGGGGAAGAACCTCACAGAAAAGTAACCATCCTCCCAAAAGAACAATAACAAACCACAGGATGCTGTCTCGAATAAAATAGACAGCATCTGCTTTTGTTTCAGGTATAATCTATTCATGTTCTCCATTACCCCACTTGAACCCATTAATTATCTGATTATTGGACACCTGACTTACGATATTACACCTACCGGACCTCGTATTGGGGGTACAGCAGCATATTCTGGATTAACTGCTCATGCCTTAGGTTTACGCGTTGGTATTGTAACTTCCTGGGGTGCCGAATTGCCCCTTGGCAATTTAAGACATATTCCTATCATAAGTTACCCCGCTGAACATTCCACAACTTTTGAGAATATTTATAATGAGAAGGGGCGCATCCAGATCGTTCATACCATCGCACCTCGTTTGGACTATCATCTAATCCCGGAACCCTGGAGGCAAGCCCCGATTGTGCATCTGGGACCCGTTGCTCAGGAAGTCGAACCTGGTTTGGTCAGGCATTTCCCGACATCTTTGGTGGGGGTCACGCCACAGGGTTGGTTGCGTGAGTGGGATGAATCGGGGCATGTCTCTGCTTCCGAATGGCCAGAAGCTGCCTTCACCTTACAACAATCCGGTGCCGCGGTATTAAGCATTGAAGATGTATTAGGCAATGAAGACCGGATTGAAGAAATGGCTTCCGCCTCACGTATCCTGGTGGTCACAGAAGGAGCGGCTGGAGCCAGGGTGTATTGGAACGGGGATGTACGACGATTTCGTCCACCTCAGGAATTGGAGGTCGATGCCACCGGTGCAGGCGATATCTTTGCAGCAGCTTTCTTCATCCGCCTTTACCTGACGCGCGACCCATGGGAGTCTGCCCGGTTTGCCAACCAGATTGCTGCGGCATCTGTGACCAGACGGGGATTGGAGGGCATCCCAACACCTGAGGAAATCCAGGAATTCATGATTGAGGTACTTTGATGGGGCGGATCTATACGATTGCCAATCAAAAAGGTGGGGTTGGGAAAACGACGACGGCAGTCAATCTGGGTGCTTTCCTGGCAACTTTTGGTCAACGCATCCTTCTGGTAGATCTGGACCCGCAAGCGAATGCTTCCTCCTGTCTGGGAATAGACAAACGGACAGTTAAAAACAGCATTTATGACGTGATCATTGGCTCTGAACCAGCGATAAAGAATATCCTTTACAACCAAAGGTTGAAGCTTTCACTCCTGCCTTCCTCACCAGCACTGGCTGGCGCTGAAGTTGAACTGGTCTCCGTGATCGCACGTGAAATCCGCCTGAGGGAAGCCCTGCACCCATTGATCGAGCGCTACGATTACATCCTGATCGATTGTCCTCCCTCTCTAGGTCTGTTGACTCTCAATGGAGTAGTTGCCGCAAAAGATGGTGTCATCATTCCAGTCCAATGTGAATACCTGGCGTTGGAAGGTATTGGGCAACTTAACCAAACCCTTTCTCGTATCCGTACAGCCATCTTCCCAAATTTGCGCGTGCGTGGGGTGGTCCTAACCATGTTCGATGTCCGCACGAAACTCAGCGCAGACGTTGTGAATGAGATTACACGTCATTTCCCCGACCAGGTTTTCGCCACCATCATTCCTCGTTCAGTTCGCCTTGCCGAAGCACCTTCTTATGGTCAACCTATCTCGGTTTATGCACCCGGATCAAATGGCGCCACAGCATATTCCAATCTGGCGCGTGAAATCCTGGTGGGTGATGGTCTGTTAATTGCCGAACCAATCCAAGCCTTAGCGAGCACAGTATGACAAAAAAAACCGGTCTTGGTAGAGGGCTTGACGCCCTAATCCCCAGTGGAGATTTTACACCCGAAAGCCCATCAGAAATTTCAACCAGAGGTTATGATTCCTTACCCGTTACAGATATCAACCCCAATCCACGACAGCCACGCTCCCAAATGGATCAGGAATCCCTGAAAGAATTGGCTGATTCCATCCGTGTAAATGGCATCCTGCAACCATTGATTGTCACACCTGCTGACGAACTGGGAAAATATACCTTGATTGCAGGCGAACGTCGTCTGTTAGCCGCCAAACTGGCGGGTCTGGATTCCGTTCCGATTATCGTGCGTGAAGCATCTGAACAACAGCACCTTGAGTTAGCGCTCATAGAAAATGTCCAACGTACAGACCTCACCCCCCTTGAAGCTGCCGAAGCTTATCGGCAGCTGGCTGATGATTTTAACTTGTCACATGAACAGATCGCCCAGCAATTGGGCAAAAGCCGGGTCTCCATCACCAACACTTTGCGCCTGCTCAAGCTTCCCGAAGACGTGCGTCAATCACTTGCCAAAGGCAATATTAGTGAAGGGCATGCACGTGTAATCCTCAGCTTACCCACTCCCCAGTCACAATCGGCTGCATTGCAAACAATTTTAAAACATGAGCTCAATGTGCGCAGGACGGAAGACCTTGTTCATAAATTACTTGGGCAACGCCCACCATCAGAAGCCAAACCAGCTCCACAACCCGATGTGTCCTTCCTTGAAGAAAGGCTGCGGCAGCGTCTGGGTACCAGGGTCAACCTGCACCAACGAAAAAAAGGTGGTACCCTGGTTATCCATTACTATTCCGATGAGGAGCTGGATGCACTGATCCTGCGAATACTTGGTCAAAGTGACTGACCAAACCGAACATGCTTGTCATTCATAACGCCAAAATTCATACCCTAAATCCAACGCAGATATTCTGCACCGCCCTGGCGATCGATTCTGGGCGGATTGTCGCGCTCGGAACAGACGATGAGATCATCCCCTCATTCTCTACATCCAATTTATTTAATGCAAACGGGCACACCCTCATACCTGGACTCACTGATGCTCATATTCATCTGGAAGGTTATGCATTAAGCCTGCAAAAAGTGGATTGCGAGACCCAAACTCAACAGGAATGCCTGCGACGGGTCGCTGATAGGGTTGATGCTACATTACCCGGAGAATGGATCCTCGGTCACGGTTGGAACCAGAATAATTGGGCAGAAGGGTACGGCACAGCGAAGCTTTTGGATCAGCTTACCCCATTCAATCCAGTCTACCTCACCCACAAATCGTTGCATTGTGCTTGGGCAAATAGCCCCGCCCTTCAGCTTGCCGGGATTGAAGGTAACACCTCCGATCCTGCTGGTGGGCGCATTAGGCGTCTGACAAACGGTGATCCCGACGGTATCCTGTATGAATCTGCCATGGATCTGTTGGAAAGCGCCATACCAGAGCCTGGTCTGGAACAGGTGGTAAAGGCGCTTGGTCACACTCAACCGAGACTTTGGAAGATGGGTCTCACCGGCGTGCATGATTTTGATCGAAGTCGATGTTTTTCAGCCTTACAGATACTGCATCGGGCAAATGAGTTAAATCTGCGTGTGGTTAAAAGTATTCCACTGGAAAACCTGCCAAACGCCATTGCGATGGGTCTGCGATCAGGTTTCGGGGATGATATGTTGTGTGTTGGTTCAGTGAAATTGTTTTCGGATGGTGCACTCGGACCCCACACCGCGGCCATGGTCCAGCCTTATGAGGATGACCCACAGAATAATGGACTTCTCATGCTGGATGCTGAGGAATTATTTGAGGTTGGTCGATCAGCAGTGACGAACGGAATCAGTCTTGCAATCCACGCCATTGGCGATCGCGCCAATCATGAGGTACTTAATGCCTATGCGCAGCTGAGAGAATTTGAACAGTCCGTACACTTTCAATCTGATGCTCAGCTTCGCCACCGCATTGAGCATGTCCAGGTCCTCCATCCTGATGACGTCAGGCGCTTCTCTGACCTGAATATTATCGCATCCATGCAGCCAATCCATGCGACTTCCGATATGTTAATGGCAGATCGATTCTGGGGCAACCGGTCTGCTCTAGCTTATGCCTGGCGTGAGCAGCTTACCTATGGAGCCAGTTTGATTTTCGGCTCAGATGCTCCGGTGGAATCACCCAATCCTTTTTGGGGTATTCACGCCGCCGTCACTCGTCGCCGGGCTGATGGTACACCCTCAGCAGATGGCTGGTACCCTGAGCAACGCCTAAACATAACTGAAGCGCTTCAAGCTTATACAACTGGACCAGCCTTCGCTGCCGGTAAGGAAAACGTACTTGGTAGACTTGCACCCGGTTACCTGGCTGATCTCGTCGTATTAAGCGATGACCCTTTTACCTGCCATCCACAGAAGTTGCTGAGTATCCGTCCCCTTGCCACAATGGTTGGAGGTGAATGGGTATTTTCTGTGCTGTAATAAAAAACACTGGACATTTTCTCCAGCGTTTCGGGAATAAGGCTTCCGATCAGCTCAGGGAGTGGAACCGATAGTGATCGGTTCTGTGCGAACCAGGTCGGCGATTACCACCAGCCTGTTCAAATAAGTGCGTGCTTCTTGATCCCAATCCACACAGGTGATCAGAGTGATCTGGGGGTTATCTGAAGCCAATGTAACGGACATATCGCTATCATCTGTTACCCTGCTCTCCCGCACATGATACGTATACATATTTTTCTCGGTATAAAGGATGACTACTTCTCCAGCTGGTAATTCATCCAGATGACGGAAAGGACCATCCCCCATACCAGCCACGGTGACATGACCGGCAAGTGCGGTATTTCCACCTAAACCAGGCCAGGAGGTGTTTCCCATCCATGCCACTTCCTGCCTCAACCCAGTTATCATCCAGGTAAAACCGTCATAAGGCACATACTTGACTTCAGTATCCAGGAAAAGACCTGGAATGGCAATGCGTACTATGGGGCTTGTATCGGGTCCTGTATCACCTGGTTGCGGCGTAACGGTGATCACAGGCGTCGGTATGGGATAATCTGGTAAAGTCACAATCGGAATCACAGGATCGGGGGTTGAGAATGCAGAGGCTGGCAGGCGAGGCAAGCTGGTCAATGATGGTTCCACTGGATTTACTTGAGCAAGGACTCCATTAGCAGTCGGAGATGTCGCAAAATAATTGGCTTGCTGATTGGAAATAAACAGGTGGGATGCAGTAGCTCCGACTGCAAACCCAACTATGACCAATAAGGTACCAGTTGTTATCATCCAAAGCGTATTACTCTTATCGCTGACCTTTGACCAGATCCCCATTAATAACAATACCACGCCTAATCCCAAAATTAATATCCCTGGGATTACTTCACCTGGATTTATCCTGGCGTCCCGCCAATCCAATGGTAAGTCACCCGTGGGTGGTAATGTTTGAAACAAAACCCGGTAACTTACACTGGCTGTCATCGACTTGGAAACACCATACGTCAACGTGACGACATTAGCTAATGTTTCAGACCTTGTGAGGGTAGAGTTTACTTTAACAACCGCAATGATGGTGATTTTTTCACCTGGATCGATATCTCCGATCGCAACCACAAATGAGTGGGTCAGTTTGGTGAAAGTTCCGCGACTAGGCGTAACGGTGAGAACATCGATGTAAGTCGGGAATGAATCAAGCACCATGATATTTTGAATTTGCTCTGTACCGTTATTGCCGGCTTCAATTGTGAATGTAAAACTCTCATTGACTTTGGCTTGAGTAGGTGTAACGACGACTTTTAATGTCGGGATGAGCGCTAATGTGCTAGTGACCGTTGGGGTTGGGGTTGTCGTTTTGGTAGGTTGAGTGCCGGTTACTGTCGGAGTTGGCGTTGTCGTCGAAGTATCAGTCGCCGTAGCCGTTAAAGTTGATGTAGCAGTCTCCGTAGCTGTACCTGTTATGGTCGAGGTAGAAGTGACAGTGGGAGTCGAGGTTTCGGTGGGTGTTGCGGTTACTGTTGCAGTCTCAGTCGATGTTGATGTAGGTGTGGCGGTTAGAGTAACAGTCGGTGTTGGGGTGACTGTATCGGTAAGCAAATACGAATGTTTTAATTGGATATCGCTTATGTCATTAGCGAACCCTTGCATAATGGCTGAATTGGCAGTTGCCTGTGCAAATGAAACGGATAGTGGAATCAGGATTAATATCCCCAGCATCAGAAAACCCAGGACATAAGTTAATATCCTGCGGTGTGCCTTCGATAAATTATCCAATCCTGCCTTAGGAGTTTCCATGGACGATGATTCTTGATATTATAAATGGTTTACTTATCAGATATTATAACACTTCAGATGAAAAATTTATGAACTCCCCCAGTAACGATTTCTTCAGTCACGCATCTAACATGAGAAAGAATTTGTCACACATGCCTGACCATATTACCTTCAAGCCGTGGTGCTAACTCCTCAAATGCCATTCGAAAGTCCTTATATCGAAAATGAAAAAGCTGAGGCGAATGAGTTGTTCGTTTTTGCAATGCGTTATAATGTCAACGGTATTCCTCAAACTTACATCTATGCTGGAAAAGGTGTAGTTTTATGTGCTATCCCTGAAGAATATATTCTTCAGGAAATCAATCGTACCACTAGGTCGTAAACCTTGAATGATATGGATAAGCAGGTCTGGAAACAGAAAAAAAACATCAGCCATTTTATCCCGTTGATTTTAATCGGTGCTGGATTAATCGTGTTAGGTTTGGTAGCGGCTAATGTAATTTCCAATGGGAACCTTTCAAATGAATATTCTGTTATACCTTCAGCGGTAAACTTTTCTGCCCCTGATTTAACCCTGAATGACTTATCCGGAAGGTCAGTATCCATTTCTGATTACAATCAACAAATCGTGTTGATAAACAATTGGGCAACCTGGTGCCCTCCATGTAAAGCAGAAATGCCGACCCTCTCGAAGTACTTCAAAGAACACAGCCACCAGGGATTTATATTGATCGGTATCGATGCTGGTGATCCGGCGGACGAGGTGGCAAGTTTTATGGATGAGTATGATCTCACATTCCCAATATTACTCGATCCGAGTAACAAGTCGTTAATTGCGTTTCATAATGATAATCTACCCAGCTCGTATGTGATTGACCTTACTGGAACTGTTGTGTTTGCATGGACAGGTCCGATCAATACAACAATGCTTGAAAAATATGTCACCCCCCTCCTGGAGAAATAATTGTGGAAGCAAAAGTCATTTGGAATAATAAACTATCCTTTACTGGTAGCGCAGCCAACGGCTTTACTGTTCCTTTAGATGCTGAACTTGCAGTCGGTGGGGAAAAAAATGGATTTGAGCCCATGGAGCTGATCGCCATCGGTTTAGCAGGCTGCACCGCCATGGATACAATATCAATCCTGCAAAAAAAACGACAGGATGTAACTGCCTTTCAAGTACAAGTACATGCAGAACGAGCAGACGAATACCCTAAAGTATTTACCCATATCACCTTAGAATATCTCGTTGAAGGGCGTAATGTCGATCCTAAAGCGGTGGAGCGCTCGATTGAACTTTCTGCCACTAAATACTGCCCCGCTCAAGCAATGTTGAGCAAAGTCTGTTCAATTGAACATCAATATACAATAAAAGATGCAAATTAATTTCTGGAAATTATAGTAAAATATAAACATCATTGAAATCATCTACTTGGTGATTTTTCACATAAATCAGTCGTGGCAGTTGTAATCGGTTTAACATAACCACTTCGGGGTTATTTATACTTTATAAAGATTAAGG
>Ga0214473_10010175_pt1 | contig 11077 bp, 8 predicted proteins | sample RVTome_7_FD_203509 | JGI IMG/M metagenome (GOLD analysis project Ga0214473, IMG submission 203509) | Soil microbial communities from uranium-contaminated site in the Upper Colorado River Basin, Wyoming, United States - RVT98D197 | ecosystem: Environmental > Terrestrial > Soil > Contaminated >...
TGGTTTTTCCTCACGCGCAATGTGAGGGTTTGTCGGTCCCGCAATATCTCGCCCCTTTTTTATTGCATCCGGCCCTTGATACACAATCGCGATTACTCTATGTTTCCATGGTTCATCAGGATAATGAATGCGTCCCATAATGTAATCCAGAAGTGAAGGGAAAAATATTTTTCCACGGTGTTCAGCATAGTGTTCCTCGGCGAGCATCCTACTGACATTAACAATCTTTGTCCCTGCAAAACGCAAGCCGGTATGAAATTCAGAAAGTTGAGAAAGTACATAGCCTGTCAACGAATTTTTGAGTGCGTCTGGTTTAATGAGCACAAGCGTCTGATTGCGTTCTTTGTTGTTCATACACTCTCTCCTTAAACTGTTAGACTTTAAACGATACGGGCGTCTTAACCATAACCTTTTAATTCTTTTCTATAACTAAGCCCCTATTTTCTTAATCAGCTCCCTCACCGCCTCTGCTGAGGCAATGAGTGCCTGTCTTTCGTCTTCCGTAAGCTCAAGCTCTATAATCTTCTCTACCCCTTTTGTACAAAGCTTGACAGGCACGCCGATATAAACCCCTTTTATTCCATATTCACCATCAAGATAAACCGAGCAGGGAAGCGGCGCTTTTTTAACTTCAGATATGGCTTCTATCATCTCAACAACTGACGCTGCAGGTGCATAATATGCACTGCCTGTTTTTAAGAACCCTACAATCTCTGCTCCTCCGTTTTTTGTCCTTTCAATTATCTTTTCAATCTTAGATTCAGGAAAAATATCTGTTAGACGTTTCCTACCCACCGTTGTTAGCCGCAGCAGGGGCACCATAAGGTCACCGTGGCTGCCCAAGACAATAGTCTCAATATCTCCCGGATGAACATTCAGCTCCATAGATATAAAAGTCCGCATCCTTGCAGAATCTAAAACCCCGCCCATACCGATTAGTCTATGGTGCGGAAAACCCGTAACTTTCTGTGTAAGATATGCCATTACATCCATAGGATTTGTAACGACAATGATTACAGCCTGTGGAGAAGTCCTCGCAATATTTTGAGCTACCTCCCTTATGATATTTGCATTCGCCTGAAGGAGGTCATCCCTGCTCATCCCTGGTTTTCTTGCAAGGCCGGCAGTAATAACTACAATATCTGAATTAGCAGTATCATCATAGCTGTTTGTGCCTGTAACCTTAACAGCAGAATGCCAGAGGGGGCATGCCTGCTGTATGTCAAGTGCTTTACCCTGAGGGATACCCTTAACAATGTCAATAAGCACCACGTCTGTAAGGTTTCTCTCTGCAATAAGCTGGGCAGTTGTAGTGCCTACATTTCCAGCACCAACAATAGTGATTTTTTTAGACAACCTTACCTCCAAGGAAAACAAACAGTACTGATTTGGAATTATAGCCAAGGATAAGTAGTGTTTACAAGATTTTTTCATTAAGGATGCAAGATACAGATCAAGTTAACCTTGATTAAATAAGTCTTGAAAAGTTATATTATCCAAAATTTGAACAGAACTTTATTGTTCTGGAAGGGAGTGTGGCTATGTTTGCTGATACTGTCTATGCCATGGGAGGTGCACCACAGGGTACCGGAGGTGGAGGAGCCGGTTCTCTGCTTTCATCTTTTCTACCTCTAATATTAATCTTTGTTATATTCTATTTTCTCCTTATAAGACCCCAATCCAAAAAGTCAAAGGAGCATAGAACTATGCTGGAGAATCTCAAGAAGGGCGACAAGATTATTACATCCGGTGGTATCTATGGTGTAATTGAAGGTATAGAGACTAATACAATAACTATAAAAATAGCAGAAAATGTAAGGATAAAGGTAAGCCGCAGCTCTATTGCGGGTCTGAGAACAGGTGACTAAGACTCTTAACTTGGACGATATTAAAAAGGATACAAGGGTTAGTCTATATATAGAGGGTGCGGATAGACATCTTGAGGCAATCGGTTATACAGAACACAATGTCCGGCATGCCACAAAGGTATCTGAGACCTCACAGTATATCTTAAGAGAGCTTAAATATCCTGAAAGAGAAGTAATTCTTTCTGCAGTAGCCGGATATCTCCATGATACAGGCAATTTCCTCGGGCGTCAAAATCATGACCAGATGGGCGCGATTTTAAGTAAGGATATCCTCGGTGATTTTGATGTAGACATAGGGGATGCTATAAGGGTAATGGCTGCGATAGGGCTCCATGAGAGTGAAGATATAGAGATTCATGATTCTGTCTCTGCTGCACTCCTTATCGCTGATAAAGCCGATGTGCACAGAAGCAGAGTAAGGAACCCCTCGATGGTTGGAATTGATATCCATGACAGGGTGAATTATGCTGCAACCGAGTCTAAATTAACGGTTGATGCAGAGGCAAAAACCATTATTCTCTCTCTTACAATAGACACGAATGTGTCACAGGTCATTGAGTATTTCGAGATATTTTTATCAAGGATGATTGTTTGTAAGAAGGCTGCGCAGGCATTAGGCTGCGAATTCCAGCTTTATATAAATAATACGAGAATGGCATGAAAAAGAAATTCTTCTGGCGGATTTTATTAATTACCGTAACAACCATACTGTCTGTTGTCTTTTCCCTTCCCTCCACGCGGCTGTTTTCCTCAATGCCTGAATTGTGGAAAAAATATATGCCTGATGAAGGCATGGTCCTCGGACTCGACCTTCAGGGCGGTGTGCATCTTGTTTTTGAGGTTGAAGGAGATAAGGCAGTGGATATCACAACAGAGAGGATTGTCACGCGCCTGAAAGATATTTTTGAGAAAGAAGGACTGAAAGCGGAGGTGAAAAAGGACAATTTAGATATCATAATTCAGCCGTCTGGTGATAGTGATAAGATAAAAAAGGCCGTTGTGGACAATTACCCCAATCTGAATTTAGTAGAAGGGGTTGAGGAGAGGCTTATCTACCGTCTTACAGATAGAGAAATCAATGTGATAAAAGATTCTTCAGTAGACCAGGCATTAGAGACTATAAGAAACAGGATTGACCAGTTTGGAGTCAGAGAGCCTACAATCCACAAGCAATCAACTAACGAAATAGTAGTTCAGCTTCCAGGGGTTAAAGATACAAGACGGGCGATTGATTTAGTAGGCAAAACTGCAATCCTTGAGTTTAAACTCCCTGATGATGAAAATCCTTTAGCAGCCCAGCTCCCGGCACTTATTTCTTCAGGTGAAGAAGAAAAGTTATTGCAGGAATTTGCATCTAAGATTCCCGAAGATGATGAGATACTTTTTGGAAGGGATGTTGACAAAGAAACCGGCAGGGTAATAAAAAGGGTTTATTTAATAAAAAAACAGACCCTTATGACAGGCGATCTCCTCACAGAGGCAAGTGTCAACATTGATACAATGTACAACGAGCCTTATGTGGCAATATCTTTTAATGCTGCAGGTGCAAAACTTTTTGACCAGATTACCGCAGCCAATGTTCAGAGGCGCCTTGCAATAATCCTTGATAATAATGTTTACTCAGCACCTGTTATCAAGGAGAGAATTTCCGGCGGCAGTGCCCAGATAGAAGGGCGTTTTAGTATGGAGGAGGCAAAAGACCTTGCTATTGTGCTGAGGTCAGGTTCTCTTATGGCTCCATTGAAGATGCTTCAGAATGTCACTGTTGGTCCTTCCCTTGGAAGGGACTCTATAGAGGCGGGTATTAAGGCAGGCATAATAGGTGCAATACTTGTTATCGTCTTTATGATGGTGTATTACAGGCTTTCAGGGGTGATTGCAGATCTTGCACTTGTGCTCAATATTATTTTACTTGTCGGTGCTCTATCAATGTTCAAGGCTACCCTTACGCTGCCAGGGATAGCAGGGATAATCCTTGCAATTGGTATGGCAGTGGATTCAAATGTGCTTATGTTTGAAAGAATAAGAGATGAGATACGGGCGGGCAAAACACCTCGAAGTGCTGTTGATTCAGGATATAGCAAAGCGTTCTGGACCATATTTGACTCTCATGTGACAACCTTGATAACAGCAGTAGTCCTCTTTCAGTTTGGCACAGGGCCAATAAAGGGATTCGCAGTAACTCTCAGTCTCGGTGTCGCTATAAATCTTTTTACGGCGCTTGTCGGGACAAAAACAGTCTTTGATTTCATAAACACCAAACGTGAAATCAAAAAGTTGAGCATATAGGGGAATAAATGTTAGAACTCATAAAAAACACAAACATAAATTTTCTGGGCAAAAAATATATTGCTTTTATATTTTCAGGAATTCTTTCGATAATAGGAATAATCGCTATAGTTCAGATAGCAACAGGGAAAGCAAATCTGGGAATTGACTTTGCAGGTGGAACTGCGGTACAGCTCAAATTTGAAAAACCTGTGTCGCTCCATGAAGTGAGAAAGGTGCTTGAAGATGGTGGACTTAAGGATATTGACCTGCAGGATTTACCTGCTGTAAATAAGATACTGATTCGGGTTAAAAAAACCGAACATCAACTTGGTCAGATATCCGATGCGATAATAAATGTTATCAGTCAGAAACTCCCTGACAATAAATATTCTGTTGATTCTACGACCCTGATAGGACCAAAGGTTGGGGGCAAGCTCAGGGCAGATGCAGCAAAGGCGGTAGCAGTCGCGGTTGTGGGGATACTCATCTATGTTGCATTCAGATTTCAGTTCAAATTTGGGGTAGGTGCAACAATAGCAACATTTCATGATGTGCTTGCGGTCTTAGGCATTTTTTATTTGATGGGCCGCGAAACAAATCTCATACTTGTAACAGCACTCCTTACAATTGCTGGTTATTCTCTTACAGACACGGTTGTGGTTTTTGACAGAATAAGGGAAAACCTTAGAAAGAGACATAAAGAGCCTGTTGAGGCTGTGATGAACGCAAGTATTAATGAGGTGTTATCAAGGACAATTATAACTTCCTTCACAGTCCTTTTAACCTCAATTGCTCTCTTCTTTTTTGGAGGCGAGGTTATCCATGATTTCGCCCTTGCGATGATTATGGGAGTTGTTATCGGTACATACTCCTCAATATTTATTGCAAGCCCCATAGTTTTGCTATGGGGAGGCAAAAGACCATTTGGTAACAAATGAGATTAAAAAATGCAAAATGAACGACTCAAAACGTCATTCCGCACTTGATGCGGAATCCAGAAAATTATTTTAGTTCATATTTCTGGATTCCTGCTTTTGCAGAAATGACAGAATGAAAGATGTATTTATATTAAAATTATTCCTTAATTTTGCATTTTACATTTTGATATTTGAATTTATTGAATTGTGAACAGACGATGGTTGGTTAACAGGACTAACAAGGAGTTTCTGGAATATCTGTCAAGGAAGGCATCTATATCTACAGCCTTTGCTCAACTTCTTGTAAACAGAGGATATAAAGACGCAGAATCTATAAAAGATTTTCTTTCCCCTTCTCTTGAAAACCTCATTGACCCCTTTCTTATGCCTGATATGGAGAAGGCAGTCCAGCGGATAAAGACTGCATTAACTAACGGCGAGACCGTGCTTGTCTGTGGCGATTATGATGCTGACGGTATTACCTCAACAGCCCTTTTGGTTTCTGTTTTAAGGACGCTTGGATTAAAGACCCATTATCACATTCCTAACAGAATTACCGAGGGTTACGGACTCGGTAAGCAAGGGGTACAAAAGGCACAAGCCATTGGTGCAGGACTCATAATAACTGTGGACTGTGGGATAAGTTCTGAAGAAGAAGTATCAATGAGTAATTCACAGGGAATAGACGTAGTTATTACAGACCATCATGAGCCTCCGAAAAGACTTCCCGATGCAGCAGCAATTATAAACCCTCACAGAGAAGACTCGGGATATCCTTTTAAGTATCTTGCTGGTGTGGGCGTTGCTTTTAAACTGGCTCAGGCACTTTTTCAAGCTCCAAGCTCCAAGCTCCAAGCTCCAAGCTCAGAGGGGCTTCTTGCGTTAGTGGCTATAGGGACTGTTGCAGATTCTGTTCCACTTACAGGAGAAAACAGAATCCTTGCAACTTATGGGCTCAAGGCTCTTAATAAGAGCTCATCACAGATAATCGGGATACAATCGCTGAAAGAGGCAGCCGGGATAGAAGATAAAGAGCTTCGTTCAGGCATTCTTTCTTATACAATGATTCCAAGGATTAATGCAGTTGGCAGGCTGGGTGATGCAAATGAGGTTGTGGAGCTTTTCTTAGCACAGGATGAATCAATAACAAAAAAAATAGCCCTTTTTCTTGAAGAGCAGAATAAGAAAAGGCAAAGGCTCGAAGAGGATATTTATAAATCAGCCCTTAACATGATAGATGCCCATCCTCCGGGCAGTGCAATTGTGCTTTATTCTTCTGAGTGGCATACGGGAGTGGTAGGTATTGTTGCGTCTCGTCTTGTTGAGATGTTTTACAGGCCAGCCTTCCTTTTCTCACTCAAAAATGGTATTGCAAAGGGTTCAGCACGCAGTATCCCGCCCTTTCACATTTATAAGGGCATTACAGAATGTGCAGAGCTTCTCATTGGTTATGGTGGTCACAGTCAGGCAGCAGGGCTTAGACTTCACGCAGAGAACCTGCATGCTTTCAAAAAACAGATAAATTCCATAGTTGAAAATACCCTCAGCGAAGAGGATATGACGCCATTGCTTGAAATAGATGCAGGGATAGAACTATTTGAGATAAATTCCAACCTTACCAGAGAAATTACCCTTCTTGAACCATTTGGTAACTCAAATCAGGCGCCTCTATTTGGTGCAAAGGGAGTCGAAGTTATAAACCCCAGAATAGTGGGCAACAACCACTTAAAAATGACTCTCAAACAGAAATCCATTGGCATAGATTCAATCGCTTTCAGCAAGGGTAACCTGTTAGAACAGGATGGTTTACGGTCCACAGTTAACGGTTCACGGTTTGTAGATGTTGCCTTTGTTCCATGTATAAACGAATGGAATGGCAGCAGGTCCCTTCAGTTGAATCTTAAAGCAATCAGACCGAGTATTTAAAAACAAATTCCAATTTCACCCAAAAATTTGGTGTTTCCTTAATTTGTTGTATAATAAAAATATGACAATTTCAAAGGAAATCAACACTATTAATGGACTGATTGACAAGGTTTTCTCTTATAACCCAGATGCAGATATTGACCTTTTACACAGGGCATATGCATTTTCAAAAGAAGTCCATTTTAAACAGAAACGGGTTGAAGGAGCCCCTTATATAGAACATCCGCTTGCTGTTGCCGCAATTCTTACCAATATGTGCTTGGACAGCACAACTATTGTCGCAGGGCTACTTCATGATACGATCGAAGACACAGGTACAAAGGTAGAGGATATAAAAGGATTATTTGGAGATGAAGTTGCCTTTCTTGTAGAGAGCCTCACAAAACTCAGTAGGATGGAATTTAAGACGCGAGCGGAAGCCTATGCAGAAAACTTCAGGAAGATATTTCTTGCAATGTCAAAGGATATAAGGGTGATACTTATAAAACTTGCTGATAGGCTACACAACATGCGCACACTGGAGTATCTGCCGGAAGAGAAAAGAAAAAAGATAGCACGCGAGACCTTAGAGATATATGCCCCCCTTGCAAACCGTCTTGGGATCGGGTGGCTGAAAACAGAATTTGAAGATTTGAGTTTTAAGTTTCTGATGCCAAAAATACATGAAGAGCTCGTGTATAACGTTGCTAAAAGAAGGGGAGAACAGGAAGAATATCTAAAAGAGGTGATAAAAATAATTGAGGGGAAACTTGCAGAGATGTCTATTTATGGTAAATTGTTCGGAAGAATAAAGCACTATTACGGCATTTATCTGAAGATGCAAAAACAGGAAATCCCCTTTGAAGAGGTCTATGATGTCTTTGCCCTGAGGATAATTACCGATACAAAGGCTAATTGTTACGGTATCCTTGGACTTATTCATTCTCTCTGGACCCCTGTGCCGGGAAGATTTAAAGATTATATTGGAGCACCTAAATCGAACATGTATCAATCCCTTCATACAACAGTTATCTGCCCTAAAGGTGAAAAGGTCGAGTTTCAGATCAGAACACATGAAATGGATAGAATTGCAGAAGAGGGTATTGCTGCCCACTGGAGGTATAAAGAGCATCGCCACCTCGGTGAAAAAGATGATAAATTCTTCTCCTGGTTGAAGGACATCATACAGGCGCAGAAAGATATGCCTGATGCAAAGGAATTTCTTGAAACTGTGAAGGGTAATATATTCCCTGACACCGTTTATGTATTTACCCCGAAAGGAGACGTAATAGAACTCCCGCAAGGTTCGACCCCTGTTGATTTTGCCTATCACATCCATACCGTGATAGGGCATCAGTGCAGTGGAGCCAAGATAAACGGAAAGCTTGTACCTTTGAGATATAAATTAGAAAATGGAGATTCCATTGAGATAATCACATTTCCAGGGCATCAGCCGAGCAGAGATTGGCTTAAATTTATCAAGACACAGAAAGCAAAGACAGGAATAAAACAGTGGCTTAAAGTAGAAGAACGTAAAAAGGGTGTGGCACTTGGCGGAGAACTTTTAGAGAGAATGCTCAGAAAGCACGGGTTGAGCCCTGATTTGATAAATTCCAAAGAAATCATCGAGGCAGCTAAATTCTTCAATATAAAGACCCATGAAGACCTGCTTATAGCTATAGGTTACGGCAAACTCTCTGCACACCAGATTGTAAACAAGCTCCTGCCCGAACCCGAAAAAACTGAGAAGTACATAGTAAAAAAAGATGTCGGGAGGGCAGAAAGAGGGATAAAAATCAAAGGTGTTGATAATATAATGTTTCATCGCTCGAAATGTTGCTATCCTCTTCCTGGAGAAGAGGTTATTGGTTTTGTTACAAGAGGCAGGGGGGTTTCTATTCATACTACAAACTGCCCCAATCTTGAATCTCTCACAATTGACAGAGACCGCCTTGTGGATGTGGACTGGGTTACAAATGGAGATTCCAATACTACTTACTCAGTTAGGATATCTGTTTACACTGTTGACAAAACAGGGGTTCTTGCTGATTTAAGTGGTGCTATATCAGCGAGTGGCATCAATATAAACCATATAGATGCTTCTTCAACACGTGACAAACAAGCCCATTTCAATTTTATATTAGAGATTAAAAACAAACCCCAGCTCAATGAAATTCTCAAGAAACTCTCACAACTCAGTGGAGTAATTGAAGTTAAAAGGGTCAAGACAACATAAGAAGTAGAGAGTAGAGGGTAGCGAGTAGAGAGATTTTAGATCTTAAATTTTGAATTTTTATTTTTCTTGCTACTTGCTACTCGCTACTTAAGAAGTTTTCGATTATCTGTGCAATATAAGATGAGTAAATCTTCTTTATTCTATGACATCTTTGAAAGTCCTGTAGGTACGCTTTATCTTATTTTCTCCGGGAAATTACTTACAGGAATTTCCTCTAAAAAGCCTGTTCAAATGCCGTTTAAAAAAAGTCCTGCCTCTAAAAATTTTATAAAAGAACTTTGGGATTATTTCCAGGGAAGACGTCATAATTTTATCCAGGAAATAAAATTTTTAGAAGGCACAGATTTTGATAAAAAGGTGTGGTTATGCCTGAAAGATATACCATTTGGAGAGACAAGGACATACAAATGGGTTGCTGAAAGGATAGGGAATCCCCTGGCAACAAGGGCAGTTGGTCAGGCGCTTTCAAGGAACCCCATCCCTATAGTTCTGCCATGCCACAGGATTATAGAATCTGGTGGTTCAATAGGCGGGTATTCATCAGGAATAAATATAAAGAGAAGACTCCTTGAGATGGAATATTACTTAAAAGCAAAATTCTAAATCCTAAGCACGAAATCCTCTTGTTTGCCCCGTTTAGAGATAAATCTCTAACTGGGTTTACTGTTCAATAATTATCAGGATTGTATTACACTCAAAGGCAGTGCCACCAATCTCTTTAACGGCTTTCTCGTATGACTTGCGTATTTTCTTGAGGTTGATGTTCAGCAACATACCTATATTCACGCAGGTTTTATATAGAGAGATTGATTCTATATTAATTACTTTAACGGAATCTAATCTGTCTTTATGTTTTTCAAGAAACTCTGATAGATATTGCTTACCTTTCTGGTATTCAGCCTGTAAATGTTCAACAAGAGGAGTAATGGTGAGGGCATTCTTATGTACGTAGAAATGTTCTCCATTTATAATCAGTTTTTTATCAAGGTTTTTAAAAAAAATTGCGAAGAAATGGGACTCGGTTTTTTTCAGAGAGACGGTATTTAAAATGATGCTTTTGGTCGCACCTCGTTTTTGAGAGAAATACCTCCTTAGTTTGTCAGTTTTTTTATCAAACTCGGCAATAATAATCTCCTTTAAATGTTCCAAGTATTTTTTTGTGTTGGATAGAGATTTTTTTACAGATTTTTTTCCGTACAGTCCTACAAATCCGTAGTAGAAGTCAAATCTCCATAGATTGCGGAGGATAGATGTCCATGAATAAAATTTCGCCATGGCCCTTAATGTTTCGGTATGGAGTTCAAAAGCGGTCATCAACTTGGGCTCAAATACTGCATGATGAGCATCATATTTACTCCAGTCCATATGGATAATACGCCCCTCTTCTTGTAATTCCTTAAATACAGGTGTTCCTGGCAAAGGAGTGAGCATCATAAACTGGACAGACTCTATCCCGAGTTCTTTTGCATATTTTTGTGTATTCCTGATGGTTTGAATATCATCCATGTCAGAACCCAAGACAAACATCCCGTGAATGCCTATTGAGTGTTTTTTCAGCAGCCTGATACAATTATCATTGTCTTCAACCACCTGCCCCTTGTTATAAAGATTCAGTGTCTTGGGATTAATTGACTCAAATCCGATATAGACGTTGAAGCAACCGGTAGCTTTCATTAGTTCTATAAGCTCGGCGTCCTTGGCGATATCTGTCCGCACCTGTGCACTCCATTCTATCTTTATATCGTTGTCTAACATAGCCTGTAACAGTTCTTTAGTCCTTTTCTTGTTTGCAGCAAAATTATCATCTACAAAAAAGACGTGGGACTTCTGGGAGGCTAAGATTTTAATCTCATTTAATACCCTGCCGATTGACTTAAAGC
>Ga0214473_10010176_pt1 | contig 11076 bp, 14 predicted proteins | sample RVTome_7_FD_203509 | JGI IMG/M metagenome (GOLD analysis project Ga0214473, IMG submission 203509) | Soil microbial communities from uranium-contaminated site in the Upper Colorado River Basin, Wyoming, United States - RVT98D197 | ecosystem: Environmental > Terrestrial > Soil > Contaminated >...
GCAAGCTGCAGTTCAGCAACTACTTCACGACCGACGACGACTGCGCGTTCATCCCCTACCCCGCGGCCGGCGACGTCTGGGACACGCGCTACGCGAGCGTGCTCGTCTTCTCCTCGATCACGCCGCGACTCGAAGCGCAGGCCATGGACCAAGTTCGGGCCGCGATCGGCAAGCGCCAACGCTTCTCGCCCGCCGACAAGCAGGCGATCCAGATGTTTCGGACGCGAGGAATTTCCGACCGGTGATCGACGCGATCACGATCGGCCTCCAGGTGCTGCTCGTCTTCGTCGGCGCCCTCACCCTCGGCATCGGCGGCGTGGGCGTCATGAACATCATGCTGGTGTCGGTGGACGAGCGAATCCGCGAGATCGGCCTGCGGCGCGCCGTGGGCGCCCGGCGGCGCCACATCCGCGCGCAGTTCCTGGCCGAGGCCCTGGTGCTCACGCTGGCGGGCGGATCCCTCTGCCTGCTGATTTCGCCGTTGATCGTCGCGGCGGTGGGAACGCTGCCATTCATGGGCTCGCTGTTCGAGGACACCTCCGGCAAGGCCGACCTGCACTTGGCACTCTCGCCGTGGGCGCTGGCGATCTCGACCGCACTGCTCGTGATGGTCGGCGTCCTGAGCGGCCTCGTGCCCGCCCTGCGCGCCTCGCGCCTCGACCCCGTCGAGGCGCTTCGGTACGAGTAGCCGCCGCCACTCCGCCACGCCCAGCTCGCGCAAGCGCACCGGCAGCCGAGACCCTGCCGGACAGAGGGGACAGAGGGGCCTGCCTGTTGCTTTGTGGTGGAGTGCGTGATAGGGTATCGGTGCTGCTGGTTGCCGTTCGATCTGGCGTTTCGGACTGAGCCGCCCACGGTGGGCGGTTTTCTCATGGGCGCGCAGGCAACGTTGCCGCTGGCATAGGGCCAAGGAGGCCTGCACATTCATGATTGACGGTACTGTCAAGTGGTTCAACGAGTCCAAGGGTTTCGGGTTTCTGTCTCGCGAGGGCGGACCGGACGTCTTCGTCCATCACTCCGAGATCCGGGCAGAGGGTTTCAGGACCCTCAACGAGGGTGACAAGGTGAAGTTCGAGGTGGTCGACAGCCCGAAGGGGCCGCGCGCCGCCAACGTCACCATCGGCTAAGACTCCTACTACCCAGGACACGAACGCCCGGGGCTGCGAAGCCTCGGGCGTTTCTTCTTAGCGTCGCAGGTGAGCGTACGGCGGACGAGTCATGAGGCGCTCGTCCTCCACGGGCCCTCCCACAGTGAAATGGTACAAGTCCTGGAACCGGCGGCTCGCCAGGCCCAGGACCTCGTGGAAGGCGTCGTCGAAGTAGCAGCCGATCCCCGTCGAGCGCACGCCGGCCGCCTCGGCTTCGAGGTAGAGCGCCTGCCCCACGATGCCCGCCTCCCAGTGGAGCCTGCGGTACCACCACGGGCCTTCCGCGAGGCTCGACTCGAGCTCGGCGAGCATGCCGAGGCTGAAGGCGCCGTCCGCGGCGATGTCCTGGTGGCAGCTCGTCAGCGCCGATGCGGAGCGGCAGTCGGCGGGCAGCACCAGGAAGAGCGGCAAGTGAGCGGGGCAACCCTCCGGCCGCTCCCAGAGGAAGCCTTGGCGCAGCGCAGCCCGCAGGGCGCCGACCGCGCCGGGATCGCGGGCGAAAGCATAGAGGCCGGCGGGGAGCCCCTCCACGCGGTGCACGAAGAGCCCGAGGTGGACGCGCGGAGCCCACGGTAGCACGTCCCAGGGCGGCGTCGACGGCCGGGGCAGCAGCCGATCCAGCATCGTGTAGAACGCGCCCGCCGGGATCGAGGTCACGCCGTCCATGGCCACGGCGCTGCGCCGCTGGCGGATGAGGACCGCCGCCGCGATCCGGCTGGCGGGTCGAGGGGCGGGTAGCTCGTGCGGTACGCGCCAGCTCTCGCCCTCGACGGTCCTCGGCTTGACCGCGGTCCGCGCCGCCTCGTCGATGGCGTTCCACTCGCGGTGCGACGGGCTCAGCGGATTGGCCCGGCCCGCCCAGGTCCCTCCGCGCAGGAGCCCCACCAGGTCGCGCCCCGAATCCGGGCCGGCCGTCAGCGCCGGCTCGGCCGGCGTCGGCCCCACCAAGAGCAAGACGTCGGCGTACTCGCGGTCGGCCGGCGCAACGCCGGAGAAGTCGTCGTCGCGGTCGAGGCCCAGAAGCGCGGCGACGTCGGCGTCGCCCGGATCCGCGAGCAGCCGCGCAGACCATCCAAGCGCGGCGGCGGCGTAGCGGAGGGCGGCGACGGCATGGCCGGCGTCGTGCTGGCAGTAGCGCCAGGCTCGCTCGCCGTACTTCCAGGCCTCGCGCCAGTGGATCGACGAGAGGCCCGCCAGCAGGCACTCGGTGGGCAGCAACTCCCCCAGGCGTGCTGCCGCGGCCTCGTCCAGCGTCGATCGCCGCTCCAGGAGGTGATCGCGACTGACGTAGTGGTAGAGGCCAGCCGGAGCACCGGACATCGCGGGGAGAACGGCATAGCCTTCGGTGGGGTGCAGGTTGCCGCTCGAGGGGTTGCAGCGCAGCGCCCAACGCTCGCCGCGGAACTCCTTCCACGCCGACAGACCCAGTGCCAGCTCGAAGAGCACGGCGACGGTGTCGAGCTGCAAGGGCCGCGGCGCCACGGCCCCAGGCGCGTACAGGTCGTCGTAAGCCGTCTCGAGGCGGTCGGCCAGCAGCGGCAGCTCGAGGATCGGGGCCCCGGCGTAGGTGCGGAACGGGTCGGGTTGCGTGGCCCAGTCGAGATAACTAGGAGAGGGAGCGAATCGATGAGCCTGGTGCTTGGTTCGCTCGTGGTAGCGCAGCACTCGTTCCAGGGCGTCGATGGCCACCTCCGCGCCTCGCGGCGAGGCTCGTCAGAAGGACGCATCATGCCACGCTGATCGCTTCCGCTCCTCGCGATGTGCGACCCGACGCGCTAAGCTCCGCGTCCGGGGGTTCGCCATGCACTGCCTGCTGCCGCTCGTGCTCGCCGTCTCCTCCGTTGCGCAAGCTCCCGCGTCCTCCGCCCAGCCCGCGTCCGCCCTCGACGCCGCGCTGCGCAAGGTCGTAGCGGACTACGTGGGCCTCTACCGCAACGACACGCTGCCGAAGTGGCGCGAGCTGTTCCTGCCGTCCTTCAGCGTCGCGTCCACGAACCCCGACGGCACGACGCGCCTGCGCAGCCTGGACGAGTTCTACGCGGCGCAAGAGCGGTACCTGGCCACCGGTCGCGAGATCCGCGAGACGCTGGAGAACGTGAAGATCGAGCGCCAGGGCCGCCTCGCCAGCGTCTGGGCCGACTTCGTCCTGGCGGACGCCGGCGACACGAGCCGCGGACGGCTGGTGCTGCTGATGATGGCGGAGCAGGGACGCTGGCGGATCCACTCTCTGATGTTCAGCTATGAGTAATCCGCTCCGGGCACCGGCGATGATGGCATGTTTCGTACTTGCGGCCCTGCTGGCCGCGCTGCCCGTTGGTAGCGCCGGCGCGGCCGCAAAGGCCTTCGTGGGCGCGCGCGTCCTCGACGGCACCGGCCGGCCGGAGCTGGAGAACGCGACGATCGTCGTGCGCGACGGACGCATCGAGTCGGTCGGCCCGTCGGGCCCCTTGAAGATGCCGGCCGGCGCCGATCGGATTGACCTCTTGGGCAAGACGGTCATCCCCGGCTTGATCAACGCGCATGGCCACGTCGGGGAGACCCAAGGCCTCGAATCCCGGCCGGAGCGTTACACAGAGCAGAACGTGCTCCGCCAGCTCGGTCTCTATGCCCGCTATGGAGTGACGACGGTCTTCAGCCTCGGCGGCGATCGCGAGGCGGGGTTCCGGCTGCGCGACCAGCAGGAGAAGACCAGCCTCGACCGCGCGCGGCTCTACGTCGCGGGCAGCGTGATCGAGGCTTCCACGCCCGAGGAGGCCCGGGCGCTGGTCGACCAGCTGGCCACTCTGAAGCCCGACATCGTGAAGATCCGTGTCGACGACAACCTCGGAACCGCTCCCAAGATGCCGGCGCCGGTCTACCAGGCCGTGATCGAGCAGGCCCACAAGCACGGCCTCCCGGTCGCGGCCCACATCTTCTACCTCGAGGACGCCAAGAGCCTGCTGCGGGCTGGCGTCGATTCCCTCGCCCACAGCGTTCGCGACCGCGACGTCGACGCCGAGCTGCTCGCGCTGCTGAAGCAGCGGGACGTCTGCTTGTGCCCCACGCTCACGCGGGAGCTGTCGACTTTCGTCTACGAGAGCGAGCCGGCCTTCTTCTCCGACCCGTTCTTCCTGCGCGACGCGGACCTCGCGCTGCTCGCCGAGCTGCGCGACCCGCAGCGGCAGCAGGGCGTCCGGACCAGCCGCAGCGCCCAGCAATACAAACAAGCCCTGGAGGTGGCCAGCCGCAACCTGAAGCGGCTCGTCGCTGCCGGCGTGCGCATCGCCTTCGGGACGGACACCGGGCCGCCAGCGCGATTCCAGGGCTACTTCGAGCACATGGAGCTGGAACTGATGGCGAAAGCTGGGCTCACGCCGCGCCAGATCCTCCAATCGGCGACGGGCGACGCGGCGCGCTGCATGAGGGTCGCAGGTCGGCTGGGGACGCTCGAGGCGGGGGCGTGGGCGGACTTCGTCGTCCTGGACGCGAACCCCTTGGGCGACATCCGCAACACGCGAACGATCAGCTCGGTCTGGATCGCGGGCAGCCGCGTGCCACGCTAGGCTCCGGATCACCGCTGCCCTTCTCGGCCCTTGCCGAGAACGGAGACCCACGTTCAGGCATTTGACACACGGCCCGCCCGCCCCTACGCTCGACTATCCGAGTGTGACCAAAGAGGAGTATCGAATGGCTCTACCCCCGATCTACGACCCCGAAGCCGTCGCGCCCATGTGGCAAGAGCTCGCCACGGTCGGTGTCGAGCCGCTGACCACCCCCGAGGAGGTAGATCAGGTCCTGCGAGCCGGCTCCGGGAGCACTCTCGTCATCGTCAACTCGGTTTGCGGCTGCGCGGCCGGGCAGGCTCGCCCCGGGGCAATGCTCGCCCTCCAGCACTCGGTCATCCCCGACCGCCACGTCACGGTCTTTGCGGGAGTCGATCGTGACGCGGTGCAGCGCGCTCGGGAGTACATGACGGGCTATCCGCCCTCGTCGCCCTCCATCGGCCTCTTCAAAGACGGGGAGCTGGTGTTCATGCTCCAGCGCACCGACCTTCAGCAGATGGACGAGCAGCAGGTCTCCGAGGCCCTGCGGGAGGCCTTCGACGAGCACTGCAGCAAGCCCGGCCCTTCGATCGATCCGGAGAAGTTCAAGCAGATCCGGCCGCACCGGGGCTGTGGCTCGCAGATTCCGCTGATGGGTGCGCGCTCCTAGGCGCCTCTGGACGGCGGCCCCCCACGGCCCTCCCATCACGCCGACCCCTAATCGAGAACCGGATCACTGGGCGCCACGGGGTTACACTCATAGCGTCCGGACCGCGGTTTGCGCCTTCGGTTACGACCTCGGCGACGTGAGCGCAACGGGCGTGGGCGAGATCAGCGCCGCAGCTCGGCCGCGAAAGCGGCGCTGTCCAGCAGACGGAGCCCCTGCCGCACCAGACCCGAGAAGTGGCGCAGGTTGTCGGTGACGACGACGCTCGTTCCCGCCTGGCGAGCGACCTCGGCGATGTGCGCGTCGTAGATGCGTCCGCCCGCGACCCGCTCCTGCACGGTCGTCTGCAACAGGGGGAGCCGGGCGCCGGGGGATAGCTCTACGACCCGGAAGCGCTTCAGAACCCGTAGCTCGGCCGACGCTGGGCGGTCCACACATGCCCGGCGTTGATCTCCCCGCCAGGCTGACCCTTCCGCGCATGTGGACTGGAGCCCACACTGTAATAGGGATAGGATGGAGGCCATGAAGACCGTGCAGATGACCCTGGATGGACCTTGTGGGCCGCGTCGACCGTGCCGCCCGTAAGCTCGGAACGAGCCGCTCGGGTTTCACGCGTGAGGCTTTGCGACAGGCCTTGACACGCCTGACGACTCTCGAGCACGAGCGCAGGCACCGGCGCGGCTACGAGACCCGGCCCGTGCGCCCCGGCGAGTTCGATGCTTGGGCTTCCGAACAGGTCTGGCCCGAGTGAGACGAGGCGAGATCCGCTGGTACCGCTTCTCCCGGCCAGACAAGAAGCGGCGTGGTCGTCCTCACGCGCGACTCCGTCCTGGAGTACCTGGGCGAGGTCACGATCGCCCCGATCACGCGCACGATTCGCGCCATCCCCTCGGAAGTGCCCCTCGGCCCGGTAGACGGCATGCCCGGCGAGTGTGCGGTGAACCTCGACCACGTGCAGACGGTGGCCAAGAGCCGTCTGGGAGCGTTGATCGCGACACTCCCGCCACGGCGCACGACGGAGATCCGGCAGGCCCTTCTGTTCGCCCTGGGCTTTTAACCCCGCCCTGCGTCCGGAGCATCCAAGCGTCGGCTGGCCGACGATCTGCCGCCCTGTGTCGCGACCTCGCTCGGTGTGTCGCCGGTGACGATCGGCGGCCCCCGGCGCCCGCATCGGGCCGTTCGAGGTTCTCGCTCCCCTGGGTGCGGGAGGCATGGGCGAGTGCAGGCGGTCCGAGAGTGTCTCGCCCGGCACACCCGAGGGCACGCCGTACGCGCGGCAGCGCCTGCTGCGGCGATGCCTCAAGAAAGACCGGGACGAGTGCCTGCACGACGTTGCCGACGCGGGTCTGGAGCTGAAGGAGCTGCTCGTCGACCTGTCTTCGGCTCCGCCTTCGCCGGACCGGGGGCGCCGTTGGCGCGGCCGTCGAGGAGGAGCGCGCGGCGCGTGGCGATCGTCGCCGTGCTGGTCCTGGGAGTGGCCGCGATCGGCGGTCTCTTTCTTCTCCCCGGACGGGCGTTTCATCGGCTTCGGGGCGAACGACAAGCTCAAGAAGGTTGCGGTCGACGGCGGCCCGATCGTGGCCCTCGCCGACGCCGCACAGCTCCGGGGAGGAAGCTGGGGCGAGGACGGCACGATCCTCTTCACCCACGGTAGCGGCGGGCTCCTGCGCCTCGCGGCCGACGGCGGCGATGCGCGCCGGGTGACGGAGCCGGACCCCGCGCGCCACGAGAGGAACCACCGCTGCCGCACTTTCTGCCGGGGTCCCGCGCCGCCCTCTTCGACATCTTGCACTCCGATTATTCACACGGCGCACCGGCGGGCGCTCCTCGAGAACGACGCTCACGCGATCGCCGTGGCCCCGGACGGCCGCTAGCTCCTCTTCCGCCGACGGGCCGCTCCAGCGCAGTTGGACATCTGGCGGCTGCGGCTCGAGGGCGACCGCGTCGCGCACCCCTGGCTGGCAATACCGAGCCTGGAGGCGAGCCCCAGCTTCTCGCCTGACGGCCGGTTCGTCGCCTACTACTCCAACGAGTCCGGGCGACGCGAGGTGCACGTGCGCCCCTACCCCGGACCGGGCCCGCGCCACCAGGTCTTGGCGCAGGGAGGTAACATGCCCCGCTTCGAGCTGCGGCCGATCGAGCTAGTCCTCGTCCCGAACTGGGTGGAGGAGCTGAAAGCGCTCATGGCCTCGACGCACTGAGCAGGTCGGGCAGGCCGCTGTATCGCGGCGACGGGACGACCGGTGGAAGACCGAGATGCCCCAGGGTCTCTGCTTCAGCCTTGGCCGGTCTCGAGCGCGGCGACGTCGGCGAGGTCCTTGGGTCGTCCCGTAGCACGCTTGTTGCGGATGAGATGCTCGCGTCCGATGAATGGGACCTGTCCCGAACCGGCGTCATGCACGACGCGCGCGCTCCAGGCTTCCTCGAAAGCCACGCCGCTGATCTCGGTCAGGATGTCGATGCGCCGCGGAGGGAGGCCCACCTGGACGACCTGGCCGGGACGAGCAAGGTCGTCGACGGAGAAGCCCAGGGCTTTCACTGGCGCGCCGAAGCGGAGCAGTGCATCCCAGACGCGCGCGGCGTTCTCCGGAGTGGCCTCGATCCAGACATCGAGATCGCCCGTCGCGCGAGGAACCCCGTGCACGGCCAGCGCGTGAGCTCCGACGACGAGAAAGCGTGTCTCCGTTGCCGCGAGAGCGGCCAACAGGTCGAGGAAGTCCTCGTTCACCGGACCACTTCGCCCGGCGGCGACAACCCCCGCAGGGAGACTGGCGTCTCCGCCCGCGCGTACCCGGGCAGCGGCAGGCCAGCCAGGGTCCATGCCTCGAGTGCCAGGGGCCACATCATTGCCAGGCGTTCCTCGGGCGTGGTCATGGCGCTCAGGTCGTCGGGGGGCTCCGCGCCGAGCTTGAACAGGCGAACTGGCCACGACCGGCGCTTGGCGGCGCGTTCGGCGGCCGATGGGGTCTGACCCACGGCGCGATTATAGCGTCGCTGCTTTGCTCAGCACCGGGCGACACCTCACCTTGACCGGAGAGCGGGCGTCCGATGGCCGGCGCTCCCAGGAGAACAACGCTTCCGGCGCGAGGCCCGGATCCTGGCTTCACTGAATCACCCGGGCATCGCTACCCTCCACGGTCTCGAAGAGTCGGAGGGCGGCGTGCCCGTCCTCACCCTCGCCGAGAGAATCGCCTGGCTCGAGGGCGCTCACCGGCTGGTGGAGCACCTGAGCCGGCGGCGGCGTCTCAATGCCAGGTCCTCCGAGGGCGCCGGCCACGTTCAGCATCGCGCGCGATCGATCTAGGCTTCCGGGAAGCGCGAGGCACCCTCAGGTCTGTCGACGGGCGCGCGGCCGGCGCTCAAGCGAACAGGCCCGGCAGTCCGCCGGTGTGCCAGAACAGCACGGTCTGGTCCGGGCGGAAGCGGCCGGCGCGCACATGGGCGATCAGTCCGGCCATGGCCTTCGCCGTGTAGGTCGGGTCGAGGAACAGCGCCTCGGTCCGCGCGGCGAGCTGCTGCGCCTCGCGCGAAGCGGGCGTCGGGATGCCGTAGCCGGCGCCCACGAAGCTGTCGTCGATCTCGATCGGGCGCGCGGCGGCGAAGGCACACCCGTCGAGACCGAGCGTGTCGCCGACGCCCTCTAGGATCGCCCTCACTTGCGCACCCAGCACGGGCGCGGGCTCATCAGCGCCGATGCCGAGCACGCGCGTGGATAGGCCGCGAAGGGCGCAGCCCGCGAGCAACCCGGCCTGCGTGCCGCCCGAAGCCGACGCATGGACGATCACGTCGGGCGCGGGCATCTGGCCGAGCAGCTCGCCCACGGCGCGCGCGAAGCCCAGGGCGCCCAGCGGCGTCGATGCACCGAGCGGAATCTCGTACGGGTGCCGCCCTTGCGAGCGGAGCCGCTCGGCCGCACGGCGCATCGCCGGCACGCGCTCGTCGCGCGAGCCCACGTACTCGACCTCGGCCCCCAGCAGCTCGTCGAGCAGCGTGTTGCCCGCCAGGCGCTCGGGGCGCGCGCCGTTCAGGACAAGGACGCAGCGCAGGCCGAGCCTGGCGGCGACCGCCGCGGTGCAGCGCGCGTGGTTCGACTGCACGCCGCCGACGGTCAGCAGCGCATCCGCGCCCTCGGCGAGCGCGCGGGCAGCCACCAGGCGCAGCTTGCGCACCTTGTTGCCGCCGAAGCCGAAGCTGAGCGCGTCGTCGCGCTTGACCAGGAGGCGCGGCGCGCCGGGAAGCGCCGCCCGCAGGCGCGCCAACTCCTCCAGCGGCGTCGGCTCCTGGCCCAGGGAGAGGGCGGGGACGGCGTCGAGCGCGGCAAGGGCGGCGGCGAGGTCCATGCGAACGCCGCATTGTACTTCGCCGACGCCTGACAAGCCGCGCCAATCGGCGAGTTCCTGGACGATCCTGCTCGACCCGCCCGATCCTCCGTTCAGCGTTTCCCGTCCATCCGCGCGTCGGAGGCGAGCCAGAACGCCCAACCGGACACGCCCAAAGACAGCAGCGTCCAGCCGAGACCCCACGCCGCGCTAGGAAGACCCGTGAGCTCCGCGAGGGCGGCGGCATCGCTGCCCCGCGCGTCCCGGAGCAGCACGTCGCTGGCGATGTCCCAGACCGCGTAGAGACAGCTCACCGCGCCGATCACGCGGAGCGCGAGATCTGAAGCCGTGGGCGGAAGCCGCGCGGCCACGAGCAGTAGCGTGGCCCCTGCGGTCAGGCCATAGACGAAGCCGAATGCCGAGCGGACGTAGAGCAAGGTCACGGCCAGGGTGACGAAGCCGATCAGCGCCACAACTGCCCGGTCATACCGCGAGCGGGCCCCGACCACAACGAACGAGGCCCCCAAGGCAAGGCTGCCCAGGTAGCCGGCGTTGAGGCTGAGGAACCGGCTTCCCCCGCGGGTGACGCACAGTCCTCCCTCCGCGGCGCTGAGCTCGATGCGTTCGATCTGCCCGCCGGTCGCCACCGCAGCCAGGCCGTGGCAGAGCTCGTGCAGGAAGACGACGAAGATCTTCAGCGGGTACACGACGGGAGTCCCCCAGAAAACGTAGGCGAGCAAGGCGGCCACAATGGGGAGGAGAATGCCTCCCGCGCTCTCCGGGGCGAGCTTGAAGCGGCCGGTCACGCGCCAACGATACCGGCAAAGCGGAGTGACGGGAGCAAGGAGCAGCCTTCGCGAGGACGGCGACGCGGCTCAAGCCAGGGCTGCATTGTATACTCCGCGGATGCCTCGCTCCCTGCAGGCCGGCCTGCTGGCCTTGACCGTGCTCGCTGCTCCTCGGCCCGCGCTGGCCCAGAAGGCGAGCGGCGACATCCTGTACCGGATGACGCTGCTGCGCGCGGCCCCGGGTCGGCTGCTCGACCTGGTCAGCGACGTGCGCGGGGCTCCCGGCCGCGTCACCCGGCCACGCCTGATCCTGCGCCACGCGCAGGGCGACCACTGGGACCTGATGGTGCTGACCCCGATCGGCAGCTACGAGGACTACTTCGCGCGCCCGGCGTTCGCCCCCGCGCTCGCCACCCCGGAGCACGTGGCCTGGCAGGAAGACGAGTTCGTGCGCGGGCCCGATCTGACGGCGCTGGGCGGCATCTGGACCGGAGAGCTTTTCCATGTCGAGATGTTCGTGGCGCTGCCCGAGAAGCGGGCGGAGCTGATCGCGGAGCGGGAGAAGGAGAACGCCTACCTGGCGGCCGTGGGGCGACCGCCGAACGCGATCTTCGTGCGCGATCTGGGCGCCGC
>Ga0214473_10010177_pt1 | contig 11075 bp, 10 predicted proteins | sample RVTome_7_FD_203509 | JGI IMG/M metagenome (GOLD analysis project Ga0214473, IMG submission 203509) | Soil microbial communities from uranium-contaminated site in the Upper Colorado River Basin, Wyoming, United States - RVT98D197 | ecosystem: Environmental > Terrestrial > Soil > Contaminated >...
CGCGAAGATCGTCGCCAAGCTCCCGAGCAGCGCCATCAGCAGATAGATGACGATCATGATTGGTTGCCCTCCGCCGGCTTGCCGGCTCCTCCGAGCGCGCGCAGGAACCGCTCGATGATGCGCTCGTGGCCGTCGCCCGCGCTCCGGCCGAGCTGGCGTAGCGGGAAGATGGCCTTGGCCATCGTCCGGTGGCCGCCGCCCACGCCCCAGTCGCCGAAGGCCGCCCGCGTCACGTCGCCCGCGCTCTTCACGTAGCCGACGTTGCGAACGGAGACGTGCACCTCGTCGCCCACGACTCCGGACACGACCGACCACTGCACGCCCTCCGCCTGCAGCCCGAAGTCGGCGAACTGCGGGATGAGATCGGCGGTGGCGACCCGGCCCAGGTGCGAGAAGAACACGCCCTGCACCACGCGCCGCTTGGCCAGGCCCTGGGCCAGGACGTCGAGCGCCTCCTCGGACAGCTCCGGCCGCTCGATGCGCCGGAGCGCATTGTGGTTGGCGAGCAGGTAGAGATACGAGAAGGCCTCGAGATCCGCCTTGGTCCCGCCGCGCTCGAGGCCGAGGGTGTCGGACTTGATGCCGTAGAGCAGGGCGGTAGCGAGCCGCTGGGTGATCTTGATGTCCGCCGCGCGCAGGTACTCCACCAGGATCGTCGACGTCGCTCCGTACGACGGGCGCACGTCCTTGATGCGCGCGCGGATCGGCTGCTCCACCGGATGGTGGTCGATGACCAGGTCCACCTCGTCGAAGTGCTCCTCCAGGAACGAGGGCTGCACGTCCACCATGGCCACCCGGTCGAACTGGGCCAGGTCACGGGCCGTGATGGCCTCGACCTCGATCTCGAGGATCTTGCACATCGCCACGTTCTCGGGACGGGTGATGGTGCCGAAGGTGCACATCGGAGCCGACGTCCGCGTGCGCCCGAGCAGCGTCTTGAGCGCGAGGGCCGAGGCGATGGCGTCCGGGTCGGGGTCGTCCTGCATGAGGATGAGCACGCGCTCGGCGTCGTAGAAGTGGCCGCGCAGCCGATCGGCCCGGGCGCGCTGGGCCGCGCGGTCCACCGCGGGCTGGATGATCCGCTCCCCGAACGCGGAGAGCGGCACCACGGTGGCGCCCGCCATCGGCCGGTCGTCGTCGCGCAGCACCAGGAGCGGGGAATCGGGCGCCGCCTCCTTCACCGCCGCCGCAGCCCGCCCGAGCTGTCCGGCGGGCGCCGCCACCACCACCGGCCCGCGCCCGCCGCGCATCGCCTCGTGGAGGAAGGCGGGATCGGTCACCTTGCCCGCCACCGCCCGGTCGCCGTGCCGGCCGAGGCGCGCGCGCAGGCTCGCCCGAGACACCAGGTACAGCGGCCGCTCGCCCGGGAAGGCGGCGGCTGCCACCATGTGTTCGAGGAGGTCATCCGGACAGATCAGCACCGGTCGCATATTGGCCTCGCGCGAGGCCTCACGGCCCCGGCCCTTCTATTCTCAGCCCACCCGGCGGACCGGCCAAGCGAAAATCCGGCTAGCGGCGCCGGCCCCGATACGCGGCACGGCCGGCCTTGACGCCGGCCTTGAGGCCGCGCGTGAGCAGCGAGACCTCCCGCGTGACCTTCTCCTGCGAATCGGCCAGGGTCCGGGCGAGCCGGTCCAGCGACTCCTTCACGCTCAGGCGCGCCTGCGTGATCTGCCGCGCCGCATCCTTCCGCGATCGCGCGCTCAAGAGCCGGCGGCTGAGCCGGTTCACCGAGTCCTTGAGGCCAGCCTGGGCGCGCGCCACGTGCGTGGCCATCGCCTTCTCGATCTCCGCGAGCTTCACCCGCGTGAGGCCGCCCCGCGCCGCCGTGCTCCGCACGCGCGCGAGATCGGCCTCCACCTGGGCCAGGCGGCTCTCGAGCTGCTTGATCTTCGCCTGCGGCCCTCTCCGTCGCTCTACCATCATGGGGTGTCCTCCGGCCAGCAGTATACGACGCCGAGGCGCCGCGCAAACGAGGCTTGGCCGCCTGGGTCGACAATGCGAGACTTGGCCGTGGCCGCCGAATCCATCTTCTTCCGGGACCTCGCCTACGTGCTCGTGGCCGCCGTGACGGGCGGCGCGATCGCTCGATTCACCCGCCAGCCGTTGATCCTGGGCTACGTGCTGGGCGGCATCCTCATCAGCCCGCTCACGCCGGGGCCCGCGGTCTCGGATCTGCGCACCTTCGAGGTATTCGCCGAGATCGGGGTGATCCTGCTGATGTTCTCGATCGGCATCGAGTTCTCGCCGCGCGATCTCATGCGCGTCAAGTGGGTGGCGCTGCTGGGCGGCCCGCTCGGCATCGTGCTCTCGGTAGGGATGGGCCTGGGCGTGGCCGCCCTGCTGGGCTGGCCCCTTCTCCAGGGGGCCATCGTGGGCATCGTCATCTCGGTGGCCAGCACCATGGTCCTGGCGCGCCTGCTCATGGACCGGGGCGAGCTGCACTCCCGACACGGCCGCATCATGATCGGGATTGCCCTGGTCGAGGACCTCGCGGTGGTGATCCTCATCATCCTCATCCCGGCGCTCGGTAGGCTCGAGCCGGGGCGGCTGATCACGATCGGCACCGCCCTCGGCCAGTCGCTGCTGATCCTGATCCCGGCCGGCTACGCGGCGGCCAAGGTCATCCCGCCCCTGATGACGCGGGTGGCCCGGATGCACAGCGACGAGATGTTCCTCCTCGTCACCCTCGCGGTCGGGTTGGGGACGGCCGCCCTCACCCAGGCGGCCGGGCTGTCGCTGGCGCTCGGCGCGTTCCTGGCCGGGCTCATCATCAACGGATCGGACTACGCCCACGAGACGCTCGCGCGGCTCCTGCCGCTGCGGGACGTCTTCGTCGCGCTCTTCTTCGTGACCATCGGCGCCCTGATCGATCCCGCCAATCTCCTCGCCAACGTGCCGCTGCTCGTTACCATGGTGGCGATGATCGTGATCGGGAAGCTCGCGCTGAGGACGGTCGCGGTCTGGCTCTTCCGCGAGTCCTTCTGGACCGCGCTGCTGGTCGGAGTGGGGCTCACCCAGATCGGCGAGTTCTCCTTCATCCTGGTCCAGGTCGCGCGGTCGGCCGGTCACGTGGGTCCCGAGATCTACAACGCCACCCTCGCCGCCTCGCTCGTCACCATCCTGATCAACGCGGCGGTCGTACGCACCGTTCCCGGCTGGATCGCCCGTTTCCGTGGCGTCGAGGAGCGGGCGGCCCCGACGGGGGTGGAGCGGGCAGGGGCGGAGCACGTCGTGCTCTGCGGCTTCGGCCGCGTCGGGAGCGCGGTCGGCGAGGCGCTCGAGACCTTCGGGATCCGCTTCGTGGTCATCGAGCGGGATCCGGACATCGTGCGGGGGCTGCGCTCACGCGAGGTGCCGTGTCTCTTCGGCGACGCCGCGCAGCGGCGGCTGCTCGAGGAGGCCGGGGCGGCGCGGTCGTCGCTCGTGGTGGTGGCGTTGCCCGAGATGGACCGGGCCCAGCTCGTGGTGCGGGGCGTCCGCGCGCTGAATCCGCGCGTGCCGATCCTGGCGCGAGCGCACAGCACCTCCGGGCGCGACGGGCTGGCCGATGCGGGCGCCACCGAGGTCATCCAGCCCGAGCTGGAAGCCGCGGCCACGCTGATTCGCCACGCGCTCCGCGAGCTCGCGCTGCCGGCGCCGCGCGTGCTCGACTACCTCACCCGGTTCCGCGCCGCCATGAACCCGGCCGGCGCTGACGCGCGCGGCTCCTCCAGCCCGGCGGAGGCACTGCCCCAGGTGCACGAGGTCGTGCTCGGGACGGGTGCGCTGGCCGACCTGTCACTGGGCGAGGCGCGCGTGCGCGAGCGGTTCGGCGTGACGGTGGTGTCGGTGGAGCGGGCGGGCGACGAAGCGGTGGTCAACCCGTCCGCCGACACGCGGCTGCGCCCGGGCGATCGACTCCGGGTCTTCGGCCTCCCCGAGCAGATCGACGCGTTTCGCGCGGAGGCGGGCCGCGCGCCCTGAGCAGCGCAGGCGGCCGCCTGCTAGCGCGCGAAGCCGGTCCAGAGCGCGAGGGCGAAGGCCACGACGGTGAGGCCCACCGTGGCCAGGGCGGCCACGCGGTCGAGGCCACGCTCCCGCCGGCGCTCTTCCGAGCCCACCGCGAGGGCGGCGAGGTAGCCGCCCACGAAGCCGCCGGCGTGGCCCCAGTTGTTCACGCCCGTCATGAAGAAGCCGAAGACGAACATGAGCAGCGCCCATTGCCCGTACTGCCGGAACACCGCCAGCCCGAAGACGCCGCCGCGGCTCCGGCCGAAGGCCACCATGGCGCCGAGCAGGCCGAAGATGGCGCCCGAAGCGCCGACCGTCCACGGGACGCCGACCGCGTTGGAGAGCACGAAGCCGAGCGCGCCGCCCGTCGTGAAGATCACGATGAGGCGGGCGCGGCCGAAGAGCTGCTCGACCGCCGGCGCGAGCTGCCTCACCCAGAGGAGATTGAAGACGAGGTGGAGCAGGCTGCCGTGCAGATAGATCGCGGTGAGGAGCGTCCACCACAGGCCCAGCGCCCACGGGATCGCGCCGGTCATGCCGAGCCGCACGAGCGGGTTCATGCCCGGCGACAGCAGGTCGAACGGGCTGCGGGCGCGGAGGGCGGCCACCGGGTCCAGCAGGATCGCGACCACGTAGGTCGCGACACAGACCACGGTCACCGCCTTGGCGAAGTCGAGGCGGCCGACCAGCCGCCCGGCGAGCGGAGCGAAACCCCAGAGGCCGGGCCGCCGCGCGCCGCAGTAGAAGCACGCGGGCGCATCCACCCGGTTGAGCTTGCCGCAGGAATAGCAGAGGCTCGAGCCAACCCGCTGCCTGAACATGGGGGAGCCGAGGCTAGCGGGGCGTCGTGGTCAGGATCGCTCGGCCCCGCGCGAGGGGAGCGGCACCTGCGCATCGAGCCGCTCCAGCAGCGCCTGGACGTGGACCGCGAAGGCCTCGCGCCGGTGGGCGGGGACGGGCGAGCCCGGGATGAATTTCTCGCCGAGCGGGTTCACGAACACGCCCGCTTTGCGCACGCGGTAGTCGAGGTGGGGGCCGGTGGAGAGACCGGTCGTGCCGACCTTCCCGATGACCTGGCGCTGCCGGATCCGCTCACCGCGACGGACGTCGATCTTGGAGAGGTGGTTGTACATGGTCTCGTACCCGCGCGCGTGCCGGAGCGTCACGGTCAGACCGTAACCGCCGTCCCATCCCGCCTGCGTGACCACGCCGTCCGCCACCGCCCGCACCGGCGTGCCGATCGGCGCCCCGTAGTCCACCGCCAGATGGGGCCGCAGCCCGCCCAGGATCGGATGATGGCGCGCGTGAGAGAAGCCGGAGGTGACGCGCGTGAAGTCGAGCGGGGCGCGCAGGAACATCTTCCGCACCGAGCGCCCGGAGGCGTCGTAGTAGTCGCTTCGGCCGGCCGCGTCCTCGAAGGCCACGCTCGTGAGGAGCGAGCGGCCCGCGCTCGAATACTGCGCGATCAGGATGTCGCCGTAGCCCAGGAGCGTCTCGCCCACGTAGCGCTTCTCGATCAGGAAGCGGAAGCGGTCGCCCGGTAGCGAGTCGGCCGCGAAGTCGAAGTCCCACTCGAAGAGACTCACGAGCCGCGCGGTGAGGCCGGCCGTCTCCCCCAGCCGCTCGATGCTGGCGAACAGCGAATCGTGGACCTCCCCGGCGACCGCCTCCACCCTCGTGTCGATATCGGGCCGGACGGCCGTCACCATCCATCGCGCGTCGGCCGGCCGGATCTCGTACCGCTCCGCGGGCGAGCGCTCGTACGTGACCTCCTCGGGCCGTCCCTCGGGTCCCGGCCGAACGGTCAGCCGCTCGCCGGGCGCGAGCCGCCGCATGTTCACGCTCCCGCGGAGGGCCGCCACGATCTCGATTGCCTCGCCGCGCCCGATGCCGGCGCGCCGCAGCGCCGTCTCCAGGGTCTCGCCCCGCTTCAGCACGACCTCCACGGGCTCGACGCTCGGGGGAGCCGGCGTGGGAGCGGAAGCTTCGGTCACCGCGGGCGGTGCCGGCTCGCGGGTCGGAACGGCGACGCCGATCGCGCCCAGGGCGAGCAGGACCGCGGCGGAGAGGAGACAGTGGGAGCGCCTCATGGTCTTGAGATCAGAATACCCCGGGAGTGGAGCAGCCCCAACCCCAAACCGCCGCAGGCCAGCCGGCTAGGCGCCGTACTTGGTGAAGCGGAGGGCGTTGGCCATGATCAGCGGCATCAGGTCCTGGGCCGGCATCACGCCGAGCGAGCCGCTCGCGCAGTCCCGCTCGGTGAACCGGCTCACCAGGTCCGCCCCGCAGTAGGGGCTCGACAGGAGCGCGGGCACGCCCTGCCAGCCGTGGCCCTTGAGGATGGACGGGGTCGCGTGGTCGCCGGAGATGGCGAGGGCGTCGGGATGGAGCGCCAGCACGCGCGGCAGGAGCGCGTCGAAGCGCTCGAGCGCGGCGACCTTGCCGTCGAAGTCGCCGTCCTCGCCCGCCTTGTCGGTGTCCTTGTAGTGGAGAAAGAAGAAATCGTAGTGCTCCCACTGCCGCTCGAGCGTGTCGATCTCCTCCGCGAAGGTCCCGCCCGTCTTCAGCACCTCCATGCCGCAGAGCCGCGCCAGGCCCCGGTACATCGGATAGGCGGCGATGGCGGCCGCCCGCAGGCGGAACGTCTCCGGGAAGAGGGGCAGGTGCGGCCGCTGGTCGAAGCCGCGGAGCAGGAGCATGTTGGCGGGCGCCGCGTCGCGGAGCAGCGGCCGCGCCGCGGCCACGAAGGCGTTCACGAGGACGGCGGTCGGCTCGGCCTCGGGCGCGAGCGCGGACACGGGCAGGGGCTGGACGTTGAGCTGCTGGGGATCGGTCTCCGACAGGCGGCCCGAGAGACCGGCGCCGCGCAGCACGAGGACGAACCGGTGCTCCTTCACCGGCTCGAGCAGGAGCTCCACTCCGTCGAGCCGGATGGAGCGCAGCCGCTCGACGAGGCGGATGCACAGATCGGTTCCGATGCGTCCCGCCCGCCGGTCGGTGATATTCCCGGTGCCGTCGACGGTGCAGAAGTTCCCGCGTGCGGCCACGTCGCCGGGCGTGAGCTCGAAGTCGATTCCGAGGGCCTCGAGCACGCCCCGGCCCACCGGATAGCGGAGGGGGTCGTAGCCGAAGAGCCCGAGATGCCCCGGCCCGCTGCCCGGCGTGACGCCGGGCCCCACGTGACGCAGGAGGCCGCAGGCGGCGCGGCCGGCCAGGTCGTGCAGCGTGGGGATCCGCGCCGTCTCGAGCTCGCTCTTGCCGGTCTTCGGCCGCGGCAGGCCGCCCAGGCCGTCGAGCGAGCAGAGCACGATCTTGGTGGTGGCGGGCTGGGCGAGGGCGTGCAGGAACTCTAGGTCCATGTCTCCTTGTTCTCGCCGAAGTCGGCCGGACAGGGCGGCCCCCATACGTAGAGGGAATCCTCGGGCGGAAAGTCCCGCGGCTCCCACGCGCAGCCTTCCGGGATGTAGTCGAGGTCGAAGTAGTACTCGCTGAAGCTGCCCCAGGGGTCGCGCAGATAGTAGAAGAAGTTCGATCCGATCACGTGACGCCCGAGTCCCCAGCCGGGCTGCCAGCCCCGCTCGGCCATGCGCACCGCGCCCATGGCGATCTCGTCCACGCTGCCCACCTGGAAGGAGGCGTGATGGAAGCCCGGCGCGTGCGACGACAGCAGGGCCAGCGTGTGGTGATCGGTGTTGCAGCGCAGGAACGCGATGATCCCCCGCGAGCGGTCCGACAGCTTCAGGCCGAGGGCCTCGGTGTAGAAGCGCATGAGGCGCTCCATGTCGGGGGTGAAGAGCAGCACGTGGCCCAGCTTGCGGGGCGTCACCCGCAGGCCGCGCTCCGGATAGCCGCGCGCCGCCTCGCGCTGCACGTAGCCGGGGCCGTTGAGGGTGAGCGGGGCCTCGCCGGGCGCCTCCGCCAGGGCCTCGTCGCGGACGTTCACCGCGTTGCCGTCGGGGTCGCGGACCCAGATGCCGCCCTCGGGGGCGCCGCGCGGGGCGTCCATCTCGCGCACCCCCGCGCGCCGGAGCGACTCGCGCACGCGGACGAAGTCCGGGCCGGGCGCCCCGTAGCAGAGATGATGCAGCCGCTTGCGCGCGCCCCCGTAGAGCAGCACGCTCTCGCGGACGAGCCCCTCGGGCCGAAGGCGCACCGCGTCGCCCCGCTCGGTGCCGTCCACGAGCCCGAAGTCCTCGTAGAAGCGCTGGCCGACCGTCTGGTCGGGCACCTCCAGGGCGTAGTGGAGGAAAGACCGTACCGACATGGCGTCCTCCTCTCAGGCGTCCTTCACGGTGTTCTCGAGCGTTCCGAGCCCGGTGATCTCGAGCTTCACGGTGTCGCCGGGCTGGAGCGTGACCTGGGGCTTGCGCGAGAAGCCCACCCCGGCGGGCGTCCCGGTGGCGATCAGGTCGCCCGGCGAGAGCGTCATGAAGCTCGTCAGGTACTGGATGATGTAGCCCACGTCGAAGATGAAGTTGCGGGTGGAGCCGTTCTGCATGAGGGTGCCGTTGACCCACGTCTTGAGGTCGAGCACGTGCGGGTCCGGAATCTCGGCGCGGTCGGCGATGTACGGTCCCACCGGGGCCAGGGTGTCGCCCACCTTGCCCGCGCTCCACTGGGTGGTGTGGAACTGGAAGTCCCGCGCGCTCGCGTCGTTGATGATCGTGTAGCCGTAGACGTAGTCGAGGGCCTGCTCCTTCTTCACGAAGCGGGCGGTACGGCCGATCACCACCCCCAGCTCTACCTCCCAGTCGAAGGTCTTCTCGCCCCGTGGCCGCAGGATGGGCTCGCCCGGATCCTGGATCGCGTTGTTCCACTTGGGGAACACGGGCGGTTCCTTGGGCGGGGGATTGTTGGTTTCCGCCGCGTGGTCCTTGTAGTTGAGCCCGATGCAGATGAACTTGCCCGGGTCCGCGATCGGCGCGTGCAGGCGCACCGAGCCCACCGGGTTTGCCACCGGCTGGAACTTGCCCGCGCGGGTCGCGTCCATCATGGCGGCCAGCATGTCCTGGGTCGCGCTACCGCCCTCGAGGAAGCCGCGCGTGCTGTCGGCCGGGAACAACGCGGCCGCGATGGGGGCCGCGCGTACCACGCCCTTCGCGGCGAGGAACGCCGCCGCACTCGCCTCGAGATCGGCGATGCGGTCCTGGCCGAGGAAGCAGCCGAGCCGGGGAGCGTGACCATTCCGGGAGAAGCGGACGATCTTCATGGGCGTGTCTCCTTGGCACGTGAGGGCCGATCGGAACCGGGCCGCCGTGGCCGGCACGGAGAGAGTCTACGACCCTCGTGGAGCGATGTCGAGGGGCGGCCGCCCGATTGCAAGATATTGATTTGCAACGGGATTCGGCCTTGACCACCTCCGGCAGGCCCCGGGGCCGAAATCGGAGACGCGGCCGGGGGAAGACGCTCCGCTCTCTAGGTCCAGATATTCAGTTCGTGTACCTTAGAGACGTAGCGCCCGAGCCCGGTTGCGGTGTGGAGTGGCACGAGTTCGTGAACGCCGCCGGACAGCGATCCGGCGGGAGAGGAGACACGCCATGCGGGTTGCCACGAAGTGGTTGTGCGGCCTGCTCGTCGCCGTGATGGCGCTGACGAGCCCGCTGCTGACGCGGGCGGCCGTGGTCCACGCCGCCGAGCTCTCACAGTCCCCCGTCGACGTCGAGGTCTCCGACGCCGATCGGGTCGGCGCCGGCTTCCTGAACGCGGCCTACGTGCCCGGCAAGGCCATCGTCTGCGGCCTCGGCACCGTGGCCACCGTCGGGCTCATGATCATCACGCTCGGCAGCGCCTATCGTGCGGCGATTGGCACGTTCAGGGAAGGCTGCGGGGGAACGTGGATCCTGACCCCGGAGCACGTGGCGGGCAAAGTTCCTCCCAAGGACGACATCGAGTAGCGGCGGCTTGGCCCGACCGCGGCGGCGCGTCCCGCGACCCCGAGGCCTGGCCATCCCGCGCGAGTTCCCGCGATAGCGCTCCGGCGCGTAGCGGTCCCCGCGCTCTTCCTCCTCCTCCTCGCCGGCTTCGCCGCCGGCATCTGGGGGAGCTACCGGGCGGTCTTCCCGGGGCGGGGTCTCTATCGCGTCACCGGCGTCTTCGAGGCGCGGGGGAGCGGGACCTTGATGGTGGTTCGCCACGACGCGGTGCCGGGCTTCATGGACGAGATGCAATCGATGGCCCTCTTCGCCGAGTCGCCGGCACTGCTCGACGCGGCCGATTTGCGCCGCGGAGATCGGGTCCGGCTCACGGTGCGCCAGGAAAAGGACCGGCTGGTGGCGGTCGAAATTCAAAAGATCCGATAATCCGGACACTCTTGCTAAGGTAGGAAACATGCCGAAGCCTCAGCGCCGCTCCCGGACCATGAGCCTCCGCGAGGCGGCCTCGGTGGTCTTCGCGCTCGTCGCGCTGCTGCCCATCCTGCTGTTCGTCTACCTGTTCTCACGCCACGGCATGCTCCACAGCACCGAGGCGCAGCTCGGCCTCCTCGCCGCGCTCGGCGTGTCGATCCTCGGCTTCGTCGTCTTCCGCCGGATGGTCGACCAGATCGCGCTGCTCGCGCAGGGGTTCCTGGCCCCCGCCGAGGCCAAGCCCGAGACGATCAGGCGCGTGGAGCGGGCGGCGGCGGTGCCCGGACTCGGCGAGGTCACCGAGATCGGCCAGGTCCGCGACGCCTTCTACCACATGCTCGACGACCTGCGGGGCTCGACCCAGCGCCTCGAGGACCTCGTCTTCAAGCTCGGCACGCTGAACGAGATGGTGGAGCTGGCCGCCCGCATCCCCCGCATCCAGGACCTGCTCGGCCTGGTGCTCCAGTCCACGATGCGCGCGGTCCGCGCCACCGTCGGCTCGATCATGATCCTCGATCGCAACCGCACGGTGCTGAAGCTCGCGGCGTCCCGCGGCATTCCCGACGACGTGATCCCGGCGGTCGAGGTGAAGGTGGGCGAGGGCGTGGCGGGCAAGGTGGTCGAGATGGGCGAGCCGGTCCTGGTGGACGACATCGCCTCCGATCCGCGCTTCAACAAGGCCAACGATCCCCAGTACGGCAATGGCTCCTTCATCTGCATGCCGATCCGGGTCGGCGA
>Ga0214473_10010178_pt1 | contig 11075 bp, 11 predicted proteins | sample RVTome_7_FD_203509 | JGI IMG/M metagenome (GOLD analysis project Ga0214473, IMG submission 203509) | Soil microbial communities from uranium-contaminated site in the Upper Colorado River Basin, Wyoming, United States - RVT98D197 | ecosystem: Environmental > Terrestrial > Soil > Contaminated >...
GCGGGTCATCGACTCCTATGAATCCTTGGCGAGAGTATGACTCGCCGACACCGAGTTCAGCAAGCGGTGGGCAGTGCCCCGGCTGAGACTAAAGGACTCGTCCGCGTAGCCGCCTTCGGCCACAGTACGCAACGCGGCAGCGAGCCGGTCGGCGACTGTTGTATTGCCCGTCCGCCATACCGTTTCCGCCGCCGCCCGGGCGCCCTCGGCGACCTCCGGGTCTCCGATCATGGCGACCAGCCGCTGACAGGTCGCCAGGAAGGCCTCTCGCTCGCTGCACACCACGGCCCAGTCGCCGTGGCGGATGATGTAGATGTGCAGGTTGAACGCGGCGCGGTTCCAGTCGTGGTTGACGTGACCGGGGTCGTTGTAGCCCATGCACAGTGCCGGCAACCCGTGGCGAGCCCCCTCCATGACCATCGAAGAGAAGGGAGAGATGAGCGCGTCCGCGGCGGCCAAGAGATCCGGGTACAGTTCAAGCTTTGTCAGCTTGCGCCCCGTGTCCGGCGCCAGCACCACGTGCTTGTACTGACCGGGGTTGAAGGGTTTTTCCGCGAGGCGGGCGAAGCGCAACGGGTGCGGCTTGTAGACCACCAGGAGGTCCTGCGGCAACCGTCCGTCGATGATGGCGGCGTCCAGCTCCTCCAACAACGAGACCTCCTCGAACGGCACCAAGGCGCCGCAGAAGAGAAGCACGCGCCGGTCCGCAGGGAGGTTGAGGCGGGCGCGGGCGTCGAGCCGCGTCGGCTGCCGGCGGCGGTAGATTTCGAAGCGCGGCGCGCCGATCACAAAGATGCGATACGGAGGGATCCGGTACATCAGTCGCGCGATGAGGAAACCCTGCTCGCCCCACACGCCGAGGTAGGGGGGCACCTCGAGGAACGACTTCGTGTTGAGGTTGTCCCAGTTGTTGACGAGCGCCAGTACCGGTACCCCGCGGCGGCGCGCGTCCCGCACGATGTCGTCGGCGAAGTACGAGCGCACCGAGGTGTACGCCAGCACCGCAGTGGGGGTCATCCCCTCGGGGATGACCCGCGGGGCGGTCAGGCGCAGCAGCGCGCGGAGCGCCCACGCGATCGGACGCGAGAGGTGGAGCAGCGACAGGATGGCGATGAGCCTCTCCAGCTTCGGCCCCAGCCCGAACGTCGCCTGCCGCAGCGCATTGCGGCGATTGAGCTCGAATCGCCGCTTGACCGCCATGTGCCAGAGCCCGGCGGCCAGAAAGTAGAGGCGGAGCCGCATGGGGCCAATCTCGTGCTGGGCAACCACGGGGCCGTAGGGTGCCAAGTCCAGCGACAGTCGTTCGCTCGAGACGAACGCCAGCCGGAACTCGCGCGCGAGGTCCGCGAGCACGCCACTGTCGACGAAGTCGCGCGCTGCATAGTCGTGCAACAGCCCGATCAGAAGGAGCGGCTTGTCGGTGGGCATCGTCAGTTGCGCCTCCGGAAAACCGGGCGCAGCACCGGCCCGAGCAGGCGCTCGCCAACGGCGTCCGCCGCGAGCGCGTCGGCACACGCCGCGAGCGCGCCCTCCGCCGCCGCCAGCGTCTCCCCTACCGCGGCGGCGTCGTGCACATAGGCGGGCGCGATGAAATTGAACAGAACGCCGCGCGCGGCCATCTCCTGGAGAAAGAGTGTCCGCAAGTCGGCGTCGGGGGCGCCGGAGGCACCGACGCGCAGGGCGGGGAAGCAGCCGTAGCCGTCCATCCCGAACCGATCGGCCACCCCCGCGCAGGCAGCGGCCGCGTTGAACCCGCGGGAGAGCCGGGCGCCGATCTCCCACATGTGCGCGATCACCGGCTCCTTTCGCATGATCTCGATCGTCTTTATCGCCGCCGCGAGAGCATGGGTTTCGCCGCCGTGCGTGGCCGACAGGAGGAAAACCCGGTCACGCTCCGCCTGAAAGATCCCTCCCTGGTCAAGCACATCGGCTCGGCCTGCCAGAGCCGAGACCGAGAAACCATTCGCGATCGCCTTGCCGAAACAGACTAGATCCGGCCCCAAACCGTAGAAGGTCTCCGCGCCCGGCAGGGCGATCCGGAAGCCCGTCTTGTTCTCATCCAGGACGAAGAGGGCGCCGATCGATCGCGCGCGCGCTTGTACCTGCTTCCAGAACGACTCGATGAAGCAGCTCGGTCGCGCCGGCGCCTCCGACTCCACACACCGCGGACAGCCCCCCTGGAAATCGGGTGGGACGGTGGCCGCGGGCTCGACGATGATGCACGCCGTCTCGCGTCCGTACCGCTCGAGCACAGCCTCCAGCGCGGCGAGGTCGCCAAACGGAAATGTGTGCGTAAGAGCGCGAACGCTCGCGGGAATTCCCGCGCATGTCTCCGTCGTCCCAATCCACCAGTCGTGCACACTGTAGAACGGATTGCAGGAGCACGCGAGGATGCGGTCACGTCCCGTGAACGCGCGCGCCAGCCGCACAGCGCTGCTGGTCGCATCCGATCCGTGCTTGCCGAACTTCACCATCTCTGCGCACGGAACGAGGGCGAGAAAATGATCCGCCAGCTCCTCCTCCAGAACCGTTGGTCGGGCGAAGTTGCTGCCCCGGTCGAGCCAGACCTTGGCAGCCTCTACGACCGAGGGGTACGCGTGGCCGAGCGAGACCGAGGCCAAACCCATCGTCCAGTCGATATAAGCTCGCCCCTGGTCATCCCAGAGCGTGTAGCCCTCACCGCGCTCGATGACGCGCGGAGCAGTGGCCGGAAACTGGTCGTCGCCCTTCGAATAGGTATGACAGGCAGCCGGAATCTTTCTGTGAACGCGGTTCACGCCGCCACTCTGTTCAGGCCAACCCGCGTCAGGTGTGCCTGGACCACGCCGGCGAGGCAGCCGGGCGGCTCGGCCAGCGGGTGGCTGTAGTCCGATGCGCCCGCCGTAAAGAGGGCGCGGTAGATGGGCAGACCGGCGACGCGCACCGCTCGCTCGTCGAGTCCGTACTTCTCGAAGTAGGCGCGCCGGCCGTCCCGCACGGCGATCTCGTAGACGCCGCCGTAGAACGATTCGGAGATGACGACATCGCGGCGATAGCCGGGATCGAGGAGATCCCGCCCGTCGAGGTCGCCCGGCACTTCCAGGCCAACGCGCGCGAGCACCGTCGGCATCAGATCGAGGTTTGGCGCCGTGAGGCCGGTCATGTGAGCCTTGGCCACGCCCGGGCCGCGCATCCGCAGGGAAACCGCCACGCGATCATCGACGAGGTACGGCTCGTCAGCGGGGCGCCGTTCGCGAAGGTACTGCCACGGGGTGCCGTGGTCGGCCGTTAAAATCACGAGTGTTTCGTCGGCGATGTTGCGTTCGATGTAGTCGAACACGCTACCAAGCATCCGATCAATCTCGTGGAGTCGCAAGCAGTAGAGCTGTCGCCCGTCCTCGGCGGCGGCGGGCCCATCCGCGACCCGCACTAGATCGAGGCCCGCGGAGGAGCCACGCCGACCGAGATTGAAAGAGCGCGTGAGCGGCGGAACGTTCCAGGGCGGATGGGTGTCCGGCAAGTGCACGTAGGAAAACGTGCAATCGCGCCGGTGCGCGGCCAACTGCCCGATGAGATCGGCAAGCCATACCGCCGGGTCGTAGTCCAGCCGCGTGAACCCCGGGTACGGCCAGTGGTAGATAAATCGGTCGAAGCCACGATGATGGCCGTACGCCGGCGTAAGCCGGTTCCCCGTTGACATGCAAAGGGTGTGATATCCGGCCGCCTGGAATCTTTCCGCCAGAAGCGCTCGGTCGGTCGGCAAGTATGTGCGATCGTACGGATGAAACGCCCGGTGACGAGCCGTACAGAGGCCCGTGAAGAAGGACGCCGCCGCCGGCAGGGTCCACTCCCCACTGGCATAGCCGTGGCTCGCCTCGAAGCCATCGGCAAAGAACCGGTCGAAGTTTGGCGTGAGCGGCGTGTTCGGCTCTGTGGGGTGGCGCTCGGTCGACAGGCGGGTCGTCCAGCCGTCGAGAACCAACACGATGATATGGCGCACGGATCCCGGCGCTACCGAGGCGACCCGAACGGCGCGGGGAAAGCTGACGTGCACCGGCGCGTCCGTAGTGATGTCGAGGTGCGTTGTGCCGGCGGGTACATCGAGGCGGAGGTCGAGCCATCGATCGTCCGACAGGCCGACGTGCGTCATCGTCCGCCCGCCAACGGTAACGCTGATCTTCGCCGTGCGCGGCCACTCGGAATCGGCCACCACAGCGAACTGGACGGCCTCCCCTGCGCTGGCGGACGGCAGCGGCAGGCGGGCTGCCCGCTCGACCCGCCCGCAGGCGCGGCTGTCGTCGCGATGGGTCAGCGTCGCGCTCGCGAGTCCCCCCGACGCGAAATAGCGGGCCTCCGCGGGCGGCGCGGTCACCGGCGCCCCCGACCAAAACTTCTGAATGTCCGGCGTACGCCACCGGCGATACGCCGCAAAGAGAGCTGGCGGCAGCACCCAGTCGATGACGAAGCGCTTAGCGCGCGGCGGAATGAAGCGGAACAGCGTCATCGCCTTCTCAGCACGGACAGTACCTGGTCCACCAGTGGGTCCATGTCGGAACGCTCGGCATTGTTGTCGATGACGAGGTCGGGGGCCAGTGGCTCCTCGAAGGGGAGGTCGATCCCCACGACGTTGGACGCCTCGCCTGCCAGCGCCCGGCGATAGAGCCCCTTCGGATCACGGGCTACCAACGTCTCAAGGTCAACCTTGAGATAGACCTCGACGTACTTCGGGATGTTCGCACGGTTCCACACGTGACGTGAGTGGAACAGTGACATGGTCGCGCAAACCACGTCGACTCCCTGGATCGACACGAGCCGGCAGAGGTGAGAATAGCGCTCTGCCACTTCGCGTCGCTCGATCTCGCTGTGCCCGATCTTGCCTCCGATAACGCCGCGCAGCTCATCGCCGTCGAGCAGAACGACATTCCGCCCGCCGTCCCGCAGAGCGGCTGCCACGGGGCGGCTCAGCGTCGTCTTTCCCGCGCCCGACAAACCAGTGATCCAGACGACCCAGCCTGTTGACATGCGTTTGCTTTCTCTCTAACCGAAACCTATTCAAACAAATGGGCGTTCTGAATGGCTTCCTCGAAATCCCGGTAGAAGTCGATCTCCATCCACGGAAGCCCCTCGATACCACACATGCTGATCTGGCTACCCTGATCGATCAGCCGTTGAATCGCCTCGACACACTGGACCTCGAGTCGACCATCATCGACAAGAAACTCCAGTGCCTCGCGGAGTCGCGGCGCGGCCTCTTCCGATACCCGAGCGATGCCGATGAACTCCCCGTACGCTTCGGCCGGCGGTATCGTCTTACCGATCTCGACCACAAGGTCTCCCGCCACCTTGACTTTCTCATCCTCGGCATCGCAAGGCTTCCGATCCACTGCAACGCGCACGCCTCTCCCGTCCCGTTCCAGCAACCGCTCGAGGATAATCCCGGAGAACAGCACATCCCCATGAAGATAAAGGAATGTGCCACGCATGAGCTTTCTCACGCACCAAAGCGAGACGATGTCCGCGGTAGCGGCGAAGTACGGATTGTAGACGTACTTGACGGATTTCCCGAGGACCCGTTGGATTTTCTCGGCGTGGTGACCGGTCACGACCGTGATATCATCAACGCCGCACGACCTCAGCAACGCGACCTGACGCTCCAGCAGCGTGCGCTCCCCGACGCGGAGCAAACACTTCGGCGTGTCCTTCGTGAGTGGATACAGCCGCCGGGCTCGGCCCGCCGCCAATACAAAGGCCTTCACGCCCTTGCGACCTCCTTCGACAGGATTCTGCGCCGTGCCCAGGCGCTGGCCTGGTCCGCGACGGTAATAAGTGCCAGCATCGTCAGCACAATTGTCAGCACTTCCTGGTATTTGAAGAGCTTCACGCTCGTCAAGAGCTCGATCCCCAAGCCTCCCGCGCCCACGAGCCCTAACACCGTCGACGCCCTGATGTTGTGTTCCCAATAATAGAAGATGTAGGCAAGGAACTGCGGCGCGAGCTCCGGCGAAATGCCATGGAATACGACCTGGGTTCGACTCGCTCCCACCGCGACCAGCGCCTCTATGGGTTGCCAGTTCATGTTCTCGATCGCCTCAGAGAAGTATTTCCCGAGCGCCCCCGCCGTGTGGATTGCCAGCGCGAGAACCCCCGGAAACGAACCAAGCCCGACCATCGCTACAAAGACTAACGCGTAGACAAACTCCGACACCCCACGGAAAACGTTGAACGACGATCGCGTGAAGTAGTAGAGCGGGTTGGTGCCGATGAAGTTTCTCGCGCCGAGGAAGCTCAGCGGAAACGCGAGGAGCACGCCCAGCGTGGTGCCCACCACGGCCAACTGAATGGTCTCCACGAGGGGTTTGTAAAGCCGCGACAGGATCTCCCGGTCAGGGGGAACCATGCGACCCAGGAAATCCGCCATGCCTGGCAAGCCCCGGACGAACTCAGAAATGCTCGTGCCCGTTCCTTGCGCGCTCCAGCCGTAGACCAGAACCGCCACCATCACGACGAGGGCATCGACCCAGAACGGGCGTCGCCGGATCGGATCAGGCAGGCGCACCGTGCAGATTCCTTAGAGACTCGCTGAATGAGGACGCTTCAAGCACCTCGACTCCGTAGATTTGAGCGAGCACCGATGGCGTCAGATGCTCCCAGCTGCCGTCGTAGCGTACTTGCCCGTTTGCCATCGCGATCACGCGGGTCGAATGCGTGCGGGCCAGCTCGAGAGAGTGGATGCTGATGACGGTCGCGATGCGCCGAGCCTGCGAACTCCCTTTGAAGATGGACAGGATCTCGTGCGCGAGTCGCGGGTCCACGTTCGCAACTGGCTCATCGGCCAGAATCACATCGGGAGCCTGGGTCAGCACACGGGCGATGGCCACGCGTTGCTGCTGCCCCCCGCTGAGGTTCCCAGCGCGTGCGTAAGTGAACTCCTCGAGGTTGACCCGTCTCAGGCTGTTGAACGCGATCTGACGATCAACCCGGCTATATGTCAACCCCAACGGTGCTAGCAGGCTCCGCCACGCGGGCAGATACCCCAGCCGGCCCGCAGCCACGTTGTCCAGGACCGTGCTCCGGTCAATCAGGTTTAACTGCTGGAAAACGACGCCGATGTTGCGCCGGATGCGCCGCAGGTTCTTGCGAGACGCCTGGAGCACATCCTCACCCGACACGAGAATCGTGCCCGAGGTAGGACGGATGAGCAGATTGAGGCAACGCAGGAGCGTCGTTTTCCCGGCACCGCTGGGACCAATGACCGCCACGACCTCCCCCGCCCCCACATCGAACGAGACGTCACGGATCGCGTAGTTCCCCCCCGGATACCGATGCACTAGGTTCCGAACCCGGATGACCGCCCCCCCTTCCTCCATTGAACCGGTCACTTCGATTTCTTCAAGTTGAGGTTAAGGATTCGGGCTACGTCACGGATCAAGTCATAGTTACCGTCGGACACCGGTTCATAGCGAACGATGTCACCCCAGCCCCGGACCTGAAAGATGGTTTGCTCTTCCATGTCCACGAGGGCCTTCTGCAGCCGCTTTTTGAGGACGGGATCAAGATCCCCCCGCACAACGATGGGCGAGCCAGGAATCGGCTCAGACTCGTGGATGATGACGTTTATCTTAGGATCGATCTCGCCGTTCTTCACCATTCGTCCGTACGAGGTGTCGCTGTCGGCGCCGACATCCACTTTTCGATTCCGTACCGCCAACTCGACAGCGTTGTGGGTTCCGGCGAAGAATGTCGCCTTGAAGTCCTTCTCCGGCACATAGCCTTGCTTCTTGAGGATCGACATCGGAATCAGGTACCCCGACGTCGAAGCGGGATCCACGAACGCGACGCTCTTGCCCGTGAGGTCGCGCAGTGATTTAATCCCCGAGTCCCGGTGGGTCACGAAAATAGTCCTGTAAGTCGTTTTCCCCGTGTCCCGTCGCATTCCGACCACGATGGCCTCCGCGCCCGCGACCTCCCTGGCGAGCACATAGGAGAAGGGACCGAACCACGCCATCTCGATGTGCTTGGCGCGCATCGCCTCGATCGCCGCGTTGTAGTCCATCGTCACCCGAAGTTCGACGGGTATCCCAATCACCCCTTGAAGGTACTGCTTGAGGGGTTCATAGTTGCGGAGCATCTCGGCGGCGTCATCCGCCGGGATCAGCCCCATTCGGATGACCTTGGGGTCGGCAGCTTCAGCGATGCTACCGGTCAGGAGCAGGGCCACGAATGTGAACCAAGTCAGTGCTCGCCTCATTTTCTCCCCCCTTTCCCCTCGCATGGCTCCGCCTGGTGTGCGCTATGATGACGTAGCGCAGGAGTATATGCCGTCGAATTCATGGCGTATAACCCAGGCTGAATAGGCGCTGGTGCTGAGCCAACCTGGGCAACCGTTCGTAATCCGCCACCGTGTCCAGTTCGGCCCAGCCGCGCTCGATGAACAGGCAGTCTACGCGCGTCCCGTCAGCGATGAGGTCGGTCAAAAAATCGGTGACGTAGGCCTTGCGCCATTCCTTCGCCGCCTGGAACGGCTCAAACGGACTCAGCCGCGCGTCAAGCATTTCGAAATGCGACCGGAAGCGTCGCGCTCCTGCCGCCGTCATCTTCCACAGACCGAGGAACTCGCCGCACACGTGCCGCCCTTCTTCCGATCCCAGTAGGTGCTTGCCAATGACCACGACCCGTCCCTGTCGCTCACGGGTTATCTCCACTGATGCTTTCTCCGCTTCGCTCGCCGGATGCCCACTTCGTCCCTCGTAGTATCCCTCCCAGTCAGTGTCCACCACGACCACGATGTCCCCTGACGCAGTCGCCAGTCGCCTGTATATCTCCGGTTCGACAATGATGTCCGAGTAGGTCACGAGCACATCACCGTCGAGATAGTCGCGGGCGTACATTAGCGAGTGCAGGATATTGTTGTTCTCGTAATCTGTGTTGTGCACCTTCCGACAGCCAGGAGCCTCAATCCGATCCGCCAGGTGTCCGGTGATCACGACGACATCGGCGCACCCTGCGCCCCGGAGCGCCTTAAGTGTGTGAAAGATCAACGGATGGCCGTTCACCGCAAGCATGCATTTGGGGATCGTTTCCGTGTACGGTCGCATCCGCAGACCGCGTCCCGCAGCGATGACGACTCCCGTCATCCCATGCCCTTCCAGCCGCAGGCCCAGCAGACAGGCGCGCCGTCAATCTCTCCGCTATCCGTGGGACCGAGCACCATTCGCCCGCACTCCTTCCCTACACACCGAGCGGCTTCCGGCCCCGGATCATGATGAACTTCCAGTCCATCAAGACATCGCCGTTGCGCTCTGTCAGGCGGTAGACACGCTTAAAGTGGTCATCCGCCTCCACGTGGAGACGCCTGATCTCGGCAATTACAGGTGGTTCCAGGGCGCCCTTGTGTAGCCAGTCGTTCAAGCTCACCTTCCGCATGAAGTACGGCTTGACGAGAATGTCCTCAAAGTTCGCCCGGTCGAACAAGTTGATCAACTCGGCTTCGGAAAAGGTGTGGCGTTTCTCTTTGAGCGCGAAGATCTGCTCGTAGCGCGACCTGGTGAGGTGATCGGGCGGCACACCATCACACAGGACGAACCGACCGCCCGGCTTGAGCACGCGCCAGACCTCGGACACGCCGAGCGGGCAGTCGCCCACGTGATGGAACACCATGCGCGCAGTCACGAGGTCGAAGGTGTCGTCGGGGAAGTTGAGCTCTTCGACGTTGCCCACCACGAAAGAGAGGTGTGAAACGTGACCGTGACGCTCGACAGCCTGCTTGGTCATTTCCGGCGCCAAGTCGATCCCGATGACTTCAGCGACCCTCGGCCTCACTGCGGCAGCGATAATTCCGGGACCCGTGCCGACATCGAGCGCCTTCCACTGCGGCTGAGGCTCACAAAACTCGATCATCTGATCGATGAAGTCCTGCTTTCCTACCCAGTCGAGCTTGGCGTAGTCGGCCGCGCGGATCTTCCAGGTCTCCTCTTGCGTGCGCAACCACTCGGCGTGACTATTGTCGGTTGAAGATCTGCCCATGTGCCTTCAGCAAATGCAAGCGGGCTCGCTCACCGCGTGCGTTGGGGTTGACCATCCCACACGGGCTTGTCGTCGACGTAGGGCGCCGCGAGTGCCGTGAGATCGGGACGGCGATCTAAGAAAGCAACGATGTCCGCCAGCGGGATGCCCGGCGCCTTGGCCTTCAACTCCTCGTAAACCGCGCGGCAGAGCACGAGGTCCTCCGGGTAGTCTACCGTCAGGCGCAGGTCGAGGCGAGCGCACTCGGGCGCCGGCTTCAGAATTCGCACCTTGAAGCGGGCCTGGTTGAACCGCGCGTAGTTGGAGCAGAACTCGCTGCGGTCCCCGTCGAGCCCCTCTCGGTGCGACCGCTCGAGCGCGGCCAGGGTGTAGATCTCGAACCCTGCCCCCTCGGGGACATGGTCGAGCACCGTGATGTCGTTGCCCTCGGCCACATGGCGGCGCCAGGCTTCGTCGAGCATGGAGTAATCGAAGAACGGGCACTCAGTCGTCACCCGGAAAACGTCCGTGGCAGCGCCGAAACGCCCGCAGCCGACCAGTCGCGACAGCACGTCCTTGGGGTCGCCCAGGATGTAGCGGCAATCGAGTGCGTGCGCCACGTCGATGAACGTGAGGTTCGCCGCCCCCTCAGAGATTCCGAGGACGATCTCCTCGACGATGGGAAACGTGCGGATCGCCGAAACCATCTGCTCGAGGATGGTGACGTCTCCGCCCAGGATCTGTAGCGGCTTGCCGTAGAGCCGCCTCCCGTCCACGCGGCACGCCAGGGCAGCCACAAGCCGCCGACTCACGATAGATCCTCGGGGCGGATCGCCCGGTCGTGCGCGACGGCCGTCCGGAGCCGCCGCCCTTCGGCTGCGCGAAGATCATGGAGCACGGCACCGGTAGCACCGGTGCGCTTGAGAGCGAGATCCGCGGCATCGAGGACGACGCCTCCCGGCAGGTCGCGCGCCGCTACCACGTGCTTCTTCATCTGTTCCCGGTACTTCCGCTCGCCGTCGGACATGCCGAGGCCGGGCTCCTCGGTGACCTCGCCGAACGCGGCGCAGACCTGCCGCATGTTGGCGACCCAG
>Ga0214473_10010179_pt1 | contig 11075 bp, 11 predicted proteins | sample RVTome_7_FD_203509 | JGI IMG/M metagenome (GOLD analysis project Ga0214473, IMG submission 203509) | Soil microbial communities from uranium-contaminated site in the Upper Colorado River Basin, Wyoming, United States - RVT98D197 | ecosystem: Environmental > Terrestrial > Soil > Contaminated >...
CCCCTTGGCCCCGAGTACCCTGGAATAGGCGAAGAGATACTGGACCATGCTCTCTGCATCATCTTTTGCATCCACGAGTCTTGAGGCTCTTCTGAAGTGCTTCAGGGCTTTGTCCAGACGACCGAACCTCTCGTGCAGTGTCCCCACGGCAAAGTTAACGGCGCAGCAGCCTTTCGCATCCCCCAGATCCTTGTAGATTGACAGACTCTCCTTCAGGGCCTCCATAGCCCTATCCCAGTCGCCACGTCTGAGGCAGATGTCTCCCATCGCCTTCAATGCAGCCGCTTTCTTCTCCCGCTCATTTCCTGCCGTTGCGAGGTTTGAGGCTCTCTTGAAAAACTCCAGCGCTCTCTCCCATTCGCCAAGACTCGACAGGACCTCTCCTCTTAGTTGAAGTAGAACGATTCTTGTCGTCGCTGAGGTCTTCACTCTCTCTGCTTGTTGGAGAAGGGCGTCCAGCTCCGGCGTGTGCCCTTTCCTCGCAATCGCCTTTCCCTTGGCAGCGAGCAGTCCAGTGGCCTCAGCCTCTTCTCCCGCCTCGAATAGATGGTGGACCGCCTCAAGGAGGTTCTCCTCATTCCCTAGGGAGGCGTGATATCTCGCTGCCCATGCCTCGTAGCGTTTCCTCCTGCCAAGCGTGAGGCGACTCCTGAAGAAGTCCTTCAGCAAGTCGTGGATCTCGAACATGGTCAGGGAAGTCTCGCGTAGCAGGTTCTGCTCGATGAGAAACTCAACGTGTCCCCTGTCAGACTCCCGCTCGCAGAGAAAGCCCTCCGGCGCGACAGGATATCGGAAGACTGAGGCCACTTCGAGAATGCTGAGTTCCTCTCTAGAGAGTCGCGAGACCAGGTCCTCGTCGAAGTATCTCAGGATGTCTTTGGTCTTAGTGCCCTCCGCCGGGTCGACCAATTCCAGGAAGAGAGGGTGCCCTCTCGTCGCATCGTAGATGCTGTCGAGAGTCGATTGCTTCACATCCACATTCCTCATGGCCAGCAACTTGGCCGAGCTCTCCTTGTCAAGCCCTTGAATCTCGATCTCCTTTACGAGCCCGTTGACCTTCGCATCACGGCGGTCGTAGAATCCGGGCACGCTCCTGCCCGCGACAATCACCTTGGGCCCTGCCAGGCCGTCGAGGATGAGTTTGAGCGAGTAGAGGAACTCCTTGACCTCTGCAGACGCCTTGTGACAGTCGTCGAAGATGAACAGTGCGTCAAGCCCATCCAGATCTTTTTCCAGGAGGCGCGACACCTCCTCGAGGTCGACGCCATCCCCGACAGACAGGTAATTGGAGAGCTCCCTCCTTCCGAGCTGGTCGAGGAACAGAGACAGGCGGCGCAGCAGGTTCCTCCGGGAAGACCACTCGAGCATGCGATACCAGAACAGGTTCGTCCTCTGCCGCCAGTCCTCCAGCCGCTTGACGAGCAGAGTCGTCTTGCCTATTCCGGGGATTCCGACCACGACCAGGAACCTCGAACCCCGCGACTTCAACCATTCGTCCAGATTCTTGAGTTCCTCATCTCTTCCGAAGAAATAGCGGAGCTTCGGCGTGCGCTCCGTGAAATCCACGAATGCTGGCTTTCGCGCGCGGCTTTTCAGGAAGGACGGCGTGTCGAAGACTCCCTGCTTCACGTGCACCGCCAGTTCCAATGTGCCGACCGAGAATGGGAGTTGGCGGGCGACCTCCTTCAGCGGCATCTTCCTCACCGTGCCGTTCTCCTCCCTGACCGCGACCAGTTCCTTCTCGATCTCCTCTTTCCGGGCGCGAGCCATTCGGACGCCCAAGTCGGTCAGGAGATATGTTGTCCTGCGCAGCTTCCCGGAAGGGACGTGGGCCCTCTTCGCAGTAACCATGCCCCTTTCGATTAGCAGGTTCATCGACTTGGAGATCGTACTCCTTCCGAGGCCGGTGGCGGCCGCAATGCCGAACTGGGTCAGGTCGTCGGGCCGCTCAAGTTGTCCCTCGTATCCCACGTACTCGACGAGGTGCTGCAGGATCCTGTCCTGCCTGCTGAAGTACATCTTCCGGCGGTAGTAGCTCTTTCTCCTCCCCTGCATCAGGAACAAATCGGGCTATATGGTTAATATAGTTTCTGGCTGTCCAGCATGTCTGGACGCTTTGGAAAAGCCCTTTGATGGCTAAGCATGGGCGAGCCCGACTTAGAGCATGCCTACGACGAGGCGTATCGTGTCCAAGACGGGCATTGCGATTCCGTGGTTCCTCCCCGCCTCGACAATCGCCCCGCTGATTTCCGAGATCTCCGTACGCTTTCCCCGCTCGATGTCCTGGAGCATGCTCGACCTGTTCTTGGCGGTTCGATGAGCAACCCTCTCGGTGACCGCAATCGCCTCTCCGTCGGAAAGACGATGTCCTTCAGCGCGGGCAACCGCTGCTGCCTCCATGCAGCTACGTTCCATGAGACTGCGGAGCTGGGGAATCTCGAGGAGTCTGCCGTTCTCCACTCTGGCGGTGGCGGTTATCGGGTTGACCGCTGCGTTTACTATGACTTTCATCCATAGATTCCTCCTGATGTCATCTGAGTATGTGGCGGGAAATCCGCAGGCCGTGAGCTCCCCGCAGATTTTCCTGACATCAGTGGAGCTGACCCCTGCGAACGGCCCAACGTAGGTGTCGCCCAGGCCGGCGTGATGAATCCAGCCATCCCTGACAAAGGTGACTCCATGACTCGTTGTTCCGGCAGCAACCCGATCCACCTTCTTGGCCAGGACGTCTGCATTCCTCAGCCCGTTCTGCAGGGTGAGAAAGAGGGAGGTGTGCCAGAATCTCTCCAGCGCGCCCACTGCCAACGCGGTGTCGTAGGCCTTGGTCGCAACCAGGATGAGATCCTGATTCTCGCTCGGCAGCTCGGTCGTCGCGTGCAGTCGCGCGACAGTCTCAGTTCTTCCGGTGATTTTGAGCCCGTTCCTTTTGATCGCGTCGATGTGTCCGCGGCGGCCAACAAGGGTCACGTCGTGGCGCGATGAGAGCAGTCCGCCAATGAGGCTGCCCATTGCTCCCGCCCCGAAGACCAGGACATTCACGCATGGATGATTGGCGGTCGGCACAAGAAAGTTTCCTCGGTAGCAACGACTAATGGACTAGGAACATATACTCCGGCCGTTGTTGTTGCAGGGACCGTTCAAGAAGAGAATCTCAGGAGGCGAAGAAATGGGTGAGCAGGTTTCGGATGTTGAGGAGATCATGAGGGGAACGCATGTGATCGACGGAGCTGGCGTGCACCTCAACAGGATCATCGGTTCGCCGAGAATCGACCACATTGATCCTTTCGTGTTGCTCGACGAGTTCAGGAGCGACAACCCAAATGATTACCTGAGGGGATTCCCCTGGCATCCCCATAGAGGCATAGAGACCGTCACATACATGATCAACGGGGAGTTCGAGCATCAGGACTCGAAAGGTGGCGGGGGGCTGCTGACTCCGGGGACCGTTCAATGGATGACAGCGGGCCGAGGAATACTGCACCAGGAGATGCCCAAGATGGAAGAGGGTCTGCTCTGGGGCTATCAGCTCTGGCTCACGCTGCCCAGGAAGGACAAGATGGTCCCGCCAAGGTACCAGCACCTTTCGGCAGAGATGATGCCTGAAGTGAAGAGCGGAGGCTCTACGGTGAAGATCATCTCGGGCAAGTATGGCGGGAACACAGGTCCCGCGAACACCTGGTCCCCGATATCGTACCTCGATGTGCGCCTCGAGCGTGGAGCAGAGTTCAAACATATCGTTGGCAAGAGCATGGGGAAGTTCGCATACGTGCACACGGGGGCGATCGCCATAGACCCAGAAGGAGTATCCAAGGAGGTCGAGAGTGGGAGCCTCGTGGTGCTTGACGACGACGTCAACGTGGTCATCAAGGGGGCTGCGGAGAGGAACGGCTTCCTGTTCTTTGCGGGGACGCCGCTCAACGAGCCGATAGCTAGGGGCGGCCCCTTCGTCATGAACACCCGCGAGGAGATTGCCCAGGCCTTCGAGGACTACCAGGAAGGCAAGCTGTTCTAATCGTCCGCTCGCTGATAAGATGACACGGACGCCATCAAGCCAACCTAAACGCTAGAGACCTAAGAACAACAGCCAGATGGTCGAATGTAGATGAGGTCGCGTCAGTCAACAAGGGGTCTTCCAAAAGGATGAGTCCCGCCTTCCGGATTTGAACCGGAGGCCTGATGATGCGTCCGGCAGGCACGCGACTAGCGATATCCGAACAGTCTATCGTAGTTCTTGTGCGAGAGTATCTCCAGGATCAGTACGACCGTGCCGACCCCTGGCGCGGACTGCACCGAATACACACCACGATATGCCAGCGGCAGTTCGAACCGCCACGCATTGGAGACTGGGGAAGGCAATCCGCTTCGGGTTGCGAGCATAGGCGGTATCCTATCTTTCGGGATCTGGTCGCCTGCAAACGCGTCTTGTTTCAGTCGGGCAATCCACCATTCGAGCTTCTTGCGCTGTTTGGGCTGGAGTTCCTTCTCCGCTGCCCTCGCACGAGGCCCCAGTCTGACCTCGCTCGCGGTGAAACGCGCCAGGTCATCGTGCCTCCCACTTTTCGACAGCTCTCCAGAGTTCTGGTTCGATGTTTAGAGTCCACATGACGCCTTTCGAACCCTCGGTCACGCATCCGAGTCGCTTGTAGTGCTCGATTGCCTCGCGGAGGGTCGGATGCATGACCTTGCGCGGCAAGAGGCTCTTGATGCGGTTGAGGCTGACTGGATGGTTCACATTTCTGAGAACGGACTCCACCATGTGAAGGGTGTCGAGAGTGGGCCCTTTGCGTCGCAATTGCGGTGGCATGGCGACAGACTTCATCACGCTGAGTATTGATTCATATCCTATATGAACTTATACCTGGATTCCGAGGACGAGCGATTGGCGGCATGGAAGAAAGAGTCCCGCCTTCCGGATTTGAACCGGAGGCCTGATGATGCCAGCGGGTACCGCCGCGGTGGCGGTGACCTTCTACAGTCACCCGCTCTACCAGGCTGAGCTAAGGCGGGACGTGCCGCAGGCCGGACTTGAACCGGCGACTTCGAGATTTCCGCGCGAGGGTCTGCCCCTCGGACTTCAGTCTCGCACTCTCCCAGCTGAGTTACTGCGGCTCTCCTTGCGATGTATATTGGTGCGGGTAAAATACCTTGTGCTCAAGGATTCGAACGCTGAAACTGAGTGATAACCGCCATTCTACTGGTCACAGATATCCGGACTTCTGGAGGGTCATGAGGTCTTCCGTGCTGAGCTTCTCTCCTCTCCTGAACCTCTCGTAGATCAACTCCGCCTCTTTCTTCGCCGAGACCTCGACCACCGCCTCCCCACGCGGCCTCGCTGACTTGACCCTGACGCCGTGGAGGATCTTGTCGTAGTCGTGCACGAGCCGTATGTGGTCGATGTGGCTCCTGTGCTCCTCGTCGGCCATCATCTTCGTCTTGATGAAATCCTCTTGCGCGGAGTCTGCCTCCTTCCTGATCGCATCGCCCTGTTCGTAAAGTGCGCTCATCGCGTCGTGCTCTACCTGAGCCTGCTCCGCCAGCTCGCCTACTTTCTTGTGAGCGGCCTCCGCCGTCTCCTTCGCGGCGACCAGCTCTTCCCTGGCCTTCTTCACCTCGGGGTCTTCCTCCAGGGTCTGTTCTATCTTGTTTATCTCCACCTGGAGCTTCGCCATCTCGTTGATCAAGTCTCTCTCCTTGTCGACAGTCAGAACCGAGGTCATCTGCCTGAACTCGATCGCCTTGAGATCCTTCTTCAGGTTGAAGAGGTAGGCCTCTCCCCTCGGCATCTTCCTCCTCTTGATCTCGCCGATGAGGTTGGTGAGGTCGTTTACCCTGTGATTGAGCCTGTCTCTCTCCTCCTTCGCCTTCCTGACGTCGAGGTTCTGGGAATCTCTCTTCTCGCGGTGGGCGGTGGCCTCCTCGATCAGCGGTCGGGCTTGGGCGTTGAGGGCGTCCCTCTTCTCAACCCACTGCTTCGTCCTCTCGTTGAGGTCGTCGCGGCGACGCCGGTGTTTCTCGGCATCGGCGTTCGCCTTCTCCCGCTTCTCCAGTAACCCCCGTTCGAATTCAGTCATGTCCTACTACCTAGGGAGGTCGAATCCTAGGGGATTGAACTTTATAATCTTTTCCGGAGGACGACTCCCTGGGTACGGCGCCTAGATAATCGGCTGGCTGAACACCGAGGTCGCCTTCTGCCCTGCGACTATCTTGCCGACTGCATTCTGGCCGAGATTCGTGAAGGCCGTCTCCACATTCTCCCCGGTCTTGGCACTCGTCGTGACATACCTCCAGCCGCGGACGCTGCAGAACTTCTCGAGTTCCCCGTCGGTGACCTGCCTATCCTCCGCCAGGTCGACTTTGTTCGCCACGACCTGCGTCGGCACGGTGCCCGCCACAGTCTCTATCGCTTTCGACCAGGAATCAAGCTCGAACACAGTCTCCCGCCTGGTCAGATCGCAGACCGCCATCACGCCGTTCGCCCCGTGGTAGTATGCTTCCTTCAAGAGGTCCCTGATGGATCTCGTCCCCATGACGTCCCAGATGATCAGGTCGGCTCTCATGGGGCCGCCGCTCTGGTCCACGAGGGACACCGTCTTCTTGGTGACCTTCGTGCCGAGGGTGGCGATGTACCTGTCGTCGTACATGTCTAGGACATATCGCTTGATCAGGCTGCTCTTGCCCACGGCGGGCTCGCCCGCCAGGCAGAGCTTGACCTTCATCGTTCTTGGGACAATCTCATCTTGAACCATCGCACCCCATCTTCCAGTAGAACGCCGCTGTCTCTGCATCCCCCTTGAGCTCATAAATCTTGGCCTTGAGCCGCCACATCCCAGGGTATCGAGGCTCCACCATCTCCAGCTGCCGTATCGACTCCAGAGCCTCTTCGAACTTGCCCTGGATGGTCCTCAGGGCTGCGAGGGTGAAGAGGGCGTCCGGATCCTTGTCGTTCGCCCGCAACCTCTCGTCTAGAACCTGCTGTGTGTCTGGTCGGAACATGAGAGTCTCGCTCAAGCCGCACCTCTATACCCTTCCAGAGGGTGCTTGCGTCACTGGGCTTTTGAACGTCTCCGGACCGTTTTAATAACTTTGCCTCGGCTCTCATGGATGATACTGACGTTTGGGCTGCTGGCAAAGAGCGTTTGACGCCCGCGGGGCCTGCTCTCAATCCCTAGAATACCCGTACTTTCCCCTTGACGATCCTCTCGGTCAGGTTTCCTATGTGGTCCAGTCCGTTGTTGATTACGCCCTCGACGTTCCCCTTCACCTTGCCAAGCTTGACTCCGTCGGCGAGGATCACCTGGGCCGCGGCGGCCTGAGGTTCCGAGATGGGCTTCCCTATCTGCGAGACGATGCGGACATGCACCTCTTGAATGTCGCCTCTCGCCTCGTCGTATATTCTCTGCGCGAGCTCGAAGGCGAGTATGTTGTACAGCTTCCCGACGTGGGTGACGGGGTTCTTTCCCGCCGTCGCCTCGAGGCTCATCGGCCTGTACGGCGTGATGAGGCCGTTGCACCTGTTGCCCCTGCCGACAGAGCCATCGTCTCCATTCTCCCATGACAGCCCTGTCACGGTGAGATAGAAGATGCCGGCCTTCGGATCGTCAGCCGTGTTGACGTCGACCTTGACCTCCCTCGCGGTCTTCTTCACCGCGAGATTGAGGATGAGGTCCTTCAGTTCGTCCTTGGCTCCGATGTAATGGTCCTTGTCGGGGACGCACCTGTCCACCATCGCAGCCGCCACGGTCAACAGGATCTTGTCATGAAAGCGCGATGCCATGACCTTGACATCCTGGCCGAACTCGGGGAGCTTCTTCTTCAGAGGACCGTTGATGAGCTCCTCCGTCTCCAGTGCAAGCTTCTCAGTCTCGCTGTACGGCGCGAAGCTCACGCCGAACGAGGTGTCGTTGGCGAGCAGCTTCTTCGTCTCGTAGAGGCCCCTCAGGTCAACCGACCCCTGCCCGATCTTGCAGTCGAATGTCACCTCGGAGTCGACGTGGAGGTTGGTGCAGACGTTCTCGATGTAGTCGTGCGCTGCCTGCACCGCCACATGCCTGTAAGGCAGCCTCTCCTCGTTCACCTGGGTCACGGCCCTGCCGACCAGGAGTATGTAGGCGGGCTCGAGCACCACGCCGCCGCCGAAATGGGGAGCGGACTGGCCTCCGACCACCTGCACCTCGTCGGTGTTGTGATGGAGTATCCTGCCGTACCTCTCGATGTACATCTGGCACAGCCCCCTGCTGACGCTCTCCGCGACGCCATCAGCGATGCTGTCCGGATGGCCTATGCCCTTCCTCTCCACGATCTCCGTTTGCTGCTGCTCGATTGGAGTGTGAGTCAAGTGCTCGACGAGGATGTTTTTCGCCAAAGTCATTCACCCTTTGTTTCTGATGGGAGAGCCAGCACGTAAATAGCGTTTTTGTTTCTACGTGGCTACAAACTCACGCGCGGGTCCCCCGCCAGATTCCGTGTTTCGATGCAGATGGCAGACCTATTAATCGTCTAGTGCAGTATTTATTCCGATAGGAATATGTGGCGGGAAGACTTTCAGTTCACCGGTGCTGCCAGAACTCGGCGAGATAGTCAGGCTCCGCAAAGGCCTCGGGATGACTCAGGCGCAGCTCTCCAGTCTGGCGGGAGTCAGCCAGAGCGCGGTTGCCAAGATCGAGCGAGGGCAGATGATCCCCTCCTACGAGCTGGCGAAGAAGCTATTCGACACCCTGCAAAAGCAACTGGAGAAGGTCGAGCCCGAGGTCGTCGCGAGCAAGGTGAGGACCAGGGCGGTATACTCGATTTCCCCGGAAGCGACGCTTCAAGAAGCGGCGGAGGTGATGCGCCGCCATGGCTTCTCGCAGCTGCCAGTGGTCAAGGACGGCAAGAACATGGGGAACCTCACGGAAGGGGCGATCGCCAAGATGATCTTGGAAGGCAAGGATCCGAAGGACCTGGCGGTGATCAGGGTCTCGCAGGTGATGGACGAGCCGCTGCCCACCATCGACGAAGGAGCGCCTGTGAGCATAATCGCCTCGCTTCTCCAAAGATACCCCGCCGTCCTGGTGGTCAGAGGCGGGGAGATCACCGGCATAATCGCCAAGTCCGACCTGATGAAGCTGCTCTAGGTCAGTCACTGTAGGGGACGTTGTACTCGAGGAAATCATCGGCGAGGATGCTGTTCTCGAAGACCGCCTTTGCCTCGACGAGTATCGGAGCGGCGTCTTCGTATCGGGGGCTGATGTGAGTCAGAATCAGAGCTTTGGCATTGCACTCCTTCGCGACAGTGGCCGCCTGTTTGGCGGTGGAATGACCATACTTGTTCGCCTTGGCCTCCATGGTGGAATCGGCGGTTGCATCGTGTATGAGGACGTCGCAGTTCTTCGCGAACTCGATCAGTCTTGGCGTGACTTCAGTGTCACCCGTGTAGACTATCTTCCTCCCTCGCCGAGGAGGGCCCATAACTAGGTCGGGGGTGAATGTCCTTCCATCCACGGTAACGGGATGACCATCCTGCAGCTCCCCGAACAGCGGCCCCGCTGGGATCCCGAGAGCGAGGGCCTTCTCCTTGTCGAACCTGCCGGGGCGCTGGCGTTCCTCGATGCAGTACGAGATGGCGGGGACGGCGTGCTTCGCATCGATGGAAGTCGCAGTGTATTCGCCGAAGTCGATTGAAGACCCGCCCTTCATCTCGGTGACATCGATTCTGAAACCTGGCGCAAAGTATCCGAGTGTCACCAGAGTGACGAGCAGCTTGCTCATCCCCTCGGGTCCGTAGACGTGAAGCGGCTTGTCCCTGTCGTTCATCGACATGCTCTGGATCATCCCCGGCAGCCCGAGGAAGTGGTCGCCGTGGAAATGCGTGATGAATACCTTGGACACCTGCATGAACGAGAGCTTGGAGAGCATGAACTGACGCTGGGTGCCCTCGCCGCAGTCGAACAGGATGACCTCGGGACCGCGCTTGACCGCAACGGCCGCCACGCTCCTCTTCGGCGTCGGCCACGATCCACTCGTGCCAAGGAAGACTATCTGCACGGAGGAAGGTAGAAGCCGCCCTTTCTTAAGACTTCTGAGTCTCACTTCCAGGTCGTGAGGATGCCCTCGCGGTTGAACACCTTCAGGGAGAGCAGCGTCAGCAGCGCGAGAATCCCCGCCAGCCCGATCCCCATCGCCATGAGGAAATCCATTCCGATGTCCATCGAGGTCAGGAAAGGTCCCAGGAAGAACACCAGCAGCAGGGGCAGGATGATCAGGGCGCTGTACTGCTGAGCCGTCCGTACATCGTTCACTTTCGATGAGATGAGGACATTGACAGATATGCCGATCAAGCATATCAGGGGGGTAATCACGAAGATGCCGACAGCCCAGCTCGCGTCGGGGATCAGCAGGTAGCCCAGCCTCGAGACAGTCAGAGAATCGATGACGACGGTAAGGATGCCGAACGACAGGAAGATGAGCGCCATCACTGGCACGAACACGGCGAGATACTTCCCCCACAGGAGTTCGGAATCTGTCAGCGGCGTGGCGAGCAGGGGTTCCAGCGTCTTGTTGCTCTTCTCGCCTACGAAGCTGAACGCCGCGATCGTCGTCGGCATCGCGACGGACATGGTGAAGAACAGCAGGAGCATGAAGCCGTGAGTGAAGTACCTGAACACGAGCTGGAGCTCCTCATTGGAGGTCCCTCCAGTGCCAGAGATGACGGTGTTGATCATCAGCAGGTTTCCTTTCTCGTAGTGAGAGTTCCTCAGTACGCACCCAATGAGGACTGCGTTCCTCACGGTGACGTTGTCGAAGAGGGTCGAGTAGGCGACTATGTCGATGAGCGTGCTGTTGTTGATGTATGAGTTGTAGATGACGCCCGCAGAGATGTTCGAGCCGTTCACCCAGGCCTTGGTGAACGTCGTGCTGTTGTAGGTGTCGCCCGGGAAGTGTTGCAGCCCCGTCCAGTTCAGCTGGAGGTTGGGCTCTCTTGGCGGGGGCTTTGACACTAAGTCGGCAAGCGGCACCACACTGATGGCGGGTATCAGGGTCATGATAATCGGGAAGATTGCAAGGGTGAGTAGGATCTGCTTGTTCGCTCGGAACTC
>Ga0214473_10010180_pt1 | contig 11074 bp, 3 predicted proteins | sample RVTome_7_FD_203509 | JGI IMG/M metagenome (GOLD analysis project Ga0214473, IMG submission 203509) | Soil microbial communities from uranium-contaminated site in the Upper Colorado River Basin, Wyoming, United States - RVT98D197 | ecosystem: Environmental > Terrestrial > Soil > Contaminated >...
CGAGCCGCGGCGCCATCTCGCGTTGCACCGCCTGCATCTCGGGGTTGGTGTTCGCGGAGTTGAGCGCGAAGAACAGCCGCGACGCGCGCGCGAGGGTCTGGCCGCTCTTCTCCAGCGCGACGATCGTGTTCTCGAAGCTCGGCGGCGCGGGGCTCTCGGCGATCTCGTGGATCTCCGCGAGCTGCTCCGCCATGCCCCGCTCGAAGGCCGGCGCGAAGTGCTCGTTGCGGATCAGGTCGAAGCGCGGGTAGCGCAACGGCAGGTTGCTCTCTGTGAGGATGGGGTTGGCGTCGGGCATGGTGGCGGGTGTGGCCGGCTGGGCGACGGCGATCGGGACGACGCCGGGCCCGAGCACGGCGAGGATGAACAGGAGCTGCGATGAGTGCATCGTCATAGCACTCCGACTATAGGCCGGAAGCGATGGGTGCGAGGCGTGCTCCGTTTGCATCAGGCGCCCGAGGCACGCTGGAGCGGCGTGCTCAGGCCTTGGCGAGCGCTTTCTCGTAGGAGGCGAGCCTCGAGGCGTAGAGCGGGAAGCGCTCGCACAGCTTCAGCACGTCGCGCTTCACGTCGGCGAGGGCTGTCTCGTTCTCGACGGCGTGGAGCGCGCGCGCCACGAGCTTGCCCACCTCGGCCATCTCGGCTTCCTTCATGCCGCGCGTGGTGAGCGCCGGCGTGCCGAGGCGGATCCCGGAGGCGACCATCGGGGAGTTGGTATCGAATGGGATCGTGTTCTTGTTGGCCGTGATGCCCGCCTTGTCGAGCGCCTTCTCCGCGACCTTGCCGGTGATGCCCTTCGCGAACACGTCCACCAGCATCAGGTGGGTATCGGTGCCGCCGGAGACGAGCCTAAAACCCTCGCCCTGGAGCGTCGCCGCGAGCGCCGCGGCGTTCGCGACGATCTGCTTCTGGTAAGCCTTCCACTCCGGCGCGAGCGCTTCCTTGAAGGCCACGGCTTTCGCCGCGATCACGTGCATCAGCGGGCCGCCCTGGACGCCGGGGAAGACCGCCTTGTCGACCTCCTTCGCCCACGCCTCGCGGCACAGGATCATGCCGCCGCGCGGGCCGCGCAGCGTCTTGTGCGTGGTCGTGGTCACGAACTCGCAGTGCGGCACCGGCGAGGGGTGGAGCCCCGCCGCCACCAGGCCCGCAATGTGAGCGATGTCGGCCATCACGGGGGCGCCCGCCGCGTCGGCCGCCGCGCGCACGGCCGTGAAGTCGATCGTGCGCGGGTAGGCGGACGCGCCCACGATCACGAGCTTTGGCTGGCGCTCGGCCACCAGCCGCTTCAGCTCGTCGTAGTCGATTCGCTCGTCCTCCGGGCGCACGCCGTAGGCGACGACGCTGAAGTACTTGCCCGAGAAGTTGAGCGGGTGGCCGTGGGTCAGGTGGCCGCCGTGCGAGAGGTTCATGCCGAGGATCGTGTCGCCCGGCTTGACTGCGGCCATGTAGACGGCGGTGTTGGCCTGGGCACCCGAGTGCGGCTGCACGTTCGCGTGATCGGCGCCGAAGAGCTGCTTCGCGCGCGCGATCGCCAGGCTCTCGGCCACGTCCACGAACTCGCAGCCTCCGTAGTAGCGCCGACCCGGGTAGCCCTCGGCGTACTTGTTCGTGAGCACCGTGCCGAGCGCCTCGAGCACCGCCTCGGAGACGAAGTTCTCCGAGGCGATCATCTCGAGCTGGCGCCCCTGCCGCTCGGTCTCGTTGCGGATCGCCTCCGCCACTTCGGGATCGGTACGCGCCAGGTTCTCCATCGCCTTCACCTCGGTCCGGCCTTCGCTCCCCCGGGCTCGATCTTTGCGACACGCCGGGCGTGGCGTCCACCCGCGAACGGCGTCTTCAGCCACACCTCGAGGATCCGCTCCGCGATCAACGGGTCGAGCGTGCGCCCTCCGAGCGCGAGCACGTTTGCGTCGTTGTGCTCACGCGACAGCCGAGCCGTATCCTCATTCCATGCCACCGCGGCGCGCACGCCCGCGTGGCGGTTTGCCGCCATCGAGACCCCGATCCCCGTTCCGCACACGAGCACCCCGTGCGCGCGCCGCCCGCTGGATACGGCGTCGGCCACCAGGTGGGCGAAGTCCGGGTAGTCCACCTGCTCGGGCGAGCGCGCCCCGACGTCTTCCACCTCGAAGCCGCGGTCCTCCAGCCACTCCTTGACACGCTCTTTCAGGTCGAAGCCGGCGTGGTCGGAACCGACGATGATCGTCTCGGGCATGCGTGCTCTCGAACCTGTCCGGAGTATACCGTGGTGGCGGCGGCGGTCCGGCCGTCCAGACTATTCGACGCGCATCGCCCGCGTCGGGTCGACGTTTGCCGCGCGCCAGGCGGGGGTCGCGAGCGCCAGCAGCGACACGAGCGAGAGCGCCACGGCGACGCCGACGAGCGCGAGCGGGTCGGAGGGCCGCACGCCGAACAGCTGGCTCTCGAGCGCGCGCGAGGCCAGGAGCCCGCCCGCGAGGCCGAGCGCGAGACCGAGGCCCACGAGGCGCATGCCGTCGCCGACGACGAGGCGCAGCACGTCGGACGGCCGCGCCCCGAGCACGAGCCGCACGCCGAGCTCGCTCGTGCGCTGGGCGACCATGTACGCCATCACGCCGAAGAGCCCGATCCCCGCGAGCGCCAGCGCCGAGCCGCCGAAGACAGCCACCAGCACCAGCACGAAGCGGCGCGAGCGGAGCGACTGGCCCACGACCTCGTCGAGCGGGAGCGCGCTGCCCACGGGGAGCGCGCGGTCGAGTGAGGCTACGGCCGCGCGCACGCCGGGCACGAGCGACGCCGGGGGGCCACTCGTCCGCAGCATCAGCGTCATGAAGTTGTTGCCGTCCTGGCCGTGCGGCAGGTACACCGTCGCGCGCGGAGGCGTATCGAGCGACGCGAGGTGCACGTCACCGACGACGCCCACGATCTCCACCTCGGGGTCGCCTCCCCACCGGAGCTTGAGGCGCTGACCGAGGGCGGCGCCGGGGGGTCCGAGCTCGCGCGCCAGCGCGTCGCCGATGACGGCGACGCGCGGCGACCCGGTGCGGTCGCCCGGCCCGAGGTCGCGTCCATGGAGCAGGGGGATGCGGAGCGTCTCGAAGAGCCCGGGCGTGACGACGCGGATGTCCGCCACCGGCTCCTGCCCCGCCAGCGGGGCCGCGCGGCCGGAGATCGTGAAGCCGGTGGCCGCTCCCCCGCTGCCGAGCGGCGTCCAGGAGATCGCCCCCACGGACGTGACGCCCGGCTGCACGCGGAGGCGCTCGAGCGCTTCGCGGTAGAAGTCCTGGACCCGTGCGCGCTCGCGATAGGCGTCGCCTCCGGGTGCGAGGGCCGCGGCGAGGACGCCTTCCGGCTCGAAGCCGGGCGACACGGACGCGAGCGTCCAGAAGCTGCGCAGCAGCAGGCCCGTGGCGACGAGCAGCATGGCCGAGAGCGCGACCTCGGCCACCACGAGCGCCTGCTTCAGCCGGCTGCGGGCACGCCCCGAGCCGCGCACCGCGCCACCCTCCTTGAGCGCGCCCACGAGCCCGATGCGCGCCGCCTGCAGGGCCGGAACGCCGCCGAACACGAGCGCACTCACGAGCGACAGCAGCACCGCCGCCGCCACCGCGCGGAGGTCGTAGCGCACGCCCACGACCTCGGCGATCTCCGGCGGCAGCAGCAGCTGGATCGCGCCGAGCAGGAAGCCGCCCAGGGCGGCTCCCGCGGCGCCGGCGAGAGCCGCGAGCACCAGGCTCTCGGTCAGCAGCTGGCGCAGCAGGCGGCCGCGCCCGGCCCCGAGCGCCGCGCGTATGGCGAGCTCGCGCTCGCGCGCGACTGCCCGGGCCAGCAGCAGGTTGGCCACGTTGACGCACGCGATCAGCATCAGCACCGCGACCGCGACGAGCAGCAGCATCAGCCCGGGTCGCACCTCGCGCACGAGGTCGGCATGGAGCGGCTGAACGTTCACCGCCCAACCGGCGTTCATGTCCTTGTTCTCGGAGGCCAGTTGCTCCCCGAGCCGCGCCATCTCGTCGTGCGCCTGCGCGACGCTGACGCCCTCGCGCAGCCGCCCGACGACGGTCAGGTAGCGCCCGCCCGCCGTGCGCATCCGCTCGTCGATCGTGAACGGCGCCCACAGCACCGCCCCGGGAGGAATCTGCACGGACGCAGGCATGACTCCGACGATCGTGCTCGGCTCGCCGTTGATGCGCAGCATCTGTCCCAGGACCGCCGGATCGGCGCCGAAGCGGCGGTGCCAGTACCCCTCGGTGAGCAGGACCACGTCGGCGGCACCCCGAACGGAGTCGGACTCGAGAAGCGTGCGGCCGAGTAGGGGGCGCGTGCCGAGGAGGGTGAAGAGGTTGCCGGTGGTGAAGCCCACGGGGATCCGCTGCGGCTCCCCGCCGGAGCCGTCGAGGTTCGCGTCGAAGCGGATGAAGCCGGCGAGGCCGGTGAACGAGCGGGCGCGCTCGCGCCAGGCCAGCAGGTTGGCCGGGCCCACGACGTTGCGGTCGCGATTTCGCGCGAGATGGTGCTCCCACACGAACACCAGGCGCTCGGGCTGGCTGAAGGGCAACGGCCGCACCAGCACGGCGTCCACGACGCTCCAGATCGCGCCGGTCGCCCCGATGCCCAGGGCGATCGTCGAGACGGCCACGAGAGCGAAGCCGGGGCGGCTCAGCAGGCCCCGCAGCGCGAGTCGAACGTCGTGCAGGAAGTCTCTCATCGTCACTCCCTTGGGCTTTCGGGCCGCGCGCCACGCGTGATCCAGCGCGGTGAACACTTCAGCCGGACGCCGGATGAGCGAAGGGCGTGCCAGGGCGCGCCCCTTCCGTCGAACCGGCTGTCGCAGCGTGACTTGCGCCGGAGTTGGGACGGTGAGGTGAGCGACCGCGCTGTCCGGGGATGAACACAGGCGTCCCACAGACGGGCACGAGCGCGGACAGGAGGGACTGTCCGGAGAACGAGAGAACGAACAAAGTGAACGAACAGAAAGAGCCCGGGTTCTCTGGACGGGCTTTCGGGGGGCTGAGCGCCCCCCGAGCCCCCGCTGGCGTGACTACGGCAGCCGCAGCGCCGGGTCTCCGATCAGGTTGAATCCTTCGATGACCTTGGGAGCCGAGCCGGGGTTCGACGCGAGGGCCTCGGTCTTGGCCTGACGCAGCAGGTCGCCGAGGCGGATGCCGGGGCGCAGGTTGCGGTAGACGCCTTCGACGAGGGGCAGCTGCGAGCCCGGAGAGCTGATGCCGGCCGGACCGAAGCTGGCCAGCGTCCCTCCGTTCGGCAAGAGTAAGAGCGCCTCGTTGATCGAGGGCCCCCAGAAGTTCTGATAGAACTGCGAGAGGCAAGCCCAAGCGAACAGCACCGTGGGCCGGCCGCTCCCGGCCACGCTCTCGACCGTGTCCACCGAGAGCAGCTGCTCGTCCGCCCAGATCGTCGTACCGCCGTGGCCGAAGTAGTGCGTCATCGCGGCGCCCTGCTGCCAGCCGTCCGAGAGCGCCTGCCGCGCCGCGTCGGCGCCTGCGGTGGCGTCGGCGAACGGCAGCACGACGCTGCCGGCAGGCAGCGACGCGACCACGGCGTCCGCGTCCTCGCGGAAGGGGGCATCGTCCTCGCTGCTGTTGTCGGTCACGAACAGGTGTCGGCCCGCCGCAGCGGCGAGCCAGTCGGCCTGCGCGGCGATCTTGGCGACGAGTGCCGTGGCCTCCTCGACGGTCTGCACGGGCAGCCGGCCGATGGCCACGTCGGGCGAGCCGTCGTCGTCCGTGTCGGCATAGCGGTTCTCCGACGGGATGCGGCCGAACTCGCCGTCCCACGCGACGAGCGACGGCACGAACGCCACGGCGCCCGAGCCGACGTAGTCGTGGGTGTCGAAGCTGTCGTCGCCCACCAGCAGCACGTAGCGCAGCCGGCCTTTGCTGCTGGAGCGGGCGTGCGCGATCAGCGCCTTGATCGCGCCGGCCTCGACGATGCCCGCGGAGAAGTGGTCGTAGGCCTGGTCGACGCTCACCACCTCGGTCTTCAGGCCCTCGGCCTGCTTGAGCCCGGCGATGGCGGCGGCCTGATCGGCGAAGCGCGGGTGGGTCACGATCAGGTACTGCGTTCCCAAGAAGCTCGGCAGCTCCGGGCCATAGCCCGCGACGGACAGGACGGGCACCTTTGCCTGTGGCGCGATCGTCGGCACGTCGAGCTCGAGCGCGTCGAGGTAGACGGACGCCCAGGGGTTGGGCTCGCCGGTCGCGAGCGAGCTCGCGGCATAGCCGAGCGACAGCGTGTTGCCGGTGGCGAGCAGCGTCTCCGCCAGCACCGTGCTCTCGAGCGTCGCCTGCGTCTGGCCCTCGAACACGGCCTCGCCGATGGGCTGGCCGTTGAGGCGAGCCGTGATCCGGTGCTGGTCCTCGGAGAAGCCCATCAGGCGGACACGCACCCGCACCTCACCCGCGAGGCCCTGGGGCAGGCCGGGGATGTCGAAGTCGCCCGCGGTCGGGTCCCACCACGTGTAGGGCCACTCGCCCCACTCGGGCAGCAGGTTCTCCCACAGCCAGGGATCGCTGCCGAGCGGCGCGAGCGGCAGGTAGAGCGTGCTCTTCTCGACGCGCACGGTCCCGGGCACCGCGGCGGGTGCCGAGCGTGTGAGCGGCACGCGCAGCGGCACGCTCCCCGCGCCCGCGGTCACGACGTAGACGTTGCGGCCGGTGTAGTCGGTGCTGAGGCTTCGGCCCTGGAAGACGAGCGCCGGCACAGCGTCCTGCCCGATTCGCACGGCAGCGGGGACGGACTCGCCCTGGCTCCAGACGTGGAGCCGGCCCGTCGGGACGAGCCCCTGCTCGCGCAGCGCCTGCAGCGGGACCTCCACCAGACCGGGCGTCGCGATCTCGATTTTCACGCCGGTCGAAGCGAGGCGAGGCCGGGGCCGCAGCGGCTCGATCCGGCGGTCGCCGCGGCGCCGCGCGACGTCGGCGCGCATCAGGTGCCCCATCCAGCGGTTCGACAGCGTGCGCACGGCGCCCGCCGGGACGCCCGCGCGCTCGAGACGGCGCGAGCTGCGGTCGAAGGCGCGGGCGAGCCCCGGGTCCCCCACCTCGAACGGCCCCATCAGGCGGCGCTTGCCTCCGAGCTCCAGCTCCTCGAAGACGAGGTAGCGGCGCGTGACGCGGCCGGTTTCGACTCGATACGCGATCGGTGCCAGCGAGTCCCGGAACGGCGAGGCGACGAAGCTGGCGTTGAGCTGATGCAGCGTGCCGCGCAACGACGCGTCGTCGGTCTCGTAGAGGTTGAACCCGAGCGTCCCCTGCTGCAGCAGGGTCGTGAACTCGACGACGCCCGAGGCGTCCACCTTGATCCCGCCGAGCCTCGCACGGGTCGCCGCCGCCAGCAGGACCGTCCCGGTCACGCTGTCACTCTCGTTCGTGGTCCGCGAGGTCGCGGTGAGCGTCACGAAGTCGCGCGCGATCTGCTGGTTGTTGTCCACCTGCCGGCGCAGCTCGTAGGCGAGCGTCGCCCCCGCGGCCACGGCCAGGTCCGGGGTGAGGGGGTTGGCGCCGGCGCCGCCCACGTTGAAGGCAGGGTCGATCGTGTCCCAGTCGCCGTCGCCGTCGCTGTCTACGGCGACCGGCGTGTCCTCGGCTGCGCCGGAGATCACACCGTCGCCGTTCTTGTCCACGTGCAGAGCCGTCGGGTGGTTGAGCCCGTCGAGGCCGTAGAGCGACGCCGCGGTGATCGAGAACTCGAAGCGGTCGGCCGCCGTCGTGTTGAGGTTCACGATCGTGCCCGGGTGGTTGACGACGTCGCCGGGGTTGGCGACGCGCGTGCCGCCGCCGGCGAGGTCGTGGCTGCTGGCCGAAACCACGGTCGTCGTGTCCGTCGCACCGTCGAAGACGTCGGGGTTCGAGCGCGCACGTACGGTGAGATGCGTGACGTCGACGCTGTTGGGTGTCGCGCCCGGCGGTGCGTTCACGACCACGAACACGAGCTGAGCGGCGCCCTGCGCGAGCTGCAGCGTGTTGGAGATCTGCTGGTCGATCCCGGGGGTGTAGACGCCGTCGCCGTTCGCGTCCCAGTGGTAGGCGACCGTCCAGCCCGCGCCCGCGACCGCCTGGCTCGAGTCGGCGTAGAGGTCGAAGGTTTCCGCCGCGCCGGTGTTGTTGATGACGCGGTGGGCGTAGACGGCGTAGTTCCCGGCGGTGACGACGCCGCTGTTGTCGGGCTCCAACGCCACGGGGCCCGTGGGCGTGACGTCCAGCACACGGATCTCGTCGCGCACGTCGTTCCAGACGTTGGCGTTCGTGATCGAGGTGGCGACGAGCCGGGTGGTGCCCTCCGAGCCGAGCGGGGCGCTGCCAGGGATGCTGACCCTGAGGCGATAGGTCACCGAAGCGCCGGGGACGACGGTGCCGGTGTTGATGGTGCAGCCGCAGTCCCAGTTCCCGTCGCCGTTCAGGTCCGCGGCGATCACGGCGCCCGTCGTGTCGTCGAGCAGCTCCACCGGCCAGCCCCGGTCGTTGCTGAAGGTCAGGTTGTAGGAATCGGCGAGCGCGCCCGTGTTGACCAGGTCGTGGGTGAAGGTCTGGGCCGTCCCGCGCAGCGCGAAGACCGCGTTGTTCGGCTCCAGGTCCACGCTCAGCCGCACCACGTTGTCGGTCACGCTGGCGGAGTTCGGCGTCGGGTTTTGCGTCGTGGTTACGGTCGCCGTGTTGGTGATCGAGTTGATCGACGCCGACAGCGGATAGTCGACCGTCACCGCGTAGACGAAGGTGAGGGTTGAGTTCGCGGCGAGCGTGATGCCGTTCGCCCCGCCTCCCGACACCAGGATCACGTCCGACGGACCGGGCGCGGCCACCGGCTCGTAGCAGGTGGCCGCGGTGTTCGCGCAGAGCCGGTCGACGGGGCGGACCTGCGAGAAGTCGATCCCCTGGATCCAGGCGGCGAAGTCTGGCGCCGGCCGGCGGCGCAGCACCTCTACGTTCGTGTTCGTGCTGTAGCGGGCATACGCCATCGGCGTCGGGTAGTTGTTGCCCTGTTCGTCGAGACCGTTGTACACGAGCGCCATGCGGTTCGCTGTCGCGCTCGTCACCGACTGGTTCACCGTCCCGACCGTGGCGTTGCCCTCGATCAAGAAACGATGGTCGACGGCGAGCTGCGAGTGTGTCAGGGCGTACACGTCGAAGTTCACGGCGTTGTTCGCCTCGTCGATTCCGGCGGCGATCAGGCTTTCCGTGGCGTTCTGGTTCACCCCGTTGCCGAGGGTCAGCGCCACGGCCTCGGCCGAGCTGCCCGTGTTGGCGTCGTCGGTGTACCCGGTTCCCCAGACCCAGGTCTGAGCGCGCGCGACCGGCGAGATCGTGGCCGTGTTGTACTCGCCGAGTGCGTTGAGGGCGTCGCCACCGGCGTTGCCGTTGACGATCGCCGTCCGCTGCACGGTCCAGGCGGCCCCCCAGCGGACGACCATCACCGGGAGTGTCGCGGTCGCGTCGTACGGAGTGCCGGTCGCGCTCCGGCTCCACCCGATGCCGTTCGTTCCGGAAGGGGTGAGGCGCACATGGCAGGCCTGGTGCTCGAGAACCGTGGCGTCGGTCGTGAGACACCCCGCCCCGTTCGCACCGCCAACGAGCATGAGCTGGCTCGGAGGGCTGGCCCCCCAGGACCCGGCCCAGGAGGTGTCGGTCCCGCCGGTCCCGGTGGGCGCGCCTGCGGCGGGCAGGCTCAGGTTCTCGACGGTCAGAAGCTCAAAGCCGCTCGGGTCCGTCGCGCAGTTCGGTGCGATGCACTCCACGACCGTCACGACACCCTGCCAGTCGTTCACGTCGGCGCCACGAGTCAGTCGGATCTCACTCCCCCCGACCGTTGCCAGGTCGCCGGTCCCGAACGGATCTCCCTCGAGCGCGATGTAGTCGGCGGCCGGCGTCCGGTCCCCGCCGCCGCTCTCGGATCCCTGCACGATGACGAAATAGTCCGGCGCGAGATTCTGGTTCAGCGCGAGCGTGCAGACCGTTCCCGCGAAGTCCGTCCCGGCCTCGGCACAGAGGTCCGTGCCGGCGCTGTCGAGCAGGTACTCCGTGACACGGATCGCCGGCGACGAAGCAGAAACGCCGGCCGTCCCGGGCACGAGCGTCGTCCCCGGCGGCAGGAAGTCCTCGAGGTTTACGTTGGTCTGGGCGATGGCCGTGGTGTTGGTGACGGTGATCGTGTAGTCCACGCGCTGGCCCGGATAGACGGTACCGCCCGCGCTCGAGCGCTTGGCGATCGCCACCGGCGGCTGCCGATAGCCGACCGGCCCGGTCGCCACGGTGCCGGTGGCGGGAGCGGTGACGTTCTGGGGATCGTTCGCGGTGGTCAGCGCAGCTTGTGCCGGGAAGTCCGGGTCGGTCTCGTCCACGTTGGCGTTGGTGAGCCCGGGGGGAACGACCGCCGACCAGTTGCCGCTCGCGTCGGTCGTGACGACCTGGACGTCCCCGTTCACGTCGGTGATCCGGACGTCGACGTTGGCGATGTTCGTGTCGGCGCCGTCCTGCACCCCCGATGTGCCGAAGTTGTCCAGGAACACGTGCCCGGTGACGGTCACCGTGCCGACGATCGGGATCGTGATCAGGTTGGTGTCGCGCGGGGGCAGCTCGGTGGTGCTGACGGTGGCCTGGTTGTTGACGAAGAGGCCCGCCGTGCCCAGATTCACGCGCACCTGGAAGCGGAAGTCGATGTCCTGGCCGGGGCCGAGCGTCGCGAACACGAAGCGCGGCCGGGTCGCGGTGATCGCGCCGCCGCCGGCAGGCGACGCCGTCCCGGCCGGCACCGCGTAGGCGAACGTCGTGGCAGTGGGCACGCCGGTGATCACGTACGAGCCGTTGTACGCCGCGACCGTCGCGCCGGCGATCTCTACGAGCTGGCCGGTCGACAGGCCATGGGCCGCGCCGGTGGTCGCGGTGGCCGTGCCGGCCGCCTGGCTGATTCCCGTGACGGCGATCGCCGTGGGCACCGTTCCCTGGTCGAGGTCCCCGGCGTCGGTCAGCCCCGTGAACGCGCCCGCGTTGAGGCTGTAAGCCATCGAGCCGGCGACGTAGGTTGTGTTGGCCGGGATCGTGTCGTCGATGCGGACGTTCGTCGCGTTGCCGGTACC
>Ga0214473_10010181_pt1 | contig 11074 bp, 24 predicted proteins | sample RVTome_7_FD_203509 | JGI IMG/M metagenome (GOLD analysis project Ga0214473, IMG submission 203509) | Soil microbial communities from uranium-contaminated site in the Upper Colorado River Basin, Wyoming, United States - RVT98D197 | ecosystem: Environmental > Terrestrial > Soil > Contaminated >...
GATAATCGGAGCAACAATCCGGAAAGCATAGAACCCCCAGTAACGAGTTCCTCCAATACTCCATTCTCTTTCTAACTCCTCTGGATTGAAGCCCCTCTTCCAAAGGTAATTTCTATGGGCAGCAACCTTCTTTCTTATCTACCCAAACGAGCCATTTGTCTCCATAGGAAATTCTGATGCAATCTTCTTTCTTCAAGGCAGTTATAATGTCCATCAATTCATCCTCCTATTTCTTGTCATCTTTCGACCATTGATTTTTCCTCAATGAATCAAACCTGATTCCTTCAATCCCAATCGGATAGCTTCATCCTTCTTGGAGAAGGCTTTACCTTCACCATTTCTGAATTTGGAAACTTGCCTCTTTGTCGGTTCGCATTCTGCAAGTTCACAGCATTTCAAAAACAGTTTATCTTCCTTTGCAAACTTAATTGATCTCATTTTATTATTCATATGTTTTACCTCATTTCTTATACGGGAAGCGATATGCTCCTGTTGCCCCCAAGAGCATCATTAACTTCATCCTTGCATGACGCTCTATTAACTCCTGTTCTGGGGTTTTACTGGCTCTTACTTCAGCCTTTATTGTCATTCTACGATCTCTCTCAAGTGTCTGTTTGGCTATTGCGATGGCCTTCCGTTCTTCAAATGTCTTTCCACTTCTTTTAACATCACCCATAATTATTCTCCTTATTCGGGTTAAATCTATTCTAAAAAATTAAATCGTAAAAGTAAAGTATTTTTTTAATAAAAGATTTCCTTTTAGTTTTATATAGTTATTTGTATTTGGGAGGAAAGATTATATTATGTCCTACTTACCTATATAGCTGATTGACCCCGTTATCAAAAGAAATCAACTGGATGATCATCCAAGCCAATAGGGCAAGAACTCCTACAGAAATTATCAAGAGCCACCAATCAACCATTCCTCTCTCATCTTTGAATATAGCCATGATCTTTTTCCAAACTGGCTCTCTCTTGAGCTTTAATTCCTCTATTTTCTCTTTTGTTAATTCTTGTTTGTGTTTAATTCTTTTGGCTTCAAACTTACCACTATGAAATTTAATTTTATGGTGGTGTCCTCTTCCATGAACTACTTTCCTGCAAATATTACAAATCATATTTTTACCCTCCTTTTCTCAATAACAATAGTATTGGACATAGTCTTGCCCAATTGTTTTAGCAAACTCAATGTCCTCTCGGATTGCTTTCTGAGTTTGTTTATCAATTCTCTTTCCAAACTTCTTCAACAAGCTTTTTAAATCGCTCACATTTATACAGGTCAAACCAACCCCATCTGAATTTAATCGTTGGAAAAAGCCTGTTTTCTCATTAAGCCAATCCGAAATAAGCTCATCGTGCGAAAGATTAAATGATTCTCCTGCCGTTTCGATCTTCACAACTCTATGTGCTCCGGTGCTCATTGGTTTTTACCTCCTTTAGTGTTTTTGAGTTTAAAAGATTTTTTCATTATATCCCTTTGATGGTTTTTAGGAGAACAACATACACAACCAATGTATAACTTCTCAGCAAAATCAATAGCTAAACGACAACGGTATCTTTCCCCATCCCAATATAATCCAAAACAGGGTTGCTCTATGCCCCAGAGATGGATACCTAACGAACAGGTGGATTGAAGACAACAGTATCCACAACCGATGCAAGAAGGAAAAAACTTCTCAGGGTCTTCTCCACTCTCTACCAAAGAATTTCTTAATGACTGAATATTTTCAGCTGTGGTCATCCTTTTCTTCTTTCTTCTCTTCGTTTTTTACTTCCAATTCTCGGATCAGAGCTTCCACAAACTTCAACCTATTTGTTGCTCCAAACCGTCCAAACCAAGAACTGAAATAGGAGACACCTTTTATTAGAATAACGAGGTTGCCTGTTATCCGATATGCCTCTGCCAGTATCTTCGCCTGTTTTTCTGTTACCTTTTCCCTCTTTTTTCCCACAGCTATTTTTCACCCCCTTCTTTTGGAATTTCTAACCAATAGTGTATTCTGGCCTTACTTACTTGCAACTTACTTGACCCACCCTTCGCCAGTTTTAGCAAAGTGTTTATGTTCATACGGTATTCTCTGTTCAGTTTATCAACAACGACAACTACTCTTCCCGCATCATATCGAGAACCAAGTGTTCGAGCAAGCCTCAAATCGTCAACAGTTATCTCGATTGGATATTTGATTGAACTCATTTCTCTCCACCTCCTTTTACTTGGGTGTCTACTTACTATCTATGAACATTTTAGGCAAGTAAGACACTCTGCCAAAACCCCAGAACAAACATTCCTTTTCTTGGATACTCTGGACAGTCTGGTTGTTATTTTTTTCTGTGGTTTTAACTTATTACCAGCCTTTGGTCTTTCAGCCAAAATCTTGAACAGTTCTTTGTATCCATCGTCTTTCATCGTCTTTTACCTCCTTTCTGGAAAGTATGCTTCCAGTGTTTCCTGTGGATTGTGGTTGAGTGTCTTTTCCCATTTCTCTATAAAGTTTGGATCTCCTGGGGACATTGCTTCCTCATTTTCATCAAAGACAGAATCAACCCCATCTCCCATAGGTTTTTCATCTTGGGTGATTTTATCCAGAATGGCAAAAAAGGAGGCATATTCAATCACTTGAAAACGTCTTTCGGCTGGACATTCTGAGGCTAAATGGAAAACACTACAATTTTTGTCTGTAAGGTAATTATAACCATAAAGGCCATGTTTAATAGGTAAACAAAATCTACTTGGAGTTCTCTTCCAAGTTTTGCATTCACCGTTGGCTCTCCACGCCTCTTGTTTATATTTGATCCCACCCCTTGGCCCAATGGTTTTGGAACAAATCCCAAAATGGAATTCTCTTCCCTCTATGGCTTGTTGTTTTGTTACCATAATAGTTTGCCTCCTTTACTTTTGTTTTTCCACTTCATGCTCCAAAACTAATGTCTTGAAATGATTAACATCACGTCTACTCATGCCTGTGTATACAGGAGCACCATTTAAGAAGACAGCCCAACTGTAATAGTCGTCTCCTTGATACTTGCGGGCAGTGATTCCATGCTTTCTAAACAGTTTAGCTTGCTCTTTTTTATCCGTTATTCCTTCCATCATCGTTCCCACCTCCTATTGTTATGACTTACTTACTTATCATTCAGTTTGGAAGCAATAGTATGAGCAGTTGTAAAAAAGCAATCAAAAGAGCAACAGCCAATGGTTCCAAAGTCACAGCAACAAATGCTTTAATGATTGCTATAATAAGTTTCATTTTATCCTCTCTCAAATTCTTATGATGCCTTTATCAAATCATGGTCAATGTTAACACAGGCATAGTCATTAAGGAAGTTTAGAATGTCTTCATACTCTTGATCAACTTCCTCCCCGTTAACAAGAACCCTTCCATTTTCACTTGTCTCAACGGACTCAATGGAAGCAAGAGATATTATCTTCTTTCTGCCCCCCTGTGTGAACTCTATAAAGTCTGCAAAATGTCTCATCTCATTCATCTCCTTTCAAATTTATAGTATGTGTTACTTACTTAAATGTGTTAAGTAATTCTCTATACCTATATACAGGAAATGTTAAAAAACAAACGTTATGTAACAAGCATCCGATAGTGTTTGTTACATTTTGGGCAAGTGCCCTCATAGAGCACACCATCTGTCAATGATTCCACCCAGCCCAAATACAAATCCTCCCCATCACAACATATGATATACATTGCCTGTCACCTCCTCTCTCATGAAAAATATTCTTTCAGATAGTTGATCAATCTTTGTCTTGTCGGAAAACTGTGTGCAACCAATATGCCAAACCTATAGGCTGACCAAGTTCGGTTTGCTTCCATTTGTAATTCAATCTCAAACAATTCCAAAAAATTGCTCATTGTTTTCTTCTCTCTGTTAAATAACTACCTCTAAATGGGAAGCCACCATATGGCTTCCCATTTAGTCCATAGACAAGAACATTGACCCAAGGATCACCCCAGTCAAAATCACCACGAAAAGCTAATACACGGCCATACCTATTTTTATATTCACCATGATCTTTGATGTTGACCATCTTGCCTATATTCCTGCTGTTACGTTTGATCATTTTCTATTGCCCCCTTTAAAATGGAAGGTTGTCATCCCGAGCATCGGTCATTTGTATAACCTCACCGAATGGTGGTTTGAATCTGTGTTTGTTATTGATAACCCAGAGGACAGGGAATGAACAAGAGGATGGGAAGCTTGAGCAATAACCATCTGTCAACACTATAACACAAACTGGAGACAGTTGGCTCTCTTCAATCTTACTAAATGCAGGCTTGTAGTCTGTGCCTCCACCCAAATCTCCAAAGTTCAAACTTTTGATTTGTTCTCTGTCCATGACCTCTATAGAATTTGTAGCTTTGGTATCAAAGAATATGACTTGTAGAGTTGCCCCAGCATAGGCTTCAACAATTCCCAAACCTTCTGTAACCAGTTCTCTCAGTTGTGAATCAGATACGCTTCCAGAAGCATCAATCAAGAGAACAACCTCACCCAACTCGGTGCTCCGAATTTCAGGCAAATACAATCCCTGTGTGATATACCTTTTGTTTGGCCTCCTCCAGCTGAAATCGTTGCGGGCATATACTTCAGCAAATTCGTTCAACCATGATCTCCAATCCATTTTAGGCTCAAGCAATTCCTTCACTATCCTCTTCAGTCCACCGGGAGTGTTCCCTGCCTTCTCAGATGCCTGTAACGCTTTTCTTACTTCAGCCTTGGCCTCCTGTTCCATCTCCTGTGTATCAATATCTGTGGGTGGAATAATGCCACCACATCGACCTGGGTCATCCCCAAATGTGGGTTGTTTATCCTCTGGATTGCCCTTTTCTGTGCCTTCTGGGTGTTGGGTTGGCTCATTTCCTTGGGACATGTTACCTTCTACACCGTCTTCCTTTTCCACACCTTCCTGCTGTTGTTTTTGGCTATCCTGCTGTGTTTTTTTCGCATTTCTCAGAAGATTATACACTTTTTCCAGTTCCATACCTTTGAATTGTGGATCCAAGAGGATGTCTTTGGGTGGTTTGCCTATGTTAGCATCGCAGAGGATTTGGTTGCCCACATAGTCTGCCGACTTATTAAACAGGGATAAATCCACATCCCCATATCTTTTCATATCCGCCAATCGTATGTGGTGGAGCAATCCTTTATGAATTCCTGCTTCATGGGCAAGCACAAATTCTGCTTCAGGGACAGATAGTTGTTCCACAAAATCCCTGTGCCAATATATCCTCTTTCCATCAGTGGCCATTGTGCCTAAACTATATTGGCCTGTCTCATCCTCTACCAAGTCCATTCCCATACAGAGGATGCCCCAATATGGGCAATCCTCTGTAAGCAAACGGGCACGTGCTTTGGTTAGTATGACCTCTGCTTTCATAACAACTCCTCGACTTCCTTCAGAATTTCACCAGCCAAATCGGCTGTAGCTTCTCTGAACTCTGGAAATTTTCTCAGGTCATCAGTATCCAGATTGGCCAATTCCTCTTCTGTTATACGGGTCAATTCAGCCAGTTTTTCATCCCCAGCAAAATTGAGTTTAGGCAGAATTTGAACCAGCTCAGCAATGTTCTTGACCATACTATTGTGGAACTTCCCATCTGGGTCAGATAATCTGTCATACATATGCTTAATGACATCGTGCAACCTTTGATACAAATCTCTGGAAGCATCTGCAAGAATAGAGTTCAAATGGTCATTGAACTGGGACTTGATTTCATCCACTTCAGAGGATTGAAGATTGATCCTAAAATCACCAACTGTGGGAACAGGCAAGAAAAAGATTTCAAATGTAAACTTGCCTTTCAACTCCTGCAAGTTTGGATAATCTGAAGGATTAAATAAAGTTTTGAGCCTGTCTCTCTCTTTGACAATCTGACCATCATACTTGCTCTCCAGCTTCTCAAACGTCTCCTCAAACTTGTCCTTTATTGACCGCAGTTTTTTGATATAGTCTGCGTGTAATTCGATAGGTAAAATGCCCGTGCCGTCACTATTCCAAGGGGAGGTCAAAGTGCGGTGGATGCTTCGTGCTTGGTTGCCAAGTGATTCCAATTCCTTCAACTCGGGCAGATTGAGGATGATCTTTCTGAATGAGCCTATGTTATGACTTTTATAAGTTTCATCCACCATCATCTCCACACTCTTGTCCTTCTTCCTTGCTTCCCAAACTCCGATTTTCAGTTTTGCCAATAATGCTTTTTCTTCAAGTTTCATGGTATTGTCCTCCTTACTTTGGATTTGGTTAGATTTGAACGTCACTGTGTTTAATACTCCATTCCACAAACGGTTTTGTCTTTTTGATAGTTGAATCCTTGCGAGCACAATCCGTCATTAAGAACACACTCCACTCTGGAGCCAATCTGCCCGCATATATACTTATGGCTGGGAATGTTTTGCTGTTCACTCGGGCAACCAGGGCAGTCAATACTGACCATAAAACAGATGGGTTTGTGGGAATGTCTGCCTGCTCTGGATTAGAGAGGATAACATCCGGATGAACTAAATCCCTGTATTGAGAGAGGAATGAATGAAAGGCATTTCCCTCTTCCTCACCCACAGCACCAGCAAACATCTCTCTCAAGCAATCCAGAGGATAGCCATGAGAGAGGATATCACTCATATACTCCCAAGCACGTGGTGACGGGGAGCGAGTCATTTCTCTGGTTGGCCTGAAATTGGATAGGTGATTTTTATCCTTGTCATTGTTACCGCACCATCGGTGATAGGCTATGACCTCTGGTTTAACACGGGCAGAGAGAGTTGCCCATTCACACCAGTCCTGCCAATGACTCTCTACATTAATCAAACTCATAAACCTATCTTTCATAGGCTCAAGGATGCCTTGAACTCCTGCATTGTCCCCACGTTTGTTGGTGCAAGCCACGAATACAACCCCATCACTAATCGTATGACCGTTGATGCGTCTTGCTCTAACTATCTGCATAAATGAAGCTTGAACCAGAGCAGGTGCTTGGCCAAAATCGTCTAACACAACTACCAATAAATAGTTAGCATTGATCATTTCCAATAAGTCACCAAAGGGCAAAAACACAGCCTCGGATTTGCCCTCTTTACTTACAACAACAAAAGGCAATCCCTTGGCATCTGTTGGGTCAGATATAACTGCGTGGATGAAGAGGGATTTGATGGCTTTGGTTTTGATCCAATAAGGTTGTGGAATTGAACCATCGGCAAATCCTCTCTCTATAAAGGAAACAGCCTGATCAACTATCTCAGATTTGCCCACTCCTGGGTCACCTATAAACATCAGACTGTCCCTGTTTAGGATTGCTTGGACTAACACTTGGCTGACTTTTTTTGTCCTCATTTTAATGTCTCCTTTGGTTTAGGTTAAATGCTCCCTTCCCAGTCCATAGACTATACCAGCCTCAACCCACTTGGCCAATCTGAGAGCAATACGTTTGCCTAAAATTGGCCTCAATCGGTAGCACAAACAGATGTTTTTATTTATCAACCAGCTTCTCATTTCATATTCTCTATTAAGTCTCATCAGGCAAGGCATCTCATCCTTGCGACACGGGGCAGAGAGAGAGGATTGCCCCGTGTTTCGACAGGTTAAACAATCGGCTTGAAGGTGAATTCCTTGCCCTCTACCTTCACCATGCCCATCCGCACGATTGCGGGCAGAATGAAACTGGCTACTGCCTTGCTCTCTTTGAGATTGGAGTTGCCCCCATTTTTGGTAAAAAGAGCATCAGCCTTGTTGATGAGTTCCTCCTCTGTAAAGGTTTTGAGCTCAAGAATGGCATCCGCCACGCTGTCCTTGCGGGCATATCGAACAGAGGCCTCCTTCTGAACTTTGACCTTGGATTTGGCTTCTGCCTTTGTCGCCACTTTACTTGCAATCTTACTTGACTTGTAAAGCTTCTCACCGCAGTTGGAGCAGGTCACCTTCCCCTTTGGGTTGCCCGTATTACAGCTGGGGCAAATCTTCTCACCGTCAGCCTTGTCCTTGGCTTCAACCTTAAGAAGCTCAGCTGTAGCCTCATCCCCATCGGCAATCCTCTCAGCTACAATCGCTTGCTCTGGCGTGGTGTGTTTGGGAATAGAGGATTTGATGGTTGCTATCTTGGAATGCTTTTCCACCAGAACTTTTTCCTCTGCCTTTGCCGTTGCTTCTGCCTGTGCCTTTGCAATTCTTGATGCTTTTTTCTCAATCTTCGTCATGGTGTTGTCCTCCTTTAGAATTTGGTTTTTTTGGTTTTGGTTCGTATAGTGAACCAAACTTGCCCCTCATCAGGTATGGAGCAAACCTTCAAATTGTGCCACATTTAAGCCAAGGATTTGACCTCAGAGATGATCTCCTCTCTGATGACATCCCTCTCTATGTGGGTGAGTTTTGCGATGCGAATAACTAACTTGCGTTCAAACTTGCTATCGTGCGGTGACAAATAGATATGGTCACCGTCAAAATGTAGTTCATAAAGGTTGAATAACCTCTCTCTCAATAGTCCAGCATCTGCCCAAGTTTGATTCGATCCATATGCCATTACTTTGTCCTCCTTATTTTGGTTTTGCCGTTAACCTTTATGACTCTCTTGATTTGACGTCGGATGCGTTTGGTGATATTCTCTATACTAATGTTTTTCTGTTGTAAATATTTGAGGAATTGAGTCAGAGACAAATCTTTTTTCGATGAGTTACAAGATAGACAAGCCGTAATTAAGTTCCAATGATCGTGGGTGCCTCCAAGTTCAGAGGATATAATATGATCCAAAGTTAACATAACTTCATCCTCTATCCCTTTGCCACAATACACGCACCTGAAATCATCCCTCTTGTAAATCGCTTTTCTCTTTTCAGGCTGGATCCATTTGGAACCGTTTTTTGCGGGCATCCTCTATCCTCTCTTTTCATCCGATTTGAATTTTGAGATACAATAATCCAACAACCACCATTAAAATAACAATTATCAACATTTTCTTTTCCTCCTCTTGGATTTGGCGTATAACTACCTTTATATAAGCGAAAATCATACCGAAAATGAAATTCATTTAAGAAAATCAATCAATAATATCAATAGGTTATAAAATATTTTTACTCAATGATATCAGTGGCTTATAAGTTCGTCAATAATATCAATAGTTTAAACTGTGCCTGTAAGGTAAAAAATAGCCGTAAAACGTCTCTGCTATAGAAAAAAGTTATAGTCTAATGCATTGATATCATTAAAGTTTTTTACCAGTATAATTTTTTTATATACCATTGATAAATGCTTGATATCATTACAGTTTTGAGGCTGGTATGAACTGGAGTATTATTGGATGAATATGAAAGAGGATAGGTTGATTGATAAATAGGCTAACAGTAAACAGAGAGGATAGGCTGAAGAGAGAGGGAACAACCCATCTCAATTCAATTATCCTCTCTCAATTCGATCCAACCCATCCTCTATCCTCTGTTTATTAGTCAATAGGATTGATTCTAACCCATTCAATCCCTCTCTCTATTGTTGAGTTGATAATGGGTGTAAGTCATCGGAATAGTTGAAGATAATCAAAACTCATAGGTTGTAGCCTGTAGGATAGGATGGGGATGAAAAACAGAGGTTCATATATATCAATCATATCAATCATTTATACCATTTCAGTTGATATTCTTTTTGTTAGATAATAACACCACCTCGACAATCCTATTGATAGAGAATAGAGGATCAAGTTCATATCCTCTCTTGAGTTTGAATCCTCTGAGAATAGAGGAATTCATAACCCATAAATGAAACGCCATAGAATCAATCCTAAACAATCCGATAGGATAACAGCTAAACTCATTGTTTTCATTCATTGTTATCCTCTTGAACTATGCTCAACCACCATTCCCTATTGGACAATAACAATTTATAACCCAGAGCAGAGGATCATCCCTATAACAGAGAAAAAAGAGGTCTGTATATTAATACAGGCCTATTTACAGGAAAAACAAAAACAAAAAACATAACCCAAATCCAATCCTAAACAGATAGGAAAAGAGAGTAAAAGGGAAGCAGGAAAAGAGAGTAACAGAAAGAGAGGTTTATGTCCTCTTGAGGTTAGTTAGAGAGGGATGTAAAGAGAGTGAAAGAGGATAGAGGATTAAATTGAGAGAGGATAAAAGAGAGAGGAGTTGCGGTTGATTGCAACCATACGCAATTGATTCACCTAAAAAGAGGTTAAAATTTATACAACAATCCTCTCTCTGCCCACCAGCTATATAGACAATAGGCAGAGGATATGGGTTGAGGTTGAGCCTTATAGAGAGAGGATGTTCATCCAACCAAACAAATCATAATCAACAACCATCCAACAACCATTCCCTCTCTCTTTCAGGGGAGGGATGGGGAGGTGGTATGGGTGCATAAATTCTCCATGATGGTGTGTGTTTGTCTACTGTTGGTGTCATACGCAACACCCCCAAATTTTCAATTCTCATTTCCCCTCCTTCTCTTCTTCCTCTTAATCTTATATACACCCACAGGGAAAAAGTGTATTTATTCTATAGATTGTCCCTCAGAGGGCTTAGGTTAGTTGTTTAAATGTATTCTTACACCTATACCCCCATTTTTATTTGAAAATTGGGATGTTTATACCCATTTCTCTTATCTATTATATAAGGGATTTTCGGAATTCTTTTTTGGAGTGGAAAATTTCCCTTTACTTTTGTAGAAAGATATAGTATAAGGAATGTTAATGAAACGAACGAATGGTAAAAAGATTAAGTCGCTCTCCCCTGAGCTTCGCATTGAGAGTGTTTTACAAGCATTAGGCTCTTTAGGTCTAACCAATGAAGAGATGGCTGGGGTGTTTGGCCTCTCTCCATCCCTCTTCTCCACTTTCCTGAACGATAATCCTGCCCTCTATGATCTGCTTCAAGATGCCAAAGAGCAACCCAATCGCCGAGTCGAAGCCTCCCTCTATCGCCGAGCATTGGGCTATCAGACCCGTGAGGTGGTAAAGGCTGAAGGTAGACCCGTTCGAGTCACGATCAAGGACATGGCCCCTGATGTCGTTGCAGCTATCTTTTGGCTCAAGAACCGTGATCCCAAACGATGGCGTGATACTTT
>Ga0214473_10010182_pt1 | contig 11073 bp, 14 predicted proteins | sample RVTome_7_FD_203509 | JGI IMG/M metagenome (GOLD analysis project Ga0214473, IMG submission 203509) | Soil microbial communities from uranium-contaminated site in the Upper Colorado River Basin, Wyoming, United States - RVT98D197 | ecosystem: Environmental > Terrestrial > Soil > Contaminated >...
TTTGAGGCGGCCGAAAAGAGGATTCTGGAAAAAGCTAAATTGGAGGAATTCTTAAGGCTGAAAGGGATGGAATTCAAACCGGTCGATATCTCCCCGGTCTTGGAATTTTGGAATCGTCTTTTAATGGAAGATAATATCAGATCGACCCCCTCTTGTATTATTACGAACGGGGTGAAGAAAGTAATCTCCAAAGGGTCTTTAGAGGTCGTGAAAGCTTTGGAAGATTTGAAGGAGAAACTTAGCCAGGCGAAGGTGGATAACATAGATCGCACCGATGACCAGAAAACAAAAGGTCAAGAGTAAGAAAGAATGAGGTTTTGATGAAAAGATATTTGCTGGCCGTTCTTATTTGCGTTCTTCCTCTTGCGGCTTGGGGACAACCCCCCGGGGTAAAGCCGGATCAAATGATCACGCTGGTTTTTAGCTCTAATGTCTACGGGGAAATAGAACCCTGCGGCTGAGGAGGGGGTAAGTTTGGCGGTCTGGCCAGAAGAGCATCCTTTATGGAAATGTTGCGCCGGCAAAAGAAAAACATCATCCTCGTGGATTCGGGAGATCTTTTCTTCCCTCCGGGATCCATTGCGGAACCATTAGGTGGAAAAGAAAAAGAGCTCATCGATTTGAAGATTGATCTCTACCTGAAGACTTACAATCTCATGGGCTATGACGCCTTTACCCCGGGGGAACTTGAGCTGTCCCTGGGGATTGATGAACTAAGGAGAATCAGCAAACAAGCCAAATTTCCCTTGATTCTTGCCAATTTGCTGGACAGCCAGTCGCCAAAACCGGTCTTTAAGCCCTACATCATCAAAGAGTTGGGAGGGGTGAAAATAGCTGTGGTCGGTTTGATTTCCGGGGCTTTCCCGGTAAAAAATCTTCCTCACGAAAAAGACAGGTATTTTCTTGAGGAGCCCATTACCACCGCGCGGAAGATCATTTCCGATTTGAAAAAGAAACATTGTAAAATTATCATTGCCGTCGCCCATATGCCGGAGAACGAGCTGAAAGCCTTTGCCCAAGCCCTTCCGGAGATCCATTTTATTGTAAGCGGTCATGAGCGCAGATTGGCTAGTCGCCCCTTGGAGGTCAATAATGTTAAAATCTTCATGGCCGGGACTCGCGGTGAAAATCTGGGGCGCCTCGATTTTTTCCCCAAAGAGGAGGCGGGGAAAAGGCTCTTTGCGCATTATCAAATCCTGCCCCTAACGGAAAAATATGGAGATCATTCTAAGACGACTGAAATGGTTAATCAATATAAGGCCCGGGTGCAAACCCTTTTTCCAGCAGCGGCTAAAACTGCATTGGAGCGAGATCACGATAGTCGGCCACCGCAGCCATTGGTTTACGCCCTTCCTTCCTTCATGGGGGATACATTTTGCCTGACTTGCCATCCACCGCAGCATGAGAGCTGGAAGAGAACCGGCCACGCCCGGGCTTATCAAACCCTGATCCGGGACAAGAGGGAATCGGACCATACCTGCCTTCCCTGTCACACGACGGGGTTCGGGGAGGTCTCCGGCTTCGCGGATGTGCTGGAGAACGTCCAGTGTGAGTCCTGCCATGGCGCGAAGAGGGGACATCCCGAGAACGGGCAGAAGTTTCCTCCGGTGGGCGAGAAACAGTGCCTCATCTGCCACAACCCGGCCAAAAGTCCCAACTTCGAATATGTCTCTTACCTGGCGAAAGTCCGCTGCCCGACGCCCCGGTGAATCGGAGCAGAGCATTCATGACTGGGAATAAATCTTGCTGGCCTTGAGTCAGGCAATGAAGCAAGAATTGATGAGATTGATTGGCTTCCACAGGAAGTCTGCCCAAAGGAGAGAAGAGATGCGCACCATCATAATTGGCTTTTTTGTTTTGGCACTTTCTATTCCCCTATTATTCTCCAAGGCAGAGGGAGGAGCGGCAGAGATCACCCTTCTTCATACTAACAATGTGACCGGGCACCTTTTTCCTTGTCCTTCATGAGGGGATCATCTGCTGGGCGGTCTCGCCCGGCGGGCTACCTATGTGGAACGGAAACGCGCCGAAGGGCGCCCCGTTTTGGTTGTGGATTCAGGGGATCTTTTTTTCAGCATCGGGGCGAATGGGGATTCCCATAAGGCCCTCAATAAAGCCCGGATGATCAGCAAGGCCTACGGGCGCATGGGAGCTGTGGCCATCAATGTGGGGGATCAGGATCTGCTTCAAGGGATGGATTTTCTAAGGCAAGAGTCTTCCAAAGGTCTTCCCCTGATCTCCGCCAACCTCCTGGATTCATCGAGCAAAACCCCGATATTTCCGCCTTACCTGGTGAAAGAAACCTCCGGTGTGCGGATTGCCTTTTTCGGACTCCTTCCGCCGGGACTCAGACCAGCCATCCAGAATGGTGTGGGAGAGAAGGCCCTGATTAAAGATCCGATGCAAACGGCCCAGGAAATCGTCCCGAAGCTACACGGCCGGGCGGATCTTATTGTGCTTCTTTCCGACCTGGGCATGGAAATGGACCGGGTGATATCCAGGGCTGTACCCGGAATCCATTTCATCCTGGGAGGGAACGAGCGTCGCCTTTTTACGAGATCCATCCAGCAGGGGGAAACTTACATTTTTCAATCCTACGAGAAAGGGATGTACGTAGGAAAGCTTTCGCTCATTATTCGCAACCCCGCCTCGCCTTTCCAGGACAAGCTGAAGCCCGATCAGATCTTGCGGGAAATTGGTGGCATGGACAGCCGGATTCGCACTCTCCAGCGCGACCGCGATCGACAACCTCAACAAAATATAGATCAGGCAATCCAATTTATCGGTCAACAGAAAGCCCGTCTCGAGGAAGAACTCCGCCATGCCAGAGATTACCTTGCCAGTGGGAACTATTTTCTCTGGACCATGGAGCTTATGGATATGATGATTCCAGAGCATCAAGAAATCAAAGAATGGATCGCGGAGGCGGGAGTTGAGAAAGATTGAGACGGAGTTCCCCCTCCGCCAGATGAATCCCCTGGGGATCAAAATTCCAGATGAGTTAGGAAACATTTTTCCAAGCTTCTTGGCGGGGGTCATGAAAAAATATCTTCCCGTCATTCTGTTGATTTTTTTCTCCCCGGTTTTTATTGGGGGACAATCCCTTCCGGTTAAATCGGAACGGAGCATTTCTCTGGTTTTTTCTTCCAATGTTTATGGGGAGATTGAACCATGTGGCTGAGGGGGAGGCAAGCTTGGCGGTCTGGCCAGGCGGGCGACCTACATTGAGGAGTTGCGGCAGGAAGGACGAAACATCATCCTCGTGGATTCCGGGGATCTTCTCATTGCCCCCGGTCCTTCTCTTAGTTCCGCGCAGGCAAAAGAAATGGCCGACTTGAAAGCGAACCTTTACATAAAAACCTACGACCTCATGGGATATGATGCCTATACCCCTGGCGAACTTGACCTCTCCTTTGGAATCCAATACCTCCATGAAAAGAGTAAACAGGCCAAGATGCCATTTTTGGCCGCGAATCTCATGGATACCTGGTCGAATCAACCAGTATTCCATCCTTATGTTATCAAAGAGATTCAGGGCATTAACGTGGGCATCTTCGGCTTGATCTCAAATAAATTCTCTTTGTGGGCTTCACCAGAAGAAAAAAAAGGGTTCTACCTGGCGAACCCTATAGAGGCCGCAAAAAGAATTGTCGCCGAATTTAAAAAGAGAAAATGTAAAGTCATCATTTGCCTGGCTCACATGGAGGAGGGGGAGCAGGCCATGCTCGCCCGGGCTGTTCCGGAAATTCATTTCATCGTAAGCGGTCACGTCCGAGACTATCATGATGACCCCATTAAAATCGGAAATGTTCGAATTTTAAAAGCCGGGTCGCGTGGAGAATACCTGGGACGGCTCGATTTTTCCCTCGAAAAGAAACTGTCTTTTCACTATCAACTTGTTCCCTTATGGTCAAAATACGCCGACCATGAGCAAGTTGGGAAGATGCTCAGCCAGTACAAAACCAGCATCCAGAATTTCTTCGCAGCTCAGGCCAAGGTCCAGGGGGAAGCCCCGAGTACCCCAGGCCAAAGATCCGGCTACATCATATCGCCTTTCGTGGGGGAAAGCGTTTGCCTTCCCTGCCATCAACCGCAGCATGAGAGCTGGAAGAGAACCGGCCACGCCCGGGCTTATCAAACCCTGATCCGGGACAAGAGGGAATCGGACCATACCTGCCTTCCCTGTCACACGACGGGATTCGGGGAGGTCTCCGGCTTCGCGGATGTACTGGAAAACGTCCAGTGCGAAGCCTGCCATGGCGCGAAGAGGGGACATCCCGAGAACGGGCAGAAGTTTCCTCCGGTGGGCGAGAAACAGTGCCTCATCTGCCACAACCCGGCCAAGAGCCCCAACTTCAACTATGCCGCTTACCTTTCGAAAGTCTGGTGCGAGGCCCCTAAGTGAAAAGGCCAAAAGAGGATGGTTTGTTCCCTCTTTTCTTCCCCTCTCCCGTGTCGGAAAAAAGGGTGGTTGAGGCTGATTTTTTCAGGTTCATATTATTAGCCCTGCCTTGAAAAAAATTTCTCTATTTAAGGAGGTGCCTAATGGAGATTAAGGTTCTGGGACCGTCTTGTGTAAATTGCCTGAAGCTCGAGCTTTCCGTTGCCCAAGCCTTGAAGGAGCTGGGGCGTGAGGCGAAAATCGTAAAGGTAGCGGAGGAGAAGGAGATAGCAAAATTCTCGGAGAGTCCGCCGATCTTATTGATTGACGGGCGGATGGTCCATGCAGGCCTGCCGCTTCCGAAAACAGAAAAAATAATGGAATGGCTAGCGCAACGGGGATGAATTTTCATAGCTAAGATGGGGTGGACCCCGGGGGCAAGAATATTGGATCCTATGGTCAACTGAAAGGGTGGGGCTTATGCTGCTAAAGAGTTTTACGAAGAGAATCTTCCGGGCGGAATGCAACCCGAGTTTTGAATCTCTGCACTGCATCGCCCATTTGGACCAGGATGTAAGCGAGGCGCTTCCTTACCTAAACGCCTCCCTGGGCGGGTTCACCTATATCAAAGACCCGCCTTCGGTCACCTTTCGGGTGCACGGCAAGCTCATCACCGTTTACGGCGACCGGATCGCGGTCAATGCCCTCAAGGATGAGGAGGAAGCAGACAAAATACTCAATTGGCTGAAAGGGGAGATCAATGAGGCCTGGGAGAAGCGTGGTCAAATCCAGCCCAGTTACGAGAGCGCACCCCAACCTCAAATGATCGAGATTCTAAAACTGCTGCCCAGACAAAGGAGCTGCCGGGCCTGCGGTCAGCCCAGTTGCATGGTGTTTGCCCAATTGGTTGCGGAAGGGGCCAAGGGGCCGGAGGACTGTCTTCCCATGCAGGAGGAGGCCCGGCAGAAACTGCGGGAATATCTGGCCCGGTTTCGATTTGCCCAATTTTAGATCATCCGCCTTACAACAAATCATTTGTAAATGGCGGAGAAAAATCATCAAAGGAGGAAAGGAAGATGGAAGAAAAAAAACAGGTGAACGTGGAAGAAATTTTGAAGATGATGGAAAAAGGATTGGGGGAGGAACCGAAGCCCATGGTGCTGATGTCGAAGCTCATCCCCGAGTGGATCCCCCGGCAGGCCCAGGAGAGGAAGTTCGTCATGGAAGAGTTGAAGCATATACCTCCCAAATATAAACACCTCATCATGATCGCCGCCTCGGCGGCTGTCGGTTGTCATCTTTGCACCGCGACGTTCATCAAAATCGCCCACCGTGCCGGCGTGACCAAAGAGGAAATCGGAGAGACTATTCTCGCAACACGCTTTGCCCTTGCGTCAACGACTTTTGCCACGGCGGTTGAGGGAATGGAATTCTTAGCCCCTAAAAAATAAACGGAATGGAGCCTTTCGACGGCAAGGAGATAATTCAATGGATTCAAGAATTGAACCGAATCAGATCCGGGAATACGCAGCGCGGATGGTTTCCATCCTGGGCCTTTCCAGCTCTCCAGTGGGAGTTCGGCTTCTTTCCAGTGATGGAAAGGTTTCGCCGGGAGCCGAAAGATTGCTGCAGCACCGTTATTGCCAGGCGTTGATGAAGGCGCGCCGAGGGCGGGATGTTCTGTTAGATGGGGAAGGAATTTCCTGCCCTGCTGCAGCCGCGGCTTTTGGATTTCGCCCTCTGCCCCAGGGCCTCCAATCCGGTCAGGGGCTTGTGGGCTTTGGCATCGTATCCGATAGCGCCGTAGGGCGGCAAATGTTTATCGACATGCCGCGGGTGGACCCGGGAAAAATCGCCAGGCTGCACCTCTTTCCCTTGGAGAAGGCGGAGCATGTACCGGATCTTGTAGTGGTGGAGGATGAAGTGGAAAAGCTGATGTGGATCGTTCTTTCCTATTTGCACGCGAAGGGCGGCCAGCGGGTTCCGTCTTCGACCGCAGTGCTGCAGGCTACTTGTGTGGATTCGACCATAATCCCTTTCCTGGAAGACCGGTTGAACTTCGGATATGGGTGTTACGGCTGCCGCGATGCCACGGATATCGGAAATAATGAAACCGTCCTTGGTTTCCCGATCCGTTTCCTTCCCTTGATCGTGGAACATCTGGAGTTTCTCGGCCAAAAAGCCATTCCCACATCCCGTTCGAAAAAAGCCTTTAACGCCCTACAAAAAAACGGGCCCGGAAACAGGGCGGAATGTGAAATCGAAAAGAATTAGAAAGGCCTGGCTTTAAGGAGCGCAAGACCGTAGACCCCAAAAAGAGATCAATCCGTAAAGGAATACATTCCGCACCTGGCCTCTTTAATCAACGCCTGGGGAGGAAGGCCGCTCTCCTCCCGCTGGAGACCAAGTTCCTGGGATGGCCGTTCGCTCTGCTCCGGCTCTCCCTGGTCGTTCTTTTCGCCTTCATCATGGGGGTCTTGATGGATTGGGTGGGGGACGACCCGGCTTAAACCAGGAGGGTAAAAGAAGGAGATAGATTGGAATCCGCTTTAAAAGGCAGCTTTAAAAAAATTTTCTTGACAATCCTTATTTTGAATATATATGATTAATTAATCATATATTCATGGAGGGATTTATGGAAGATAGAGCGATCCGGTTAAAGGCTGAAGTCTTAAAAGCCTTAGCCCAGCCCACCCGCTTGAAGATCCTGGAGTGTATTCGGGGGGGTGAGAAATGCATCTGCGAAATCGTGCCGGAGATCAACGGAGAACAGTCCAACATTTCCCGGCACATTTCCGTGATGCAAAAAAGCCACCTGATCACTACGCGGAAGGACGGGGTGAGAGTGATGGTGAAAGTCAAGGGGCCGGAAGTTTTTGAGATTTTGGATAAGGTTGGCATAATGTTGAAAAAACAGTTAACGGAGCAAAAAAGGGTTCTCGCCCAAATATGAAATGAATTGTAGAGAAGGGGGTTGAAGCGATGTTCGTAATGGAATTGTTTATGGCCGGCCTGGAGGCTTTGAAAGAATATATAGCCCTTCATGTTGTCACCTGTCTGATCCCGGCTTTTCTTCTCGCCGGGGCCATGGTCACCTTTATTTCCAAAGAAACCATCATTTATTATTTGGGAAGCGCCGCCAATAAGCTCAGATCCTTTATCCTGGCCAGCGGGGGAAGTTTTTTCGTGGCTGCTTGCTCGTGCACGGTGATTCCGGTTTCCAGCGGTTTGTATTACAGCGGAAGCGGGGTCGGCGCGGCCTTTATCATTCTCTGGGTTGCCCCGGCGGCCAACATTCTGGCCCTGGTCTATACCGGAGCCATCCTGGGGACCGAGATGATGATCGTCCGCATCCTTTCGGCTCTGGCCATGGCTTTTGTGGTCGGTTGGGTCATGAGTTTTGCCTTCCGGCAGGAAGAGATCAAGAGAGTGGCCGGCGCGGCCATCAACCCCGAAGGAAGAGGGGTTGTAGCCCGCAAGGACCTCATCCTCCTTCTATTGATCGTAGCCGACCTGCTGGCCCCCAATTACCTTGTACAAAAAGGCCCCTTTCTCCAAAAAGTATATGTCTGGGCGGCGGGAATGATCATAATTGGCATTTACGCCTGGAAGGTCAAGTCCGGAGAGGAAATTTGCCAGTGGATGACGGAGACCTGGTGGTTTGTCCGGATCATCTTTCCTTTATTGTTGGGAGGAGTTTTCTTCGTCGGAGTGATCGGGAAACTTCTTCCCCAGCAGTGGGTCGAGAGCTGGCTGGGTGGTTCGGGTATTTTCCCTTCATTTTTAGCGACGTTGATTGGCCAGATCATGTATATGGCCACCATGACCGAGGCGCCATTTGTGCATAAGTTGATGGACTTGGGAATGGGAAAGGGGCCTGCTCTGGCTCTCCTTTTGACCGGCCCCGGCATGAGCCTCCCGAATATGTTGGCCATCATCAAGGTCTTCGGCCTAAAGAAGGGGTTGGTCTATATTCCCTTGATTACGATTCTAGGAACTATAGTAGGTTGGTTCACTGGAAATTTCATATTCTCTTAAAACACTAAACCTTCCCCCTCTCCCCCCATCGGGGAGAGGGCGGGGTGAGGGTGTGTCACCCGCGAATCATAAAATGTTGGTTTTTTTACGCTCGGCGCTATGCTCTTTGCGCTAGGCGATTTTCTAACGAAAGGGAGGAAATCATGAGGAAGATCGAAGTATTAGGAATGGGTTGACCCAAATGCAATCAGCTCGAGGAGCGAGCTAAGGAAGCGGTAAAAGAACTGGGCATTGAGGCGGAAGTCATTAAGGTCAAGGATATCAAACAGATCAGCAGCTACGGGGTTATGATTACTCCTGCCCTGGTGGTCGACGGAGTGGTCAAGGTCGCTGGCAAAATACCAAAAGTCGAAGAAATTAAGGAATGGATCAAATAAGCGAAGGGAGAAGGGAATGGAAGAGAAATGCCTTTGTGAACCTGACGAAATCTTGGTCTTTTCCTGCTCCGGCAGTTCCAACGTGGGGCAGATCGCCAACTTGGCTGGGTTAAAATTGACCCAGGATAAGGTGGGAAGGATGTACTGCCTGGCAGGCATCGGGGGACATGTGAGCGGGATGATCGAGTCGACCAAGGCCAGCAAAATGATCGTGGCCATTGATGGTTGCCCCGTCGCTTGTGCCCAGAAGATTCTGGAACATGCGGGCTTCAAGGCCGACGAGTATGTTCAGGTGACGGAGATAGGGATCGAGAAGAACCATGGTTTTGATTATCCCCAGTCCGAGATCGACAAGGTGGCCAACCATCTGAAATACCGGATATCTCAAAGAAGGGCAGCCTGAACTTTTACCGGGGGAGGACTTGAAGGATTATTATGCCATCCTGGGCTTGCAGCGGGGAGCCTCTACCCGAGAGATCAAGCGGGCCTACAAGAAATTAGTCAGGAAATGGCATCCGGATCTGCATCCCGATGACCTTGCCTGTAGAACCCAAATCCAGATGATCAACGAAGCCTATGAAGTGCTGAGGGATCCTAAGAAGCGGGAGGCTTACGATCACCGGATAGAGAAAGGGAGAAGAATTGAGGACCAAGGAACTGGATTTTATCCGGGCCGTAATGAAGATCCCTTCGTTTCCTATTTTCTAAAAATGAGTGAGGCCTTCCGAAAAAGAACCCAAAAATAATGGCGAGGAACTTTACCCTATAATCTTCCGTCATGCAAGCAACAGATTTCAAAGAAAAGCGTCAATCGGGCGACATTCAGAGCTCAAAAGTCGAGCGGCGGGCTGTGGTAGATTCTGAAAGGAGGATCATTCTTCCGCCGGAGATGGCCTCCCGATATGGCTTTCGACCCGGAGCAGAGGTTTTTATCGATGAAGTCATGAACGGCCTGAGGCTCCGCATGCCGGTGACCCATTTAGCCAAAGTTTACGTTGAACCGACCAATCGCTGTAACTTGGAATGCCGCATCTGTATGCGCCATGAGTGGAGCGAGCCCTTAGGCGAAATGGATGGGGAAACTTTCTCCCGAATCATCGAAGGCCTGCGAGGGTTTTCTCCTGTCCCCCTGGTTTTCTTCGGTGGATTGGGAGAACCATTGGCCCATCCAGACATCGTAAAGATGGTCGCCCAGGCCAGTACCCTTGGCGCGCAGGTGGAATTGATTACCAACGGCACGCTGCTCACCCGGGAGATGTCACGAAAATTAATCGAAGCCGGCCTGGATATGCTGTGGGTTTCCCTGGACGGGGCGAATCCGGAAAGCTATGCCGATGTCCGGTTGGGGGCTGCCTTTCCCGAAGTGATTGCCAATGTTTCGGTATTTCGGGATGCCTGTCACCTTGCCTTTCCCCATAGGCCGCAAATCGGTGTGGTTTTCGTGGCGATGAAGCGGAACATCGCCGACCTGCCGGCTATTCTCAGCCTGGGGAGCCAACTGGGTGCCCGACGTTTCCTGGTGACCAATGTTTTACCCTACACCGCAGAAATGAGAGATGAAATTTTATATTCGCGGGCTCTGGGGGATTTTGTTTACGGAGCCCTCCTGGACCTGCCCAAACTGGACCTGAACGAGGAAACTCGTGATTCCTTTTACCGGGTCATGCGGAGCGGCAAGAATGTGGCCTTTGGCGGGAGCCGATTGGGTGAGACCAACAATCGCTGCCCGTTTATCGAGAGTGGCGCGGCGGCGATCAGTTGGGAAGGGAACGTCAGCCCGTGCCTACCCTTGCTGCACAGCAATATGAATTTTCTGGATGGCCGAGAACGTTTTTCCCGAAAATATGTGGTGGGGAACATAAAAGATGGCGACTTGCAGACCCTGTGGAATAAACCGGAGTACGTTGCCCTGCGAGAACGAGTAAAAATATTCGATTGTTCCCCCTGCTATATTTGCGGTGGGTGTGATCTTGCAGAGGCCAATGAAGAGGATTGTTTCGGCAATTCATTCCCCACCTGTGGAGGCTGCCTATGGGCCCAGGGGGTGATCCGATGTCCATAAAGGGCCTAAACTGGGGAGGATATGAAGGTTAAAGTCAAAATAATCGGAGTATCGGAACCCCCTCCTGAGTTTGAAGGCCAGAAGGAAGTTCCAATGGATTTCCCGGGAAATTCAGTAGGAGATCTCATCCAGCGCATCTTATCCGGGATGGATTCGGAATCGAGAGGAATCTTTCTGAATGAACAAGGGGAAATATCACCGGATCTGTCAATCAT
>Ga0214473_10010183_pt1 | contig 11072 bp, 11 predicted proteins | sample RVTome_7_FD_203509 | JGI IMG/M metagenome (GOLD analysis project Ga0214473, IMG submission 203509) | Soil microbial communities from uranium-contaminated site in the Upper Colorado River Basin, Wyoming, United States - RVT98D197 | ecosystem: Environmental > Terrestrial > Soil > Contaminated >...
TATGTCTTCTTTGTATAGAAGAGCACCCGTTCGGTAACAGTTGTCTTCCCCGCGTCAATGTGAGCCATAAACCCAATATTTCTGGTCCGAGCGAGCCGTTTTTCTCCAGCCATTTCCTTTTCTCAATATATAATCGAAAATATATCTCCGCAATATTAAAGAGATTTTATTGAAAAGTCAAATTCCCCCTTGACAATTACGGTCCTTTATGTTTTATAATACCGAGTCAGGAAGGAAATAGAAATGTTTTACTTCTACTTTTTTTATTTTTATTTTGGTAACTGTCACCCATAAATCCTATCCCAATCAGCGGGGTGGGAAGCCATGGGTGATCAATAAAGCCCCATGGCTTTTTCATTTTTAAATGCCATAGGGGCAACCTTATGGCTTTTTTATTTTTTAACAAAGGCTGGAAAATTAAGAAAGGAGATTCCAGGCATGGCCATTTCAAAGAAAGTGAAGAATGCATTGAACGGTGCCTCCTGGGTGAGGCGGATGTTCGAAGAAGGGGAGGAATTAAAACGAACTTGCGGTGAGAAAAATGTCTTTGACTTCTCCCTTGGGAACCCCAATCTCGAGCCTCCTGCATCGCTGAAGAAGGCCCTCAAGGCCCTTGCCGATTGTCCAATTCCAGGGATGCATCGATACATGCCGAACTGTGGTTACAGTGATACGAGAAATGCGATTGCTCAATATCTATCCGAAGAATCAGGACTTCCTTTTGAAGAAAAACATGTGGTCATGACCGTAGGAGCTGCCGGCGGTCTTAATGTGGTCCTTAAGGCAATCCTGGATGAAGGAGACGAAGTTATCGTCCCCTCCCCCTACTTTATGGAATTTAAATTTTATATTGAAAATTGTGGGGGTGAAATTCGATTGGTCGAAACCCAAGATGACTTTTCTTTAAATTTAAAGGAGATTGAAAAGGCCATTCATAAGAGGACAAAAGCGATTCTGGTCAACTCTCCGAATAACCCAACCGGTGTGGTTTACAGCAAAGAATCTCTTGAAGAGTTAGGGAAGTTGTTGAAAAGGAAAAGCCAAGAGTTGAAAAAAAATCTTTATCTCATTACCGATGAAGCCTACCGGCGAATCGTCTTCGACCAGATCAAACTTCCCATTGTTTTTCAATATTACCCACATACCATCCGGGTGACCTCTCACTCCAAGGACCTTTCCTTGCCAGGAGAGAGAATCGGTTATGTGGCCATCAGTCCCGATTGCGAAGAAGCCGACGAGATGATCTCCGCCTTTGTCTTTGCCAACCGAGTGCTTGGGTTTGTCAACGCCCCCGCATTGATGCAGAGGTTGGTGGCACCTCTCCAGAAAAATTCCATTAATACTAAAGAATATGAAGAAAAGCGAGATCTCTTTTACAATGCCTTGACCTCCTTTGGTTATCAGGTGGTGAGGCCTCAAGGAGCTTTCTACCTTTTCCCTAAAGCTCCCATTGAAGACGATGTCGCCTTTGTCAAAGAACTTCAATCGAAACGGATCTTGACAGTTCCGGGGAGGGGTTTCGGAAAACCGGGTTATTTCAGAATTGCCTACGCGGTTGACAAGAAAGTGATTGAAGGGGCCCTTCCAGGATTCAAGGAAGTGGCGAAAAAATACGGAGCAGGAAAAAGATAAACTTCTAATTTCCTATTTCTCATGGAGCCCCACGGGCAAGCCCGTGGTCCCCTAAACAATACCCACCTACGCCCCTGGGCGCTGAAGCTCGCTTCGGAGCGCAAGCGCCAAGGCTCTCGCCTGCCAAAGAACTTGTTCGGCGAGCAGGTCGGTGGGTCATCCGCCGGTGAGCGAAATCCGCCGAAGCATGATAGATTGATCGCTGAAATGGTATATCGCGCATTAACGCATTCCTCCACGGCCAAGGCCGTGGTCTCCTGCGTAGGCGGATGAATGAAATTCTTGAACCCCCTCCTTTCCTTTATCAAAGGCCTTCATGTTTTCATCCAGTGTTCGAGAAGGGAGCAGATCTGTAATGACCGATTCGAAGCCTTTCCGATTGATGGGCAATACTTCAACGGCACAGAGGGCTCCCAACATGACGATATTAGAGAAGATGGGATCACCCATCTCCAATGCAACCTCCGTGGCATTGAGCGTCCAAACCCGCCTGCTCAGCTCTTTTATCTTGTCAATCACTTGAGACACTTCTGGATAAGTGACATTCCCTGAGATGACATCGATGGGATAGATAGGCCGAGTGTTGAGAAGTGTCATCACTCTGGGATTCCCGTAGCGGTCAAGGATTCTAAGTCCTTCCACAGGCTCCAGTGCGATGAGCAGGTCGCATTGCCCTTCTGGAATCAGTGGTGAAAATTGATCCTTAGCTGAGATCCGCAAGTGGCTCATGACCGCTCCACCACGCTGGGAGGCACCATAAGTCTCTCCAATGGTGATGACATATCCCTGGGAGACGAGCATCTCGCCTAGAATCTGTGAGGCTAAAACATTTCCCTGACCGCCCACTCCACCAATGATTACATTAAAGGGGTCTTTTGATAGTAACATCTAAACCGCCTCTTTCCGGATAGCTGAAGCAGGACAGATCTCTGTACAAACTCCACAGCCTGTGCAGATGGCTTCATCAATACGCGCCTTTCCAACGGACTTATCCCACATCAGCCCAGGGCATTTAAAGATACGTGTGCAGAGTTGGTTGCAACCGCAGGTTTCACCGAGGCAGCGTTTTTGGTCAACCTCGACCTGATAAAGTCTTTTTTGGTGTTTTGCGCTGACCAAAGCACATTCCCGTTTGAGAATTAAGACTTTTACTCCTATCTTGTCCTGAAGGAGCCTCAAGATCGTCTCAGTCGTCCCTGCGATGTCAAAAGGATCAACCACTTCCACGTGAGCCCCAAAAACTTCGCAGATGGCTTTCAGATCGATCACCGGAGCCTTTTCCCCTGTGGCTGTGGAACCTGTTCCTGGATGGGGCTGGAAGCCTGTCATGGCGGTAGCACTGTTGTCAAGCAGAAGAAGCAAGAAGTTTGCGCCATTGTAATAGGCATTAGCCAGAGCCGGCATGGCAGCGTGATAAAAAGTGGAATCACCACAGACAGCGATCACGGGCTGTTCCAGCCCAAAGCGATCGAGCTGGCCGAATCCAGAAGCGAGGCCAATGCCGGAACCCATGGCGTGCAAGGTTCTCATCTGACCGAAGCCGGAAGGGCCCATTCCCAAGGAATAGCAGCCGATATCGCCGAGAATAAAACCGCCTCTGCCATCTAAAGCGAGGGCTATTTTCGCTGCCCAGTAAGTGGACCGGTGAGGGCAACCGGCACAGAAACCGAGCGCCCTGGCAGGAATGAGTTCAGCGGCTGCCTCATGGGCACGGAGGCTATAATCAGCGGGGCGGGGCTCGTAAGGAACTTGAATCAGATTCTGAATCGCCTGGGTGACAATTTCAGGGTTGAGATCGCCCACGTCTGGAACATGCTTGCTCGCCTTTCCGAAAAAGGCCTTGAGCCCCAAGGCCAGACAGTTCTGAGCATAAATCTCCTTAACGTTATTCTCTAAGAATGGGTCCACTTCTTCGATAAAAAGAATCCGATCTGCCTTCTTGAGGTGATCGAGGACAAATTTATCAGGAAGAGGCCACGTTGTCCCCAATTTGAGGACCCCGACTCTCTCCTGAAGATCCAGGTTGATCAATGCTTCTAATGAATACATCCATCCGCTCCCGCATGTGAACACCATCAATTCAGGTTTTTCAGGACCTCGATAAATATTGAAAGGTGATTCTTCAGCCATCTCCTTGGCCCTGTTAAGCTTTTCGTGAAGGAGCTTGTGATTAGATGTTGCAGGAAGGGCGTGGAATCGCAGAGACTTTTCAAACCTCGGTTTGGGGCTGGATCGGGGAAGTTCATCGAGACACACATTTCCCCTCGCATGGGAAACTCGAGTCACGCTTCGAATCAGAACAGGCAGTCCGAGTTCTTCTGAGATTTTGAAAGCCGACTTGGTCATTTCTTTCGCTTCCTGGAAGTTGGCAGGTTCGAAGAGAGGGAGATCGCCCAGCTTCGCATAAATACGGGAATCCTCCTCATTGCTTGATGAGACGCCTGCTGGATCATCGGCGACGACCAGGACAAGCCCTCCGCGGCTTCCTGAGAGATTAAGGTTGAGAAGGAAGTCAGAAGCCACATTGAGCCCGTTTTGCTTCATGGCACAGAGGCCTCTGAGACCAGCAAATGAGGCAGCGGCGGCCACTTCCAGCGCCACCTTCTCATTCACCGACCACTCCACATGAAGATCCATTTCTTCAGCTACCTTAGCTAAGGTCCCAATGATTTCAGACGAGGGGTTTCCAGGATAGGCAGCGCACACCTTCACTCCTGCTTCAAGGGCTCCCCGAGCAATGGCCTCATTTCCCATTAAAAGCACTGTTTTCCCGGGAGCATTCTGAGCGATAGACTTCATGTCGTCATACCCTCTGATTCGGAAAGGATGCGCTTGATCAAATTGGCCGAGAGAGTAAAGTAGGCTTTCTCAATTCCTCCGTTTTCATTGAGGGCATCGAGGGCTCGCCTCTTCTTGAGGAGTGATGCCTCTTTAAGGTGACTTAAATTATCCTTAGGGTAAGGTCGTGTCTCAATAACACCTGCCTTCTTGGCCCGTTTCAGGAGATTTTCACCTATGGCCGTACGAATGATCACGGTGTTCCAACCTTCCTTGCCTTCGACTGTGCCAACAGAAAGATCTGATAGTTCAGCCGTCATGTCGAGGCACACCCTGCAACTGGGCCGGATGAAAGACCGAATGTCGTCAACGGATATTCGGTATAATTTGTTTCCAGCAGTTACTTCCAATATCCTCTCCGGAGGGGGTGTGATATTCAACTTCTGGATAGAGCGATCGTCTACTCGTTCATGCAAGAAGGCCCTAAAGGATCTGTAATCGAGGGCCCAGGTGCAGAAGAGGCCAATCACGAGAGCTACTCGGTCGATCGGGGTCTTCTTTTCAAGCTTTGAGGTTTTCATTCTTGCCAAGGCGAGCACCTGGCAGGGTAAACCCACGATCCCTATCCGCTCCTCTCCCTTCCAGGGGCCTCTATTTAAGGCCTCCAGGGTAGGACCAGAAACATAACTCGAGCCCGCACAACCGAGGATTTCCTTGCGACCTTTTATGATTTGTCCATGAGGGAGAAGATCTCCATCCCGGGGAGTAAGGATACCAGCCTGAATCATTTTTTCTCGCAAGGCAAAATCGACAAGGGCTGAGACGACACCTCCGGTTTGAGCCTTTTTCGTAAAGAGCGGATCCTTCGCTCGGGCCATCATGATCTTTCTGACAGGCCCCACTTCAATCTCTTCATAATTCTTTCCAAATATCCCTTGATAGACTTCATCTAAGTCAATTTTGGTCCGGGGACAGTAAGCAAAGCATCGCCCTTCCTCAAGATTGCAATCATCGAGTTTCACGACCCTCCCCTTCCATGAACGGAGATAGGGACATAGGGAGAGACAAGCCCCGCAGATAGCGCACAGGTCCTGACTAAAAACTTTTTCTTCAAGTGCCTTAAGCCCTTTGTTTACTTTTTCCCCAGTTTCCATTTTCTGTGAGAGCTATAATATATTCTCATTTTAAAATGTAAAGAAAATTTCCACAAATTGAATATGAAATGTTTGGCTAAAAAAACTTTTGAAAGGCAAACAAAGGGAAAACCTTATTTAAATCTTAACATTCAGGATCTTCATAAGATTAATCTTCCACATCCCTTTTTCAAAGGACATCTGATAGATCTCTGTCCGAAATTTCGTATCCCCTCCTCTTGCGGGTTTGAAGCCTATTTTTACTGTGGCATAGGCGAGGGTGGCGCTTTTGACATCTACTTGGATATCCCGGATCGTCTCCCATGAAGAGGCTAATCCTATCCCCTTCTTCTTCATCCGGTGCTCAAAATCTTCTTTATTGATGGCCATTCGGCTTTTTTGATCTCCATGATCATACATGACACCATATTTCCCATCCTTCCACAGGGAAAGGATCGTTTTGACTGATTCGATCACATCGCCTTCGATCTTGTTGATATTGATCTTTTCTTTTTCTTTCACCGCAAGTTGGCCCTTTGCCCCTTTGCCATCTTGCTTTTTCACCCTAACCTTCTCCTCCGCGGGTTTTGCTCCCTCCTTCATAGATTTCTTTTCAAGTTGGTCTCTGTACTTTTCAGGCACGCTCGATTCATCTTCTGAAAAATGAACTGTCCCTTTTTCATCAACCCATTTGTAAAGCTCCTTTGCACGAGCGGGGCAATCCACAAAAGGCAAAATCAGAGCTGTCATAAGAGCTAAAGCGATTGTCGCCTTACGCATCCGCATCATCATGACCATTCCTCCTCGGATTAATTTAACTCCCCCTTTTCCTAAATAGCACGAAAGGATGAACATGAAAAGCCCTTTTGTTATTCTTATTAAATATGAAGAAGATGATGATAAAAAAACAATGTTGAAGCATCACTCCTGTCTGCCCCTCACATCCTGGGATGTCTCTTCAAGGGAAAAGCTTAAGATAATCGACGAAGAGTAAATGGCCGGAGGCTAACTTCTCTGCCTCTGAGAAGAAATTTCATTGAATCGGCGCTACGGCAAAGATTACCGCGCTCCAGAAGGAATGAGAGGTAATCTGGACCAACAGATTTCTTTTCCAGAGATACAGAAGACCCCAAAAGGCACCGGCCACCAGAGCAGCCAAAATGAGCACAAAATTCCAGGAAAAGACATGAACCCCTGCGTAAAGGAGGGTCGTCACGAGATATCCGGGGAAACTTCCCCAGCTGTTCATGAGACGTTCTTGTAGAAACCCTCGCCAGAAGATTTCCTCCCCCGGTCCGGTGATGAAGAATAGAAGGAGAAAGATCAGAGTCTTATTGGTCTCCACCCCCAAAGAATAAATCGCCCCTACTTGGGCGTTCGCCCCGGGAAGTACACGGAGCGCAAGTTTGTTCCCCAAGAGAAAAATAAGGTAGAGGGCGGCTGCCGAAAGAAATCCAACCAAGAGAGAGCGGGGTTGAAAAGAAATTTTTGGTCTCTGCCAGAACAGAGAATAGAGAAAGACGGCCATCACCGAAAGACCGATCTTTATCCAGAAATTTCCCCCTGCCCAGCCAAAGGTAATTGCCCAGCAGAGGGACGCCAAAATAATGGCCCCCGAAATCACAAGGGCACCATTCTATTCAAGATCAGGGCAACGATGAGGAGAAGGCCGAAAATCGTATTGAGTTGGGCGGTGATGGCATCGGCAGCCTCCGGGATCTTCTCCATGAAGCTCTTTAAAAGATGAATCGCTTTGGGGAGAGACAAAAGCACCAGTAGACCCCATGGGCTCAGGGTCCCAATCAGGACCAGTCCGATCACATAAAGATAAGCAGCCAAGATGAGGCCAGCATAAAGGAAGATGCTCCGCCGGCTGCCAAGTAGGATTCCCATCGTTTTGATCCCCTGGCGGGAATCATAAGCGATGTCTCGGATGTTATTAGCCAGAAGAACCAACCCTACCAGGATCCCAAAAGGGATAGAGGTGTAAAAAACTTTCAAGGAGAGAGCTTGTCGTTGAACTGCGTAGGCCCCTTCGAACATTAAAGGTCCCCACATAAGAAAAACAAAAAATTCTCCCCATGCCTTATACTTGTATTGGATCGGGGCCGCCGTATAAAAAACGCAGGACAAAAAACCAACCAATCCGATCCAGAAGATCAGCATCGAACGTCCCAAAGACAGGATCAAACCGATCAAAAGGGTTACAACATTGAGAACGATCGCTTCGGTTAAGAGTTGGTTGGGGGTGAACATGCCTGCAAGAATCGGCTGAGGACGGTAACGAGCTGTAGGAGAATCAGGCTGATCCACCTGATAACGGGTGTCAAAATAATCGTTGTATATATTTGCGGTCCCGTGGAAACAAACGATCCCAATGCATGCCAGGAGAAACCACCCCCACAGGATGGGGCCATCTTCTGCAGCCAGGAGAGTTCCCACCGAAACCGAGATCAGGGACATGGTGAAAGACCAGGGACGGGTGGCAATGAAATAATCTTTGATTCTTTGTTTGAATTTCTCTTTCATAACGCCAGTATAAAAGAAAATCAGTTTCCTGGCAAGAGAACGGGGTTTCATGGAATTTTGAGATCTACGGGGATTCTATGTCTGTTTGCCTTGGCAGAATCTAATCTAAACCCTTAATTCATCATTCTTAATTATTTTTTCCCATCCCCAACAGAATTCCTAGAAGCGGTGAAGGAAAAGATTTGAGGAGTTTATGCGAAAAAGAATTGGGGGTCTGATCTCAATGTTCAAAAAATTGGTTGATTATTGAGACGCGACCCTTTATTCTCTCGTTTTTTTGAATTGGAGAGTCGACGCTCATCTGCCGAGGAACTCGCCGATAGGTGTGAGGCGGGGAATATGATCACAAAGGATCTTGAACACCATCAGCATGGGAACTGCAAGTAAAGCACCTACAACCCCCCACATCCATCCCCAGAAGATCAACCACACGAAGATAGCGACAGGGTTCAAAGCCAGGCGCATGCCCAGAACCATCGGGGTAATGATTTGCCCTTGAATGGCTTCGAGAGCAAGGTAAATGGCCGGCGCTAGCACGATTCGGCCCAGGCCATCGAAGGTCAGGGATGCAACGAGAGTAACGATGGCAATCCCAACCAGAGGGCCCAGATAGGGAAGGAAAACGAGAAAACCAGCCATGACACCCCAAAGAACAGCATTGGGCATATCAATCAGGTACATACTGAGGCCCAAGGAAACACCCATAAAGACATTGATCACCATCACCGTAAAGAGATATTTCGAGATTTGTTTCTCCACCGTCCTGACGATTTTCACAATCTCCTTTTTCCGATCGAGACCGAGAAAGACTTTGACCATTTTATTCAAAAAAAGATCTCCTGAGGCAAGAAGAAAGTAAAGCAAAATGAGTATGACGGAGGCCTTCGCAAAAAATTCCTGCGTGCCGGATAGGACAGTATCGGCAAGGGCCGGTCTTTTGATCTCCACCTCAGGTCTCTTTTCCTCTCCCATCCTCGCAATCTTTTTGAGCCCTTCCGCAGCCCTATCCAGCGTCTCAAGAGATTTACGCAAGAAGGTAACTTTCACCTCGATTTTGCTGAGACTCTCCGGTACCTTTTCCATCCAATCTGCAGCCGGTCTGGAGAGCTTAAGCACTCCATAGCTTGTGATGCTCAGGAGGACCAAAAGCACCAGAGCAGCACCAGCCCATTCGGGAATCTTTAGCCTTTTCAAGCCACGGACGACAGGTCTTAAGAGTAAGGTCAATAGAAAAGCTAATACCAGGGGCATAATCAATGCTCGGGCAAAGTAGAGGGTGTAGAAGGAGGTGATGAGGAAAAGCCCTTTGAGCGCTATCGAAGTTAATCCCGAGGGTGATTTACTCCCAACCTCGGGCCTTTTTGTGCTAAGAGCACTTGTCTCCTGTGAATGATTCATATCAGCCATACGTCCCCGTTGTCGTAATGTACCTCATGTGATGGAAATGATAAAAACTCGGTTTTGGACGGGATGAATATAAGGGAAAAAAAGTTGTATGTCAAACAATAGGAGCTGCAAATCGGAGGTGACTCTTTAAACCGTCCAGGGCATATCCTGACAAAGAGCTTTCATGTTCACCTTCTTGCGGGCAAACCAAACAAAAGAATTGGAGTCCGTTCTCAACTCTTGACAAAAGTTTGTTGATGGTTGAGACCTGCCCCTTTGTTCTCTCTTCCAAATTTATAATAGGAGTCATGTCTATTTTCTTAGTGTTCACCTTTTCCCCGAAAAATACCGCTAAGGGAACTAACTATATTGTTAGAATGCCAACTTCAAACGCCCGACTGCGTTTAGGCAAACTGTCCTATGTCAGCGGGCTGACCCCGCATTCCCCCCCTGGATCTTCTCTTCTCACCGCCTTCTGATTTTCCTCCGATCGAGGACTTCAGCAAGAACAGGTAAAAGAAAGGAACCTCCGGGAAGAGAGAAGATAGCGACTGCTGGGATGATCTTGGCTATGTTTTTCAGATGCCTCTTGATCTCTATTTTCTCCTCCCTTGTCCATTTTTCATCAGTATTTCGGGTTTTCATCAGAAGCCGCATCAGTCCCCTTATCGTAAGGACTTCCATTAGGATGGCTTCCTTGTTCACAATGATGAGTCTATTAAGATATTTTTTGATCACCGGCAAACCACAATCGGATTGGGGTCTCGGATTGGAGTCAAGTCCATTTCCTTAGCGTTCGCCTTTTCCGCCAAATTCCACTAACATCAAAGATCTGATCCCGTAGATGTGTCCCTACTTTACCATGGCCCTACGTCCTGATTGGCATAAGCAAGGCTCGCACGATCTCGCCCTGGAGAAATACCACGGGCTTATTCCGGCCTGAGCAATAGACCCCTGCCCCCGGATAGCGCATCTTCAGGTAATCATAGCAGGCACTGTCGACCACGCAGGTGTACTTCTTGCATGAGAGTTTATACCGCTTTCCATCCCCCTCGATAGACCCAGGAATTTCTCCGGATTTGCCGGCGTCTTGCGGCACCATCTTTCTGATCGCATCTGCAGGCAGTGTGTTCGGGAATGGATACCGCAGTTGATCAATGGCCGGAGGCAGCGAGTCTGCTCGCTCAAGAAAACGTCCGTCCGAAAAACAGGTGAAAGCGCCATCCGTACCGAAATAGACCTGCCGTGAGGCCGACTTGATATCGTCAAGCAAGCGCTGAACGAGCCTGTCCTCCGACGTCTCCATGCCTCATCCCCTTAACCCAATCATTGCCTTTATTCTGCAATGGAGGTCGAACCAATCTCCTCAGCTTCACCTTTTCCACCAAATCCTGTTAACATTGAATGCCTGCCAAAGAGCTCTTTCCGCGGGGTCATCCTTAATTAGAATTGTCTCCTTCGCTCTCCATCTCTGCCGCCATTTTTTCTAAGCTTTTGAGAAAGTCCTTATCCCCCTCAGGCAATCCATCTGAGGCTCCAGTGTCGTCTTTGGATTTTACCAATAGATTCTCATCCATAGGAGTCCTCCCTATCGGTATAAGAGGCAATTCCAAT
>Ga0214473_10010184_pt1 | contig 11072 bp, 7 predicted proteins | sample RVTome_7_FD_203509 | JGI IMG/M metagenome (GOLD analysis project Ga0214473, IMG submission 203509) | Soil microbial communities from uranium-contaminated site in the Upper Colorado River Basin, Wyoming, United States - RVT98D197 | ecosystem: Environmental > Terrestrial > Soil > Contaminated >...
TCGGCGCTCGCGGTCCAGGCCTCGCTCGGGACCGGCTGCAGCACTCGCCGCACGGTGGTGCGCGGAGCGTGCCACCACGACTGCGCCGACGGCTGCTCGTGGCTGACGACCGTCGAGGACGGGCGCGTGGTCCGGTTCGAGGGCGACCCGGATCACCCCTTCACGCGCGGCCGCCTGTGCGCGCGCATGAGCGGGTATCCCGACGACGTCGTCATGAGCCCGGATCGGCTCCTGCATCCGCTCCGGCGCACCGGCCAGAAGGGCGAAGGCCGCTTCGAGCGCGTCTCCTGGGACGACGCCCTGGGAGAAGTCGCGGGGCGTCTGCAGAAGATCGTCGCCGAGCACGGGCCAGCCGCGGTGCTTCCCTACAGCTACGCGGGGACCGAGGGGAAGATCCAGGGCGAGTCGCTCGCGGGCCGGTTCTTCGCGCGGCTCGGAGCCTCGCGGCTCCAGCGCAACGTCTGCGGCAGCGCCGCCCATCACGGCCTCTCGACCACGATCGGCACCAGCACCGGCATCCTGCCCTGCGATCTGGCCCACAGCCGCTTCATCCTGGTATGGGGCGCGAACCCCGCCGTCAGCAACGAGCACGGTTGGGACTTCGCGCTCGCGGCGAAGAAGAAGGGCGCTCGCATCGTGGTCGTCGATCCCCTGCGTTCGCGCACCGCCGAGCAGGCCGACGTCCACCTGCGGCCCCTTCCGGGCACCGACGCCGCCCTCGCGCTGGGGATGATGCATGTCATCGTCCGCGACGGGCTCCACGACGCGGACTACGTGAGTCGGCACACGGTGGGTTTCGAACGACTGGCGGTGCGGCTCCGCGAGTACCCGCCCGACAGGGTGGCGAGCATCACCGGGCTCACCCCCGGCGAGATCGTCGATCTGGCCACCGCCTATGCGAAGACGAGGCCGGCGACCATCCGACTCATGATCGGCATGGAGCACCACGGCAACGGGGCCAACACCTTCAGGACGCTGGCCTGCCTGCCGGCGCTCGTCGGCGCCTGGCGCGAGCGCGGGGGTGGCATCGTGGAGTTCACCGGAGGGCTCTTCGAGGGAGTGCTGAACCGGCGCGCCTTCGACGTCGGGCGCGAGGAGGACCCGAGGATCCGCTCGATCAACATGGTCCAGATCGGGAGGGCGCTGACCGACAAGGCACTCGATCCGCCGCTGCACGCGCTCGTCGTCTACAACAGCAACCCGGCCACGATCGCCCCCAACCAGAGCCTCGTGCTCGAGGGACTGCGGCGCGAGGATCTGCTCACGGTGGTGCTGGAGCAGCAGCTCACCGACACTGCCCGCCACGCCGACTACGTCTTCCCGGCCACGACCGAGCTCGAGCACCTGGACTTGTTCACCTCCTGGGGCCAGGAGTACCTCGCCCTCAACCAGCCCGCGCTAGCTCCGCGCGGCGAGACCCGAACCAACACCGACTTCTTCCGCGGGCTCAGCCGGCGCATGGGCTACACCGAGCCGTGGCTCTACGAGTCCGACGAGGAGATGGTGAGGGGGCTGCTCGACAGCCAGCACCCCTATCTGGGAGGTGTGAGCTACGCGCAGCTGCGTGAGCACGGCTTCGTCCGCCTCGCCCTGCCCGAGCCGTGGCTGCCCTTTGCCGACGGCCGCTTCCAGACACCCTCCGGCAAGTGCGAGCTCTACTCGGAGACGCTGGCCGCCCAGGGGCTCGACCCCTTGCCCGCGTACGTGGCTCTCGCCCAGGACGCTCCCCCGCCGGGCGGAGGACGCCGCTATCCGCTCGCTCTCATCACCTCGAAAGCGACCCGGCACTTCAACAACTCGAGCCACGCCGGCGAGGCTCGGCAGCGCAAGGCCGAGGGCGAGCCGCTGCTGCAGATGCACGCCAAAGACGCCGCGGCGCGCCAGATCCGGGACGCAGACGCGGTGCGAGTCTTCAACCACCGGGGCTCGATGACGCTGCGCGCCCAGGTGCAGGACGGGACGCGGCAGGGCGTCGTGTCGCTCCCGCAGGGCTTCTGGGCCAGCCTGCTCCCGGGCGGCTCGTCCGCCAACGCTCTCACCCCCGACGGCCTGAGCGACCACGGGGGCGGGGGCGACTTCCTCGACGCGCGCGTCGAGGTCGAGCGGGCCCGCGCCTAGCTCCCCAGAAACGACGAACCCGGGGCCTTGCGGCCCCGGGCGTGCGGATGGTGCGACTCGCGGAGTCTAGCCGGCGAGGGTCACGTTCGCGGCGCGCGGCCCCTTGGGGCTCTGCGTGATCTCGAACTGGACCTTGTCACCCTCGTTGAGGGTACGGAAGCCCTCGGCGCGGATCTCGGAGTGGTGGACGAAAACGTCCGGACCACCCTCGTGCGACAGGAACCCGAAACCCTTGGACTCGTTGAACCACTTGACTGTGCCTTGAATCATGAACGTGCAGGCCTCCTAAGCCTCGTGCCTAGCAGCGTCGTCACCTGCGCGGTCACAAAAAGCAAAAGCCGCCCACCGTGGGCGGCTCCTTCCGCTACGCCAGAGCAACGGCCAACTAATGCACGAATACCGTAGCAGACCCGCTCAGCAATAGCAAGGTCGGAGATACTGGGCCTCGAGGGGGAACGAGGCATGGAACGGATGCTCCTCGCCGCTGCCTTTCTTGGGCTGTCCATCGGGGGGTAGCCCCCGCAGAGTCCTGGGCCGGTCCGTCTGTCCTTCGACCAAGCCCACGGTGAATCGGCGCCTCCAGCCCCCATGGCCGGCATCGCCGAGCGTTTGAACATCGAGATCCGCAGCTCGACGCAACACGAGGGAGTCGCTCAAGGGCAGCCGCCTACTCTATCTGCGAGCCCCCTCGAAGGCATTCGAGGCCGAGGAGAAACAGGCGATCGTCGCCTTCGCCAGAGAAGGAGGAGCGAGGAGCCTCGGTCATGCTCGTGTCCTGCCCCTGAAGAAGCGAGGCTGACGAGCGCAGGTCGTAGTCTGGAGTGGTGCGCCCCGCACGATTCGAACCTGCGACCTACAGATTCGTAGCGCCTCTGTTGTGCTGAGTTGGGCCTGGGTTGGTAGCGGGGTGGTGGCAGCACCAACGCCGACCGCACTCGGGCCAGCCCAGCCCAGTCGGCATTTCATGCCCCGGAACCACCTTGGTTATACTACTCGGTATGACTCACCGCATCGGCCGCAAGGGACAGGTCGTGATCCCGAAGGCCTTCCGCGAGGCCGCGAGCCTCGGGCCCGGCGACGAGGTCACCTTCTCACGCGAGGGGAACGTCATCCGCGTCGAGCGCGTGGCCTCACCCGACGCCCTGATGGGGCGGCTTGCGGGCCACCGTCTCGTGGAAGCCTTGGAGAAGGACCGCCGGGCCGAGCGCCGGCGCTGATGGCCGGACGCACGCGAGCCTACTGCCTCGATTCCGGGGCCGTCCTGCGCTTTCTCGAAGGCCCTTCTCCGGCGGCGCGCCGCGTGCGACAGGTGATGAGGCTCGGCCGGCCGATCATGAGCTGGATCAACCTGGGAGAGGTGTACTACACGGTCCACCGGGCGGCGGGCGCCGCGCAGGCGGAGTCGGTGGTGACGCTGCTGCGCCCGCTGCTCACCCTCGACGCGGTGACGCCCGAGCGCGTGCTGGCGGCTGCCCGCGTCAAGGCGGTCCATCCGCTCGCCTACGGGGACGCCTTCGCGATCGCCACCGCGGCAGCCCATGGCGCCGTCCTGCTCACCGGCGATCCGGAAATCACCGAGCGGGCCGTGGGCTGCAAGGTCGAGGACCTGGCGCAGTAGCCAGTCACTGGCCTTCAGGCGTCGAGTGGTAGTAGCGCCCGAGCCACCCCACGATCGCCTCGCGCAGCTTCAGCGTGTCGAAGGCTCCCAGGAACCGGCAACTTACGGTCGCGCGTGCGAGGGTTCGAAAACGCTGCTGGGAGCGCTCTCGACGACGCTGCAGCGACAGCCGCGAGTGAGTTGCCGCGGGATTGGTGCGCCCTGCACGATTCGAACGTGCGACCTACAGATTCGTAGCTCGCACCGGGGACTACCAGGACGACCCAAGCACAACAAAGGACGGGGAATCGCGGTCTTCCTGTACCTCCTGCCGCGGCCCTGACGTCGAGATCTGACTTGACGGATCAATCAGAGATACCTAGTGTCGAAGAGAAGAGCAGGCCCTGGCGCACCCGCGCAGAGCGCGTCACCACCGGTTCAAAGTGAGGTTCTAACATGTCCGGCACGAAGATCATCGCCGTCATCGGCGCCACCGGAGCGCAGGGCGGAGGCCTCGTGCGCGCCATCCTCGCCGACCCGCAGAGGCGGTTCACCGCACGGGCGATCACGCGCAAGACCGACTCCGACAAGGCGCGCGCGCTCGCCGCTGCGGGCGCAGAGGTGGTGGCCGGCGACGCCGACGACCCGGCCAGCCTCGAACGCGCCTTCGCGGGTGCCCACGGCGCCTTCGCAGTCACGAACTTCTGGGAGCACTTCTCGACCGAGCGCGAGTTGAAACAGGCGGTGGCGATGGCGCGCGCGACGAAGGCCGCGGGCGTCGCGCACGCGGTCTGGTCGACGCTCGAGGACACGCGCCTCTCGTTCCCGCTCGACGACCCGCGCCTGAAGACCTTGCAGGGGAAGTACAAGGTGCCGCATTTCGACGCCAAGGGCGAGGCGGACGCGGTCTTCGCTGCGGAGGGCGCGCCGACCAGCTACCTGATGAGCGCCTTCTACTGGGAGAACTTCATCTTCTTCGGACAGGGTCCGCGGCGCGGAGCCGACGGCCGCGTCGTGCTCGCGCTGCCGCTCGGCGGGGGCAAGCTGCCGGGAATTGGGGCCGAGGACATCGGCAAGTGCGCGTTCGGGGTCTTCCGGCGCGGGCCGGAGGTCGCCGGGCAGCGGTTCGGCATCGCCGGCGAGATACTCTCGGGCCCGGAGTACGCCGCTGCGTTCGCGCGCCACCTCGGGGCGCCGGTCTCGTTCTACGACATGCCGTTCGACGACTACCGGGCGCTCGGCTTCCCGGGCGCGGACGACATGGGGAACATGTACGAGCACCACTCCATCTTGGGTGAGGAGTTCCTGCGTCTGCGCTCGCCCGAGGTTGCGCGCGGGTTGAACCCGGCGCTCCAGACGTTCGAGCTCTGGCTCGGCGCGAACGCATCGCGCATCCCGCTCGGCTGAGACCGAGGGTTCAGTTCCTGGCCGGCGGCGCGGCTTCGAGCGCGCCGCGGCGATGCTCCCGCCGCAAGGGCTCAGCCAGCGCGAGATCCGGGCGGCCCGTGCGCCCGCAAGTTGTTCAAGGGATGGTGCGCCCTGCACGATTCGAACGTGCGACCTGCAGATTCGTAGCTCGCACCGGAGGGAGGGTTGGCCACCACCAGGAGCAATCAAGCACAACTAAGGACGGGGAATCGCCCGAAGAGAACGGCGCGAAGTAGCGCCTTGGTTGTGCCTGGTTGGGCCTGGGTCGGTAGCAGTGTGGTAGCAGTTGAGGCACCGCCATGCGCTCACGGAGCTCCTGCGGCCGGCCCCCCGCCCACACTCGACCTGTCGCCGCCCCAGGACAAGCCTTCGCCCCTCCGCGAGATCCTCCGCGTCGCCGAGCTGGGGGAGGGTTGGGGAGTGCCGGTGGCCGGGGGACGAGTGCGTCCCTCCGACGCCCGCCCAGGCGACAGCAAGCCGGGCAGCGTGCGGTAGACTCGAGCAGTACCCGAGACACGCCATCGCTCGTCGCTGGAGCCGTCGTCCAGGTCTGGAGGAGACCGACGCTGATCGGTAGGACGCTCGAGCACTACCGCATCACTGCTGTGATCGGCGCCGGCGGAATGGGCGAGGTCTACCGCGCCACGGACACGAAGCTCGGTCGCGAGGTGGCCCTCAAGGTGCTGCCAGCCGAGATGGCGGCAAGCCCGGAGCGGCTCGAGCGCTTCCGGCGCGAGGCGAAGGCGCTGGCGGCTCTCGACCACCCGGGCATCGTCACCGTCCACTCGGTGGAGGAAGCGGACGGCCTCCACTTCCTGACCATGCAGCTCGTGGAGGGTCAGCCGCTCGACCGGCTGATCCCCGAGGGTGGCATGCCCCAGGACCGCCTCCTGGCGATCGCGGCCTCGCTCTCGGAAGCCCTCGCCGCCGCCCACGAGAAGGGCATCGTCCATCGCGACCTCAAGCCGGCCAACGTCATGGTGACCAAAGCGGGACGGGTGAAGGTCCTGGATTTCGGTCTGGCCCAGGTCACGGCCGGCGAGGAGGAAACGCCGCGCGGATCGGAGCTGTCGACCGCGATGAGGACCCGCGACGGCATCGTGATGGGGACGGTGCCGTACATGTCGCCCGAGCAGGTCCAGGGGCGAGCCGTGGATCGCCGCACGGACATCTTCTCCCTGGGCGTCATCCTCTACGAGATGGCGACGGGTCGCCGCCCGTTCCGGGCCGACAGCGCGGCGGGGTTGATGTCGGCCATCCTGCGGGACGAGCCGGAGCCGGCCGTGAGGCTAAGGTCCGGACTCGCCCCGGCCCTCTGCCGCGTGATCGAACGCTGCCTCGCGAAAGAGCCCGCGGCGCGCTTCCAGACGGCCGCGGACGTGGAGGTCGCCCTCCAGGGCAAGCCGGAGGCGGAGAGCGGACGCGTGGTCGAGCACCGGAGCGACGACCTGCGCAAGGCTGGGCTCGCGGTCGGCGAGCCTGATACGAAATCGATCGTGGTCCTCCCCTTCGCCAATCTGAGCCCGGACCCCGACACCGAATACTTCAGCGACGGGCTGACTGACGAGATCATCACCGATCTGTCGCGGGTCCGGGCCCTGCGCGTGATCTCCCGGTCCTCGGCGATGCGCCTCAAGGGTGATGGGCGCAGCCTCGCGGCCATAGGCCGGGATCTCGCCTGCCGGTACGTGCTCGAAGGAAGCGTGAGGCGCGCCGCGAACACCCTGCGCATCACGGCGCGGCTGGTGGACGCGCCGAACGACGTCCAGCTCTGGGCCGACAAGTACGGCGGCACACTGGACGACGTGTTCGACATCCAGGAACGCGTTTCGCGATCGATCGTGGGGGCCCTCGAGATCCGGCTGACGCCGCAAGAGGCCGAGCAGCTCGCCGAGCGGCCGATCGCGGACGTTCGCGCCCAGGAGTGCTACCTCCGTGCGCGGAGCGAGATCTGGAGCTTCCTCCCCGGCGCTCTGGATCGGGCCATCAGCCACCTGGAAGCCGCGCTCCGGCTGGTCGGCGACAACGCCTTGGTCTACCAGGGACTCGGTGAGGCTTACTTCCAGTACGTCAACATTGGGGCCGCGAGCGGCAGGGAAGAGGAGTACATCGGGAAGGCCGAGTGGTGCGCGGACAAGATCTTCGCGCTCGAGCCCGAATCGCCGCGCGGATGTCTCGTTCGCGCGAATGCCCAACTGGCGCGGGGCGACATTCATGGCTGCGGCCGGAGCTTGCGGGGCGTGCTGCGGGTCTTCCCGAAGGATGTCCCAGCGCTTCAGCTGTACGTCCACGTGCTCGGCTGGCTCGTCGGAAAGCCGGACGCCGCGGCGCCGCTGGCGGCACTTCTCGTGGATGTCGATCCGCTCAGCGCGATGAGCCTCCTGGTGAGCGCCATGGTGCCGCTGTTCGCGGGCCGGTTCTCGGATGCGCTGGAACCCGCGCGCCGCATGTTCGCCCTCGATCCGGTCACCCCGGTCTGGCGCGCGAACTACGTCATGGCCCTGAGCTACAACCAGCGGCTCGACGAGGCGGAGGCGTTGACCGAGGGTGTCGCGGCCGAGCCGGACTCGGACGTCGGCACGTGGTGGATGGGGCTCTGCCGCGCGGCCTGGCGAGCGGACCGTGCGGAGGTCTTGCGGCTCGCCGACGGCCCCTATCAGCAGGCGGCCGCATGGGATGCGGAGATCCCCTGGGCCCTGGCGAGCGCCCATGCCGCGGTCGGAGCCAATGAGGAGGCGCTCGTCTGGCTCGACCGGGCGATCGACCGCGGGATGATCAACTACCCCTTTCTCTCCGAGCACGACCGCTACCTGGACAACGTCCGCGGCGACGCGCGGTTCGGCCGCGTGATGGAGCGGGCCAGGCGGGAATGGGAGCGGTTCGAGGTCTGAGGCCGCTCCGGGTCATCGACCTCGGGCCATCCAACTGCCACCCCCGGAGGCGGCGACGCCCGCAAGTTGTTGAAGGAGTGGTGCGCCCTGCACGATTCGAACGTGCGACCTACAGATTCGTAGTCTGTCGCTCTATCCATCTGAGCTAAGGGCGCCCGGAGGAACTGATATCTTAGCGTGGGCTCAGATCCCGGGCAACCGACGCGGCCGAGTGACCCGAGTGCCGACGCGCTCCGGGGCCAGTCGGGCCCTCAGTAGATGCCACCCCTAGGGGTCGCTCGCATCGGTACGCGGCTTGTAGTCCGGGTAACGCGCGGGCCCGCCGCCGAAGGTCAAGCGCCACGCGCGGCCGTCCGAGAGGCGCTGCCGATAGATCGCGAATTCCCCCGAGATGTTGGAGGCGAAGGCCACCTCGCTGCCGTCCGGAGAGTAGGCGAGGTCGTAGTTGAGGGCCGGCCAATCGACCAGGACACGTCGCGCGCCCGTCTCGAGGTCCTGCTCGACGAGCTGGCTGGTCTCACTCGGATGCTCCCGGAGCACGAAAGCCACCGCGCGACCGTCGCGACTCCAGCGCGGCTCGCAGCCCCAGGCAGAGGCCCTCGACAGCGGTCGAACCTCGCGTGTGGGGACCGCTACGGTGTAGATCTGGTGTCCGCGCGGCCAGTCGGACGAGAAGACGATCCGCGACCCGTCCGGGCTCCAGTGCGGGTTCCCGAACATCGTGCGATCGGGGTGGCGCACCAGCGTGGTGGTGACCCGTGTCTCGAGGTCCATCAGCATCAGCCGGTCCGAACCCTCGATGTCCGAGATGAAGGCGAGCTGCCGGCCGTCGGGTGAGGGATCGGGCTGCGACTCGGCGGCCCCGTTTCGCCGCAGTGGGCGCGCCGCACCCCCCTCCGCCGCAACCTCCCAAAGCTGCGCCCTGCCGCGCCGATCGGTGGTGAAGACGATGCGCCGGCCGTCAGGCATCCAGCGCGCGTGGCAGTCCAGCGTCGGATCACGCGTGAGCCTTCGCGGTGTTCCGCCCGTGGCGGCAACCACGTAGATGTCGACGTTGCCTTCGACCTCGTGCTCGTAGACGATCGCGTCCGATGCTGCGGCGGCGTCCGCGCGGCTCACCGCGCGGGCGGCGCCGCGCTTCTCGTCGAGGGACGTCCCACCACAGCCCGTCGCGACGAGCATCGCGAGCAGCAGCCTCCGCAATCACACCTCGTCAGGTCTAGAAGATCGCGGCCCAGCCCACTTTCAGGGCCACGATCACGAGCCACGGGATCGCGACGCCCCACGCGGCGGAGCTGGTCGTCTTGCGGCTGGCCACGCCGAATCCGACCGCGAGCAGGAACACCATCCACAGCGAGAAGACGTCGATGCTGGTGAGCAGGGCCCAGAGCGGCTTGGCGGCGGTGGACTTGTCGAGCAGCAGGCCGAGGTTGGCCTGCACCGTCTCCTGGGGGTTGATGTTCCAGTCCCCTTTCAGGCTCATCACCGCCAGCGTGACGGGAGTGGTGATGAGGCCCACCGCGAAGAACACCCAGGTGACGATCGCGAGCGCCTGCTTGAAGGTCACCTCGGCCGCATAAAAGAAGCGGTAGACGAAAAGCAGGATCCCCGCGATCGCCAGCAGCATGACCCCGATGCTCACGGGGCCCACCACCCAGGCGAAGATCGGCATCATCTTCGCCTGCTGTTCGATGATGCCCTCGCGCCGCTCGGGTGGGATCCGGTCGCCGCGGCCCGACTCCTCGATCTGCACCTTCATGAACTCGACCGGGTCCATCTTCTGCATCCAGACACCGGTGAAGCCGAGCACGAGGACGGCGTACGCCACGAGCGGGACCAGGAAGCGGGGGCTGCGCACGATCCGCATGAACGCCTCGCCGGGCGCGAAGTACACGTCGATCAGGTTCTGAAAGAAACCACCACCACTCTCGGGCACGGGAGCAACAGACTCACCCATGGCGATCCTCCAGTCGGCTTCAGTTCACAGGCTACGGCTAACGGGTCTCGGGGAGCGGAGCCAGCCGCCTATTCGTACCTGAGCGCCTCGATCGGGTCGAGGCGGGCGGCCTTGGCCGCGGGCCACAGGCCGAAGGTGAGGCCCACCGCCATCGAGGTGGCGAAGGCGACGATGACCCAGGTCGGCTGCACGACCGCGGGGAACGGCGAGAAGGTGTTGATCAGGAAGGCCAGCAAGCCGCCGATCACGATCCCGATGATGCCGCCGGCGCCGGTGAGCGTCATGGCCTCGGTCAGGAACTGCCACAGGATGTCGCGCCGGGTCGCCCCGAGCGCCTTCCTGACGCCGATCTCGCGCGTTCGCTCGGTCACCGAGACCAGCATGATGTTCATGACTCCCACGCCGCCCACCAGCAGGCCGATCGAGGAGATCGCGATCATCACCATGTAGATCCCGCCCGTGATCTGGCGGTAGAGGTCGGTGAGCGTGTCCTGGCTGAAGATCCCGAAATTGTCCTTCTGCAGGTACTTCAGCTTCCGATAGCGCCGCATCGCCTCGCGGGTCTGGTCGATGGCCGCGTCCATCTGGCCCGCCGAGACCGGCTTGATGTCCGCCATCATGAAGTTGAAACGGCGGTCCTGCTTCTGGATCGCGTTCACGGGCACGAGCAGCACGTTGTCCATGCTGCGGAACAGGAAGCGGCCCTTCTTCTGCAGCACCCCGATCACCTCGAAGCGGCGGCCGTCGATCGAGATCTCCTTGCCGACCGGGTCGACGAACGGAAACAGCGCGTCTTGGATGTCGGTCCCGATCACGACCACGGGCGCCGCCCGGTCCACGTCCGTGCGCGAGAGGAAGCGTCCCTTCTCGACGTAGCTATCGTGGACACCCTCGTAGGCCTCGGTGGTCCCGAGCACCTGCAGGTCGCGCGCCCGCTCGGTCCCGTACTTCACGGTCTCGGTCGGGATCCACTGCAGCGGGGCGACCGCCTGGACCGCGGGCTTCTCGGCGATCGCCGCCACCTCGTCCATGGTGAGTCCCTTGCGGCGGCGCCACTCGTCGTCGTCGATGTTCTCGCCCG
>Ga0214473_10010185_pt1 | contig 11072 bp, 11 predicted proteins | sample RVTome_7_FD_203509 | JGI IMG/M metagenome (GOLD analysis project Ga0214473, IMG submission 203509) | Soil microbial communities from uranium-contaminated site in the Upper Colorado River Basin, Wyoming, United States - RVT98D197 | ecosystem: Environmental > Terrestrial > Soil > Contaminated >...
GAGGCGCATATAAGACCACCCTTTGCAGGGTACGCAAAATCCCCCTCACCCTTCCCCTCTCCCCCGAGGGGAGAGGGCAGGGGCGCCGCCGTTCAAAGCCGTCAGGATAACGCGGGGGGTTAATACCGGGACTATGGCGCCGGACGGTGAGGGGGAGTGTATAATATCAGGAGGAATAAAGACACATGGCCAGACAAGGTTTGCTTATCGATTATGAATATTGCACCGGATGCCATACCTGCGAGGTGGCCTGCAAGCAGGAACACAACTACCCCGTTGGAAAGTGGGGGATCAAGGTCAATGAAATTGTTCTGGAGACCTTTGACAGGATCGCCATTGATTATATTCCTTTTCCGACCGATCTCTGCAATCTCTGTGTGCAGAGAACCAAAGAGGGGATTCCCCCGGCTTGTGTGAAGCATTGCCAGGCGGGGTGTATGATGTACGGGCCAGTCAAGGAGTTAGCCAAAGTGATGGAGAAAAAACCAAAGACCGTCCTATTCGCACCGAAATGAAGTACCTTAAATTCGAAGCACGAAATCCGAAATTCGAAACAATTTCGAATGATCAAAATTCAAAACTTACCAAATAATAAAAATGTTCGAAGAATTTGGTCATTTGGATTTTGAATTTGTTTCGAATTTCGATATTCGGATTTCGGATTTGCTCGCAACCTTTCTAATACCAAGCATGATATTTGAAAGCGTTCTTTGAAGAAAGGAAAGAAGCTATGTCCGAACAGATTTTTACAAATTGTACGGTTGGAGGTCCGGTATTTGTCCATGTTAAGGATGGAAAGATTGTCCGCGTCCGTCCGATGCGCTTGGATGATGGCGATCCTGAAGCCTGGACCATCGAGGCCCAAGGCAAAAAGTTTTCACCGCCCCGGAAGATCACCTTGAGCCCTTATTCTCTTACGGAGAGGAACCGGATCTACTCCGAGGACCGGGTGGCCTACCCAAGGAAGAGGATTGATTTCGATCCTGATGGGGACCGCCATCCTGAGAACCGGGGCAAGTCCCCCCATGTCCGAATCAGCTGGGATGAAGCCCTGGATATTGTCTCCAAAGAGATTAAAAGGGTCCAGGGAACGTATGGTCCGGCAGCGATCACAGCGTTGACCTCCTCCCATCATTGCTGGGGAAACGTCGGCTACAAGAGGAGCGCCTTTGGCCGCTTCTTCAATCTTTTAGGCTTCACGGATGTTTTTGACAACCCGGATAGCTGGGAAGGCTGGCACTGGGGATCGATCCATACCTACGGATATTATTGGAGGCTGGGTTGTCCGGAGCAGTACGATCTTCTTGAAGATGCGATGAAGAACAGCGACCTTCTTGTCTTCTGGTCTCATGATCCTGACTCCACACGGGCCGGATATTCTGCCCAGGAGTCCGCAATCTGGCGTCTCTGGCTCAAAGAACTCGGAAAGAAAATGATCTTCATCGATCCTTTTTGCAATTATACTGCGGTTCGCATGGGAGATAAATGGATTGCCCCCCGTCCCGGAACGGACGCTGCACTGGCAGAAGCGATCGCTTATGTCTGGCTGGATGAGGAGACATACGATAAAAAATTTGTTGAGGATCGGACTTTGGGATTTGAACAATTCAGGAAGCACATTCTCGGAAAAGAAGACGGCGTTAAAAGAACTCCGAAATGGGCGGAGAAGATAACCGGCGTGAGGGCGCCGGTCATTGAAGCCCTTGCTAAGGAATGGGCATCCAAACGGACCATGCTTGGATGCGGGGCCCGGGGAGGATTCGGCAGCGCCTGCCGGCAGGCCTACGGCCATGAATGGGCGCGTCTCATGGTCTATTTGCAGGCTATGCAAGGCATGGGAAAGCCGGGGGTCAATATCTGGTCGGGGGTTCTCGGGGCTCCTTACAACGGACACTTTTTCTTTCCCGGGTATGGGGATCCTCTTGGCCGGATCACCGGAGACGGAAACCCAGGTCATGTGGCTAAGAAGACAGCGGTCAACCCCGTGAAACAGAAGCTCTATCGACTTCTATTGCCTGATGCCATTTTGAATCCCCCGGTTCACTGGGTGGGAGAAGGATTCTGTGCCCAATCTATCGAGCAGCAATTCATTCCTTATACCTATCCGATGGAGGGCTATCCCGAGATAAAAATGTTCTACCGGTATGGGGGTTCTTTCATGGGGACGATGACCGAGACGAATAAATGGGTCCTTGCCTACCAGAGTCCCAAGCTCGAATGTGTAGTCAACCAATCGATCTGGATGGACCCGGAGACAAAGATGGCGGATATCATTCTGCCTGCCTGCACCAATTTTGAAAGAAACGATATTTCCGAGTTTTCGAATACCGGAGGCTATTCAAGTCATGCCTCCAGCGGCTGCAATTACCGGATCATTGGTTACCAGAAGAAGTGCATTGAGCCCATCGGAGAATCAAAGTCCGACCTTGAGATCTTCACACTCCTGGCTGAGAAACTTGGCTTCAAAGAAGATTATACGGACGGAGGAAAGACCGAGGAGGACTGGATCAAAAAGCAGTTCGAGGTCTCTGATTTACCGAAATATATTTCATATGAGGATTTCAAGAGAAAAGGGTACTTCGTCGTTCCGTTGCAGGAAGACTACAAACCCACACCAGCCATGCGCTGGTTCTATGAAGGCCGAAAGCGTGACACACCGGATACGTTAGCCCCTTCTCCTGAGAAGAAAGAAGGTTTGGGCAGCAATAGCGGGAAGATCGAGTTCGTCTCCCAGAGTCTTCAAAAACATTTTCCCAGGGATAAGGAGCGCCCCCCAATGGCGCGGTATATCCCAAGCTGGGAAGGTTACGACTCAGCGCTTGCCAAGAAATATCCAATTCAATTGATCGCTCCCCATCCGCGCTATTCCTATCATACCCACTATGACGCCCATTGCGAATGGCTTGCGGATATTCCCGGGCACCGGATTAGAAAGAACGGAAATAACTGGATTGTGGTTCGTGTGCACCCTGAGCAGGCAGAAGAGCGAGGAATCCGGAATGGGGACATCATCAAAGTCTTTAATGATCGGGGAACCGTTCTTGGAATCGCTCACGTGACGGAGACCGTGAGACCCGGGGTGATTCATTGCTATACGTCTTCAGGAAAATACGATCCCCTGGAACCGGGCAAGGCTTACAGTCCTGACCGGGGAGGGTGCATCAATATCTTAACCCCAATCCGGATGATATCGAAGAATGCCCCGGGCATGGCCTGCAACTCCTGTCTGGTTGAGATCGCCAAGTGGGAAGATATCCTATAATGAGAGTCTGTTCATAAATTCCTGTCTCAACCAGAATCGTCATTCCGGCGAAAGCCGGAATCCAGTTCTTTCAAGACCTTCTGGATGCCAGATCAGGCCCGGCATGACGGAAAAGGCTGTTTATGGACAGACTCTAATTGGAAAAAATAGGATGTCTGATTAATGGTTTGATCTCTGTAATCTAAAATAATCTCTGTAATCAGGTATAATCCTTAATCTTACATGAGGATTATACCAGGAGTAGAATAATGAGCAGCTACGGAATGATCATCGATCTAAACAAATGCACCGGCTGTTACAACTGTTTCTTAGCCTGCCGGGATGAACACTACGGGAATGATTTCCCGCCTATCTCTTTAGCCCAGCCTTTCAAAGACCATTTCTGGATGCAGATCATCGAGAGGGAGCGAGGAAGATATCCCAAGGTCAAAGTCTCTTTCATCCCGAAAACCTGCATGCATTGTGACGATCCTCCCTGCGCGAAAGCCTCAACCAATGGCGCCATCTACAAGAGGCCGGACGGGATTGTAATCATCGATCCGGAGAAATCGAACGGGCAGAAAGAGGTTCTTTCGTCTTGTCCTTACCGTGTGATCTTCTGGAACGAAGAGAAGAACATCCCTCAGAAGTGTACGCTATGCGCCCATTTGCTGGATCAAGGGTGGCAGGAGCCGAGGTGTGTGGAGGCCTGCCCGACAGGAGCCCTTCTCTTTGGGGACCTGGACGATCCAGAGAGTGAACTGTCCAGGGTCTGGGCATCGGAAAGAGCGGAGGACCTCCATCCGGAGTTTGAAATCAAGACACGGGTGAAATACATCGGCATCCCCAGACGATTTATCGCTGGCATGGTCTTATTGAAGGATAAGGATCAATGTGCGGAGGATGCGAAGGTGACCTTGACGGGTAAAGGAAGGAAACAGACCCTCAGGACGAATAACTTCGGAGACTTCGAGTTTGAGGGCCTGCATGAAGGAGAATTCACCGTCAAGATTGAGCATAACGGTTATGCTCCTCAATCCTTCAAAGTTCAAACAAAACAGGATGTATACTTGGGAGAGATCCCCTTGAAACGCTTCTCCAAAAAATAGTTTTATTCTTTCGATATCTCCCCCCGGCCCTCTTCTTCAAAGAGAGGCAATCCCTCCCTTTGTCAAAGGCAGGTAAGGAGGGATTTTATGGTTGATATTATTATAACGAAACCTAATATTCCCTCCCTTTCAAGGGGAGGGTTGGGGAGGGGATGGGGTATCCGCGATAACCCCTCTCCCTTGACGGGAGAGGGTTGGGGCGCCGCCGTCCAGAGCCGTCATAATCACACTGGGGTCAGTACTGGGACTATGGCGCCGGACGGTGAGGGTGCCCGGAATGAAGAAGAAAACACATCCCCTTTACTACGCAGGTAAAAAACAGAGATTCGCCCGCTCAGTCGTCTCAGGAGGATTCATCTTTCTCTCCGGTTCGAGCGGCCGGACCCTTGAAACAGGGGAGGTTTCATCATCCGATGTGGCTGAGCAGACAAGAGTAGCCCTTGATAAAATCAGACTTGCCCTTGAAGAGGCAGGAAGCGGACTTGAAGATATTGTGAAGATGACGATCTATCTTCGAAACATGAGCGACTATCAAGCCATGCGGGACGCTGAGTTCGACTACTATCAGAAGTACAGTCCATTCCTGACTGAGGAACCTCCGGCCAGCACCGTAGTCCAGGTGGTTTCCCTTTCCAAACCGAACATGCTCGTAGAATTCGACGCCATCGCCGTTCTCCGGGAGTCCTAAACTCCTCAGGAGCCTGGTCAGGTCGTGCAATTCTGTCCGCGTATTTCAGACCTTCAACGAACTATTTAGCCCACTAAAGTCCTTCGAGGAAATCCGTCCCCCTCTTTGTTAAAGAGGGGTTAGGGGAGATTAGAGTGGGTCCTCGCGCAGTCAGGCGCTCCCACAGCGAGAGGGAATTCATTCCTCCCCCTTCAAAAGAGAAGGAACATAAGAATATCCCTCCCCTTCAGGGGGAGGGGCTGGGCGCCGCCGTCCAGAGCCACCATTATCACGCTGGGGTCAGCACAGGGACTATGGCGCCGGACGGTGGGGGTGGGGTTAGATGGCTTAGCTGTAAGACCAACGCCCTGCACAACTCTCATGTATACTCTTCCTTGTTTTGGCTCCTTTGACGGAAGCATTTCCGAATTCATAAAGAAACAATCCTTTCAGAGAAATTCCTTGACATCCCATTTTCAGAAAAATATAATTTAGTCGTAAATAGAATACATTTAAAAGAAAATGTTCGGTGAGAATAATGAAAAATAATTCACGAATCGTCTCCAAAGGACCATTTAAAGGCAAGAAGATCGAATTTGCTCGTACAACGGGAATCAACGAGTTTCGTGCAATATCTGAGGACTTCGTGAACAGGATCTTTGGCCTTGAGCCAGGGGAATATTTGATCACTGATGAGTCCAGTCTCTATGACTTCACCGGCATTGATGAAATGGAACTTCCCGGTATTCATAAAAAGATCCAAGAAATGTACAATGTCGATGTTTCTGACATTAAGTCGCGAAATCTACTTGAGATCTTTAAAAGAATTAGAGATAGCAAGAGCGCAGCATCGTGCTGAAAGACTCCACCGAGTCATTCGGGCGGATGCCCCCGCCTTCCAGGCGGGGCTTCCGCCTTGTCGGCGCTAAGAAGAGCGAGCGCTTCGCGCTCGCTCCCTACGCGCCGTCTGCGGTCGCCGCTCAATTCCGCCGTTCGGCTGCGAGATAAGCAGATTGGCGGGAAATAGATTCTTTTCCTGAAACGTCTATACAAGGAAGAAATGTGACAAGTAATACGGTAGGTGACTACATTGCCCGCATTGGCGGAATCATTTACAAAAATGTTGAAAACCCAATTTTGTTCAATGAAACGCCAGTGCTTGGCCTTACTCGGGACATCTCTAATGGTGAATTAAATGTAACTCTCGATTTGAAAGATGAAAATGGTCGCAGAATAGCAACCATAACCAATGGTAAAGTAATGGAAATCGATAGTGGCAAGTATATAGTTATTGAAGGCAAAGATAGGTTTGCGGTTGTGGACAAGACATCAGGAAGGATCTGGGCCGATATTAGAAAGAGAATTAAAGATGAGATTTATGAACTGGATATTTCGTGTCTTCTTATTATTGCTGGCGTTCCTATAATACTACACCCAAACAGAACAAAGATCGGTAAAATGAACGATAATGAGCCACCTAACATATCCAGTTTAACACTCAGCACCCAAAATCCCGGTACTGGCAGCGCGATACATCTTAAGTCAAGCTCACTATATATAATTGACGTTGCTATCGAGCACTTCAAGTCCGGAATCGTAATCGAGGCTTAGAGGATGAATTATGAATATTTCCGATGCTCAGAGACTATTTATAGATCAAGTTGTTAGAGAGATTTCGGAAGAATGGCTGAAACATCATCTACCAATTCCGAATGTTTTCTATCACTATACCTCTGCAGAAGGACTATTAGGAATACTTTCATCAAAGAGCATATGGATGACAGAACTTAGATACATGAATGATATGTCAGAGTTACAGTATGCTAAAGACAAAATATCCAGCAGACTGCTCATATATATGGAAAATCGCGATATCAATGATATACAAAAAGAATTCTTGAAAAGAATTGTATCCGCTTTTGATCCATTTAGTTCAGGTAACGCAGTTTTTTCGGCATCATTCTGTGAATCAGGTAATTTACTCAGTCAGTGGCGTGCATATAGAGGGAAAGGTGGTGGATATGCGATAGGATTCGATTTTCTGCATACGATACGATTTCTGAGTAAACGCTGTGTCCTTAGAAAAGTCATTTACGATAAACAGACGCAAGACAACGTAGTGGATGGAGTTATCGAAAAATATTTGTCCGCTATTGCTAAAGAAACAACTGGGAGGACAATGAGTAATATTAATCAGGACGACTACGTTCCTGCTGTTTGCCAGGCTTTTTCAGGTACAGCTGGTGAACTCATGTTTTCCTTTAAGCATCCTGACTTTCATGAAGAGAGAGAGTGGCGACTAGTTCATTCTATGAACATAAACCCACGCTTCAATAGAAGTGGTGAATTTCCTGCTTTCAGATCCTATGACGGAAATGTAATTCCGTATTTTTCTGTTAGTTTTAGTAATGCTGTCGAAGCCTCTAAAGAAGACTCTTTTGGATGTCCTTTTCCTATCGTTAAACTGTTTATTGGCCCTACTATCAATGCTGATCTGAATACTGAATCTGTCAAGTATTTGCTATCAAATCTGAACCCAGATGCGACTACTGATATCCACAAATCTGATATACCGTTGCGATGGCTATAATTGGGTAGTCATGCTACCGCTTTTAGTTATTGACACTCTTCAAAGCCGAGCAAAAAGATCCAGCGGTCGGCTAACCACGCGGGGCAATTGGGTGGCGCTTTCTGCAAGGTTCCTTTTCCTCGTGGTTTGCAGACGCTGATGATAATTTAGCCACCAAAGGCGTATTGCCTCCCATCATGTACGGAAAAACTGAGGTCAGGCAACGGTAATTCGGTATTGACAGAAGTATGTGACCCGAAAGTGCAATCATCAGTACTCTTAATAATTTGAAAAGTCAGTTCCCTTTTGTTAAAATGGATTGAATTCTGGTTAACCAGAAAGGAGGTCATAATTATGAAGGCCTTATCTGTTTCAGAGGCAAAGATGAAATTGAGCGGATTGATCGATGCGGTCAATGCGACGGATGAAGAGATCGTGATCACCAAGAATGGCCGGCCCGCCGCTGTATTAGTCAGCCCAGAGGAGTTCGAGAGCCTGAAGGAAACAATCGCTATTCGATCTGATCTGCCTTTGGTGAAAGAGATCAAGAAAGGGCTCAGGGCCCTTAAGATGAAGAACTCAAAGCTATTTACTCTTGAGGAATTATTTCGATAACTTGAAGAGAGCAAGCGGGCATGAAAAAGCTTGTTGTCCCAAAAGAGATTCAAGAACTGATCCGAACACTCCATCCCACCCTGAAAAGGAAGGTCAAATCATCCTTAAATATCATTTTATCTAACCCCAATTCGGGTAAAGCCCTCCTGGATGAACTTTTAGGTTTAAGAAGTTTTCGAGTAAGCTCTTTTAGAATCATCTATAGGATTAAAAGACCCGAGCATATAGAACTTGTTGCCATCGGTCCCCGGGACCGCATATACATGGAAACTTTCCGCATGATCCAAAAGGAAGACAAAGGCTGAGAATTGACAAGGACGGAGCTGAAAGGCTTATGAAGAAATGGGTCGTAATCATCGGGGGGATACTGTTCATTTTGATATTGGCAGTTGCAGGGGGAGGATATCTGTGGGTTCAGCATTCCATCAAGAAAAGCCTGCCCCAGATCTCTGGCGAGGTCGCCTTAGGGGGCTTTGGAGAAGACATTGAGATCTTGAGGGATATCTACGGCGTACCGCATATCTACGCAAAAAACGAACCCGATCTTTACTTCGCCGTCGGCTATGCCATGGCTCAGGATCGACTCTGGCAAATGGACTTCTATCGCCGCCTTGGGCAGGGGCGGCTTTCCGAGGTGTTGGGAGAGGATCTGGTCAAAGTCGACCGGTACTTCCGGATGATCGCGGCATCGGGTATGAAAAGAGAGATTCCCGATGCCCTCGCCTTCTTGCTGAAGTCCTTTGCCGATGGAGTGAATGCCTATCTCAAAACTCACCCGGGTCGGTTGCCCATAGAGTTCACAGTCCTTCGCTACAAGCCGGAGCCATGGACGAATGACGATTACCTCGCCATTCTGAAAGTGGTGAATTGGGGATTAAGCAGCGGATGGAAAGTGGATCCAGCGGCGGCCAAAGTGCTCGAAAAAGTAGGAGCGGAGAGATTCAGGGAAGCTTTTCCGGCTGAGCCGGACGATGCGCCCCGGATTATCCCTGGAAAGACCAAAGCCCTTGCGGAATTGTTGGCCCCTCTCTCGGAAGCAACTCTTTTAGCAGCGAAAGTGACATGCTTTTCCACGCCTGCTGCGAGTAATAACTGGGTTGTCGCCGGGAAGAAGTCGGTTACAGGGAAACCGATTCTATCCAACGATCCCCATCTCATGCTTTCAAATCCTTCTTTTTGGTGGGAGGTGCATCTGGTTTGTCCAACCCTCAACGTCTCAGGGGTGGCTATCCCGGGGGTCCCGGGGATTCCGAGCGGCCATAATCTTCATGTTGCCTGGGGAGTGACCAACGTCATGGTGGATGATGTGGACTTTTATATTGAGAAGATCAATCCCGAGAATCCCAGGCAATACTGGCTGAAAGACCACTGGGAGGAGATGAAGGTCATAGAAGAAACGATTCGCGTCAAAGGACAAGAGCCCGTCAAGACCGAGATCTTAATCACTCGCCACGGACCGATCGTTACCGACCTGAGAGAAGGATCGAAAAAAGATGCTCTCTCAGCAAGGTGGGCCTTCACCGAATGTCTTCAGCCGGCCAAGGCAGGCTATCTTTTGGCGAAGGCCAACGATGTAGAAGGAGTGAAGGAGGCTTTGCGATATTGGGAGCTGCCTTGCCAGAACTTTGTCTTTGCCGACACCAAGGGCAACATCGGATACTGGTGCTGTGCTGCGATTCCCATACGGCCCAAGGGTGACGGGTTGCTGCCGGTCTCAGGCTGGACCGATGAATATGAATGGATGGGGTATGTTCCTTTTGAGGAAAGGCCCCACATGATCAATCCTAATGAGGGGTTTATCGCCACGGCCAACAACAAAGTCATCGATGATTATCCATTCTATATTAGTCATTACTGGGAACCCATGGATCGAGTGACCCGCATCCGCCTGATGCTCAATGCTAAGGAGAAACTCTCAGTCGATGATTTTAAGCAAATGCAGCAGGACGTCTACTCTCTCCTTGCTTCGGAAATGGCGCCTAAGATGATCAAGGTCCTTGAAGAGCGATTCGCCAACCGGGAAGGTCAAGAAGCGAAAGGAATCCTGTCCAGGTGGGACTTTGTTATGGACAAAGATAGCGTGGGAGCCTGTCTGTTTGAAGTGACCTTTCGAAAAATGATTGAAAATATATTTAAGGATGAGCTGGGTGAAGAACTCTTCCGTGAGTACTTGCAAACGCCCTCTTTCATGCCCCGCGCCATGAGGATGATGGTTAGGAGGGGCTCGTCTCACTGGTTTGATAACATCGATACCCCTGAGAACGAGACCATGGACGATGTCATTGCTTTGAGCCTGAAGCAGACGTTTTCGGAATTGAGAAAGGTCATCGGATCTGATATGAAAAAATGGACCTGGGGGAAAATCCATACCGTTACCTTTGAACATTCCCTCGGAAAAAAGAAACTCTTAGCGTGGATATTCAACCTCGGGCCCTTTCCGGTGGGAGGAAGCCATCTGACCGTCAATATGAAGAAGTATTCATACGAAAACCCATACCACGTGGAGCATGGAGTCTCCGAAAGGATCATCGTGGATCTTTCGAACATCGGAGGGTCTCTCCGCGTCCTCCCAACAGGAGAATCAGGACACATCGGAAGTCCCCACCATCAAGACCAGATCGACCTCTACCTCGGCGGAAGATACCATCCGGACTGGACCGATCGGCATGAGGTTGAAAAGAATAAGGAGGCGGTACTGATTCTAAAACCGAAATCTCAGTAAACCCCCGTGCCCTTGCCCCCCTCCCCATCAGGAGACTGTGTCGCAATTTTTTGTTTTGTCATTGCGAGCGACCGAAGGGAGCGTGCCTGCACGCCGAAGTGCCTGCTATCAATTATTGGTTTGTTACGCGTTTCGGCACGCAGGCGTGG
>Ga0214473_10010186_pt1 | contig 11072 bp, 4 predicted proteins | sample RVTome_7_FD_203509 | JGI IMG/M metagenome (GOLD analysis project Ga0214473, IMG submission 203509) | Soil microbial communities from uranium-contaminated site in the Upper Colorado River Basin, Wyoming, United States - RVT98D197 | ecosystem: Environmental > Terrestrial > Soil > Contaminated >...
AGAGGGCGCAGGCCTCACGATCAAAGGTAACGACCTGGGCCCCGAAACCGTAGGGGGCCACCTTCTCCTGGAAGTGGCGGGCGATATCGGCGCAGATGGCCTGGATGCGCTCGGGGGACTTCACCAACACGGCCATCCTCGCTGCGGCCTTGGCGAGCTGGTCGCGATCTAGGTCGCTGAGCCCGCCCGTCAACTCCTTGTACGCCTCGTCAATGGCCTCCCTGTCGATGTGCAGCTCCAGCAGGCGTGGCTCGAAGTGCAGGGGCATCGTGGCGCCGTCGCGGACCGACTCCTCAAAGCCGTAGCGGCTCATGTAACCGGCCTGGTCTTCCTCGGCGCCAAAGGCGTAGAACGTGTTGTGGTCGGCGCGGTTGATCGGCGTGCCGGTCAACCCGAAGAGGAAGGCGTTCGGCAGCGCCTGGCGCATCTTGCGCCCTAGATCGCCCTCCTGCGTCCGGTGGGCCTCATCCACCAGGGCGATGATGTTGCTTCGGTCGTCAAGCACCCCCTCCGCCTCGGCGAACTTGAAGATCGTGGTGATGATGATCTTGCGGACGCCCTGCTGTAGCAGGCGTTGGAGATCTGCCCGGCTTTCGGCCTTCACCAGGTTGGGCATGTCGGCGGCGAAGAACGTACTCGAGATCTGTGTGTCGAGGTCGACGCGGTCGACGACGATCATCACTGTCGGGTTCTTGAGCGCCGGGTGCAGGCGCAGCTTGCGGGCGGCGAAGAGCATGAGCAGCGACTTACCCGAGCCCTGGAAGTGCCAGATCAGGCCTTTCTTGGGCTGGCCGGCCACAACGCGCTCGACGATCTTGTTGGCCCCATCCACCTGCTGGTAGCGGGCGACGATCTTGATCCGGCGGTTCTTCGAGTCGGTGGCGTACACAGTGAAGTTGGCCAACAGGTCCAGTAGCATGTGCGGCCGGAGCATCGAGTCCAGCGCTGTGTTGAGCTGCTGCAAAGCTCCGGCTTCGGGTGCGGCCTCCAGCCTCCACGGACCCCACAGCTCGACGGGAAGGCCGATGCACCCATAGCGGAAGTCCTTGCCCTCGGTGGCGATCGAGAGCAGGTTGGGCACGAACAGCTCCGGCACGTTGCGTTCGTAATCTTCGTGGATCTGAAGCGCCCCGTCGAGCCAGCTTTGGGACGGCCGCACCGGCGTCTTGGCCTCGATAACGACCAGAGGAATGCCGTTGACGAGCAGCACCAAGTCGGCACGCTTCTCGGTTGCGCCCGCGCGCAGGATGAACTGCGTGGTCAGGACAAAGTCGTTCTTGCCCGGGTCGGCGAAGTCGATCAGGTGGATGGTGACATGCTCGCCGTGCTCACCGAAGGGCATTGACCGCTCGCCGGTCAGCCACGCGGCAAACTCCTCGTTCGCTTTGACCAGCCCACCTGTGCGGACACTCATGATGATCGCCCGGAGCCGGTATAGGACATCCTCAGCGCGGTCCGGCTGAGCGGCGATATCCGGGTTGAGCCGGATCAGCGCCTGGCGCACCCAGGGCTCGACGAGCACATCCTGCGACTGGCGCGGCAGGTCGGCGGGAGCGGCAACGTAGCGCCAACCGAGGCCGTATCCGGCGCCCGGCTCGCGAATTGCGCTGGCGGGCCCGCCGATTGCGGGGCCAGCCAGGCGGTCGCGCAGGTAGGTCTCCACGGTGTTGGCCTCAGTGAAGGTCATCAACTCTCCCCAAAGAGCTCATTCGCGACCTGAGCTGCGAGCCCTTGAGCTTGATCGGCCCTCTGTTCACAAGATTGCCGCACGCGTCTCAGGGTTTGGGTGTGGTGGACGATTCTCTGCTGATAGGCAATTGGCGGAAGCGGAATGAGGACCCTCTGCAGATTCGAGACATTCACGTTCGACTGGCTTACGCCGCGGCTCGCGAATTGCATGACTTGGCGTCGCCCGGGTTGGGAGTTGAGAAACTCACAAAGGTAATCCGGAAGGAGCATCCCGGGATCAGTCTTCAACCTCACCAAGTAGGATGCAAATACATGGTCGCCCTCAAGCCGGTAGACTCCTGTGCGGCCAACCAGGTCATGACTGTTGGTACGATTGAAGAGCACGTCACCTTGCTCCAGGCGATATCGACGAAACGCATCTTCGGACAAGGCCACTGAACAGAGGTTGTCGTCAACCGCCCGTCCGTCCACCAAATCCATCATCCGAAGCATCGGGTACTGGCCGTCACGGGTGGGCGCCTCTGACAGGCCATACTGTGTTGCGAGCAGGAGGGTTCTCAGAGGTGTCAAAGGCATGTGGGACGGCCTATTCCCAGATCCCCCATCGTCGTCGGGCGCCCCCCGGTGTAGGCCCTGGAACCAATGGAGCAGAAGACACTGAGCGGTTGCATCTGCTCCCGCCGCGGCATCATCGAGTAGATGCGCAAGCTGGGTCGCTGCTCCAAGCACCTCCGCAATCCTCGGCTGCTCCTCCAGCGGCGGCAGGGCGAACTCCTCTTGCGCAAGTGTCTTCCAGTTGATCGTGGGCGAGAGCGAGCCAACCGAGATCTGCTTTGCGCGCTCCATGAATAGGCCGCTCTGCATGAAGAACGGCAAGAACTCAGGAAGCGCGACTTCTGGTCTCGCACGGAGTACCATGGCATGCGCCGAGCAGATGCCGTCGAACTCTGCGACCGCCAGCTTGCGTTGATAGACCCGGCGGCGTCCGAAGATGATGTCGCCAGCTCTGAAACGCAGCTTCGTCGCTTCGACGTCCGATGGAGAACCCCACCGGCGGATGGTCAGGGAGTCTGAATCGAGGTGTTCGAGGCCCACGTAACGCTCGACATCCGCCTCGGCAGGGTTCTCGATGCGGTCGTTGACGGTCACCGCCATCTGATCGAAGCGCCAGGTGCGCCAACCAGTCTTGAGCTTCTCAGCCATCGCCCTCATCCCCAGCGACGAGGCCGTCGAGCATTTCCACCAGTCCGTCCATTTCCGCCCAGAACTCCGGCCCGCCGGCCTCGAACGCCGCCCAGGCCTGCTTGAGATCGGCGCCGGTGGCCTCGCCTTCTCCATTGCCCACCGGTCGCACGTAGCGCGGGATCGACAAGTTACCGTCATTGTCGAGCACATCAGCCAGGCCCGCCACCATTGCGAAGCCCGGCTCGCCGGCGAAGGCCCGGTAGGCAGCCAGGATGCGCTGCTGGTGTTCGGGCCGGAGGAAGGACTGCGCCCTCTCGCGCGCCACTTCGCCCACAGCGTTGATGAACAGGATCTTGCCCCGGCGCTCGGGCGGTTTCTGCGTCCGGCAGACGACGACGCAGGCTTCCATCGGCGCGTTGTAGAAAAGGTTGGGGCCGAGGCCGAGCACGGACTCGAGCAGGTCCGCCTCGATCAGCCGACGCCTCATCCCGGCCTCTTCATTGCGGAAGAGCACACCGTGGGGGAACAGGATGGCGCAGCGGCCGGTCGTCGGGTCCAGGCTCTTGAGGATGTGCTGGAAGAAGGCGTAGTCGGCGCGCCCCTGGGGCGGGACGCCCAAGAAGTTGCGGCCCCAAGCATCGGTCTGCCATGCCTCCCGGTTCCAGGTCTTGATCGAATAGGGCGGATTGGCCAGAACGACATCGAACGTGTGCAGGAGGTCGCGCTCGATGAACGCCGGAGCGCTCAGCGTGTTGCCGACGGCGATCTCGAAATCCTCCACGCCGTGCAGCGCCAAGTTCATGCGGGCGATGGCAGCGGTGGTGTGGATCACCTCCTGCCCGTACAGCCTGAGCGTGCGTGCGTCGCCGCCCCGGCGCCGGACCTCTGCCAGCGCCGAGATCAGCATGCCGCCCGTGCCGGCCGTGGGATCGTAGATGCGCTCCCCGGGCTGGGGCTCGAGCAGTTGCGTCATCAGATGGACGAGCGTCCGGTTGGTGTAGAACTCCTGCGCCGTGTGGCCGCTGTCGTCGGCGAACTGCTTGATCAGGTATTCGTAGGCGTTGCCCAGTTCGTCTTCGGGGACGGCCGCCAGGCTAAGCGTATGCTGCGAGAAGTGCTCGATCAGGTTCTTGAGCGTCGCGTCAGGCATTTGCGCCTTGTCGGTCCATGCGGCGCTGCCGAAGATGCCCGCCAGGCGTTCGGGGTTGGCGGTCTCGATGGCTTGGAAGGCGCTGACCAACTCCCGGCCGACGTCGCGCGAGGCGGCGCGCACGTCCGACCACTGGGCCCCGTCCGGGATCACAAAGTGGTCGTCGGCCGTGGCGCGGGCGAAGCCGGCGTCGCCGCTCTCCGCCAGCGCCGCCTGGTAATCCTCGTCCCACACATCCGAAAGTCGCTTGAAGAACAGCAACGGGAAGATGTACTGCTTGTAGTCGCCGGCGTCGATCAGCCCGCGCAGCAACCCGGCGGCGCCCCACAGGTAGCCCTCGAGCTCCTGCTGACTCAGGTGGCCGCCGGGCTTGCTCATTCGAGCCAGCCTCCTTCGGTAAGTACCTTGCGCAGGTGATCCTCGGCCTCACGTGCCTCGGCCAGCGCCTGCTTGAAGGCGGCGACGGCCTCCGGCAGCGGCGGGATGCTATCGTCTGCCGGCGGCAGCACGTAGCGCGAGATATTGAGCGTCCAATCCTCTCGCCGGATCTCGTCCAGGTTGACGACCCGGGCGCGGTTGTCAACATCCTTGAAGGTGCGCACCCAGGCGGCGATCTGCTCGGCGTGCTCCAGATCGAGGAAGTTCTGGGCGCGACCCTTGCGATACAGGCTGGAGGCATCGACGATCAACAGTCTGTGTTGGCGTTCGGGCGGCTTGACCCGGCGCAGGACGACGACAGCCGGCGCCAGGCTCGTGCCGTAGAAGATGTTCGGGGCCAGGCCGATGACCGCCTCGATCAGGTCCTGTTCGAGGATGCGCTTGCGTATGGCACCCTCGGCTGCTTTGCGGAACAGCGCCCCTTGTGGCAGGACGACCGCCATGCGACCGGTTCGCTGTGCCATGGAGGCCACCATGTGCTGGACCCAGGCATAGTCGCCGTAGCTTTCCGGCGGCAAACCGAAAGCTGCCCTGCCCCAGCGGTCGGCTTCCCACAATTCCCGGCCCCACTCCTTGAGCGAGAAGGGCGGATTAGCGATGACGCAGTCGAAGGTGCCGAGCCCGCCAGTGCTCGAGTCCGTGAAGCCGGGGCTGCGGAGCGTGTCCTCGCGCTCGATGTGGAAGTCCTCAATGCCATGTAGGACCAGATTCATGCGTGCAATCGAGGCCGTGGTCAGGTTCTTCTCTTGGCCATAGATTTTGCCGAAGAAAGTGCGCGGATCGCCGCCGGCGCGCTGCACGTGATCGATGGCTCCGAGAAGCATGCCGCCAGTGCCGCAGGCGGGGTCGTAGATGCTTTCGCCCTCCTGCGGATCGAGCATGGCCACCATCATGCGGACGACGCTGCGCGGCGTGTAGAACTCACCGGCCTTCTTGCGCCGGGTGACGTCGGCGAACTTGCCGATCAAATACTCGTAAGCGTCGCCGAGGACGTCTGAACCGGCGGCGGCATTTCCAAGCGATACGGCCGACAGGCCCTCGATCAGGTCCTTGAGGATCTCATCGCTGAGCAGCTGACGGTTGCCCCAATCGCCAGCGCCGAAGACGCGGTAAAGCGTGTCGGGATTGGCGCGCTCAATCTCGCGCATGGCGTGGGCTAGCGCGGCGCCGACGTTGGCCGGTGTCTCTCGGACGTTCCGCCAATGGCAACCGTCCGGGACGGTGAAACGGTGCACCTCGGGAAAGTCCACCGGGGAGCTGTCGCCGAAGAGCCCCGCTGCTTCTGCCGTCTCCTCGTCCCAGACGTCGCATATGCGCTTGAAGAAGAGCAGCGGCAGGATGTACGCTTTCCAGTCTGTGCGGTCGAAGGCGCTTCCGCGCAGGATCTGGGCGCAGTTCCAGAGGTGGGATTTGAGATCGTGAAAGGTGACTGTCATAGTTCCCACGTCCATACGTCTACCGGGGTCCTGTGCCTGGCGGGGACCATGCAGATCTCAAACGGCGAACCATGATTTCAATAACCATACCATCTACGTGGTCAATACCCTCTCCAAGAAATCAACGACGATCCCGCGCTGCAGCTCGTCATGGAAATGCTGATTGTAGTAGTTCCTCAGACACTCGTAGCAACTGGTTTCCACCCCACACTCACAGCGGGCCACCCTCTCGCGTGCTGCCGCGAAGACGTCCGGGAGCCGGTCGTAAACACGCATCACATGGCCAGCGCCACCGGGCACGCTGTCAAACAGGATCAATGATGGGGGAACGCCTCGGCCTATCGGCTGAATTGTGCCGTCAATGTTATCTCGTCGTATGCCCAGGGAACTGCTGGCGCCATCAAGGAGGGCATAGAGCAAAGATATCCACAGATTCGACGGCGAACTCGAGGCCAAGTAGCCGGACACCTTTAGTTGCAGAACATCCGTCATGAACCTGTGCCCGAGATCCCGAGTCTGCCAGTGGCCTTTGCAGGGCTTCCCAGTCAGTGGATTCGAATGGCCTTTCCCGGACTTAGGGGGAAACATGATCGGCTCGGAGAAGCCACATGTCTGGCACATCCGGAAATGGCGCCCAGCTATTCCTGAATTCACAGCGGCAAGCCATCCAAACCGGGAATAGCCCTTTTCCAACCTGAACTTGTCGCGTGAGAGCACGTCCTCCACAACAAACTCGGGATCTCCTGGTTGACCGCGAACTTCTCGTTCGTAATCTGCAAAGTAGATCCTCGAGGAATAGATTCGCTGGGGCCGTGAATCCCCGGGTGCCTCTGCGTTTCGGGCCGCAACGAACCCGTAGGACGGGATTACAAACCTGCCCTTACGAGTCCCGCGGCTGTCGAGGCTCTCGCCGCAGGTGCACGCGGCGGGCAAATCCAGCTGCGTGTGGTGGAAACGATTGCACCGTGAGCAAACAGCGTATTCGAATTCCTGGAGCTCCCGCCCAGGAACTATGCGAAGGCCCCCGCTTTGCCAGACCTTCTTAGCCGCCACCACCTGGCCACCAGGAGCAAATTCGGATATGGCGATTCGCAGGTCTCGATCGAGCTCGACCTTTAGAGCCTCCGGAATATGGGCCAAGTGGGACGTCTTAAGCTCAACTACATCTACTGGAAATCCGTATTTCGGGAGGACATTCCTTGTGCCAAGGAAGCCGAGCAGGTGTCTCGATTGCAGGTTGTTCGCTATCTTCTTGTAGCGCTCTGCGTTGCCATAGGATTCCTTCTGAACAGCTTCCTGCTCCAACTCTCGGAGGTCGGCCAACTCCCTCAAGACGTCGATCTCGGCCAGGTTCAGTACACCGCTCTCGGCACTAGCCAGGTCCCCTACCCATGACCATTCCTGAAGCCCAAATGGCCCATGGAGTTCAGCAGGGACTATTCGTTCGAGTGACCTTAGCAACTCGCCCGGCCTGCCGGCCAGATACTCCCTCAATCTCTCAGTCCCTGCCGGTCCACCGTTGGGGGGCACGAAAAGGTCCCGAACATACCGGTAGTCTGCTCCAGTGCGGCCCTTGAATTCTGAACGGAAGAACGCAGAGAAGGCGACCGAATGCAGATGCCTGCGGATTATCTTCTCGTTCTGAATAGAGCAGCTTGGGGGATGGATAGTGCCGGAGACCATGGCCAAGGGGTTCGCGTAGAATGTCAGGTCATGGGAACGGCGCTGAGCGAAAGTAAGCACGAAGGCAGCGGCACCTGTTCGACGACCTGCTCGGCCAGCGCGCTGGATGTAGTTTGAGGTCCGTGGGGGCATGTTGCGCAACAGCACGGCCTGGAGATCCCCGACATCAACCCCCAGCTCAAAGGTCGTCGAGCAACTCAGAGCATTGATTCTTCCACGAATGAAGGCGTCCTGGATCTCAGCCGCAGACTGCGTCGACCATTGGGCGGTGTGTTCCTCCGCGCTGAACGCGATCGGATTCAGACTTTGGTAAATGTGGCGGTAGAGGTTGTCCCATCGATGCCGATTGGTCTCCCCTAGAGCTTCCAGTCGACCTCTGCAGCGATACGTCGGACAGACGTCCCTGAGCGCAGCTGTGGTCACATTGCCGCACTGATCGCAGATTCTCCAGGCTCCCTGGGCATCAACACTTGGTATCAGTTCATACATGCGGTGATTCAGCCGATAGACAACGCCTTCTCTCTGGAGGTGCTCCTGCAAGAGGTGATCTCGCCAAACCTGTGATTGCGGGCTTGTAAGGTGCTTCCATATTCCTTCCAGAGCCCTGGTCGCATCTTGTTTCGGTTGAGTCTCTGAGCGCGAGCCGTAGCGCTCTAGGTACCTGACCAAATAGTCTAGGCGGGCATTGCTTCCTCTATTCGGCAACCAACCAAAGACCCCGCTCTCGGGGGCCGCGCCCTCTCCCCGAATGAACATGATCCGCTGGCGAGGCGCAAAATCGACGTCGTCCCGTGGGTCAACGCCGTCCGGATAACTGAACACGCGCTGACGCCGCATTGTCTCCAGCATGACTTCCATCAGGGACCATGCTTCGCTAGCTGTGAGGTTCAGAGGCGAGTGAAGAAGTGGATCAGGAGGGACCCAGCCCGTTGGCGGGACGAGTCGGAATCCCGCCAGGGCGGTACCCTCCAAGCTAATTCTCCTATCGATTGCACCGAGTTCCAGTGCAAGCCAGGACGCTGCCTTTCGTCGACGCGCAGTGCTGCTCATGTCCTGAGGGAATAACCCAATTGCCTCGGCTTGCTTGGCTAGGGGACCGACTAGATCCTCAATCCTCAGATGGCCACTTCCTGCGTGCGGGCCGTCAAGCAGGGCTTTGAGGATCATCCTCCGCCGAAGCGACCTTCCATAGGAACGTTCAAGATATGGGGCGAAAAAGGCGGCACTCTGCCGGCTATCGGTGAAAATCAGCAGTTTCCTACCTTGTCCCGGTGTTTCTTGAGCTCCCTCCTCATCCGAGGGGGGTATCTCCTGATACAGTTCCATCGCTAGCAAGCCCACCGGAGCGTCCTGACCCGTGAGGAAGCGGCTTATCGTTCCCCCTCCTCCTCTTGCTCCACACCCGACACACCTGTGGGCCGCACGTCCTCCTTGTTCCACTCGGTACACGGTAAGGTGATAGCTGCTTAGGCAATCACATCCCGGAGCCTCCTTGTTGCTCTGCGCGATGGCGCCACAGTTCCGGCACAGTAAGTGTGCCTCAGTATGAGACTGATCGATCCGGTCAAGGCTCTCCCCAGAAAGTACGTATTCATCCTCGTCATCTTGGCTCGCCCTTCCTTGGTCAAAGACAAAGAATTCTGCATCCCCAGACATGAACTCGTCAGACGTGCCGGTTTCTTGTGTCAGGTATTCAAGATCCTGCCGAAATCGGTTCCCGTGAGTTCCTCCGATCAGCTTTCCTTCCTTGATCTGGCCGACCAAGTATTCGAGGCCGCAGCGGGAGCAGCTTGCCAGTTCGAAGGCCGAACTGCCACAATGCGGGCAGAGTTCGTGTCTGCGAAGGAATAACCGAGGAAGGTCTGATTCCGTCTTGGCCTCGCGGTGTCCGCTTTCATTCAGGCAGAGGAAGGCCCCTTCCAGTGCGCGAGCAAAGAGGTGGTACCGGGCTGGAACTAGAGGTAGATTCTCTACAGTTTCCCGAGCTTGCACTCCCAAAGCAACCAGCTCGACAAGAATCGTCTCACGATTGGGCAGGTCACCAAACAAGGCTCCCGCGAGCTCGCGAAGCGAGGCCGGGGATCCATCCAGAGCTTCGCGGAGTCGCCGGATGTTGCTGTCCCCTGAAAGCAGCGCATGGAGGGCTCTCCCGACACGGCCTGCATCGTCTGATTCGAGCGATCGCCGGACAGAGTCTACGATTGCATCAGGTACCCCTCCTCGGGTCATGAGTGTCACCACATCGCCTGTGTCTGTCCCCGAACCAGAGCCACCTGCCAGGAGCTTTCGCAATTCGCCATATGCACTGGGCGCCAGCTGCCCCCAGGTGTCTCCCATCAGCTTCATGGATTGGCCCACGGCTCTCACAACGTCTTGGCGATCCGGGTCCCCTCCGATCCACTCGAAGGGCTCATTGAAGAGATTCTGTGCGAAAGCCGCCACCTCCGGGAAGTCATCCTCACCCCTGCCCAGAGTTGCACTGGTGGCAAACACCCGCAGCTTGCCAAGCTCGCTTTCGACGACGCGGTCTTTGAGCCGCCGGATCAGCATTCCGATCTCGCTGGCTTGCGCGCCGTCGTAGACATGTGCTTCGTCCAGCACCATGAATCTCCAGTGCTTCGCTGTCTCGCCGTCAAAGAATGGTCCATCCATCGGGCGCAGGAGCAGATACTCCAGCATGGCATAGTTCGTAAGGAGGATATGTGGAGGGGCAGCCTGCATTTCTTCCCGGCTGTGGAGCTCATTGGCGATCAGAGGCTCATTGGGATAGTTCTTGTGGAACCTGTCTTCCGCCGCACCACTAGTCTGGGGCGTCTCACCGGTGTATCGGCCGAATGTGATGTCAGGAAACTGGAGCAGCACGTGCCTGAGGCGCTTGAGCTGGTCGTTCGCCAAAGCGTTCATCGGGTAAAGCAGCAGGCACCTGATCCCTGGGGCCGAAAGCGTCTTCTGCGCTCGCTCTCGAAGTAGGTGATCGAAAACCGGAATCAAGAATCCCTCGGTCTTTCCGCTGCCGGTCCCGGTTGCAAGGACTACGTTTCTCCCTGCGAGGGATTTCCGAATGGCCAGTTCTTGGTGCGCATAGAGTGGCCTGTCAATAGGGAGTGAATTGGAGCTAAGTGCCAGGAACCCTCGAGCCAGTATCCCCTGCTCGATCAGACTTCGGATCGATGCCCCTGTCTCGAAACGCGGCGTAGCTTCGAGTATCGGGCCTTTCACCAGCATTTCTGGAGTAGCGAGTGCCGCCTGAAACTGCTGCCTGAGCCCCGCATCCTGGAAAGAAAACAGCGTGCTTAGGTAGCGCAGATACGTTTCGCGAATTCGGGCTGTGGTCCTAAGAGGATCCAATTGCACAGTTCAGTACTCCTGGGTACTCCTAAGTCCAAATCTCTCTTGGCGAGGGGCGCTTGTGTGATGACTTGATCGACTCTAGACGCGCGCGTTTGGAGCCCAATGGCATCAACGATGTATTCTGGCCACCGTGGGCTAGC
>Ga0214473_10010187_pt1 | contig 11071 bp, 10 predicted proteins | sample RVTome_7_FD_203509 | JGI IMG/M metagenome (GOLD analysis project Ga0214473, IMG submission 203509) | Soil microbial communities from uranium-contaminated site in the Upper Colorado River Basin, Wyoming, United States - RVT98D197 | ecosystem: Environmental > Terrestrial > Soil > Contaminated >...
TCCCCGCGCGAGATGCACGTCTATGGCCCTCCCGCCCTTCTCAGCCCTTTGCAGCCCAGCTCGAAGCTCGGGAGGAATCATAGTTGAGGCCGGGCCGATCAACCGCAGCGAGATCACCGTACCTGGCCATCGGGGCCCTGGCGCTGATGGCGCTCTTCTGGGGATACAACTGGGTGGTCATGAAAGTGGCCCTGCGCTATGCGGAACCCGCGGTCTTTGTGGCCTTGCGCATGTTTCTCGGAGCGGCGTTCCTCTTTCTTCTCATTCTCATCCTCCGCAGACCCCTGCGGCCGAAGAATCTGCGTCTCACTCTCTGTGTGGGACTGTTTCAGACGACGGGTTCCATGGGCCTGATGACCTGGGCTCTCGCGAGCGGCGCTGCGGGCAAGACAGCGGTGCTCGTCTTTACCATGCCGCTATGGCTTCTTCCCATGTCCTGGGTCGTCTTGGGGGAGAGACTGCGAAGACTGCAATGGTTCTCCGTCGGACTTGCCCTGGCCGGCCTGTGCCTCGTCCTTGCACCGTGGAGAATTCACGGCAGTCTTCTCAGCAGCCTTCTCGCGGTGACGGCTGGGATCGCCTGGGCGGCCGGCACCGTCGCGGCCAAGATCCTCAGCGGGCGCCATCAGGTGGATATCCTCTCGCTGAATGCCTGGCAAATGCTGCTGGGATCCATCCCACTGGTGATTGTGGCGCTCCTGGTTTCCCCTTCCTCTCCCGTGTGGTCGGGCTCGTTCATCGCCGCTCTGCTGTTCAACATCGTGCCTGTCACCGGGTTGGGGTTGCTCCTGTGGTTCTATGCTCTGAGAACCCTGCCCGCTGGAACCGCCGGCCTCGCGAGCCTCGGCACCCCAGTGCTGGGGGTGGTCTTCGCCTGGATGGAGCTGGGAGAGCGCCCAGGTCTCTATGAAGCCATGGGCATGATTCTCATCGTCTCAGCCCTCTGCGTCCTAGCTTTGCGCCAGATCACGAGCGGGCGCCGGGTCAAGCGTGTCAATGAGCTCTACCATGCCGAGTCGGATCCTCCGTGGACCGACTGAACCCCGCGATCCAGAGCCTCGATACGTCCCGGGACGGCTCTCCTAGTGGACGGTGGGGCGGCCATCGTAGACCCCTGCGGGGCGGCGCTCAGCGGCACGGCCGCCGCGTGGGGGGTGGCCGGGCTCAGGGGGTGGGATACAAAACTGATGTTGTCTATATAAGTTGGTTGCGTTGCTTTTGATCGTCTTGTAGAATCAGAAACCTACCGTGTCAATGTGCGGGCGGCTCCAAACCCTGCCGCGGCTGATGATTTCTCGATCCAAGGAGCTCAGATGGCGCAAGACCTAGTCCAAGCCATGGCCAACATGAAGGAGGAGGAAGCCCTTCAGATCGTTGATGAGATGCTGGAGAAGGGCGAGGATCCCAACCACATCCTCGACCTCACCTCAGAAGCCATGCGGGTAGTGGGCGAGCGCTATCAGGACGGCACCTATTTCCTGCCGGAGCTCATCATGAGCGGGGAGATGGTAAAAAAGATCGGCGAGGTTCTCAAGCCCCATCTGGCCGCACGACAAGACGAGACCAAGAAGCTGGGCACCGTGGTCTTAGGTACCGTCCGCGGCGACATCCACGACATCGGCAAAGACATCGTGGGCTTCATGCTGGAAGTGAACGGCTTTGAGGTCATCGACTTGGGCATAGATCAACCGGAAGCAGCCTTCGTAAGAGCGGTGAAAGAGCACCATCCCCAGGTGCTTGCCCTCTCCGGATTTCTCTCTGTGGCCTTTGACTCCATGAAGTCCACCGTAGAAGAGGTGGACGCCGCCGGACTGCGTAAAGACCTGAGGGTGATCATCGGCGGCGGCCAGATGGACGAGACCGTGCGCAAATATACCGGGGCCGACGCCTACGGCGAGGATGCCATGGCGGCCGTCGCTTTTGCCAAGAAGAGTGTGGGGGTGAGCTAGAGATGGCCGAGAAACCCTGGGCGCACATGAGCGCCGATGAGAAACGCGCTTGGCGCATCGACCGCTGGCGTAACCCCCCCATCGAGTTCGTAAGCCCGGAAGCTGAGGCCGACTATAAGGCCCGGGTGGATCGACTCTTGGCGGCGTTCGAGCTACGCAAGCTCGACCGGGTTCCCATCAGAATCAACGCGGGCTGGTGGCCTGCTTCATGGGCCGGCCTCACGCCGTACGAAGCGATGCATGACGCGGCGCGCGCAGCCCAGGCCTGGACTGACTTCACTCTGGAGTTCCAGCCCGACCCCATGGTCAGTCCGATCCTTTACACCACTCCCGCCTCGGTGTTTGAGACCCTGGACTACAAGCTGTACTCGTGGCCCGGCCATGGGGTCCCCAAAGACGCCAGCTACCAATATAACGAGAAAGAGTGGATGCTCCCCGAGGAGTACGATCATCTCATCTCCGACCCCTCGGACTACATGCTCCGCGTCTATCTTCCCCGAACTGTGGGCGCCTTTGCCGGCTTCGCCAACCTCCATTCGTTCTTCGACTTCACCGAACTCCCCTTTGTGTCCGGGCACGTCGGTTCGTGGGGCTCCCCGGAGCTGGCCGACGGCCTGGAGAGGATTGCCGCCGCGTCTCGGTTGGTCGGTGGGTGGGCGCAGGCCACATTCGCCAAAATCGGTGAGCTCATGGCGCTTGGCTTCCCTGCCTTCGACGCGGGGGCGACAAAAGCCCCGTTCGACATTCTGGGAGATAGCCTGCGCGGCACCCGGGAGGTGGTAATCGATCTCTACCGGCGCCCCGAGAAGGTCCTTGCCGCCTGCGAACGGCTGGTCCCGGTAGCCCTCGACTGGATCTTGCAGCGTCCCGGCGGCCTAAGCACCCCCGTTGTCTTCATCCCTCTTCACAAGGGGGCAGACGGCTTCATGAGCGATGAGCAGTTCCGCACGTTCTACTGGCCGACTTTGAGGGCGGTCATCTTGGGCCTCATCGAGGAGGGTGTCATCCCCTTCATGTTCGCGGAGGGTCGCTATGGGTCACGACTCGAGGCAATCATGGATGTGCCGAAGGCCCGCACGGTCTGGCTGTTCGATCAGACCGATATGGCTCGGGCGAAACAGACCCTCGGCAAGGTAGCCTGCATCGAGGGCAACGTGCCCCTATCTTTGATCCACGCGGGCACTCCCGAAGAGACGGCCGCATATACTCGCGGCCTCATCGACGCGGCCGGCGAGGGCGGCGGTTTCATTCTGGATATCGGAGCCGTCGCCGACTCGGGCAAGGCAGAGAACCTTCGCGCGATGATCAACACGGCCAAAGAGTACGGCCGGTATTAGTGGAGGACATAGGCCATAGGGCTCGGAGAGAGTCCACGGGGGGTGGTTGATTGGACCACAGAGGGTGCCGGGTACAAAACGACTCGTATGCGACGTGTTCGAGAACGGTCAGTAACAAGGGGGAGGGCCACACTATGCGAAGCGATGAAGAAGAAGCGCGGGAATGCACAGAAGAGGGTTTGGTCGAAGATAGGGAGGTCAGCCGGCGCGACTTCCTGAAGTATGCGGGGGTCGCCGGCGCCGTGATCGGCGTGGGCGGCGGTTTGGGTGGATTGCTTGCCGCTTGCGGCGGGGGCACCACCACAACCACTGGTGGGGCTACCACTACGGCCGGCGGTCCGACCACGACGGCCGGTGGTCCGACCACTACGGCCGGCGGTCCGACCACGACCGTCGTGTCCGGGCCGGAACCCCCGAAGCAGGACAAGATCGTCATCGGCGCCTCGCGCTCGATCTCCGGCATAAGCGCGTTCTTCGACCAGAACGCCTTCGGCCCCGCCTACAGGCTGTGGATCAAGGACGTCAACGCAGCCGGCGGCATCAACGTGGCTGGCAAGAAACTGCCCGTTGAGATAAAGGAATACGATGACCAGAGCGTCCTCGACAACGCCACCCGGAACCTTATCAAGCTCATCGATCAGGATAAGGTCGACTTCGTGTTCGCGCCCACCAGCACCGCGTTCTTGTTCGCCGCTGCCGGGGTGTGCAACGCGAAGAAGTACATCCTGATGAGCGCCGAGGGCGGCGCCACCAGCCTCGAGAAGGAGATGGAAGCCGGCAAGATGCCGTATGTCTTCCAGTTCCTCAGCTATTCGAACCACAACCAGATGCCGGTGATGGGCGGCCTCTGCACGGAACTGGGCATCAAGACGGCGTCGTTCATGTACATCGACGACCTGCACGGCATCGAGTACCATTCGCAGGCAGAGATATTCCTCTCCAGCGCAGGCGTCAAGATCTTGAGCGACACCGCAGTCCCGCCGGGCATCAAGGACGTGTCGAGCATCATCAAGAAGATCCAGGCGGAGAACCCCGACCTGCTCTGCTCCTTCCAGTACCCGCCTGAGAATGGCCTGACTCTCGGCACCATGATGCAGTTGAACTACAACCCCAAGGCTGTGCTTTTGGGTCCTGGTGGCTCTTTCCAGGTCTTCTACGGTGATCCCGGATTCAAGGGCGCGCTGGACGGCTGTATGTTCGAGGGCGCGTGGAGCCCGAAGAGCACCCCCGCTGCCAAGGAATACACCGACAAGTTCATTGCCGAGTTCGGACCGGAGCACATCGACTACTGGGGCGCCCTCATCTACCGGGCCGAGCTGGAGTTCTTCCAGCAGGCCATAGAGACGGCCGCGACCTTGGATCAGGACAAGATCGCCGACGTCATGCGCACGCAGCATGTCAAGACCGTCATGAGCGACGATACCTTCATGAACCCCTTCCAGATCCTCGACAACTCGTCGTATGCCGGGCAGATCGGTCAGTGGCAGAACGGCTTCCCGCAGGTCATCGATCCGGCTCCCAAACGTACAACCGCCAAGATCTGGTATCCGAAACCCACCTGGGCGGAGGCTGGAGCGGGTTCTACGACCAGTACCAGCTAGGCTTGAGAGCACGTTCTTGAACTGACCACGGACACCGGGGGCGCGCAAAATGAGCGCCCCCGGTGCCGGTTTCTGATTGCAGCTACGGTCTCGCAAAGGATAGTGGATGGCAATACTCTCGCAAATCATAATCCCGGGCTTCTTACTTGGAGGCATTTTCGCGCTTGTTTCTGTGGGGCTCAGCCTCCAGTACGGAACGGCGCGCGTCCTGAACATAGCCCACGGCGAGTTCATCATGATCGGCGCCTTCATCACCTTCTGGCTGCTCGGCAGCGTCAACCTCAACCCGCTGGTGTCCCTCGTTGTGAGTACCCCCGTGGTCTTCGTGCTAGGCTGGCTGCTCCACTCCACGCTCTTTCGCCGTCTCATGGACACGTCTCCCACGCTCGATGTGTTCGAGGGTAAGTCGATGTTGGCTTCGTTCGGGCTGCTCTACGTGGTGCAGAACATAGCCCGCATGATCTGGGGCTCGGAACCGCACAACATCCAGTTCATGAACAACTCCGTCACCAGCGCGCAGATCCCGCTCAACCGGCTGGTGGCCTTGGGTGTGGTTATCGTCATCGGTGTGATCTTCTACTTCTTCCTGGCCCGCACCCGGCTCGGCAAGGCCATCCGGGCTTCGGCCCAGGACCCGACGACCGCCGGTCTGATGGGAGTGAACATCCACAGAGTACTGGCGATCTGTTTTGGGCTTGGACTGGCCATGGCCGGCATAGCGGGCACCCTCATCAGCACCCTGTTGTCGATCGACACGGCCATGGGGCTTCAGGATACGGTCATCGCCATGATCGTCGTGGTGCTGGGCGGCCTCGGCAGCATCACGGGAGCCATGATCGGTGGGGTCGTCCTGGGCCTGGTATCGGCTCTCGTGACCTACTACCAGCCAAGCTGGACCAACATCGCGTACTACGTGATCTTCGTGGTACTGCTCCTGTCAAGGCCTAAAGGAATCATGGGTAAAGCATGAAAACCGCCATTACCAAGAACAAGGCCGGCGGCGACGCGGCCGTCCTGACCGGCAAAAATCTCGCCTCTCTGGCGCTGGTTCTCGTCATCTTCGTGGTGGTGGGGTTGGTGCCCACGATGACCCAGGGCTACCCGGTCACGCTTCTTTCCTACATCCTCAGGTACGTCATCCTTGCCGTGGCCTGGGTGCTTTTCTCCGGGCCCACCGGTTACATGTCTCTGGCGAGCGCCGCGTTCTACGGCCTCGGCTTCTATATGGCCGCGGTCTTCAGTGGGCGCATGCCCTTCCCGGTGATCGTGCTCGTCGCCGGGGTCGTAGGCTTTATCGTGGCTCTGGGGGTCGGCGGGCTTACGCTGAGACTCAAAGGGGTCTATTTCGCCATCTTCACGTTCGCCCTCGTGCTCCTGGTTCAGAACGTCGTCCTTGAGGCCGAGCGGCTGATAACCCACACCCGAGGCCGCTTCGTCGAGACCACGTCGTTATCGACCGCGTACTATGCGATGTTCATCGTCGCGGTACTGACGATAGGAGTGTGCGTTCTCATCCGACGATCGCGCTACGGGCTGGCGTTGCAGAGTATCGGTGAGTACGAGGAAGCTGCGGCCCACAGCGGCATCAACGTCGTCCGGACCAAAATGCTCACCTTTGCGACGAGCGCCGTCTTCATGGGAATGGCGGGCGCTATCGTGGCGACTCAGCGCGCATACATCGACCCGTATATCGCCTTCGATCTCAACCAGTCCTTCCTACCGGTGGTGATGGCGATGTTCGGGGGGATGGGTCTTCTCGTAGGACCGGTCATCGGGGCCGCGGTGTTCACTGAGATCCAGGAGCAGTTGCAGACCCGCTTCCCGAACCTCTTCCTTCTGATCGTTGGCATGGTGCTGATCGTGGCTATCACATTCATGCCGAATGGGATCCTGGGGGTGGCTCAGCGAGCCTGGCGCTGGTTGAGAGGAGGTCGACGTGCACCTGCTTGAAGGTGAGGGGGTCACGAAGCATTTCGGCGGCTTGGCCGCCGTGTCCGACGTCGACTTCTACGTAGACCAGGGAGAGATCCTTGGTCTCATCGGACCAAACGGTGCGGGGAAGACGACCCTGTTCAACCTCATATCGGCCTCGCTCAAGCCGAAGCCTGGCAAGATCGCGTTCAAGGGCGTCGACCTGACGCCGCTACCCGCCTACAAGATCTGCCGGCTCGGCATCGCGCGCACGTTCCAGACGGTCAAGATCTTCCCTAACGTCCCGGTGGCGAGGAACGTCATGGTGGGTGCCCTTTTCGGCACCGGCCGTCGCATGAGCTCACGCCAGGCTCTCAAGAAGGCGGAGGAGGCCCTGGAGTTCGTCGATCTGCTGCCGCTCAAGAACGTCCCGGCCGGCGATCTGACCCTGGCCGACCAGAAACGTCTCGAGGTAGCCCGGGCTCTCGCGAGCGACCCGGAACTTCTCTTGCTCGACGAGCTCATGGCCGGCCTCACCCAGACCGAGGTGGCGGAGGCCATCGGCGATGTCCGGCAGGTCAGAGACCGCGGCATCACCGTGATCATGATCGAGCACCTGATGCAGGCCATAATGGCGGTCAGCGACCGCATCGTCGTGCTCGACTATGGGCGGAAGATAGCCGAGGGCACGCCGCGAGAGGTGTCCGCCGACCCGAAGGTGATCGAAGTCTATCTTGGGGAAGAATGCGATGTTGCAAGTTGACGGGCTAAGCACAGGATACGGGAGGACCCAGGTCGTCTGGGACCTCTCCCTCAAGGTCGACGAAGGTGAGTTCGTCGCGCTGATAGGCGCAAACGGGGCCGGCAAGAGCACGCTTCTGAGGACGATCTCGGGAGTGTTGCGCCCCTGGAGCGGCACGATCACGTTCGACGGCAAGAGGATCGATACGGTGTCCTCGAACGATATCGTCAACATGGGACTCTCGCACATACCGGAGAGCAGGAAGCTTTTCACCGACATGTCTATCCGCGAGAATCTCGAGATGGGCGCCTACCCGCGCCGCTCCTGGAAAGAGCGCGTGCAGACCATGGACGAGGTGTTCGAGCTCTTCCCCAGGCTCAAGGAGAGGGCCGGTCAGTTGGCTCGTACGCTCAGCGGGGGCGAGCAGCAGATGCTCGCCATGGGCAGAGGCCTCATGTCCCGGCCGAGGATGGTGCTGGTGGACGAGCCCTCGAACGGTCTGGCGCCCAAGGTTGTCACCGAGGTCTTCGAGATCCTCAAGTCCATGAGGGAAAAGGGGATTACCATCCTGCTCGTGGAGCAGAACGTCCGGCAGACGCTGGGCATCGCCGACCGCGCGTACGTTCTGGAGAATGGCCACCTCGCCCTCGAGGGGGTCTGTTCGGTGCTGCGCGAGAGCGACCACGTTCGCAAGGCGTACCTGGGGCTCTAGCCGCAACCTGGGGCTCCAGCCGCACCGCTCGCAGTGACGACGGAGGCCCCGAAAGACCCCCTGCCGTGGACGCGGGCGGTGTTGAAGCATTCGCCCGGGCCTGCGGTGCGACCGTCAGCAGAATGGCATGTCGACGCAGAGAATGGGGAGGTTCCGGCTTGGGCAAGATCGACTTTGAGAACCATTTCGCCACCGAAGCGTGGGTCGAAGCCCTCCGCGTCAATGCGGACTACCCAAAAGTGGTCGACCAACCGAACGGCAAGTCTCGCCTCTATTTTGCGGCCGATGCCTATCTGCCCTTGGGCGTGAAGGGAAAGCTGCTCGACCTCGGTGACGGGCGAATAGCAGCCATGGACTTGGCTGGGGTGGACAAGGTTGCACTATCTTTGACCGCGCCCGGGGTCGAATCTCTCGAGCCTTCGGTCGGCACTGCGCTAGCCAGAAGATGCAATGACGAACTGGCGGAAGCGATCACAAAGCACCCGGATCGCTTCATGGGTTGGGCAGCACTGGCACCGAAACATCCCGATAGCGCGGCGAGCGAGCTGGAGCGTTGCGTTCGTGAACTGGGGTTCGTGGGCTGGAACACACACTGCAACTTCGGCGATTCCTATCTGGACGAAAAAAGATACTGGCCCATCCTGGCGAAGGCTGAGGAGCTCGACGTTCCCATCTATCTTCACCCCACGGTGCCGATCATTCCGCAGTTTCGCACATACGGCCAGGGCTTGGCTGGCGCTTCGTTCGGCTTCGGAGCCGAGACGGCCATGGTCATGATGCGTCTCATCATGAGTGGGGCCTTCGATGCGTTCCCGAGGCTGCGAATGGTTCTCGGCCACTACGGCGAGGGTCTGCCGTTCATGTTGAACCGGGTGGATCGCCCCTATCTTGGTGGTCACGTCGAGACGGACCCTGCCTTAGCCCCCGAGCTGAAGCTGATGCCGAGCGCGTACCTGCGATCAAACATGATTGTCACAACCAGCGGCAACTACCACACGGAAGCTTTCCAGTGTACGTTGAGTGGGCTTGGTTGCGGCAACATGCTTCTGGGCACCGACTATCCCTACGAGAATATGAAAGCCTGCATCGATTTTCTCGAAGACCAAGCCTGGATGGAGTGCGACAAAGAGCTGATGTATGCCGGGTCCGCCGTTCTTTCTCGGCAATAGACGATAACTGGTAAAGGAGCCCTCCCTGCTCTCGGGGCCCCGTCCCAGCTCTGTTGGGACGGGGCCCCCGGTGTCGCGAAGGTGGTTGCGCGAGGTGGGGAATCCGCCAATGCGGTTGCCAGCACGCTCAGCTGGCGACAGACCTCCGGAGTGGCGGAATGACAGACGCGACGGTCCTAGGCACCGTAAGGTTTGTTCGTGCGGGCTCAAGTTCCGCCTCGGCACTGTGGGAGAGAAACGGGCGAGGTCCTCACCGCGGCGATGGAAGTGGGGCGAAGTGAACGGCAGAACGTGCGTGTCGCCGTTCCCTCCGCCCCGCAGGCGGACGTTATCGGAGGCTACCGTTTTGTCACTTCATCGCTCGATGCCGAGCCCGCTGCTCGGGGCGCTCGCCCAATGTCTTCTGAGTGACAAGTTCGCTTGTGTATGGTCATGGTAGTTGCCGCTGCTGGATGTCTTGCCGGAGCAGCGCGGTCATCGGCGGGGCACATTCTCAAACGTGGCTCCACTTCGCAACCTCGGCGCGTGATAGGTGCCATCGTGGCCCGTTCCACACCCCCGCTCCGGCCGTCTCTGGCTTGCCGGTGGCAATGAAGTTATTGACGGTCACGTTGGAAGTCGTTATCGATCACGAGCGGCCACCCGGTCACAATCGGGCCATCGAAAAGCACGCCAGTGGTCCTGGTCGTCTCCGGGCAAAGCTTCACGGTCCAGTCGCTCGCACCCACGGCGCGGGTGTCGTTACCGAAGATTGCCATAAGTCATTTCAGGCTCACATTCGTCACCGTTACCCCGGTCGCAGACCCGATGATAGACCCCTCGTACGTGCTATTCCTGATCTCGCAGCCCACGGGAGGCCCGATGGCTCCGTAATTCATGTGCAGGGTTGCCCGCCAAAGGCAACTGTGCCGTCGAACACCAGAGAAGGTGGGGTCGATAGCCAGCGGATATTTCGGACTCCCCGTATTGTCCAGATACGTGTTTGCGAAATAGATGTGGTCTGAGGTGGGCGTAAAGTACCCGTTGAACAGTGCAAACAGTTCCGCGAACCGCCAATGCAGCGCAGGTTCTCGAAGATGAGATTATGCGCGTTCGATGCAGACGCACATGCCCGTGCCGGCATCGGTACGGTTCTGGACGGTCAGGTTCTTGAACGTGGAGTTGCTCGGGTTGATGGGCTGGAGCGAGACGCCGCCGATGTTGCTCGTCTCTATGCTCTCAAGAACCCATCCGTAAGCCTGTACCCCTGACCCCAGTTTGATGCGGTAGTCGCAGTTCTCAATCTTGATGCGCTCAAGAGAGGGTTCTTCATCCCGGCGAGGATGATGGCTCTGACCCCAGTAGGATAACTCGCTGGGGTGCGGAAGGTCATGTCCGACACCTAGACACCCGTCCTATCTCACCCCGTCAATGTGTAGGTAGTCATGGTCTTCTTGTCCACCGTTATGATGGTCTTGCCCACACCCGCTCCGGCGATGGTCAGGTTGTCGTAATCCCAGAGGTATATGTCGGCGCTGATCTTGTACATACCCGCCGGGAAATACACCGCCTTGCCCTGAGCGTCGGCTGCCTTGAGCGCGGCGTTTATGGCTCCTATGTTGTCAGCAGCACCATCGCCCTTAGCCCCATAGTCCTTCACACTAAGGGCAC
>Ga0214473_10010188_pt1 | contig 11070 bp, 10 predicted proteins | sample RVTome_7_FD_203509 | JGI IMG/M metagenome (GOLD analysis project Ga0214473, IMG submission 203509) | Soil microbial communities from uranium-contaminated site in the Upper Colorado River Basin, Wyoming, United States - RVT98D197 | ecosystem: Environmental > Terrestrial > Soil > Contaminated >...
ATTGCGTAGCCTGCGGCACCAAAGAAGAACGAGAAAAGAAAAAATGATAAAAACATGATCTCACCTCAGCCGACGTAAAATCGACTTCAAAACATAGTAAAATTGTCTACCCCTATGCACAAAGCCGGCCAAATTTCTGCCCGTAGTTGCGTGTGACATTGTGGTCGGAATCTCCATAATCCTAAAGCCTTTTCGGGCCGCATCAATGGTCAGCCCGACTTCGACTCCGAAGCCCTCGTCAAGTTTCTTGACGGCCTCTATCACCGGATAAGCAATCGCTCTCTGACCTGAAAGAGGCTCCTGAACAGAAAGTCCGGAGCATTTCTTGATGCCCCATCTCGCCAGCTTCTTAACGAGGCCGAATCCCCCTTTTGTATCAGGCGTGGGAAAATCTGCAATCGTCATATCCGCTTTGCCGGCTAAGACAGGCTCCAGCAGCTTTGCTGCTTCCACAGCACTATCGCCCAGGTCTGCATCTAAGACCGTCAGAACTTCAAAGTTGTTTAGTAAAGCCAGGGCTTTGTTTATCGCGCCGCCCTTCCCGGAGTTCTTTTCCAACTTGATTACTTCAGCGCCTGCTTCCTCGGCCCGAGCTGCGGTCAAATCCGTTGAACCGTCATCAACAACGATGACACGACTGATTGATTCTATCGCAGCTAAGCTATTGAGAGTAGATCCAATTCGTTGCTCTTCGTTGAATGCAGGAATCAGTGCAACTATTTTCTTCGGTGCTTTATTCGGCACTTCAACCCTCATATTCTATCGTTCTCTCGCACTTAATTTGAACCAACCAAAGACTGGAGACCAGAAGATATCCGCCAGCACAAATAAAACATCAAAAATCAAAGATAAAAATTACGTATCAAAATGTAAAAATATCTTTCCCTTTCCAAAGCAAAGATACTAGAGACCAATGTGCTAGCTGCCTGCGTAGGTTCTTTCAAAACACAAATCCATGAATTTCTTTTTGGACCATTTTTTACTTTTAACATGACATTTTGACTTTTGACTTTTGACTTTTTACTTTTGATTCCGTCGATCACTAAGGCTGCTACAAAAGGACCTTTCTAGTTCAAGGGTGGAAGTAGTTTTTCAGCTGAAGATTTTATGCCGAACTGGCCTTCCTGACCAAGAATCACGTAGACCAGGGCAATCTTTCCAGCAGTTTGATCAACATTGTCGACCGTGGAAATGTCTTCTTTTTGGTATGTTCCCATAAATGAGGTTTTTACGTCCGATTCTTCAACCCCGATCACTCTCGTGCCAAGTCCTTTCAAATGTTGAATCAATGGAACGTCAACCTCATCAATCTTCGTCTTTTCCGCTTGAGCCCCTCCAAAAAAAACAACCTGATCAGCCGGTAGATTTTCGCTTGCAGAAAAGTCAATAAGCCCCAGATTTGATAGTTCAACCAAGAAGGACTTGTCCGAGGGAGTTGCTATTTCTGTTGCCATTCTTTCCAGGACTTTCGTCCAAAGCTCGTCCTTTGCCAAATCGGTTTCAGGAAAGAAAGAACTCAACTTTTTTCTCACACTGCTCTTATTTAGATCCTTTGAAGAGATATTCACGACAATTCGCGAAGCGCCGGCACCTGCCTGATCCAAAGTCTGCAGCAAGCTGTTTTGATCTTCTTCAGGCATCTTTCCCGTCACAATTACCGTTACTTTCTTTTCAGAAAGCTTGTTTTGAATAACCGACAGCGTCTCGTCCTGGAATTTCTTTAGCGAGCTGGTCTCAAGCGCCAGCGTGCGGTTCTCGTCCTGAAGGTCATCTAAGCGAGTCTCCAAGCCTTCCACTAGAGCCTTTTGTTGCTCAACCAGCACGCCCTTATCAACGATTACCGAGCCCAGCAAAATGCCGATTGTCAGTGCCAGAAATACGGCAACCAAAGAAGCAATATGATATCTGATATCAAACATTGGAACCCCCCACACAAAAGCCCGCGGACATGCTCAAAACCCCAAAATTGACCGGACATTCAAGATTATCAATCTAAAAAGTTGCCTGATGGTCGGTGAAGCTAAGACAATGACTATGAAGGTTGTAAGAGCCGCCAAAAGCAGGACGATCAAATGAGAAATCTTAACGCTGCTCCTGTATAATTTGCTTACCCCTTTTGCGTCCACTAGTTTGCTTCCGACCTTCAATCGAACCAAGAAAGTACTCGCCATCCCCGCGCGTCCCTTGTCCAGGAATTCGATAAGATGAATATGCGTACCAACGGCCACAATCAATTCGGCGCCCTTTTCAAAGGCCAGAAGCAATGCAATATCTTCACTTGTCCCCGGAGCTTTGAAGACAGTCGTATCAAGACTTAAGTCCTCAAGCCTTTTTAGGCCCGGCGCCTTCCCGTTAGGGTAAGCATGCACGATCAGCTCCGCACCGGACTCAAGAGCTTTATTGGTGACACTATCCATATCACCGATGATAATGTCCGGCTTTAAACCTTCCTCAAGAAGTGCATCAGCGCCTCCGTCCACGCCGATCAAGATTGGTCTGACCTCTCGTATATAAGATTTTAGGGTCCTCAAATCCGCTTTATAATCATAGCCGCGCACAACGATCAGTGCATGCCGGTTCGTGAAATCAGTTACGATTCCTGGTATTTGAATACCTTCTAAAAGCAGGTCTTTCTCTTTCTGAACATACTGCAGAGTGTTGGTTACAAACTTTTCAAGCTCAATATTAAGGCTTTCTTTTGCCTTTTCGATTTTTTCTTTTGTTCTCGCCGCAGTCAGCACTTCCCCTTCTGAAACAAGTTTGCCGTTGTCAAAAACCCTTCCCCCCCGAACGGTAATTTTGTCGCCCTCTTTTACTTTTTCAAAAATCTCCGCTCCGACATTGTCAATCAGACAAATGCCCTTGGATGAGAGCAAATGGGGCCCGATATTTGGATACTTGCCGGATGTGAAGGGGCTTGCATTTATGACTACTCCAACCCTGGTCTCCAAAAGAGACTCTGCGGTAACCCTGTCCAAGTCAATGTGATCGATGATGGCGATTTCGCCAAGCTTAAGCCGCTTAACCAGGTTCTTGGTCCGCTTATCTAATTTTGCAACTCCTTGATATTCCATGATAGTCCGCCAAAAATACGCAATTGTTGCAACAAAAGCTCTATTTCTTCACCTCTGTCGGGACAAACCGGTTTACTTGAATGTGAGGGTGATCACACTCTTTTGAGATGTACTCGTTTATTTGAGAGTCAAAAGTGTGCGAGAGATCTCTGACCTTGGCCAACTCCGTTTTACCGGCTTCCAAGGGATCACCGGCCTTGACCCGCACTTCATCTATGTGAATCACCACTACGCGCAGCTCCGGGTGTCCTTGCGGCTTTATTTCAACTTTGAAGTCAGGATATTTGCCATACAAATAATATGCCTCGACTTTCGTGACAACCCCATCAACAGGACTTCTAACAAGTGTACCCGGTCGCATCGCTACATCCGCCGCAGATGCCGGCGTTTGGCCGCGACCACGGGAATTCATCACAAATAGAACAGGAAACCTGGAAAGAGAGATTGACCTGCTAACTGTCTGCGTCGACTCTCTAAAATAGCAGTTTCCAACGGGCTGCAATGGAAGCGCCTCACTCTTTCCCGATTCATGGAAACCGACGCCGAGTACTTCAGATACGTGTGCAGGGAAGTAGAGGATCAAGCCGGTATCCCCGACCGAGGCAAACGGCAAAGGCTTGAAATCATACTCGGTCGAACTAATCTGCCGCCCGTTTATTGCGGCATTCTGAACTACTTTTGGCAGCACTCTTAGGGAGATCGGATACTTGTTGGACGCAAAATGTTTGTAACCAAGGAAGAAGGTTGCAAAGGAACAAAAAACAATGGCAATGCTTAGAAACCTCTTTTGGTTCAAAGCTTTTTCGTCAAAATTTCGGCGTCTTATTTTGCGTTCTTGCATACATACGCCTTTCGCAGATCTTGCTTCAAACTTTCGGCCTTTTGAATTGTTTCCCTGGCATGATTCTTCGAAGTGTCTGTGATATCCTCCCCACCAAGCATCCTTGCAATCTCGGTCAGCCTGTTCTCTTTATCTAATCGCCTCACTGAAGCTAGAGTTCTTTTCCCCTCCTCTTCTTTGAAAACATGAAAATGCCTGTCCGCAAAACTTGCAATCTGAGGCAAATGGGTGATGCAAATAACTTGATGATTCCCGGTCAACTGCGCCAGCTTCTGGCCCACAAAGAATGCAGTCTGGCCTCCGATTCCAACATCAATCTCATCAAAAATCATTGTAAAAATATCGTCAACATGCGCCAGAGCGATTTTTAATGCAAGCATCATTCTCGAAAGCTCGCCGCCCGAAGCGATTTTGCTTAAGGGCTTAAGCGGTTCGCCGGGATTAGGACTTATGAAAAACTCCACTTTGTCAACGCCGTTTGGATAAGCCCTAACCGATTTGTCGCCTATTCTCAAACCGAACTCGGCCGGCTGCTCCGAAATAGCGACCTTGAACTTGATTCTCGGCATGTTCAACTCTGCAAGGTGTTTTTGAACTTCGTTTTCAAGCCCGGTTGCGGTCTCTTTCCGTTTCAGGCTCAACAAGCCGGCAACTTCTGTCAAATCCTTCTCTGACCGTGATATCTCGGCCTCTAACCTCGCAAGTTGCTCAGTTGAATCCTCAAGACAATCAAGCTCAGCTTGAGCTTTATTTTTGTAGTCAAGAATCTCTTCCACCGTACTGCCGTATTTCTTTTTGAGCAAAGCCAGCAGGCTCAGCCGAGCCTCTGTTTCATCCAAGAACTGCGGATCAAACTCAACCTGCTCCGAGTAGTTCTGAATTTCTCTGGCAAAGTCCTCTATCGTATATATCAAAGATTCGTTGGCATCGCAAATACGATCCAATCTCTGATCAATTCCTTTGGCATCAAGGAGTGCGGAGATGGCCCCACGCAACAAGTCCAAGGCATTCATCCTGTCATCATCCGAACCATGAAGCAAACTCAGGCAATCGCCGGCAGCTTTGGTCAACTTCTCGGAATTCATCAGTACTTCACGGATCTCTTTGAGCTCCTCTTCCTCGCCGGTTCGCAAATTGGCTTGGTCAATCTCGTCAATTTGAAATTTTAGCGAATCTTGTCTTCTGGCGCTTTCCTGCTCTGAACGTGCCAGATCATCCAGACTCTTCTTCTTGACCTTCAGCAGCTCGTATGTTTTCCGGTATGCGGTTTTGAGCCTTAATAGTTCCGGCCCGCCAAAAGCGTCCAAAGAGTCCAAATGATTAGCCGCCTTCAGCAAAGACTGGTGCTCATGCTGCCCGTGCAAATCAACAAGCGCTTCGCCAATCGAACTTAATTGACCCACGCTGGCAATCTTACCATTCAGGTAACACTTGCTTTTGCCTTCCTCCAATATCTCACGACCAATTACAATTTCGTCCGATGAATCAGCTAAAAGATGTCTCAGTTCGGTGTTCTTGACGTCTTTATGCACAGAAAACAGGCCTTCGATTGAGGCTCGATTACGTCCGGATCTAATCACGGAGGTATCAGCCCTATCCCCTAGAAGCATGTTCATTGCTGAGATGATGAGAGTCTTGCCGGCACCGGTTTCTCCCGTAAGAACATTTAACCCCCGATCAAACTCGATATACGCTTGGTCGATTATAGCAAAATTCTTGATGTGCATCTCGAGGAGCACTTGTGTCAAGCCTCGCTCTCTTCATCAGAAAAGGGAGAATAGATTTTCAATTTCTCTCTTAGAATAGTGTAGAAATCGCGCTTTCCAAACCTTACTATATTTACGGCCTTTGAAGAACCAACCACTTTTATATGATCAAAGCATCTGTTGCTCCACGCCACCAAACCATCGATAGTCACCGTGCACTTGGAGGCGCCTTGAGCAAGTGAAATTTCGATCTCATCCTCTTCGCTCAAGATCAAGCTCCTGTTAAATAGTGAATGAGGGCAAACCGGCACAAACAAGATCAGCTTGTTTGCCGGAGAAACGAGGGGTCCGCCCGCTGAAAGCGCGTAGGCCGTTGAGCCGGTCGGAGTAGAAAATATTAGACCATCGCATGAAAACCGGTCGAAGAATTTACCGTTTATCTTTATGTCAAACTCCACGAGCTTATGAGATGCTCCTCTCCCCACAAATATCTCATTCAAAGAACTCTTTTTGATTAGCGCACCATTTGCCCTTATTTCGCAGTCAAGCAGCATTCTCTTCTCAAGCTCGAAATCTCCGGAGATCGTCTTTTCCAAGGCGGCGAAAAGGTGGCCAAGTTCAACCTCGGCCAAAAAGCCCAGCTTGCCTAAATTGACCCCTAGGATCGGCGTTTGCTTTCCATTTAGCAACCGCGCCGCTTTAAGAATGGTACCGTCTCCTCCTAAAACAACAATCAAGTGTGCATCCTTCACTAGCTCATCATCTGAGCAGCCGATTTCTTGCCTGCCTAATGCTTCAGCTTCCGACATCGGCATTACACTCTCAATTTGATGACCGGAAAGCCATTCCAAGAGCTCACTGCAAATGGAACGGATATTCGGCTTACCCAAACGAGGAACGATCGCAACTCTGTCTAGGGAGGATAACGCCACTATCACTTTCTCCTTAACTTGAGGTGCGCGTCAGACACAACGCGGCCTATTTTCTCTTCCGTTATGTTTCCGTTGCATTCGAAACCTTTTCTTAAATAAAGAAAGAATTCCAAGTTGCCTTCGGCCCCCGCAATAGGAGAAAAGGTGAGCCCGCAGGGCTCGAAATTCTTCGCTCTAAGATCATTAATTAAACTAGTAAGAACTAGTCGGTGTACTTCCGGGTCTCTGATCACACCTTTCTTTCCCACAAGTTTCTTCCCGGCTTCAAACTGAGGCTTCACTAAAATTATTAATTCGGCTTGGGATTTAAGCAAGCCCGCCAAATTTTCTACTATTTTAGAAATGGAAATAAAGGAAAGATCAACAGTTGCAAGATCGGCTAGTTCAGGCAATTTCTCGGGCGCAAGATATCGTACATTAGTTCTTTCCAATAGAAAAACCCTGGGGTCGTTGCGCAGCGACAAGGCGATCTGCCCGTAACCGACATCCACTGCGATAACAAGCCTGACTCCCGATTGAAGCAGACAATCAGTGAAACCACCGGTAGAGACTCCGACATCGATCGCCGCCCTATCTTGAGGATTGACTCCAAAATCAATCAGGGCCTTCTCTAGCTTAATACCGCCTCTTGAAACATATTTCAGAGGCTCTTTGACCGAAATCTCGCACTCTTCACGAATCAAAGTGCCCGCTTTATCTATAACCTGACCATCAAAGGAGACTCTTCCTTCCATAATTGCGACTTTGGCCTTTTCTCTCGTCGGAAATACCTTGCGGCGAAGCAGCAAAGCATCTGCTCGCTCTTTTTTGCTCACCATTCCCCCAATTGTCAGTTTTACTCGCAGGTCCTAGAGCCACAGCCCTTTGCGCAAATGAGCAGCTTCATCTTCCGTCGATTCGTCAATCCTGTTTTCAATCCGATGATCCAAAGCAGCAAGTCTTTCGGCAATCTCAGTTGCAATGCTTTGAGCGTTCAGGCCCAATTCTTCAAATATCTTCTGTGTTCCACCGTGCGCAATAAATCTGTCGGGAAATCCGAACCGAATCACCGGCATCGAAATCATGTCTTCGCTGAGCAGCTCCAGAACACCACTTCCGAATCCTCCAACCAGAGAATTTTCCTCGATTGAGGCGATAAGTTTATGCGAAGAAGCTGCTTCAATGATAGTTCTTTTGTCCATCGGTTTAATGAACCGCGCATTGATGACTGTTGCTCTTATCCCCTTTCTCTCAAGCAAAATTCCGGCCTTTGCCGCCACATCCACCATACTTCCAACCGCGATCAGACAGACGTCACGCCCTTCGCTCAAGATCTCCGCCTCGCCGATTTTGATTTCCTTAAACTCAGCGGAGAGCTTCACGCCCAGACCACTTCTCCTCGGGTACCTTATCGCAACCGGCTGCGCAACCTTGGTGGCCGTAAACAGCATTTGACGCAATTCCTCCTCGTCTTTTGGCGCCATGATAATCATATTCGGGATATGCCTCAAATACGAAATGTCAAACGCTCCGTGATGTGTCGGGCCGTCTTCACCAACTAGCCCAGCGCGGTCAAGAGCAAAGATGATGTGCAGACCCTGCAAGCACACATCCTGTATTATTTGGTCATATGCACGTTCAAGAAAAGTCGAGTATATCGCTACCAACGGCAAACATCCTCCCCGTGCCAAACCGGCCGAGAATGTGACAGCATGTTCTTCCGCAATTCCGACATCAAAAAACCGGTCCGGAAAAGCTTCCTTGAATTTGCTTAGACCCGTGCCGCTGGACATCGCCGCAGTTATTGCAACAATCTTCTTATTCTTCTTGGCCAATTCCAGTGCGGTCCGACCAAAAACTTCCGTATAGGTTGGAATCTCAGAATGAACTTTCAACTTGCCGGTTTTGACAACAAAAGGTGCTGTCCCGTGGAACTCTTCCGGGTGATTCTCAGCAGGAGCGTAACCGCGGCCCTTTTTGGTCAAGGCATGAATCAGTACGGGTTTTTTTAGGTTCTTCGCCAAATCGATATTCTCTTCCAGAGCTTTGATATCGTGGCCGTCAATCGGCCCGACATAACTTATGCCCAATTCCTCAAAGATAACCCCTTCAGCCGCTATATACTTGAGAGCATCCTTGATACTTTCGCCCACTGCATATACTTTTTCACCGATTGCCGGTATCTTTCTTATCCGCTGCTCAATTTCTTCACGCCAGCGTGCATAAACCGGATCCAGACGGATTCGGTTAAGATACGATGACATTGCGCCGACGTTCGAGGCAATTGACATCTCGTTGTCATTTAGGATGATGATCAAACGCGTTCCGAGATGACCTGCCTGATTCAACGCCTCATAAGCCATCCCGCCTGTCAGAGACCCGTCTCCTATCACCGCAACTACGTTTTCATCTCCGCCTTTTTTGTCTCTTGCCTCCGCAAGACCAAGCGCAAAACTGATTGATGTGCTTGCATGGCCAGTATCGAAAATGTCGTGTTCGCTTTCGCTTGATTTCGGAAAGCCGGCGATGCCCTCATACTGACGCAAAGTGGCAAACCTTTTTTTTCTTCCCGTTAAGATCTTATGAACATAACACTGATGTCCGACATCCCAAATAATCTTATCCTTCGGACTATCCAGGCTTCGATGCAGGGCAATTGTAAGCTCTACAACACCGAGATTTGGCGCGAGATGGCCCCCTGTCTCCGAAGTGATCTCAATCAGTTCCTCTCTGATTTCTTTGGCCAAAACTTCCAAATCATCATAGGACAGCTGTTTTAGATCCCGTGGTGAATCCACTTTTGCCAGGATTTTATGTTGCATTTGAGCACCCACTTATCTTTTCAAATCTTCATTGCAAAATGCAAACTGCAAAATGAAGAAGCCAAATATTTCTTTGTTCACGATTTTCAAATTTGCATTTTGCAATTTGAAATTTGCATTTTGAGTTGAACCTAATAGTTGCGTTCGTAGACGAACTTTGCCAGCTCAATCAGGGATTTCGTATCAGCTTCCAAGCCTCCGAGTGCCACGATCGCGTCGTCAACAGCAACCTTGGCCTTCTTCTTAGCTTCTTCCAGACCAAAGATCGAAGGAAAGGTTGCTTTTTTGTGCCGCTCATCGCTCCCAATCCGCTTTCCTATTACGTCCGTTTCCCCGACCACATCCAAAATATCGTCAGTGATCTGAAATGCAAGGCCAAGTTGGGTAGCAAACTCAGTCACTTTATCCAAATCCGGGCTACTTGCCCCGGCCAAAATTGCACCCGCCCTAGCAGCAGCAGTTATCAGGCAACCGGTCTTATGCGAGTGAATGAAGTGGAGCGTTTCCGAATCGACCCTTTTTCTGGACGATTGGATATCAACCACCTGACCACTAACCATCCCCCGAACTCCGGCAGCAAAAGCCAGTTCATTAACTACGCGAATAATTCTCGAGGAGTCGGCTGAATTTTGCGTTGACGCAACCAAATAAAATGATTCGGCAAATAGAGCGTCTCCAGCCAGTATCGCAATATCTTCACCAAACATGACATGGCAGGTCGGCGTTCCTCTTCTCAGGTCATCGTTGTCGATTGCCGGTAGATCATCGTGAATCAATGAGTAAGTATGAATATACTCAATGGCGCAAGCTGTAGGCAAAAACTTGTCAATGTCGGAATCAAAGACTTCTGCGACAAGCAGATTGAGCACTGGCCGAAACCTCTTGCCACCGGAAAAAAGGCTGTGATTCATGGCTCCGTAAATCACGTCAGGGTATTTATCTTTCTCGGGGAAAAAACGGTGCAAAGCATCTTCAACGAGTTTTCTTTTTTCATCAGGATACTTCGCTTTGGCCAATCTCATCATCACCTTCGGCGGATTTCAACCACTGAGTCTTGTCAATGTTCTCTGTGCAAACGTTCGCTAAATGAACTCCCTCTTCCAAAAGGTCGATTGAATCCTCAAGTCCATATTCCTTCTTGGAAACCAGGCTCACAATTTCACGCAACCGATCTAATGCTTGTTCGAAATTCAGATACTCCATCGAATCCGTCATCTAAATCCGCCCTTATTCAGCTATCTCAACCCATTTGTTGTGCCTATGCACTCTACTCTTTTACCTTAGATTTCTCCAAATCGGATGCTATCCTTCCCAGGACTCCGTTCACAAATTTCCCCGAATCATCAGTGCCGTAGGTCTTAGCAAGTTCAACTGCTTCATTAATTGAAACGCTAAAAGGAATATCCTCTTCATAAAGCATCTCATAGAGGCTGATTCTGATAATATTCCGGTCCAAGGACGGCATCCTATCTAAAGCCCAGTTGTCAGCATACCCTTCAATTAGATCATCAATCTCAGATTGATGACTGACAACACCATTGATAAGCTTCATTGAAAAATCAGAAGGGGGCTCACCTTCACCCGCCTTGTTGCGATTTCTTATTATTTCGTCCAAAGAGGCCTTAGTGATTTCTCTCTGATATATGATTTCCAAAGCAATTGTCCTGGCTTTCCTTCTTACTTGCATCCCGCATTCGCCTTCCTGATTTCCTGGTT
>Ga0214473_10010189_pt1 | contig 11070 bp, 10 predicted proteins | sample RVTome_7_FD_203509 | JGI IMG/M metagenome (GOLD analysis project Ga0214473, IMG submission 203509) | Soil microbial communities from uranium-contaminated site in the Upper Colorado River Basin, Wyoming, United States - RVT98D197 | ecosystem: Environmental > Terrestrial > Soil > Contaminated >...
CCGCCGGTCCTGCGGGCGGCGCTTCAGAGACTTGCGGCTGTGTCTGGGCTCTTAGTGAAGAAGTCATTCCCGAGTAAGTTATGACTGCGGGTATCGTAAACAGAATCAGAAACCCTATCCATAACCATCTTTTCTTTCTCATTCTGTCCAAACTCCTTTCTCTGATCCCTTCATCTTCGTCTCTTATTCTGCCCCTCATGGCGGTGGATCCGCTTCGCCCCGAACACTATGCGGTGCAGGGCTTCACTCGATCTACCCTACTTGGCGTCGAGTCACCTTTTTAGCTTTGGACGCAAAGGCGCAGAAGAAGGAGGAAACACAGGCGATGGAGCGAAGGCCGGCGGCGCGGATTTCGGCATTCGGGGAGGAAACTTAGGTGAGGGAGCATAAGCCGGCGGCGCAGATTTCGGGGTCTGCAAAGGAGGGAACTTAGGCGATGAAGCATAGGACGGCGGCGCCAGTCTGGGCGCCGGCGGTGATTCAGCCGCGATTCTAAAAGCGGGAGTCTGAAGCTCACTTTTTGCTTCCGCCGGGAAAACCATTCCAACGTGAGAAACGAACATAACCAGTGCGAATAGAATCAAACATCCCATCCATACCTGACTCTTTCTTCTCATTTTATACAGTCTCCTCTCTCTTTAAAGGTTCGGTTCGTTCTGTTATTGCGTTCCTGATGTGCCAATTCACCTCCTGGAGGGTCTGACAGGTCGCGGAGGGAACACGGGCGAAGGAGCAAAAGCAGGGCCCACAGGCTTCGGGGTCGGAAGCGGTGGAGTTGGAGGCGTAACTGCCTGAGGGGGCTTTTGCGCTGCAGGCGGAGCGCCTGGGGCTGCGGGCGCCGGCGCTGGCGCCCCCGGCGGCCCAGGAGAAGCGCTTATGACAGTTGCAGGTTTAGCCTCTGTTTTGACATGGGACCTCTGCCTTGGCGTCTTTGGATCGTAAAGAAGGACTTCAAAGGAGTCCTCTCCAGCTTCCATGGTGATCCGGTCCGGCAATATCTTCGACAGCTGATATTCCCCGATCTTGTCCCCAGGCTTTATCGTCGTTGTCTCTCTTTCACCTTTTCGCTGGGGACCGGCAGGGGTGGAAATCGTAGCTGATTGGTAGTCGCCAAAAGTAGTAATGCCATACAAGATGATCTGAGGGCGCGCAAGCGGTTTCTTCATCTGCTCACTCCCGGGGGTACCGGGAGACACCAGAACAGGAAAGTCTTTTCTTTCAGGATTGAAGATGTTCTTTTCAGCAATCGAAACGTAGGACTTCACGGGGGTTGCTTCTTTCTGCGGACCCAGGGGAGGCGGGGGCTCCGGTTTCTTTTCGATCTTCTTAACCGCTCCCCGCTCCGCCACCCACTGGGCGGATTGGGTCCATATGTCATAATTTTCAAACAAGAGCAGTAGGACCACTAAGAGCACCAGCAGGTTTAAGATGCCATACTTGAACGACATTATTCTTCTTTCCCCTTTTCTTTGGCTTGGAGCCACTGGAACGGTTTGAAACCGTTCCCGACATTCCTTATCCTTCCTTCCCCTTTTCTTTAGCCTTGGACCCTTTCATCAGTCCCGTGATGACCATGCTTCCCTGAATATTATTGGGCATCCGGATATTGAGGACAAGAAGATCCATCTCGGAAATCATCAATTCCTTTCCGTGGTGTTCGATATCGTGGATGAATTGGCCCAGACTGAGCATACTGTTCGTGGGATTAAAGTCGATCTGGATCGAGACCTTTCTGAGGGAATTGATATCTTTGGGGTCCAGGATCCTGAAACTCCGGATAGCGATTCCATTCGTCTCCGAAAGTCTTCTTACGATCTCTTGAAGATTAGCTGCTCCGAGCTGAGGGGTATCTCCGGGGATAAGCCTCTGCTGAATCTCTCCGTATTGTTTGGAAGCCCGGTCGAGCTCCTCTTCGACGCTCTTCTTCGTCTGAAGATATTCATCATATTTTATCAGGAGCTTCTTTTTCTGGATGATCTCTTCCTCGGCGTTCTTGATTGCATCCATCAGGGGAAGAACTCCGAAAATGTAAATCATGACACAAACCAGGCCCCCGACAACCAACCAGAGGCCTTTTCTTTGAGAAAGCTTGCTTTTTTTGAAAGAAGACCACTTCATCAGGGCCCGGTTCTCCTTCCTTCAAGTCTCATCTTGATCTTGAACCGTTGTTTCTCTTTCTCGACAACCGGCGTGGCTGGCGCGCCCGGTGTTCCCGGCGGTCCCATCCTCCTCTCCCGCTCTGTTGTAACGGGAGCGGCAAATTCCACTCTTTCGAAAAACTCGGATTTGTCGAGAAGGGGCAACAGATCGGATGCAGACTCCGCGTAGCCGCTGATTTCGATCTCTTTCCCGGTATACTTGAAGTTCCAGATCCAGACATTGCTGGGCAGCAGCCTGGTGAGTTCTTCGAGGATGAGAATTTTGCTGACCTCTGCAGCCTTGATCTTGTTTATTTCAGAAATTTCTTTACCCAGTTCCTCTTTTTTCCGCTGCAGCTTCTCCACCACTTCCACTTCCGGTTTTCTCTTTTTCGTCTCTGCGGCCACTTCATCCAATGCGTCTCTATACCGATAGAAGATTCCCAAACCCCAGAAGAGGCTCAAGATCACCGCAAGAGAGGCCAAAAAAATGAACAGGGGTTTCCCGATCTGCCTCACCTTCTTCCTCATCTCGACGGGGAGAAGATTGAGGTCAATCCAGATCTTCGTCAATCCTTTCAGGGGTACTCCGATGGAGGAGAAGACTTTGTCCGGTTTCAGCAACCCTTTTCCGGTCTCGATGCGGTTCAGAGGCGGCGGGAACACCCCCTTGATTTGATCGGCTTCCCCGAGAGAAGGGAACATCTTTTCGGTGGCGTCCAGGCCGTAGACCATGAGGGTTGGTTTCGGGGAGGAATCCCCCCCGATGCCCAACCGATGAAAGGTGTTGAGGATTCTCGACTCTCTCTCTTCCGGAGGAAAAGGCAGATGCAGGCTTTCCTTCCATTCCCCTCCCTGAATGAGATTCACCTCCAGAAAGGGGTCTGTCACATCGAGGAGGACGGAAGTCTCTCCCTCTTTGGGTTCTGCGTTATGAAAGAAAAGATTGAGAGCTGCCGTAGAAGGAATCTGGATAGAGACGGGCCGGATTCCCATCTTCTTTAATAATTGCAGGTAGCGATCCAATTCAGCTTTTTGAACGAAGGCGGCAAAGAGATGGAGCCAATCCTTGTCCTCCTTCAGGATTTGATAATCGAAGTAGATTTCTCCTTTTTCAAAAGGAGTGTATTTTGGGATTTCGTATTCCAGCACCTTTCTCAGGTTCTCCTTCGTCGCAGCAGGGAGCTTGATGAAACGGGCGATGACTTTTTCTCTGGGGATGGAAACGGATACCTGGTCTTTGCTGATAAGATGCTTCCCAATAAATGTGTTGACCAACCCGATGAGTTGAGCCTCGCGCTCCTCTTTCTGCCCTTCCGGCAAGAGAGTATGGACCTGGTAATCCACCAGGCGGATCTTCCCGAAGGACTTCCTTAGAACCGTCAAAACCAGATGGTTTTGCCTGAAATCAATACCGAGATTTGAATCAAAAAAAGCCATACTCCGCTTCGCTCCGAAATCAAGAAACTGGAATAATGGAAAAATGGAATGCCGAAAAAGATCAATTCAAATTGAAAATTTAGCAATTCAAAATTAGCATTGAAACATCAAACATTGATAATTGCTAACTTTGCAATTTTCATTTTGCATTGATATTTAAAAGAGTGCATCCACCCACTGAATGACCTTGTATCTTTCTTTCTCCCTGGCGTCGATTTTGACTATGGCCTTGATCCCCCGGGAGGCCCCTCCTTCTTTAGGTTTTGCCTTTGACTCGATGGTATAATAAGGTATTGTGGACCGAAAAACAATCAGGGTCTGGATTTCGTTTAAGAAAGGAATAAGCTCAGGCACTCTCAGGCGGAGGTCCGTCGAAGTCTCGAATGCTTTCTCTTCCCGGGCCTGGACAATGGCCTGGGAAACTGACTCCGGGATTCCAAGGGCGAACCTCAAAACGATGGGCGTGGCGCTATTAATGTCAATCACCTCTCCCTGCGAGTAGATTGAGAAGATGTCTTTCAACCCGGCCCGGTCGGCCTTTTCCCCTTCTTCTCCTTTCTTCGTCCCCTTTCTCCCGTAATAGAGGTCCGGCGTGACCCCGCGAATCAAAAGAAGCTCTTCAATGGAATCGAGATTCGCATCCTTGGCTTCGTACGGTTCTTCAAGAGATTGGTAATAGTCATTCTCGGCCCCGTTCATACGATGGAGGTCATTGGGGTCCTTCCAGTCCATGATCGAATCGACAACGATATCTCTTTTTTCTGCCTCCAGACCTAAATTCTCTATAATCTTCCTAAGCCGGTTTTCGGAAACCGTGTTGATGTTAATCTTGGCGCCTTCACTCATGATTCGGATTTCACTTGTTCCCAGCTCCGAAGGAAGCTCATAAGCCCTTCCGTCCGTGATCCATTCCTTTTTTTCCGGGGGGACCTCTTCGTCTTTCAATGTTTTCCTGAAATTCTGAACCCTTGTGTCATGCTTGAAGACTAACTCCGCGATAGCCCGCTGTACTCCACCTTCCGCGAGAGCGTAAAGCTGGAGCTCTTCCTTGTAGTTTTGAGTAATATGGACTTCGGTTCTCATGGCAAAGCTGAACTCCATCACGACCACCGTGAGAATGGCAATCACCCACAAGACCATGATCAGGGCAACGCCATTCGAATTGCGGAATGCGGAATGCGGAATGCGGAATACACAGGCCCATCGAAGATTCAACACGGGCTGGAATTGCACTTGCCCGCCGAAGTCTCGACACAGGCGGGGATCGCGGATCTTTGTCCGTGAGTCCATCTAATTGAGTCCCCTCCCCCCAAGTCGTCCACTCGGGAGAACCCGCCCCGGCACTCTGGCGGTAGGCCTTACGTCTTCCCGGTTGGCTTGAATAGAAACCTGAAGGTTGATGGAAGACTTCTGCTCCTTTCCATTCTTGTCTTCGAAGGTGATAGCGAGTCTCACTGATTTCGGCAGCTTCTTCTCCTCTTTGGCGCTCCATTCTTCAACCCATTCCTCTTCCTGATTCTTGTCTTTGTCTTCCTCCCGGAGGTACTCGAATCGGAGATCGGAGATCCCCTCAAGGAGAGTGACTTCAGAATCCTCTTTGGGAGGCTCTTCAAAGAAGTCTTTGTTGAGGGCTCTCTGCTCGTATAGGACCAGTTTTCCCTCTCCTCCTTCTTTGAACTCGTAAAAGGCGTAGACAAATCCCTCCGGCCGCTGCGCCTTGACCGGCAAGGCGGAGACCAGTTTCAGGGATTGGGTGGTCCCCTCAAAAGCGAGATAGTCCCCTTCGGCTTTTTTTGTCTTTATTTTGTAGGGAAAGGCAGATTTGAGCTGGCGGGAGATCAATTGAGTAACGGTCCTGACAGTCTGGAATTCCTCTCGCGTCGATTCTCCCCGCTCCCAGGCAGAGAGACCCAGACGAAAGGCCCCGAAAACAATGAGGAGGATAAACCCCATGATGGTAAGCGAAACAACGACTTCCAAAAGCGTAAACCCTACTGCTGAACAAAGAACCGTGTTAGATTCTTTCCCAGAAAATCTGAGAATTTGTCTCTTAGACTTTTGTGAAGACCCAAAAGGACTGTCATGCTGAAGCCGATTCAGCATCTCACCTGTTGGACCCATTTGTCCTTTGGGTGAGATCCCGGATCGGCGTCCGGGATGACAGGTCTTGGAAAACATAACGGGGCCGGGAAATCTCAAATATCTTTGGTTAACTTTTCTGTTCATCTTCTTCTATCTTGAGGGTCTTGTAAGACTCGACACTCGTGGACCTCGTCTTCGATCCTGATTTCCATTGGACATTGATCTTGATCAGGAACAGTTCAACAGGCGGTTTAAGATCGATGTCTGCTGGCACTGGAAGGATTTCTACTTTCTCGATACCGACTGCCCAGCGATACGTATCGTCGAACTCCCCCTCTTCGGTTCCTTCCTCAAGGACAGGTTGGATCATGACCTCTTCCATCTTGGAACGGGCGTAGTTGACGCCTTTCGAATACTCTTCTGAGACCCTTGCCAGGCGAAGTCCGCCGGAGAAAAGCTCGATGATGACCGTCAACCCGATCCCGAGGATGGCAAGGGCAACGATCACTTCAATCAGCGTAAAGCCACGATTTCTCATAATCCGTTTAAGGACCGCTTCGCTCAAGGACCGCCTCTCACGAAGCTTAAGGCTCGAGGCAACATCCTTTTTGGCCTTAATCCTTAAGTCGCGCTTGCGCGACGGTCCTCCAACCTCTAACGTTGATTTTCAGACTTCTTCTATTTTCACCGTTCCTGTTAAGAAATTAACTTTGATCCTGAATCCCTTCCGGTTCTGGGTGTCCAAAAGGATCGTGCCGCCGTTCGACCCTCCGTTCGGGTAGAACTCAATGGCTGGAAAATCGGATGGAAACTGAGGGGAGGGTGCTTCCACCTCCTTGATCTGAATCCCTTCGGGAAGGATGTAACTCTTTGTGACTATTCTCTCTCCCTTTTTCTCTTCCTCGGTTGCCTCCTCGGATTCGACCGCCTGGACCTTTACTTCCCTCGCTTCTGAATCGAAAAGAACCTGGTAAACCGCTCCTTTATGGACAGCTTCGCTCCGGTAATATCTCAAGATCACTGAAATTTTTTTGGCCGCTCCCTTCAATTCGACACTTTTTGAAAATCGGGACAGGGACGGAGTCACCAGCGCAGCAGACAGGGTGATGATCAGGAGAACGACGACCAATTCGATCATCGTGAAGCCTCTTTGTCTTGCAGGCGGAATTGCCCCGTGCATCTGCTTCATTTTTCGATATCCTTCCAGTTGACCACGTCCTGGTTTTCTTTCTCACCGCCCTCCGTGCCATCGAGCCCATAAGAAATGATATCGTATTCGCCATTATCGCCCGGTGATTTATAAACGTAAGGTTTTCCCCATGGATCAAGAGGAATTTCCTTCGTGAAATAGGGGCCCTGCCATTTTTCGGCGCCGGAGGGTTTTTCGCGGAGCGCCTTTAATCCCTCTTCCGTCGTTGGATATCTTCCCACGTCGAGACGAAAGGCATCGAGACCTGTTTCAAAATTTGTGATCTGCATTTTGGCGGCTTTCTGTTTCGCAGGGCTCAAAAAACTGATGGCTTTGGGCCCTACCAGCGCGGCCAGCATTCCGATAATGATCATCACCACCAGGATTTCGATGAGGGTAAAGCCACGCTGCCGTTGCTCCATCCTGTCTTTCATTTTGTCTCCTTCCAAAGCGAACCATAAAGAACTGTCCCGCCTTGGGCGGGACTTTTTTCACATGGATAACAAACCTGTTAGACGATTCATTTGCCTTGGTTATTCAAATAACCTATCAATCTTAGATCCCTCGCGACCTCCCTAAAACGGTATTTCATTGATGCTGAAGATGGCTAAGAGCATCGAAACGACGATGAATCCGACCACCGAGCCCATGACTAAAATGATAAGAGGCTCCAGAAGCGAGACAAACCGCTTGATCGAAGTCTGGACATTCTCTTCATAGGTTTCAGCCACTTTGATCAGCATCTCGTCCAATCGGCCTGTTTCTTCTCCGACACCGATCATGTGGACCGCCAGAGGCGGGAAGACCTTGGTCTCTTCCAAAGATCTGGAGAAGCTCTTTCCTTCCCGCAGGCGATCATGAACGTAATTGATGGATCTTGAGACTGCCAGGTTTTGAGAAATCTCCTTCACCAGGCTCAGGGCGGGTAAAATTGAAACGCCGCTTTGCAGCAAGGTCCCCAGGGTTCTTGCAAGCCGGGAAACCTCCACTTTCTTAATGAGATCACCGACGGCAGGCCATCCAAGCTTGGCTTGGTCCCAGTTATGCCTTCTTTCTTCGTCCTGTATATATGCTTTGAATCCGAAGTAGATCAGCACAATGGCTCCCGCCCCTGCCCACCAATAGCTCCTTACGTAATGGCTTACGGACAGCAGGATCTGTGTCGGCAAAGGAATCGCCCGTCCCATATCGGAAAAGATCCGCGCAAATCTTGGGATCACAAAAGTGACAAGAATCGCAATGGAAGCGCCGCTGACAATGGTCAGGATCAAAGGATAGATCATCACGGAAACCAGATAATCCCTGATCTCTTTCGTGCTCTGGAGATACTTTGCCAGCCGGGAAAGAATCGTTTCAAGGAAGCCCCCCGATTCACCGGCTTTGACCATGTTGACATAAAGCTTGGAAAAGATTCGGGGATACTGGCCCAATGCCTCAGCCAGGGAGTTTCCTCCTTCAATTCTCTTTAAAATATCTTTCACCGTATCTCTCAATTTCCGGTTCTCGGTGAGGGTGCCTAAGATATCGAGGCTCCTGTCGATGGGTAACCCGGCGGAGATCAACGTGGAAAGCTCTTGAGTAAAGATGAGCAGGTCTTTTATCCCAACCCGTTGAGGCAAGATAGAGGAGAAACGGGAGCCTTCGCCCTCCACCTGGGCGGAATCGATTCGAATAGGAATATAGCCCAGCTGATGGAGGCCCTGGACGACGGACTCTTCATCCTTTCCTTCCATGAGGCCTTCGACTGTTTGCCCGCTGACTGTAGTGGCTTTGTAGGAATATTCCGGCATCTTTCTCCTAACACGGCATAGGTAGAACCAAACAGGAGTTCAAATTCCAAGTACCAAATTCCAAATTCCAAATAAATCACAAATCTCAATTTCAAATGACCAAAACGCTTTCCCTTTGTTTGGAGTTTGGACCATTGGAATTTATTTGTTATTTGGTGCTTGTAATTTGGTGCTTCTACTGCGTAACCAATATTTTGTTGCCATATTGCGCACGATTGGATTCATAAGCGCCTAAACCATTTCTTCTTCCTGTGTGACCCGCAACACTTCGGAAACGGTGGTCATTCCCTGTTTCACCTTCAACCAGCCATCTTCCCGTAAGGTTCTCATTCCTCTTTTCCGGGCTGCTTCTTTAATCGCGTTTGAATCACTCTTTTCCAAGATGAGTTTTTGGATATCCTCTGTCATCCGGAGAAACTCATAGATTCCGGAACGTCCCCAGTATCCTGTCTCAGAACACTTATCGCATCCCTTGCCTTCGGTAATCTTAAAATCCGGAGTATCGATTCCATCGACTTTCATCTCCCTTAATACGGCTGCGGCAGGGGAATAGGGCTCCTGGCAAAACGGACAGGCCACCCGAACCAGACGCTGCGCAAGAATCCCGATAATGGTAGAGGAGAGGAGGTAGTCCTCCATGCCCATGTCCACAAGCCTCGTGATGGCGCTCGGAGCGTCATTCGTGTGCAGGGTACTCAGAACGAGGTGTCCGGTCAGTGCGGAATGGATCGCGATTTCAGCGGTTTCGGAATCCCGAATCTCGCCGATCAGGATGACATCGGGGTCCTGACGAACGATGGAACGTAACGAATTGGCAAAGGTGAGACCGATGGAGGCTTTGACTTGAATCTGATTGATCCCCTTTAACTGATACTCCACAGGGTCTTCGACCGTGATGATTTTCTTCTCAGGAGAATTGATCTTTCCCAGGGCGCAGTAAAGCGTCGTCGTTTTCCCACTGCCGGTTGGACCGGTGACAAGAATAATTCCGTGAGGTCGCTCGATGAGTTCGTTGAACCCTTCCAGGGTGTCCCGCGGGAACCCCAGTTTCTCGATATCGAGCACAATGCTGCTCTTGTCGAGGATTCTCAATACAAGGCTTTCACCATGAATCGTTGGAACGGAAGAGACCCGGAAATCGATCTCTTTTCCCTTCACCCGGAGCATGATACGGCCGTCCTGAGGGAGCCTTCTCTCAGCGATATTCAGTTTCGCCATAATCTTGACACGGGAAACAATGGCTGCCTGAAGGCGTTTCGGAGGTGATTCCACATCGTGGAGCACACCGTCGATTCGATAGCGCACTCTGAACTGATCTTCGAAGGGCTCGAAATGAATGTCACTCGCTCTCAATTCGATCGCCCGGGTGATAATCAGGTTGACCAGCCGAATGACAGGACCTTCGGAGGCCATATCCCGGAGATGGTCGACGTTTTCCTGGTCCTCGGTCTGATACTCCGGAATGCCGTCCATATCTTCTATGATTTTTTCCATCGACGACGACCCGGCCCCGTAATTCCGCTCGATGGCCTCGAGTATCTCCTGTTCTCTCCCCGCCAGGACGCGGACCTCATGATTTGTCGCCAGGCGGATCGCATCGACTGTATAATAATCCAGCGGGTTTCCCATAATGACCGTCAGGGTATTGTCGGTGAGACGGGAGGGAATAAATCTTGATTCCTTCATAAATTGAAGCGACAGGTTGTTGACCAGGAGCGGCTCCTTCGGAAAATCGTCGCGGCCCGCAAAGGGGACCCCGAAAAACTCCTCAAGATTAGATTGATACTCGTCCTTTGAAAGAAGTCCGGCACCGGTGAGCTGTTCCTGAAGGGAGATCTCTTCAAGGGGTGTTTTTGGGGTTATTATGCTTTCCATGTCCTGCTTTTTGATCTTTCCCCGACTCATCAGAAAGGAAATGAATGACGAATTGAGAGTTTCCATGCTTTAGGGACCCAACTGAAAAACGGTTAAATTTTAAGTAATTACCTAAAATATGATACCACAGATTATCCTTTTGTGCAAAAAAAGTGAGAGATTTCCGAAAAGGCCCGGAAATCCCTGATTACAGCGATCATGAAACGATTACAGCGATTAGAAACATATCGAAAAAAGAGAAATCTGTGTAATCTTTTTTGGAAATCTGTGTAATCAGGGGGGCGGTGATGTTTTCTTTCGGAGCCCCCCAAGATTTTTCTTGACAAATCTCTTAAATCCTAATGTAATGGACTCGCTTGCTGTTGGGGAGGCGCTGATGGTTGAGGAGAGAATCAAGGACGCAACAAAGATCTTGAACCTCTTGAGATCAATGTCCGATTACAGACCCCATTTTGAGGTTATCGGCAATTATCGCCTGATCGACGACGGCGTCCGGCCCGAGGCGACGGTGATACTCAGGGCGGATGGCAGAGAGATGCACGAGGCAGACACCGGG
>Ga0214473_10010190_pt1 | contig 11070 bp, 12 predicted proteins | sample RVTome_7_FD_203509 | JGI IMG/M metagenome (GOLD analysis project Ga0214473, IMG submission 203509) | Soil microbial communities from uranium-contaminated site in the Upper Colorado River Basin, Wyoming, United States - RVT98D197 | ecosystem: Environmental > Terrestrial > Soil > Contaminated >...
AGCATCGTGCGCAAGGTGAGCGCGATACGGTCGTTCTATCGCTTCCTGGCCCGTGACGGTCGCGTCCCCCAGGACCCGTTGGTGGGCGTGCGCGGGCCCAAGAAGGGGCGGCGGCTGCCCAGCTTCCTTACCAGAGGTCAGGTGCTCAGCATCCTGGGCGCAGTGCAGGGCGACGAGCCCAAGGATCTGCGCGACAGGGCCATCGTCGAGCTGTTCTACGCGGCCGGCCTGCGCCTGAGCGAACTCGTGGGGCTGGATAGCGGCGACGTGAGCCTCGGCGAGCGGCAGGTGCGGGTGCTGGGCAAGGGAAACAAGGAGCGCATCGCCCTCATGGGGCGGTCCGCGGCGGCGGCGCTGGAGCGCTACCTGAAACAGGGGCGACCGGCTCTGGTGCACCGGCCCCAGGAGCGCGCCCTGTTCCTGAACAAGCAGGGCGGGCGGCTTTCGGCGCGGGCGGTGCAGCTACTGCTGCGGCGCTGCGCCCTGAAGGCGGGCCTGGACGAGCGGGTCTTCCCCCACCTGTTGCGCCACACCTTTGCCACCCATATGCTGGACGGCGGGGCCGACCTGCGGGTGGTGCAGGAGCTTCTCGGTCACGCCAGGGCCACGAGCACCCAGATCTACACCCACGTGAGCGACGAAGAGAGGCGGCGGCGCTACCGGGAAGCCGCCAAGAACGTGCAGCGGCTGCGGCGGAAGGGGAGAAGAGAAGGTTCAGGAGCATGAGGTTCCTTCTCGTCAATGGGCCTAACCTGAACACGCTGGGCAAGCGGCGGCCGGAGATCTACGGCTCGCTGACGCTGCGCGAGATCGAGGAGCGAGTCGCCCAGCGGGGCGCCGAGCTGGGCATCGACGTGCGACCGTTTCAGTCCAACCACGAGGGTGCAATCATCGACTTCCTCCAGGCGGAGGCCGAGGACGCTCGGGCGATCATCATCAACCCGGGTGCGCTGACCCACTACGGCCTCTCGCTGCGCGATGCGCTGGAGGCATGCGGGCTGCCGTTCATCGAGGTGCATCTCTCCAACATCCACGCCCGCGAGCCCTTCCGCCGCCGCTCGGTCATGGCCGACATCGCGCAGGGGCAGATCGCCGGTCAGGGCTGGCGGGGCTACATCCTGGCCCTGGAGGCGCTGGCTGCGCTGGGGGGGGAGGGATCGTGACCCAGCGTCTGAACAAGCTGCGTAGGAAGATGGCGGAGGTGGGCCTGGACGGCCTGCTGGTCAGCGCCCCGGTCGAAGACACGTTCAAGAACGTCGGCGCCAACCGGCGCTACCTGTCGGGGTTCACCGGCTCTGTGGGCACGCTGCTCATCACGGCGGAGGCGGCGTTCATCGCCGTGGACTTCCGCTACTACGAGCAGGCCCAGCGGGAGGCGCCCGACTTCGCACTGTTTCCTGCAGTCGGCCCGCTCGGCGCCTGGCTCGGGTCGCTGGTGGGCGCGGCGGGCCTCGCGGGGAAGAAGCTGGGCTTCCAGCCGGGCGACGTCACCGTGGCCACGTATCAGGCCATGACCAAGGCCGTGAAGGCGATGCCTGCCACCGACCGGCCCAAGCTGCTGGCGGCGCCGCCCCTGGTGGAACAGATGCGTGCGGTGAAGGACGCTGAGGAGTTGGCCGCGCTTCAGCGGGCGGTGGACGTGGCCGACGAGGCCTTCGAGGCGGTGGCGCGGCGCATCGAGCCGGGCTGGACGGAGACCCAGGTGGCCTGGGAGATCGAGAAGCACGTTCGAGAACACGGTGGCGACGCCCTCTCCTTCGAAACCATCGTGGCCACCGGGCCTTGGTCGGCCATGCCCCACGCCTACCCGCGCGCCGAGAAGCGCATCGAGGCGGGCGAGCCGATCATCATCGACATGGGAGCGCGCGTGGACGGCTACTGCTCCGACCTCAGTCGCACCCTCATCCTGGGGAAGGCCGACGGCCAGTTCGATAAGATCTACGATATCGTGCTCGCCGCCCAGGAAGCGGGAGAAGCTCTCATCCGCGCCGGCATGTCGGGCGAAGAGGCGCACATGACGGCGCACAACGTCATCGCCGAGGCGGGCTACGGCGAGACCTTCGGCCACGGTCTGGGTCACGGCGTCGGCCTCCAGGTCCACGAGGCGCCGCGCCTGGCTCGCACGTCTAAAGACGTTCTGACCGACGGGATGGTATTCACCGTAGAGCCGGGCATCTACGTCAACGGCTGGGGCGGCGTGCGCATCGAGGACATGGCGGTGATGGAGAACGGCCGGCCGCGGGTGTTGAGCCGCGCGCCGAAGATGAGCGTTCTCTAGTGCTGGAGGGGGTGCGATGATCCAGGAGAAGGCGGTCATCCAGGAGAAGGCCACTCAGGTCCTGCAAGAAAACACAGTCATGAACATGGCCACCCAGGGCGACCAGGGGCCATGGTCTGTCACGCTGTACTTTGTGGAGGAAGGCTTCGACCTTCTGTGCCTGGTGGAGAGCGGCGGCCGCACCATGACCAACATGAAGCGCCACCATCGGGTGGCCTTCACGATCAACCGCCAGACGCCGGACCGGTTCCTCCAGGGTTCCGGCACGGCCTACGTCATCGGCCTGCCGGCGGAAAACCCGGCGCTGTTCGACTCGATGTGCCGCAAGCAGCCGCAGCTCCGTGAGTTTGTCGCGAAGGTGCCGGGGCTGGTCATCGTCCGCATTGTGAGCGAGCGGCTGGCGCTCTCCGACGTGCCCGCCGGCATCTTCCCGCGCGCCACGCTCGCGCGCCGCGGCGACGACTGGCTCCTGACCGGGGAGGCGCCTGCCCTGAGCGGCTGGCGGGCCTGGTTCATCGGCCTGCGCCCCTACTCATTCCCTGCCTCCATCGTTCCCATGCTGGTGGGCGTGGCCCTCGCCTACCGCGCCGAATCCTTCGATGTGCCTCTGTTCCTGCTGACGCTGGTGGGCGGCCTCTGCTTCCACGCCGGCGCCAACCTGGTGAACACGTACTTCGATTTTGGGCGGGGGCTGGATAGCGCCCGCGACGCCGACGACCGCACGCTGGTGGACAGCATCCTGCGGCCACGGCAGGTCCTGGCCTTCGCCGTAGCGCTGTTTCTCGTCGGCGGCGGAATCGGCGGCTATCTAGCCTGGGAGAGCGGCTGGGAGATACTGGCTCTCGGGGCCGCAGGGCTGGCTCTGGGCGTCTTCTACACAGCGGAGCCTCTGGGCTTCAAGTATGTGGCTCTGGGCGACCTCGGCATCTTCGTCGCCTTCGGGCCGCTGCTTGTGCTGGGCGCCTACTTCGTCCAGACGGAGGAACTGGCCTGGCTGCCGTTCTTCTTCTCGATTCCGCTGGGCCTGATGGTGGACGCCATCCTCCACGGCAACAACTTCCGCGACGCCGAAGCCGACCGCCGCGTCGGCGGTCGCACGCTGGCCCAGTTCCTGGGCCAGCAGGGCTCGCGCTATGCCTATTGGCTCCTGCTGCTGAGCCCCTATGCTTTCGCCATCGGTTTCGCGGCCGCCGTCTCGCCCTGGATGCTCCTACCCATCGCCAGCGTCCCTCTGGCCCTGCGCCTGGCCCGCTCGATCAGCGTCAGCGGTGATGAGTTGCGCGGGGCGCTGGCCTTCCTGCCCCAGCAGACTGCCCAGCTCGTCCTGCTGTACGGCGGGCTGCTGGCGCTGGGCGTTCTCGGAAGCGAGCTAATAGCATGATCGATACGGGCGACCTTCGGCGCGGCATAACCATCGAGATGGACGGTGTCCTCTATCAGGTGGTGGAGTTCAACCACCTGAAGCTGGGCCGGGGCAGCGCCCAGGTACGGATGAAGTTGAAAGACGTGCGCGCCGGTCACATCATCGAGCGGACGGTGCAGGCGGGCGCGAAATTCGCGCGGGCGCGGGTGGAGCGCCTGTCGGCCCAATACCTCTACGCCGACGGCGACCTGCACTACTTCATGAACACGGAGACCTTCGACCAGATCGCCCTCAACACGGCCCAGCTCGGCGATGCCATCAACTACCTTACCGACAACGCCACCTGTGACCTGCTGATCTACGAGGACCAGCCCATCGGCATCGAGCTGTCAGCGTCCGTGGAGCTAGCGGTGGCGCAGACGGACCCCGGTCTGCGCGGCGATACGGCCCAGGGAGGCACAAAACCGGCCACGCTGGAGACGGGCCTCAACATCCAGGTGCCTCTCTTCATCAACACCGGCGATCGGGTGAAGGTGGACACCCGCAGCGGGGAGTACCTGGGGAAGGCATGAGGGGGAAGCGATCTCTAGGGTGAGGTCTTGACCGAAGCTTCCGAACAGGCCCTCAGGATCCTGAGAGACGAGAGTCTCTTCCAGTGGTACTTGATCCCTCTCTTTGCCCTCGTGGTGTACGTCTATGCTGTCGAGGTCGAGCGGAAGAACTGGAGCGCCGTTTTCGCCGGGCTCGCCTTCTACGGGATGGACCTCTTCAATGAGATTTGGAATGCCCTGGTCTTGCACTTCACCGATCGGTCTGCCGTATGGACTACACCCGGCGATACCGCCTATTTGATCCTTGTCGGGCTGACCATCGAAATAAGCTTCATGTTCGCTGTCTCAGGCATCATCTTTACGAAGATGCTCCCCAAGGACAAGACCCTCAGGATCATGGGCATTCCCAACCGATGGCTCTTCGCCGTTGTCAATGCGATCTTCTGCGTCTTCGTCGAAGTCCTGCTGAACAGGGCCGACGTCTTGGTCTGGGAGTACCCCTGGTGGAACGTCCCCAACGTCTGGCTGGTTTTCCTCGTGGGCTACCTCCCCTTCATGGCCGTGTCCTTCTGGGTGTACGATATGGAGAAGATACGGAGCAAAATCGCGGCAGTGGCTGCCATCTATGCCGTTGATCTCCCTGCCCTCTTTGTCTTCGCGGGCCTGTTGGGGTGGATCTAGTCGATCGGTCAAATGAGAGACGTCTACTCGGTAAGCCAGCTCGCTACGTACCTGCGCGAGCTCCTGGAGACCGACCTCCATCTGGCCGACCTTTGGGTGGAGGGCGAGGTCTCCAACCTGTCGCGCTCCACTGCCGGTCACACCTACTTCACCCTTAAGGACGAGTTCGCCCAGATGCGCTGCGTGATGTTCCGCCGCCAGTACGGCGGCGCAACCGACCTGGAGAACGGGGTGCAGGTGGTTGCCCACGGCCGCGTCTCCTTCTTCGAGCGGCGGGGCGAGTTGCAGCTGAACGTCGACTTCCTCCAGCCGGCGGGGGTGGGCATCTGGCAGGCCCAGTTCGAGCGCCTGAAGGCCCAGCTCGAAGAGGAGGGCCTGTTCGATCCCGCCCGCAAGCGGCCGCTGCCCAGCTTCCCGCAGACCATCGGCGTGGTCACCTCGCCGACGGGCGCCGTCTTCCACGACATCTGCCAGATCGTCGGCCGCCGCTGGCCGCTGGCGGAGATCGTCCTGGCCCCCACGCCTGTCCAGGGCGACCAGGCGGCACCGGGCATCGTCGACGCACTGGCGGCCCTCAACCGGGAACCCGACATCGACGTCATCATCCTCGCCCGCGGCGGCGGGTCGGAAGAAGAGCTGTGGCCCTTCAACGAAGAGACAGTGGCCCGGGCCATCTACGCCAGCCGCCTGCCGGTGGTCTCCGCGGTGGGCCACGAGACCGACTACACCATCGCCGACTACGTGGCCGACCGGCGGGCGCCCACGCCCTCGGCGGCGGCGGAGCTGGTGGCGCCGGACCGGGCGGAGATCGGCCGCCAGCTTGTGGGCTACCAGGTGGCGATGGCCGGTTGGCTGGCAGGCCAGGTGGCGCGCCGCCACAGCGAAGTGGAGCGTCTGGCGCTCGACCTCCGTCGCGCCGTTCCCGATGTCGCTCGCCAGCGGGACCGGGTGGCCGCCCTGCTGCGCGGCGCGGCGCGGGCGGCAGCGCAGGCCGTGAGCGGCCGCCGCGCAGGGGTGAACGTCCGCGCCATCCAAATCCGCTCTCTGGACCCACGGGCCACCCTGGCCCGCGGCTACGCCATCGTCCAGCGGCGGGCTGACGGCCGCGTGGTGGTCGGCGTTGAGCAGGTGAAGGCGCGCGATCGTCTGGACGTCCACGTGAGCGACGGTAGCTTCCCGGCGGAGGTGTCGAAGCAGTATGGCTTCTGAGCCCGCCGAATCGTTCGAAGAGGCGTTCCGCCGGCTCGAGGAGGCGGTGGCCAAGCTCGAGGAGGGCGGCCTTCCCCTCGAAGAGGCGCTGGCCCTTTACGAGGAGGGGATGCGGCTGGCCCAGCGCTGTCAGGAGATGCTGGATCAGGCGGAGCTGCGGGTGACCCGCCTCCAAGAGGCGTTCGCCGCCTACCGCGACGAGGGCAACCGCTCGCTGCGTGAGGAGGTCGGGCCCTATCCCGAGGAGGACGAGCCCCTTGCTGAAGGCTGACCTCCATACCCACACCTACTTCTCGCGCGATGCCCTCACCTCGCCCGAGAGGTACGTGCAGGCTTGCCACAAGCGGGGGATCAACTGCGTGGCCGTCACCGAGCACAACAACATCGCCGGCGCCCTGGCGGTGCAGAAGATCGCCCCGTTCACGGTGATCATCGGCGAGGAGGTGCGCACCGCCGAGGGGGAGATCATCGGTCTCTTCCTGCATGAGCAGGTGCCCGGCGGCCTCAGCCCCGGAGAGACGGTTCGGCGGATCAAGGACCAGGGCGGGCTGGTGGTCGTTCCCCATCCGTTCGACGGCTTTCGCGGCCACTTGCGCGAGGAGGCGCTTGAGCGCATCCTGCCCCAGGTGGACGCGATCGAGGTGTTCAACGCGCGCATCACCTATCGCCGCGACAACGAGCGCGCGGCCCGTTTCGCCGCCGAGCACGGCCTGCCGGCTTCGGCGGGCAGCGACGCCCACTCGGCCTGGGAGACGGGCCGTACCTACGTGGAGATGTCGGAGTTCCAGGGGCCGCGCGAGTTCCTCGAGGCGCTGCGCCAGGGTCGAGTAGTGGGTCGTACGTCGACCCCGCTGGTGCATCTGCTTAGCCGCTGGGCAGCCATCCGGCGTGGCCTGGGCTGGCGGCCGGTGGCAGCGTCGAGCGGTTCCTGAGGAGACACCCTTGCTTACCATCGGCTGGTTCTCCACCGGGCGCGACGAGGCGGCCCGCAAGCTCCTGCGGGCGGCCTGGGAAGCGATGCAGCGCGGCGAGCTCAAGGCCCGCATCGCCGTCGTCTTCAGCAATCGCGAGCTGGGCCAGGAGGTGGAGAGCGATCGTTTCTTCGACCAGGTGGAGGGCTACGGGATACCCCTGGTCTGCCTCTCCGACCGCCGTTTCCGCGAGGAGCGAAGGGAGGCGCCCGCCCGCGCCGGTGAGGCCCTGCCGTCCTGGCGCCTGGAGTACGACCGTGCAGCGATGCGACTGCTGGAGCCGCACCCGTTCGACCTGGGGGTACTGGCCGGCTACATGCTCATAGTGACGGAGGAGATGTGGCGGCATCCCCTGCTCAACCTCCACCCGGCGGAGCCGGGAGGGCCGGCCGGCACCTGGCAGGAGGTGATCTGGCAGCTCATCGAGCAGAAGGCGTCGCATGCGGGGGTGATGATGCATCTGGTGACCGGAATCCTCGATGAGGGCCCGCCGGTCACCCATTGCACGTACAGTATCCGCGGCCCAGCCTTCGACCCGCTGTGGGCGGAAGTGGAGGGTCGCAGCACCGAGAGCGTGCAGGGGGAGCAGGGCGAAGCCAACCGGCTGTTCCGCGAGATCCGCCGCCAGGGCGTCCTTCGCGAGCTGCCGCTGGTAGTGGCCACCCTCCGCGCCTTTGCTGACGGCAAGGTGCGCATCGAAAACGCGCGCGTCGTGGGTGCCGATGGCGGGCCCATGGCCGCCTACGACCTGACGGCGGAGATCGACCGCCTGGTGGAAGCGAGATCGTAGGGCATGACCGACGACTCGACGCGCTGCATCGCCTTCGACCTGGAGGGGCCGCTCACGTCCCAGGATGCCGCCTTCGAGCTCATGGGACAGGTGCCGGGGGGGCACGAGGTCTTTCGCGCCATCAGCCGCTACGACGACATCCTGGCGCTATCGGGCCGCCCGGACTACGAGCCCGGCGACACGCTGGCCCTGATCGTGCCGTTCCTCCTGCGCCACCGCCTGGGCGCGGCCGACATCCAGCGGCTGGCCGAAGGCGCGCCGTTGATCCAGGGCGCGCGTGAGGTGATGGAGCGCCTGAACGCCGACGGCTACCAGGTGTGCTGCATCACCACTACGTACGAGCAGTACGCTCGAACCGTGACCCAGCGCCTCGGCCTCCCGCCCGAGCGGGTGGCCTGCACCGCCTTCCCCATCGACGCGCTGCGCGACCGCCTGGGCGACGCCGACCTGGCGGCGGTGGATCGGGTGGAGGCGGCGCTACTTGATCTGGACATCGAGAAGGACGAGGAGCGCCTGCGTGACCTGCTGGACTCCTTCTACTGGCAGGAGCTGCCGGGCACGCCATTGGGGGAGGCCGTCGTCGCGGTGAAGCCGGTGGGCGGCAAACGCAAGGTGCGGGCGCTGGGCCGGTTCGCTAGGGACTGGCAGTTCGACCTCGCCCGCTGGGCGGTGGTCGGCGATAGCATCACCGACAATGCCATGTTGACGTCTGTGCGCATCGCGAACGGGCTGGCGGTTGCCTTCAACGGCAACCGCTACGCCCTGGAGTGCGGGAACTCGGGCGTGGCCTCGCTATCCCTCGCGGACGTGCTGACGCTGGTAAAGGCCTGGGAGGAAGGCGGCCTCGACGGCACGCGCCGGTTCGTATCGCGCCAGGCCAAGCCGCCGGACGCCGAAGGGCCGCACTATCACTGGCTGGCGGGCAGAGACATCGCCCAGGTCGTGGACGTGCACGCCCGCTTCCGGCGCCTGGTGCGCCAGGCGGCTGCCGCCCTGGGGTGAGCATGCCCCCCTTCGACGTCATCGGCCTGGGCGCGCTCAACGTCGACCGCATCTACAGCGTTCGCCGCGTGGTCACTGACGGCGCGGAACTGATCCAGGAGGCCACCGTAGCCGCGGGCGGCAGTTCGGCCAACACCGTTTACGGGCTGGCCAAGCTGGGCCTGCGCTGTGGCTTCGTCGGCGCGGTGGGTGACGAGGACGCCGGCATCGTCCTCGACTCCTTCGCGGAGGTGGGCGTCGACACCAGCCGCATCGTGCGCAAGCCGGGCGCGGCCACGGCCACCGTCTTTGCCTTCGCTGACCCGATGGGACGGCGGGCGATGTACGTGTATCCGGGGGCCAACGCCCTGTTCGCCTCGGGAGACGTCGACGGCGCCTACCTGGCTGAGAGTCGCCTGCTGGTTATCTCGTCCTTCGCCGGCGACGTGCCTCTGACCGTCCAGAAGGCCGCCGTGGCGGCGTTGCCCGAAACGGCCCTCCTCGCGCTTTCGCTGGACGCCCTCTGGGCCCAGGCCGGCCTGGAGGCCCTGGCGGAACTGGTGGGCCGTTCGACAATCGTCTTCGCCAACGCCGACGAACTGGCTGAGCTCACGGGGCAGCAGCTTCCCGCCTCCGCGGAGGCCCTGCTGGCCCTGGGCTGCGAAACGGTCGTGGTGACCTTCGGCAGCGGCACGGAGCGCCCGACCTGGATGACGGCGGAGCCGCAGGGCGTGGCGGGAGCGCCGGTCGTGTGCTGGATCGCCAGCGCCGACGGTCAATCGGCTCTGGCGGCGCGTCCCACCCACAAAGGGACCGTCGTCGACGGCACCGGCGCTGGCGACGCCTTCGCGGCCGGCTTCCTCTGGGGCTACCTGGCTGGTGAGCCGCTCCTGCGCTGCGCCTCGCTGGGGCACGTGGCGGCCGGCTTCTGCCTGGAGCGCATGGGCTGTCGGGCTGGTCTGCCCACGCGGGAGGCGCTTCTGTCGCGCCACGCGCGGCACTTCTCCTAGCTGGGCGCGGCAAGCGGCGCCCCTACTCGGTCTGCGGTGGCCGTTGTCGGCGGCAAGGCCGGACGCTATAATGGGGCCACTTTCCCCGACGGGCGCAGCCGACAGGCGCAGCCCACGGGCGTAGGAGGCGATCCATGCGTTGCTCTAACTGCGGCGGTCTCTCTTCGCTGGACGACAATTTCTGCCGCAAGTGCGGCGCTACCATGCGCAACGTGCGCCTGCCCGCGGCCCGCAACGGCTCAAACCTGCCCGCCGTCAGCCGCGGCGGCGGCAATGTGCTGCCGGCCATGGCCCAGGGCGCGGCCATCTTCGCCCTGAGCGCCGCCTTCCCCATCCTCGTGCGCGTGCTGGCCAGCCGGGCCGTACGCCTGCCGCTGTTGCTGGCACGCCCCTTCCTGCGCTGGCCGAAGGTATCGACCAAGAAGGCGGCGCGGCTGCCGGTGCGGCGGGAAGAGCTGGAAGACGAGCCGGGGGTCATCTACGCCTTCCGCGAGACCGTATTCATCAAGAAGATCATCCTGCGCCGGTGAGGCCTGGGCTAGCGTTGGCTCTACAAGGCGCGGCGTTTGGGCTGCGCCTGGGTGCTAGGGAGGGGGGCCGGTGGCCAAGCGAGGCCGCATCCCCGGCATCATCGCCAACCCGCGGCTCCAGCGGGCGATCTAGCACCTCTGTTCTCGTTGACAACCCCAACCTCAACCCCATAATGGGGCCTAGCCTCGCGCGATCTTTTTCTTTAGGCAGGACAAAGATGCCCTGGCGGATGGCCCGGACTTTCCCCTGGCTCCTGGCGGCGTTCCTTCTGGCGCTGCTAGTCCAGGCGAGTACGGCCCAGGACGAGAATCTGCTCATCAACGGCGGCTTCGAAGAGGCGGACTCCGATGGGCGGCCTTTGTACTGGCTGGCTATCGGCGGCGAACTGACGGCCAGCGACGCCCTCGTGCATGGCGGCTCGCAAGCAGGGAAGTTCGATACGGCACAGGTTCGAGCCGAGCCGCGCCAGTGCCTGCCCGTTGCGCCATCCAGCGACTACGAGTTCTGGGGCTACACCGCTCGCCGCCAACAAGACCTCAAGTCGAGCCTTCGTCTCAGGGTCCTGTGGTGGGATCAAGACAATTGCCAGGGGCAGAGGCTCTGGACCCATGATTCGCAGGTGCTGACGCTAGATCAAGAAGAGCACTGGTATGAGCTCGAGCTCGGCGGAAGGTCGCCCGATGCCGCCAACTCCGCCTACCTCAC
>Ga0214473_10010191_pt1 | contig 11070 bp, 11 predicted proteins | sample RVTome_7_FD_203509 | JGI IMG/M metagenome (GOLD analysis project Ga0214473, IMG submission 203509) | Soil microbial communities from uranium-contaminated site in the Upper Colorado River Basin, Wyoming, United States - RVT98D197 | ecosystem: Environmental > Terrestrial > Soil > Contaminated >...
GAAGCAGTCCGTGCGCGGCGGCCTCTTTGACTTGAGGTACGGGGCTGAGCTACGCTCTCCTGGAGTCTTGGCCCTCCCGGTCTGGCTGGGCGGTTCGGTGGATGGGATGCCCGTCCTCGGGACGCGATTCGCGCCTTGGGCTCTTCTTGCCCGCCGGCGGCTTGGACTCCCCGGACATCGGGCCGAAAACGTGGTTTGTTGTCGCCCTCAGGCCCCCTTGCGCTCGAGGAGCGCGGACTTCTCAGGAGAATCCATGGCGACGATCGATTTCGGCGGAGTGAAGGAAGAGGTGGTCACCCGGGACGAGTTCCCGACGACCAAGGCGCGCGACGTCCTGAAGAGCGAGACCATCGCGGTGCTCGGCTACGGTGTCCAGGGGCCGGCGCAGGCGCTCAACATGCGCGACAACGGCTGCAAGGTCATCATCGGTCAGGCATCCAGGTTCAAGAAGGATTGGGACCGGGCGGTGCGCGACGGCTGGGAGCCGGGCAAGACGCTCTTCGAGCTCGAGGAGGCCGCCGAGCGCGGCACGATCGTGCAGATGCTCGTCTCCGACGCGGCCCAGAAGGCGATCTGGCCGGACGTCAAGAAGCACCTCAAGAAGGGCGACGCGCTCTACTTCTCCCACGGCTTCTCCATCGTCTACCGCGAGCAGACCGGGGTCGTCCCGCCGGGCGACGTCGACGTGATCATGGTCGCGCCCAAGGGCTCGGGGACCTCGGTCCGCCGCAACTTCCTCACCGGCGCCGGCATCAACTCGAGCTTCGCGGTGGAGCAGGACGCCACCGGCCGCGCGCGCGAGCGCTGCATGGCGCTGGGTATCGCCGTCGGCTCGGGCTATCTCTTCCCGACCACCTTCCGAAACGAGGTCTTCAGCGACCTGACGGGCGAGCGCGGCGTGCTCATGGGCGCCATCGCTGGCATCATGGAGGCGCAGTACGAGGTCCTGCGCGGCAAGGGCCATAGCCCGAGCGAGGCCTTCAACGAGACGGTCGAGGAGCTGACCGAGAGCCTGATCCGCCTGGTCGGCGAGAACGGCATGGACTGGATGTACTCCAACTGCTCGGCCACCGCCCAGCGTGGCGCCCTCGACTGGAAGCCGAAGTTCAAGTCGGCGGTGCTGCCGCTCTTCCAGGCGCTCTACGACCGCGTGGCCTCCGGCGAGGAGTCGGCGCGGGTCATCGAGTCCTGCGGGGCGCCCAACTACCAGGAGCAGCTCGGCAAGGAGCTCGCCGAGATCGGAGACTCGGAGATGTGGCGGGCCGGCAAGGCCACCCGCGCCCTGCGGCCCAAGGAGCCGGCCAAGGCCATCTCGGCCGACACCAAGGGCATCGGCGGCCGCGACTCGAACTGAATCGCGGAAGAGAGGGCGAGCTCCGCTCGGCAGTCCGGGCGAGCTCGGCCCTACAACCAAAACCGCCTGCCCGGCCTGCCCTCACGCGGTGGAATACGTCGGCGCAGCCCATCCAAGTAGGGGGGCAGGGGCTCCCTCCTGGTAGTCCGCATGGTTATTGCGAGCGCATGGGCGCGAGGCGCGACGCCGACCCGCTTGGGCGATATCGCTCGAAACGACGCGCCTCCGCGACCCCGGAACCCTTCGGGTCGGCGCCGGGCCGGCCGGCGGCGGCGCGCGAGGCGCCGTCACCCGACGGTGGCGCAGGTCGAGGGGCCGAGCCCTCCGGGCTCTTCGTCGTGCAGAAGCACGCGGCGCGCCGGCTCCACTACGATTTCCGGCTCGAGCACGGGAGCGTCCTCCTCTCCTGGGCTGTGCCGAAGGGCCCGTCTGCCGACCCCGCCGACAAGCGGATGGCGGTGCAGGTCGAGGACCATCCCGTGGAGTACGCCGGCTTCGAGGGAACGATCCCCGCCGGCAACTACGGCGCGGGCGCTGTCATCGTCTGGGACCGCGGCACCTGGCGGCCGCTCGCGGACGTGGACGAGGGGCTCGTCCAGGGGAAGCTCCTCTTCGAGCTCTCGGGCCAGAAGCTCCGCGGCATCTGGACGCTCGTGCGGACGAGAAAGTCGCCCAAGGACTGGCTGCTCATCAAGCACCGCGACGCCTTCGCCGGCGCGCAGCACTTTCGCGAGGAGTCGGTGCTCTCGGGTCGCTCGCTGGAGGACCTCGCCGCCGGTGGCGACCCGGACGGCGAGCTCGCCGCGGAGCTGGCCCGGCTCGGCGCGTCCCGGCGCGACGTCGATCCCCGCGAGGCAGAACCCATGCTGGCCCAGCCGCACGACCGGCCGTTCTCGGGCCCGGGGTGGCTCTTCGAGCTCAAGTACGACGGGTTCCGGCTGCGCGCCTCTCGCCGCGGCGGCGAGGTGCGGCTCCTGTACCGCAGCGGTCGCGACGCCACCGCGCTCTACCCCGAGGTCGCGCGGGCGCTCGCATCTCTGCCGCACGACCCGGCGCTCCTCGACGGCGAGGTGGTGGTCCTCGACGCCGAGGGCAGGCCTAGCTTCCAGGCGCTGCAGCGGCGCGCCCTTCTCTCGCGGTCCGCCGACGTGGACCGGGCCGCCGTCGAGCGGCCGGCGACCCTCTTCGTCTTCGATCTCCTCGCGCTCGACGGCTTCGACCTGCGCCCGCTCCCGCTCTCGGCCCGCAAGGCACTGCTGGCGCGCGTCCTGCCAGGCGCCGGGCCCATACGCTTCGCCGACCACCTCGAGGAGCGCGGGGAGGAGTTCTTCCGCGCCGTCACCGCGCGCGGCCTCGAGGGCATGGTGGCGAAGCGCGCCGACGCGCCCTACCGCGCCGGTCGCTCGGCGGCATGGCTCAAGGTCCGCTCCGAGCGCAGCGGGGACTTCGTCGTCGTGGGCTTCACCGCGTCCAGCGGTGGCCGTGCCGGCTTCGGCGCGCTGCACGTCGCCGCTGCCGGCGACGGCGGCCTCGCGTACGCGGGAAGGGTCGGCGCCGGGTTCACCGCGGCCGACCTGGCGCGCCTCCGCGAGCGGCTGTCGGCGCGCGTCCGCGCCACGCCGTCCTGCGCCGGTGCGGTCCCGACCGGCCGCGGGAACACCTGGGTCGACCCGGAGCTGGTGTGCGAGGTGCGCTACCTCGAGTGGACGGACGAGGGGCTCCTGCGGCAACCGGTGTTCCTGCGCCTGCGCGAGGACAAGACGCCGGAGCAGATCGACCGCGCTGGCGGGCGCGAAGAGCCGGCCCCAGTACCGGCCCCGGCCCCCGCACCGCGGGAGGTGCGGGCGCCGCGCCTCACCCACCTCGACAAGGTCTACTGGCCTCGCGAGGGAATCACCAAGGGAGACCTCATCGCCTATTACCGCGACGTCGCGCCCTGGCTCCTCCCCTACCTGCGCGATCGGCCGCTCACGCTGACGCGCTACCCGGACGGCATCGAGGGGAAGTCCTTCTTCCAAAAGGACGCGCCGGAGTGGACCCCCGCCTGGATCCGCACCGAGCGCATCTGGAGCGAAGACGCGAAGCGCGAGATCGCCTCCTTCGTGTGCGACGACGTCGACACGCTGCTGCACGTGGTGAACCTCGGTAGCATCCCGCTGCACGTCACCGCGAGCCGAGTTGGCGAACCGGGGCGCCCGGACTGGTCCGTCGTCGACCTCGACCCGAAGGACGCGCCGTTCGACCACGTCGTCCGTATCGCCCGGCGCTTGCACGACCTGTGCGAGGAGCTGGGTCTGCCGTCGTTCCCGAAGACCACCGGCCAGGCAGGTCTGCACGTGCTGGTGCCACTTGGCGGCCAGTGCACCCACGACCAGGCGCGCGACCTGGCGCTGCTCCTGGCGCGCGTCGTCGGGGACGAGCTGCCGGAGGTCGCGACGCTCGCCCGCTCGATCCCGGCACGTGGAGGCCGCGTGTACCTCGACTGCTTCCAGAACGGTCAGGGGAAGACCATCGTCGCGCCCTTCGGCGTGCGCCCGCGGCCGGGCGCGACGGTGTCGGCCCCGCTCCGGTGGAGCGAGGTGAACCGGCGGCTCGATCCTCGCCGTTTCACCATCCGGAACGTCCCCTCACGCATGGAGCGGCTGGGGGAGGACCCGCTGCGCCCGGTGCTCTCGACCCGGCCCGACCTGGTCGCCGCGCTGGAGCGCCTGCGGCGGCGCATGTCTGAGCGGGAGGCGCGATGAGCGCGCTTTGCGGCCGCCGCTCCTGCTCCTCGCTCCCGGGGCGTGCCAGCAATCCGGTGTCATGAGAACACGGGACGTGGGCCCGTGTAATCATCGCCACTGCAGCTCGTCAATCCTACATCCGGGAGGGAGATCGCGTCATGGGTTGTGTCTATCAGATGTACGTTGACACCTACCGTGCGGTCGCGAGCTGCGCGGCTCGAGGGGTCCGTCTAGATGAACTGCAGGTCTTCGCTGGGAAGAGCTTGGAGGGAGCGCAGGTGGGCGTGGCTCAGCTGGCCGTGAACGACGCCATCAATCGCATCCCGACGAGGTCCAGGGTTCACATCTGCAGACTGAGGCTGGTGCCGACGTGCGCCATGTGCATGTCGGGCGTGGGAGCCGACAGCGCCGGTGGGATAGACCCGCATGTCCGCATGTCGGCGAGGGGGCTCCGCGCGGATGCTATCGGAGCCTCGAGGAGGCTGGATCAGTCACGAGAAGAGGAGTTCGTGCGCCTCGGGCCAGCAGACCAAGACACTCGCTGGATGCCCCTCATGGGGGAGAGGAGCAAGGAAGCGCCCCCGCAACGCATGACTGGAGGCAGCCGACAGGTCGGCGGCGCTTGACTGCGCCCGCCAAGAGCTTATGAAGGAGCCAGGTTCGCGGTCTTCAAGGGGGCGAACTGGATTCGACAGAGGATGCCCAAGACGAAGTGCGAGCCGAGGTTGGTCTGCAGGCCTCGCAAAAAGCAGACCACAGATCAAAGGCCAACGAGCCGATGATCAACATGGCTACCGCCGCTGCATAAGGCGGGCATGTGCGGAGACTACGTGAGCTCCGCCGTCATCCCGGAAGATCTTCCTGGTACCGGGTGTGGCGCAAGACTAGGGATGCAGTCCGGAAGAGAGTGTTCCGTGCTCTCCGGATCAAGATGACAGGGACACCGCCGCACCCGGCCCCCGGGTTACAGGGACACGCTCGTAGTACTTTGTTGTAAGTTCCACTGGACCCGGGTTCGATTCCCGGCGCCTCCACTCAGAAGCACCGGATCTTCCGGAGCTTTTTGCTTTTCGGACCCTCGGGCCCACAACCCGGGTCCATCAGCCCTGGCTGCCGAAGCCGGGCGGGGTTGTCCGGGCCTATAGTAGCGTATATGTTACGACTCACGATGCCGAACAAGACAGGGTTCGACAGGTTCCTCGATGAGAAGCTCCGGGATTCGGCATTCCGTGAAGAGTTCGAGGTTGCGCGTGCCGAGATCGCCGCGACCGACTCCCTCATCCGTGCGCTCGAGGGTGCGAGGGCGAGCCGCGGGATCTCGAAGGCAGAGCTTGCGCGCCGCATCTCCGCAAAACCCGAGATCGTCCGTCGCCTGCTGACCGACGCGCGCGGGAACCCGACAGTCAGCACCGTGTTCAAGGTTGCGGCCGCGCTGGACTGCCACCTCGAGCTCGTACCCAACAGTGGACGGCGGGCGGCGCCTGCTCCCGTACTCGCGCGCCAGTTCCGCGGGGCTACCGGAGCACCGACCGCGGCACGCGCAACCGGTACTCGCCCCCGAGCAGCCGGACGCACGCGTAGTCGCGTTCGCTGAGCCTCGTCCGGAACGGCTTCTCCAGCCCGGTGATCACGACGATGCTCGGCCCACCGAGGCCGAGCCGTGCCCCCTCACGTTCCAGAAGGCAGAAGAGCCGGTAGTGGCGTCGGTCGCGTCCATCGACGCGGACTTCGTAGTACCCGGCCATAGTGCCATGCATCGCCTCCCAGTACCCGCCGCCGCCAAACGCGTTCGGCGGCGCCTCGGCCACTGCCTTGAGCACCGCGGCGATCCGCGCCGCCACCGGGCAACGCTCGAGGAAGTCGCGCCCGGGGACCGACTGCGCCGCGTCGTCTCGTGCGTGCCGCTGAAAGAAGTGGATCCGCCACGGCGCGGAGCGCTGCTCCACCTTCGGCATTCCGCCTGCGTGCTTGGCTCGCTTTGCCACGGTCCCACGGTAGCACCCTCGAGTGACGCCGCTGGCCTACCGGGACGAGCCACCGCGGGCGCGGTAACGTTCGGAACATGGCGAACCTTGGGGACTACGTCGCGGCGGGGTATTTCCTGTCTCGCCACGCCGGCGCCCACGGCGAGGGTGGCGACCCCCTCGTGCGCGACCCCGAGGCGAGTAGGCGATGACGAGGCGCAACGACCTGCTGTGGAAGCTCGCGGACCTGTTCGGAGCAGCATTCACGGCGGTCGCCCCACTTCGGCGACGGGATCTGGCGTCTGCATGCACATGCATGTACAATGGTCCCATGAGAACAACCGTCGAGATCGACGATGCGCAGAGGGCCGAACTCCTCAAGCTAGCGGCGCAACGAGGCGAAAAGGGCTTCTCGTCGGTGATCCGCGAAGCAGTGGACCTCTATATCCGTCAGCACCGCGCGAAGAAGGAGGCAGTCGCGCAGGCCCTCAACGTGCAGGGAAGCTTCAGTGACGAGGAGGCTGACGCCCTCGTGGCCTCCGTTCGCGAGCTCCGAGGGAACTGGCGATGATCGTCGCCGACTCGGACGTCCTCATCGACTTCCTGCGGGGCCGCGGCGAAGGGGCGCATCGAGTCGCCACCGAACTCCAAACCGGATCATTCGCGACGACGGCGATCACGGCATTCGAGATTCGCTCGGGCGCGCGGACCCCCCGCCAGAAGAAGGGGGTCGAAACCCTTCTCGAGGCCATGACCGTTCTATCGTTCGGTCCCGAGGAGGCACGAATCGCCGCCGACATCCGCCAGGAGGTCGAGAGCCAGGGCCAGCCAATCGGGATGGCCGACTACATGATCGCCGGCGTGTGCATCGCGACGGACAGTGTCTTGCTGACGCGTAACCGAAAGCACTTCGAGCGCATCACCAATCTCAAGCTGAGCAGGCAGTGACCCCCAGAGCGGCGAAGTCCTGACGTGAGCTTCGAGAGTAGACGTCGCCGGCACCGGCGTGCGACATGAGCGCCCACAACCTGTGAGCGCCATGGGCGCTCGATGGGCTCTCGTTGGCCATCGCGAGCGCCCACGATGTCCCGAGAGGGGCCATCGACGCGGACTTCGTCGACGAGGCATTTGCGTGCGAACGGCGGGCAACCAGACCGTCGCCGGTTCCAGCAAACGCCCCGTGGCTGGTCGGTGGCGCCAACCGTGCATCCGAGCGACGTGTGACGACGTTGAAGCGCATCATGGTGGGCGGCGCGCTGGGTGTCGTTCTGGTTGCTGCTCCGCCGCTCCTGGCCGGTGATGGACAAGGGCGGCTACTCTCGGTCGGGAACCCCCGACGGAGCTTCTAACTTGCTGCAGAACAGCGACCGCGATGACCGCCACCTCCAAGACTACGTCGCCTCGGGGTACTTCCTGTCTCGCCACGCCGGCGTCCGCGACTGCACTGGCATCGAGCTTCGCCGCGTCTCCCTGGCGCACGATCATTCGCAGCGCAGGTTCTTCCCCGAGTCCTGGACGCTGTCATGGTGCCGCGAGCTCCGAGAACGGCGGATCGAGGAGGCTGCGGTCTTCGGAATCCCCGCGGAGGACCTCGAGCAAGTCATGGCCTGGGCGGACGAGAGCTTCGGTTCGGTGTTCGGTGCCTGGAACGCGTTGTTCACGCTGGGCGACGCCCGCGCTGCGGCGCGCTCGTTTCTCCGGAGCGCGGCCGACCTCGAGCTCTGGGGCGTCGGGCTGCATCGGTCGCTCGTGAGCGCCTTCTGTCAGGCGTCTGCCCCGCCCCCTCAGCAGCCCGGCCACGCTCCGGCGGGCGCGAGTGCGATTCACATCGCGACCTGCATGCGTCCGGCCCCGCTCGCCGAGGGCGGAACGGTCTTGGGACACGAGATCTTGATCGCCGATGTCGGCTGCAGCTTCAACAGCCCAGAGTCGCTGCACATCGACAAGCGCGAGCGGTTCCGAGAGTTCGGTGTGGTCCCGAACGGCCACGGCCTCATCGACTCGCTCGACGAGGCACTTGCGTGCTGCCGGCTGATCGAGCCGGACCCTGCGCAGGAGCGGACCCCGAGCGCCGGTTGGCTACCGTGGCTCATCGTGCGCTACCCGCTCTGAGGCGCCTGCCGACTGCCGCCCACAAGCGGTGGGCGAGATGGGCTCTCGATGGACGCTCATGGGCCATCACGATGACCCACCATGTCCCGAGATGGGCCATCCGAGAGCCCACGGAGAGCCCAAAGACCCGAATTCGATTCCCGGCGCCTCCATTTCACGTCACCTCGGAACGATTGGGCTTCATGAGCTGAAGCTCGACCGTCTCCGTCTCGTCTCCATCCACGATCTGCTTTGACGCCTCCTGCGCAGCCTCGGCGGACTTGCGCTCCAGGAGGCGGACGGCCTCATTCCGGGCTCCGGGGGAGAGGTGCATGTACCTCATCGTCATCGTGAGGTCGGCATGGCCTGCCAGCTGCGGTCACGCTGCGCTGAACAGTAACGAGCGAGCGCCTCGACATCCTCGATGACCGCAAGGACGTGGACGTGCGGTCTGCCGTGTGTGGCGAAGATCACGAGCGCGCCGGGCACGCGCCGCCAGGAGGCGCAGTGCCGGAACCTGGCCCAGCACCGCTTCAGGTACTGGCGCACTACCTCCCTCGACCCCTCGGCGTGGCTGGTGAAGGTGAACCAATAGGCGCGGAGCCGGTGCCGCTCGGCGTAAGCGAGGAGTTCCGCGACCACCGGGCGGAAGCGAGCAAGCAGCTTCGGGTCAGCCGGAGCCGGTTCAATCCATCACGACGCGGACGGGGACCTCCGAGGACGCTCCGCGCTCGTCGCCGAGGTACCTATCACCCCAGCACCACACGGTGCCGTCGACGACGCGGGCACAGAAGGAGCTTTGCCCCGCCGAGAGCTCAACGACCTTGCCCAGCCCGGGCACTCGCAACGGCGCGCGGGAGGCATCGTACGGCGCCCGCGGCGTCCCGCGGTGGCCGGTGCCCCAGCACGCGACGTCACCGTCCCCGACGACGGCGCACGCGGAGTCGTACCCTCCCGCGAGGGAGCCGGCCTTCTCCCCGAGGCTCAGCGGGAACATCTCGCGACCATCGAGCGTGCGGCGGCAAGTCTCGCTCGAGTAGCAATCGGTACACGAGACCGCACCGTTGGCGCTGCGGCCACATGCCGTGCGGCCGAGCGAAACGTCCACCATCCCCTTGAGGAAGTCGAACTCGGTGGGCTGCTTGCGGGACAAGAACCCCGGCGACCACAGTGGGCCAGGCGTTTCGCCCCAGCAGTACGCCTCGCCGCGAGCGAGCACCGCGCACACGGTCCGATCGTACACGCGCAGCGAGCGGACACCCGACGACAACCCGAGGACGGCGGTGGGAACCGCTCGTTTCGTGGTGGTCCCGTCCCCGAGCTCCCCGCGGCCGTTCTCGCCCCAGCAGGTCACGCCGCCGCCCTGGCCGAGCGCGCACGAGAAGTCGGCGCCCGATGCGATCGCGGTCGCGGAGAGGCCCGGGATGACGGGGCCCATCCGGTTGCGCACGTCCGAGGCGCCCAGCTGGCCGGAGTCGCTCCGTCCCCAGCACTGCACGCCTCCGCTCTGCAGAAGCGCACACGCGTGCGACCTCCCGGGGGCGACCGCGGTGGCTGGCCCGGCGAGCCCCATCACACGGACCGGCGTGATCGCATCGTCGGGGCCGACGACCGTGTACTTCGTCCTTGCCCCCCAGCACACGACGTCGCCCGTCGTCGTCACAGCGTAGTGGTTGGTCGCGTGCGAGCCGAGCGCCGCCGCCCGCCACCGTCCGGCAGGCTCATATTCTAGCTTCTGCGGACGATTCCGCGCGGCGACCGCCGGCGTACCCGGCGGAAGGCCGGCCTCTTCCGCGAACTTCCAGGCGAGAGCGCGCAGCTCGGTGTCGACGGCGCCATTGATGGCGCTCCAGAGATTGTCGCGCCAGATCCGCCTCGCGCACCAGGCGAGCGCTCCGGAACGCTCGCGCTCGCCATGCGCGGCCAAGGTCTCGCGGCGCGCTCGCCGGTAGACTGGTTGGATGACGAGAGTCTGGAGGACCTTCACCACCACAGGGCTCCTGGCTGCCCTGGTCGCCTGCGGGCAGTCCAGCAGCACGGCCGGGTCGCGGCTCAAGGTGCCGGTCGGTGACTCACCGCAGCGCGGTCCGAGCGACGCGTGGGTGACGGTCGTCGAGTTTGCCGACTTCGAGTGCCCGTTCTGCCGCAAGGAAGAACAGGTCGTGGCGGACGTCGAGTCCTTCTACGCTGGCGACCTGCGCGTGGTGTTCAAGCACTTCCCTTTGACCAGCCTGCACCCGCACGCACAAGCCGCCGCCGTCGCCGCCGAGTGCGCCGATCAGCAGTGGAAGTTCTGGGAGATGCACGACCTCTTGTTCCAGACGGCGCTGGACGACGCCACGCTCCTCGCCGACGCGAAGCAGGTACCCGGCCTTGACGTGACCGCATGGCAGGCATGTGTCGGCTCGACGGCGCCCTCGAGCGCCATCTCCACCGATGTCGCGCTCGCGAACAGCGTGGGCATCGACGCGACCCCCACCTTCGTGGTGAATGGTGTGGTGGTGGTCGGCGCCGTGCCGGAGGGCGACCTCCGCGCCGTCATCGACCGAGCCCGGGCCCAGGCCGTCGCGAGCGGCATCCCCCGGGCCGAGTACTACGACAAGGCGGTACTCGGTAACTGACCGCCAAGTCGCACGCCGTCGCCGCGGGCACCACGTCCGCGAACACGGAGCCCTCCCGCTCCTGCGTTCCACGCCGGAGCGCGACACTGGCGACCGCCGCCACGAGGAGCGCGCCCGTGACGATCCCCGCGTGTACCCAGAACTCCGGTCGCCGGTGCGCGCCGCGCAGGAGCGGGACCAGCAGCATTACCCCTGCGTACGGGAGCAGCGGCACCCAGGCGTGGGCCGGCGTACAGGCGAGGCGGTGCGCTGCCAGATGGAGCACGAGGAGCACCCCCAAGAACACCACCACGCCCACCAGTTCGTGCAGGCGC
>Ga0214473_10010192_pt1 | contig 11070 bp, 10 predicted proteins | sample RVTome_7_FD_203509 | JGI IMG/M metagenome (GOLD analysis project Ga0214473, IMG submission 203509) | Soil microbial communities from uranium-contaminated site in the Upper Colorado River Basin, Wyoming, United States - RVT98D197 | ecosystem: Environmental > Terrestrial > Soil > Contaminated >...
CCGGCTGAGTGGCAAGGGCACGATCGAGGAGAACGAGACGGGTGCGGTGAAGGCAAAGCAGCGATTGACGGACGCACTGGTCGCGAGGATCACTCAGTTCCGCCTCACATTCCAGGCGAAGCCGGACTAGCTGAGTCACGTCGCCGTCCCCCACCTCCGTCGCCGGCACCGAGCGGCCGTGTATCTCGCACCTCCCCACGTAGCGTGAGCGGATCGTTACGATCAAATACCGACAGCGGGTAGACATTCCGCTCTCGTCCAGGTGTGCGAGACTACGGGATCGTGGCTTCGTCCCGGCCGCTGCCCCTCAACTATCTGGCCCTCGTCATCGTTCCCGCCCTGGCAATCCTGCTGGTCCTCCATCTGGGCTCGGAGCTGCGGCCGGCCGCGCCCGTCGAAGCCCCCGCGTTTGCGCGGGCGGCCACTGCGGAGGGGGCGGCGGCGCCCGATCTCGGCCTCTTACTGCTACAGCTCCTGGTCGTGCTCCTCGCGACACGAGCGTGCGGCCTGGCCATGCGCCCCTTCGGCCAGCCGCAGGTGGTCGGCGAGATGCTGGCCGGCATCCTGCTAGGACCCTCTTTCCTGGGCCTACTCGCCCCGAAGCTCGCGGCGGTGCTGTTCCCCGCTTCGAGCCTCGCCGTGCTCAGCTCCCTCAGCCAGGTGGGCATGGTCCTCTACATGTTCCTGATCGGCATGGAGCTCGACGCGAGCGCCCTGCGGGTCGGCCGCCACACCGCCGTGCTCACCAGCCACGTCAGCATCGTCGTCCCCTTCACCCTCGGAGTGACCCTGGCCCTGGCCCTCTACCGGCGCTTCGCTCCGCCGGGGATCCCCTTCCTGGCCTTCGCCCTCTTCCTGGGCGCGGCCATGAGCATCACCGCCTTCCCCGTGCTCGCCCGCATCCTCGCGGAGCGCGGACTGCTCCGGACTCCCCTGGGCACTCTCGCCACTTCCGCGGCCGCCATCGACGACGTGACGGCGTGGACGATCCTGGCCGCGATCATGGTCGTGGTGCGGACGACGGGTACGCAGACGGCCCTCTGGCTGCCCCTGCTGGGCCTTGCTTCGTTCGTGGCCCTCGCCTACGGGGTGCGCGAGCCGCTCCGGCGCGCAATCTCCGGCGCCTTCGAGCGGCGGGGGCGGCTCACCCACGGACAGGTCGCGACCCTGGTCGCGGTGGGGCTCACCGGCGCCTGCATCACCGAGGGCGCCGGCGTGCACGCCCTCTTCGGGGCGTTTTTCGTGGGCCTGATGCTCTCCAGCGAGCGACGCGTCGCCCAGGCCGCGCGCGAACGCCTGGAAGACCCGCTGGTCGTGATCCTGGTCCCCGTCTATTTCGCGTTCACCGGCCTGCGCACGCGGCTGGGCCTGCTCTTCAGCGGCGACTCGTGGGGATGGGCCCTCGCCATCCTCGCGGTAGCGGTCGCGGGCAAGCTGGGAGGCTCCACCCTCGCCGCGCGCGTGAGCGGCGTGCCGTGGCGGGAGGCGGCGGCGCTCGGGACCCTGATGAACACTCGTGGTCTGATGGAGCTCGTCATCCTGAACATCGGGTTGGACCTGGGGGTGTTGTCGCCGACCCTCTATTCGATGATGGTCCTCATGGCGTTCGCGACGACCGTGATGACGAGCCCGCTCCTGTCCGCGTTGGGCGTCCCGGTCAACGCCGCGGTCCGCGCTCCCGCCGGGGAGCGTGTGGCGGAGGCATGAGGTTCTCCGCGCTCCCGGTCGCCCTCAAGGCGGACAAGCCTCGGGACACGAGCTCCCGGTTGCGTCCGCTCACGCCGGGGCCTTCGCCAGGGGCAGGGTTCGCCCGAGCACGGGGGCGATGATCCGGAGCTCGCCCATCAGCCGGTCGAACTGCTCGGGGTAGAGGCTTTGGGGGCCGTCGGAGAGGGCTTTTTCAGGGTTGTCGTGGACCTCGACGATGAGCCCGTCCGCTCCCGCCGCCACCGCCGCTCGCGCCATCGGAATGACCTTCTCGCGCCGGCCGGTGCCGTGGCTCGGGTCCACCACGATCGGAAGGTGGCTGCGCTTCTTCACCACGGGGATCGCCGAGATGTCGAGCGTGTTGCGGGTGTAGCTCTCGAAGGTGCGGATTCCCCGCTCGCACAGGATCACCTGGCTGTTGCCCCCGGCGAGCACGTACTCGGCGGAGAGGAGCCACTCCTCGATGGTGGCGGAGAGGCCGCGCTTCAGGAGGACGGGCCGGCGCACCCGGCCGAGCTCCTTCAGCAGGTCGAAGTTCTGCATGTTGCGCGCGCCGACCTGCAGGCAGTCCACGTAGCGCATCACCATCTCGATCTGGCGCGGGTCCATCACCTCGCTCACCACGGCCATGCCGCTCGCGTCGGCCGCGGCCCTCATCCACCGCAGCGCCTCCTCGCCGTGGCCCTGGAAGGAATAGGGCGAGGTGCGCGGCTTGAACGCCCCTCCGCGGAGGATGCGCGCACCGGAGGCCGACACGGTGCGGGCCACCGCGTCGATCTGCCCGGCGCTCTCCACCGAGCACGGCCCGGCCATGGCGATCACCTCCGCCCCGCCCACCACGACGCCCGCCACGTCGACGAGCGTGTCCTCGGCCTTGAAGGTGCGGCCCGCGAGCTTGTAGGGCTCGGAGATGCGGACGACCTCCCGCACCCCGGGCCGCACCTCGACCGTGCGGGGGTCGATCGGCCGGTGCGGGACCCCGACCGCGCCCAAGACGGTGTAGTCCACCCCGCTCGACCGGTGGACGTCGTAGCCGACCTCCACGAGGGTCTCGATGACCTTCTGGACCTGCTCCTCGGTGGCCGTGTGCTCCATCACGATGATCATGGACGCCTAGTCTCCTTCCCTCTTCCCGCCCGCCCCGCCGTCCTCGGCCTCCGCGGCCAGGCGCTCGAGCCGCCGGCTCTCGTCGATGATGCGCTCGAACACGCGCCGCACTGCGCCGCGGTCGAGCGGTCCCGGGTTGTTGCGCTCGACGCGCTCGAGGATCCACTTCTCGCGCTCGGGCTGGTAGACGGGCATCCCCACGTGCCGCTTGAGGCGACCGACCTCCACCGCGCAGGCCGAGCGGCTGTTGAGCAGCTTCATGAGCTGGTCGTCGATCTGGTCGATCCTCCGCCGGAAGTCCTCGATGCGGGCCGCACCGTTTTCCGGCTTCCTGCCTATGTCGTGCTCGTCAACCATCGCACCCGAGCGCCGAGGTCGCCCTCCGGCTGCTCCTCCAGGAAGCGCACGAGGGCGCTTCCGACCACGACGCCGTCCGCCACCCGGCCGGCCTCGCTCACCTGCTCCGGCGTCGACAGCCCGAAGCCGATCGCCACCGGCACGTCGGTGAGCGCCCGCAGCCGCTCGACGAGAGGCCGCGCGTCGGCCGAGAGCGACCCCTGCTCGCCGGTCACCCCCGTCCGGCTGATCGCGTAGACGAAGCCCCGGCTCGCTTCCGCCACCCGGGCAAGGCGTTCCTTTGGGCTCGTCGGCGAGGCGAGGAAGACGGTGTCGAGGTCGGCGGCGCGCGCCGCGGCCAGCCACTCCCCGGCCTCCTCGGGCGGCAGGTCGGTCACCAGCACCCCGTCGATCCCCGCCTCCTTCGCCTCCCCCGTCAGCCGCCCGAGCCCGTGCCGCAAGAGAGGGTTGTAGTAGCTGAAGAGAACGAGCGGCAGCGCGCTCCGCTCCCGGATCCGGCGGGCGGTGTCGAGCACGGAAAAGAGCGTGACCCCGCGTCGCAGGGCGCGCTCGCTCGCGCGCTGGATCACGGGGCCGTCGGCGAGCGGGTCGGAGAAGGGCACGCCCAGCTCGAGGACGTCAGTGCCCGCCGCCTCCAGCTCGAGGGCGGCCGCGACCGTGCGGTCGAGCGAGGGGTCGCCCGCGGTCAGGAACGCGACGAAGGCGGAACGGCCCTCCGCCCGCCGTCGCGCGAACCTCTCCCCGATGCGCCCCATCTCGGCCTCAGCGGCTCCCCTTCTTCGCGAGGCGCTGGGTCGTCGCCTCCCCGACCACCGCGTCGACCTCGATCTCCACGAGCATGTCGGGGTCCACGAGGCCGGTGACCTCGACCATGGTGGCGGCCGGGCGGATGTCGCGGAAGATCTGCCCGTGGGCCCGGCCCACCGCCTCCCACCGCTCGATGTCGGTCACGTACATCCGCGTGCGCACGACGTCGCGGAAGTTGGCGCCCGCGTCGTGGAGCGCTTTCTCGATGTTGCGGAAGCACTGGATGGCCTGCGCATAGGGATCGCCCTTGCCGACGATCTTGCCGTCCGCGCCGGTGGCGGTGGTGCCCGCGACGTGAACGTGGTTGCCCACCCGCACCGCGCGCGAGTAGCCCACGACCGGCTCGTACGGGCTATTGCCCTTCACGTTCACCCTCTTCATGAACGGTCCTCCACTATTCCCAGGTCCTTGTCACCTCTGCCGCTCAGGTTGACGATCACGGAAAGCCCGCGCATGGCATCCGCCTCGCGAGCGAGCCACGCCACCGCGTGCGCCGACTCGAGCGCGGGCAGGATGCCCTCCGTCTCACCGAGGAGGTGGAAGGCAGCGAGCGCCTCGGCGTCGGAGACCGAGACGTACTCGACACGCCCCTCGTCATGGAGGAGCGCGTGCTCGGGTCCCACCGCCGGGTAGTCGAGGCCGGCGGAGACGGAGTGGGTGGGCAGCACGTTGCCCGCCGCGTCCTGCAGCAGGTAGGTGCAGGTGCCCTGGAGCACCCCCACACCGGCGCCCGAGCCCGCCACGGGCAGGAATCGGGAGGCGTGGTCGCCCGGCCGCGACGATCGCCCGCCGGCCTCCACTCCGACCATTCGCACCGCCGCGTCCTCGAGAAACGCAAAGAAGAGACCGATCGCGTTCGACCCCCCGCCCACGCAGGCGAGGAGGAGGTCGGGGAGCCGTCCGTCCGCCTCCAGGACCTGGGCGCGAGCCTCCCGGCCGATGACCGACTGGAACTCGCGCACCATGGCCGGGTAGGGGTGCGCGCCGAGCACGCTGCCGAGCAGGTAGTGCGTGGTGCGGACGTTCGTCACCCAGTCGCGCATCGCCTCGTTGATCGCGTCCTTCAGCCTGCGGGTGCCGGACTCGACGGGGCGCACCTCGGCCCCGAGGAGCCGCATCCGGGCGACGTTCGGGGCCTGGCGGGCCATGTCCTCGGTCCCCATGTAGACGACGCACTCGAGGCCCAGCAGCGCGCAGACGGTGGCGGTCGCCACCCCGTGCTGACCGGCGCCCGTCTCCGCCACCACCCGCTTCTTGCCCATACGCTTCACGAGGAGCGCCTGCCCGAGCGCGTTGTTGATCTTGTGGGCGCCGGTGTGGCAGAGGTCCTCCCGCTTGAGCCACACGCGGCAGCCCAGGCGCTCGGAGAGCCGCGCCGCGAAACCGAGAGGAGTGGGACGCCCGACGTAGTCGCGGAGGAGCCCGTGGTACTCGCGCCCGAACGCGGGGTCGCGGCCCGCGTCCGCCCAGGCCGCCTCCAGCTCCCGCAGCGGCTCCATGAGCGTCTCCGGGACGTAGCGACCGCCGTAGGGGCCGAAGTGGCCGGAGGCGTCGGGCCAGATCCCCGCGTGCCGCGTTCCCTTTCCCGCTTCCGTGCTCATGGCTCTTCGTCCTCTCCGCCCTCCGCGGCTCGTACCGCCTCGACGAACGCACGGACCCGGCCGTGGTCCTTGCGGCCCGGCGCCTTCTCGAGGCGGCTCGACGCGTCCACCCCGTCGGGCCCCACCGCGCGGATCGCGGCCTGGACGTTCTCGGGGCCGAGGCCCCCCGCCAGCAGGAGGAAGCGCGACCGCTCCCGCACCCCGCGCGCGAGCGACCAGTCGAAGGCGCGCCCGGTGCCCCCGGGCACCTCCGCCGCGCGGGTGTCGAGGAGGAGCCCCGCCGCGCGTCCTTCGTACCGCAGCGCCTCCTGTGGCGCGAGGCCCTCGCCCACGCGGACCGCCTTGAGCGCCCGCCGGGGCAGCGCGTCGAAGGCCTCGGGCGGCTCGTCGCCGTGCAGCTGCAGCAGGTCGAGGCCGACCGCGTCGGCCACCCGGGCCATCTCATCCCGGTCGGCGTCGAGGAAGACCCCCACCCGAACCACGAAGGGCGGTAGGGCCCCACCGATCGCGCGCGCCGCGTCGATCGCCACCGCTCGCGGGCTTCCGGGCCAGAAGACCATGCCCACCGCGTCGGCCCCCGCTTCCGCCGCGGCAATGGCGTCCTCCGGGGTGGTGACGCCGCAGACCTTCACGAAGAGCCGTCTCACCGGACGGCCTCCGCGATCAGCCGCGCGAGCGCCGCACCGGGATCGGGCGCGGCCATGAGGTGCTCGCCCACGAGGAAGGCGTCGTAGCCCGCGTCGCGCAGACGGCGGACGTCCTCCCCGGTCCTGATCCCGCTCTCCGCCACCGCCACGACACCCTTGGGGATGGCGGGCGCGAGCGCGAGCGAGGTCCCGAGCGAGACCTCGAGCGTCCGGAGATCGCGGTTGTTCACGCCCACGACGCGGGCGCCCGCGGAGAGCGCGCGCTCGAGCTCGCCGCGGTCGTGCACCTCCACGAGCGCGTCCATGCCCGCCTCGCGTGCGACCGCGAGCAGGGCGCGGAGCTCCTCGTCGGAGAGCCCGGCCACGATGAGGAGGACGGCGTCGGCGCCCGACGCGCGCGCCTCCCAGACCTGCCAGGCGTCGAGCACGAAGTCCTTGCGGAGCACGGGCAGGACGGTTGCGGCTCGGATCTCGACGAGGTGCGCCAGGCAGCCGCCGAAGAAGGCCTCGTCGGTGAGGACGGAGAGTGCGATGGCACCCGCCTCCTCGTAGCGGCGTGCGACGTCGGCCGGCGTGAGGTCCTCGCGGATTCTGCCCCGCGAGGGTGATCGGCGCTTGTGCTCGGCCACGACGTTCACCGACCCGGGCCGCCCGACGGCGGCGGCGAAAGAGCGCGCGTCGGGAGCCTTGAGGGCCGCGGCGCGCACCACGTCGAGGGTGTGGCGGCGCTGCTCCTCGGCCACGCGCTCGCGCGTGTGCGCGAGGATGGCGTCGAGGACACTCCCGTTCGGCATCACGCGAGCGCCTCCTTGACCCGGTCCAGCATCGCCCGCGCGCGGCCGTCGTCGACCGCCCCCGCGGCCCGGGCCACCCCGTCCCGCAGGTCCTTCGCCTTCCCCGCCACCACGAGCGCGGCGGCCGCGTTCAGGAGCACGACGTCACGCCGGGGGCCCGGAGCGCCCGCCAGCACCTCGCGCGCGATCGCGGCGTTCTGCCGGGGGTCGCCGCCGCGCAGGGCGTCCAGGGGGGCGACCTGGAGCCCCGCCTCCTGCGGGGTGAGCGTGAACGTCCGGACGCGGTCGCCGTCGAGCTCCGCCACCGTGGTGGGCCCCGCGAGGGTCAGCTCGTCGAGCCCGCTGCCGCTCACCACCCAGGCCCGCTTCGTTCCCAGGCGGTGCAGGCAGCGCGCCACGAAGTCGGTGAGCTCCGGTCTCGGCACCCCGACCACCTGAGCCTCGGGCCGGGCCGGGTTCGTGAGGGGGCCGAGGAGGTTGAAGGCGGTGCGGACCCCCAGCTCCTTCCGCGGCGCTATCGCGTGGCGGGTCGCGGCGTGGAACTTCGGCGCGAAGAGGAAGGTCCAGCCCACCGTGTCGAGTGCCTTCTGAACGAGGGGCGGCGGGGCGTCGATCCTCACCCCGAGCGCCTCGAGCACGTCGGCGCTGCCGCAGGTCCCGCTCGCCGAGCGGTTGCCGTGCTTGGCGACCGGCACCCCGCAGGCGGCGACCACGAAGGAGGCCACGGTCGAGATGTTGAAGGTCCCCGCCCCGTCTCCTCCGGTGCCGCAGGTGTCGACCGCCCCTCGCGAGGAGACGGGCACCGCCCGAGCGCGCATCGCCTGGGCGAAGCCGACCACCTCGTCCACGGTCTCGCCCCGGACGGCGATCGCGGCGAGGAGCGCCCCGATCTGGGCGGCGGTGGCCTCGCCGTCCATGATCGTCCCCATCGCGGAGCCCGCCTCGTCCTCGCTGAGCCGCTCGCCCCGGGTGAGCTTCGCGAGGTGGCGCTTGATGCTGACCTTCGCCCCGAGCCCGACGAAGTTGCGCAGCAGGTCCTTCCCCGCCGCAGTCAGGATGCTCTCGGGGTGGAACTGCACGCCCTCGAGGGGGCGCCTGCGGTGGCGGAGGCCCATCACCACTCCCCCGTCCGTCCAGGCCGAGACCTCGAGGTCGGGGGGGACGCTCTCCGGGGCCACCACCAGCGAGTGGTACCGCATCGCGGTGAAGGTGTCGGGCAGGCCGGCGAAGATCGTCTTCCCGTCGTGGCGGATCTCGGAGGTCTTGCCGTGCATGAGCTTCGGTGCCCGCACCACCTTCCCGCCGAAGGCCTGCCCGAGGGCCTGGTGGCCGAGGCAGACCCCGAGGAGCGGCACCGGGGAAAGGCGCACGAGCTCGAGGCTGATCCCCGCCCCGTCCGGCGTGCCCGGCCCCGGCGAGACGACGATCCGGTCGGGCTCGAGGGCGAGCGCGTCCTCGACGCTCAGCGCGTCGTTGCGCACGACCTTCACCTCCGAGCCGAGCTCGCCGAGGTACTGGTAGAGGTTGAAGGTGAAGGAGTCGTAGTTGTCGACGAGGAGGATCACGCGAGGCCTCTCGCCACCACGAGCGCCTCGAGGAGCGCCTGGGCCTTCGCCTCGGTCTCCCGCTCCTCGTACGCGGGATCGGAGTCGGCCACGATCCCCGCTCCCGCCTGGAGCGTCGCCTTGCCGTCGCTCAGGAGCAGGGTGCGGATCGCGATGCAGAAATCGAGGTTGCCGCGGAGGTCGAGGTAGCCGAGCGCCCCGCCGTAGAGCCCCCTCGCGGCCGGCTCCAGCGCGTCGATGATCTCCATGGCCCGGACCTTCGGCGCCCCCGACAGGGTCCCCGCGGGGAAGGTGGCGGCGAGGGCGTCGAGCGCGTCCTTCCCGTCCTCGAGCTCGCCCACCACGGAGCTCACGATGTGCGCCACGTGGCTGTAGTGCTCGACCTTCATGAGCTCGGCCACCTGCACGCTCCCGAAGCGGCAGACCCGGCCGAGGTCGTTGCGCCCGAGGTCCACGAGCATCAGGTGCTCCGCCCGCTCTTTCTCGTCGGCGAGCAGCTCGCGCGCGATGTCTTCGTCCGTCCGTCCGCCTCCCCGCGGCCGCGTGCCCGCGATGGGCCGGGACTCGACCCTCCGCCCCTCGACCCGCACCAGCATTTCCGGGGAGGCGCCCGCGATCGCGGCCCCGCCCTCCTTGAGGAAGTACATGTAGGGCGACGGGTTCACCATGCGGAGCGCTCGGTACACCGTGAAGGGGTCGATGCCGCAGTCGACGGTCGTCTGGCGCGAGAGGACGACCTGGAAGACGTCCCCTGCCGCGATGTGCTCCTTCACCCGGAGGACCGCCGCGCGGAATCCCGCCCCGTCTCCGAGGGGGAGCGCCGCGGGCGGCTCCTCCCGCCACGTTGGCGCGGGCCGGCGCTCCCAGCCCAGGTCCTCTTCGAACTTGTCGAGCACCTCCCGGGCGCCGTCGAAGGCGGCGCGGCTCCCGGGCTCGGCGAGGGCGATGAGGACGAGCCGTTGCCGCACGTGGTCGAAGGCCACGAGCGAGCGGTAGAAGGAGAAGGAGGCGACGGTGCCCCGCGCCGCGCCGTGGCGGTCGGGCAGCCGCTCGAAGAGACGCGCCGCGTCCCAGGTTAGGTAGCCGACCGCCCCGCCCGTGAAGCGGGGCAAGCCCGGGACCTCGGCCGGCGGCGAGCCGAGCCGCGCCCGCAGTGCCGCGAGCAGCCCGCCCTTTTCTTCCCTCTCGCCGTCCTGGTCGCGGACGACCACGCGATCGCCCCGGGCTTCGAGCCGGACGACCGGATCGCGCCCCAGGAACGAGTAGCGGGCGAGCCGCTCGCCTCCGAGGACGCTCTCGAGGAGGAAGGCCCGCTCGGCCCGCGCGGCGAGCGACAGGAAGGCCGACACCGGCGTCCGGAGATCCCCCGGCAGCTCGCGGAAGACCGGGACCGGCCGTCCCCCCTCGGAGAGCCGCTCGTACGTCTCGAACCCCAGACCTTCCATACCCTCAGGCTCTCACGTATCGCGCCGCAACCGACCAGCGGCGGATCCCGGCGAACGGCTCCTGTCGCGAGCAGCGGCTCATGCCCGCGCCTCCGCGATCGCGGCGAGCGCGGCTTCGGTCATCGCCTCGACCGGCGCCGCGACGCCCGTCCACGTCTCGAATTGCTTCACCGCCTGCGCCACCAGCATCTCGACACCGCCGATCGTGAGGCACCCGCGCGCTCGGGCGGCGGCGAGGAGGGGTGTCTCCCGTGGCTCGTAGACCATGTCGAAGACGATCGTGCCGGGCCGCAGCGCGCCCTCCGGCACCGGCAACTGGCCGGGCGCCGCCCCCGAGCCGACGGGGGTGGCGTTCACGAGGACGTCCCACTCGAGCCGTGCCGCCGCTTCGAGAGGTGCGGCGGCGCAGCCCGCCGCGGCGGCCACCTCGGCCGACTGCCCGGGCCGGCGGGCGAGGACGGTCACGCGCGCCCCGGCGCGGGTGAGGGCGAAGGCCGCCGCGCGGGCGGCTCCTCCGGCCCCCACGATCGCGACGGCTCGGCCTTTGGGCTCGATCCGCTTCCGCAAGGGGGTGAGGACGCCTTCGCCGTCGGTGCTCGAGCCGGAGAGCGAGCCGTCACGCACGACCACCGTGTTGACCGAGCCGGCGCGGCCCGCCTCCGGCTCGACGGAGGCGAGTTTTGGCAGGATGGCCGACTTGTACGGTCGGGTCAGGCTGAAGCCTGAAAGACCGAGCGCGGGCAGGGCCTCGAGGAAGGCGTCGAGGGACTCCGCCTGCAGCGGCACGTACACCGCGTCGATCCCGCGAGCGGCGAAGGCCGCGTTGTGCACGGCGGGCGAGAGGCTCCGGAGGATGTCGACGCCGACGAGGCCGTAGATCCGCGTCGCGGGACCGATCGAACGCGCGCGGTAGACGCGAACGAGCGCGCCCGCGGTCAGCTGGCCAGGGGCGGCCTCGCGCCCGGCCGCGGCCGCCGCGAACGTGAACGGGGCGCTGAAGGCGCCCCCGAGGATGCGGGAGGCGACCCCGAGCGGGCCCA
>Ga0214473_10010193_pt1 | contig 11070 bp, 6 predicted proteins | sample RVTome_7_FD_203509 | JGI IMG/M metagenome (GOLD analysis project Ga0214473, IMG submission 203509) | Soil microbial communities from uranium-contaminated site in the Upper Colorado River Basin, Wyoming, United States - RVT98D197 | ecosystem: Environmental > Terrestrial > Soil > Contaminated >...
TCCCGTTGCGCGCGACGATCCCGAGCACCGTGAAGAACCCCACGAGAGATCCGAGAGAGATGACGCCACCGCTGAGGTACGCCGCGAGGACCCCGCCGACGAGGGCGACCGGCAGGGTCAGGAACGAAAGCGTGGCCAGTCGCCAGCTGCCGAACGACGCTTGCAGCAACAGGAGGATCCCGATCACCGCAGCGATCGCGCCCGCGTTCAGCCGCCCCGAGGCCGCGCGTCGCTCCGTGAACTCGCCGAGGAACTCCGCGTGGTACTCCGCCGGCCAGTCGAAGCCCTCGAGGCGATCCTCGGCGTCAGCCACGATCGACCCGAGGTCCCGGGTGCCGTCGATGTTGGCGCCGACGTCGAGGCTCCTGAACAGGCTGTCGTGATAGATCACGTTGGGAACGGGCTCGATCTTCACCTTCGCCACTTCCTTCAACCGGACGTACTCTCCGCTTGGGGTGTCGATCAGCAGGTTCCCGATATCGCTGTAGGTGTCACGTGTCTCTGGTGTGCTCCAGACCTGGACGTCGTATGCCTTGCCGTCTCGGAATATGTCGCCGATCTCCTCACCCGCGAGCAGCCGGGCGGCCGCCCTGCGGACGTCGCCGGGCTTGAGCCCGTAGCGCTGAGCCGCGGGGAGATCGACCACGACACTCACCTGGGGGATGTCCTTCAAGGATTCGACGTGGTTCTCGGTCACGCCGGGGATGCCCCCGAGGATCTCGTTGACCTCGTTGGCCGTCTCCTGGAGCTGAGCCAGGTCCTGGCCGAAGATGCGGATCGTGATCGCCTCGCTCGAACCCGTCAGGACCTCCCTGATCCGCTCCTTCAGGTAGGTCAAGACGTCGCGGTACAGGCCGGGATAGCCGTCGACGACCTGCTGGATCCCCTCCAGGGTCTGGTCGTAGTCGACTGAGGGGTCGACGCTGATCCAGTTCTCGCCGAAGTCGATGCCGACGACCTCGTCCATCAGGAGGGCCTGCCCGATGTGGGACCCCGCGTTCCTGACACCCGGGATCTGCAGGAGCTCGTGGTTCGCGCGCGCGGAGATCCTGAACATCTCCGGTTGCCCGGTGCCGGGCACGGTCAACCAATGCATCAGGAAGTCCCGCTCCTTGAAGGAGGGAAGCAGCGACTGGCCGAGGAGCGGCAGGGCCGCGACCCCCATCACCGCCGTGAGCCCGACCGCCACGTACGCCCGACGCGGCCGGTAGACGATCTTCGCGAGGACGAAGTGGTATGCGCGTTGGAGCGCGGGAACGACCGGTGACTCGCGGTGTTGCAGGGACGAGGGGCCCCGGAAGAAGATCAAGCTCATCGCCGGCGTCACCGTCAGCGCGACGACCATCGACGCGAGCAGCGCGAGCGCGTACGACGTGGCGAGCGGGCGGAAGAACGATCCCGACAGTCCCTCGAGGATGAAGATCGGCGCAACGGCCACGATCTCGATCAGGGTCGCGTACACGATCGCGCTCCGGACCTCGAGCGAGGCTTCGAGGATGACCCTCGCCGTCGAGACCTTGCTGCCCTCGGCGCGATGTTGCCGCAGACGCCGGACCACGTTCTCGATGTCGATGATCGCGTCGTCGACGATGTCGCCGAGGGCGATCACCATGCCCGCCAGGATCATCGTGTTGATCGTGGCCCCTCGCCAGTGCAGGACGAGGCCGGCCGCGATCAACGACAGGGGGATCGCCACCACGCTGATCACCGCGGTGCGCCAGCTGTACAGGAACAGGCAGAGCATCAGGACCATCAGGATCGCCCCGAACCAGATGGCCTTGGAGAGGTTGCTGATCGACTCCTCGATGAAGGTCGCCGGCCGGAAGATCGACGCGTCGATCTCGATGCCGGGAAGCCCGGGCTTGAGCTCCTCCAACGCTGCTTCGACGCCTCGCGTCACGTCCAGGGTGTTCGCCCACGGCAGCTTCTCGACGATGAGCATCAGGCCATGCCCGTCGTTGATGACGGCGTCACCGACCAGCGGCCACGTGTCTCGTTTGAGGTCGGCTACGTCCTGGATCTCGAGTTCCTTGCCGTCGCGTGACTCGACCGGGATCGTCGCTAGGTCCTCGACCTCCACGATCGGGAGGATGTGTCGAACCTGATAGCGGCTGGTGGGCGTGTCGATGAACCCCCCACGTCCGATGTAGTTGCCCTCGTTGTATTGGAGCAATCCCGCGTCCAGAGCGTCCGCCACCGCCGTCGAGACGGCGTCGATCGTGACGTTGTGCTTGCGGAGCCGCTCCGGGTCGATCTGGATCGTAGGCATCTCGATGCGCTCGCCCCAGATCGGGACGTTCGCGACCCCCGGCACCCGCATCAGACGGGTCCTGATGTTCCAGTAGGTCGTCATCGACAGGTCGATCAGGTCCAGATCGGGGTCGGTCGTCGTGAGCCCGATCTTCATGACCCGGCTCGTCGCGGACAGGGGCTGGATCATGAAGGGTGGGCTGGCCCAGGTCGGGAGCTGAGGCGAGATCTGGGCGATGCGCTCGGCCACGTGCTGCCGAGCGGTGAGCAGATCGGTCCCGGGCTTGAAGATCATCTCGATCGACGACAGCGACTCCACCGACTTCGAGCGGATCTGGTCGATGCCGGGAACCCCGTTGAGGGTCTGCTCGAGCGGGATGGTGACCAGCGCCTCCACCTGGTTCGCGGACAGCCCTAGGGACGGGGTCTGGACTTCGACCTTCGGCGGCGCGAACTCGGGGAAGACGTCGACCGCGGTGTCACCGAGTTGCTGCACGCCGAAGAACATCAGGGCAGCGGCGAGCGCTACCACGAGGTATCGGAACTTGAGGCTCGATCCTACGATCCAGCGAAGCATCGTGCGTTCCTTCCTTCGGCGATCCCGCTACGTCCCGAACTCCTTCTCGGCCCCGTACAGCTCCGGCACCCCGACGGTCACGACCTGGGTCCCGACAGGCGGCCCATCGGCGAGGAACGCCTGGGTCGACGTCTCGCGGACGATGTCGATCGGGGCTCGGACGAACACGAACGGCTCTGGGTTCGTGTACACCCAGAACCCTCCGTGGGCGTCGATGTACACCGAGTCGTAGGGCACGACCGACCCGGAGCCGCTCTTCTCGACGGGGAGCGTCTCGATGCCGATGTGCTCCGCCGCGGTGTCGGTCAGGATGACTCGGAGAACCTCCTCACCCTCGATCTCCTCCAGGCTGTATGGCTGCTCCTCGATCTCGTAGCTGTCCGTCACCTTCCCGCCGCAGGCCGTCAGGACCAAGGCGGTGACCGAGATCACGGAGATCGCAAGGAGGGCCCGCCTCATCGGTTCACCCTCCGACCGTTTCGACGTCGGGGATCCTGACCAACAGGTCCTCGGCGGACGTGTCTGGTTCGGCGACGAAGCCGAACCGCAGGTAGATCGCCGGCATCACGACGAGGTTCAGCAGCGTCGACGTGAGCAGTCCGCCCAGGATCACCGCGGACATCGGCCCCACGATCTCGAACCCAGCCGAACCGCCGCTCACGGCGAACGGGATGAAGGCCGCGGCCGAAGCCAGCGCGGACGTCAGGATGGGAACGAGCCGTTCCCTGGTTCCCCGGATCACGAGGTCGGGTCCGAACTCCTCGCCCTCGCGCTGCAACCGCTGATAATGTCGAACGAGGACGATGGCGCCGCGGGCGGCGAGCCCCAGCACGGTGACCAGACCCGCCACGGAACCCAGCGTGATGTCTGCGCCCGCGATGAGCGCCGCCAGCACGCCTCCGACGAGCGCCACGGGCAGGGCCGCGAAGGTGAGCCCCGCCAACCGCCAGCTGGCGAAGGCGGCCTGGAGCAGCAGGAAGATCCCGATCAGCCCGGCCACGACGACGGCGATGACGCCCGAGCGGGCCGCTGCGTCCTCCTCGAAACCTCCGAGGACCTCGGCGTGGTGCTCGAGCGGGAACTCGACCCCCTCGATCGCTTGCTCGATGTCGCCGGCAACCGCGGCCACGTCTCTTCCGGAGACGCTGGCGGTGACGTCGACGTACGAATCGGCCGACTCATGCCGGATCGCGGCTGCGTTCGGCACCACGCGCACATCGGCGAGCTCCCCCAGGGGAACGAGCGAGCCATCCGGCGTGTCGATCAGCAGGTCCTCGACGTCGGCCTCGCTCTGGCGGATCTCCGGAGCGCCCCACACGGCGACGTCGAAGACCTTCTGTTCCTCGAAGAGGTTCCCCACCACCAGGCCCGACAGGAGCGTCGTGGCGGCACGACGCACGTCACCCGGTGCGAGGCCGTGCTGCTCCGCTCGAGCGACGTCGACCTCGACCTCGATGGTGGGCTCCTCGGCCGGAAGGTCCACCCGGGGGTTCTCGAGACCGTCGATCCCTGCGATCGCCCCATGGACCTCCTCTGCCTTGGTCCTGAGGATCTGCTCGTCTTGACCGTAGATCCGCACGACGATCTGGTCGTCCGCCCGCCCCAGGACGTCGCTGATCCGCTGGTCGGAGTAGGTCAGCACGTCACTCGACACATCGGGGAGGGCTCCGGCCACCGACCGGATCGAAGCGATCGTTTCGTCGTAGTCCGCCGAGCCGTCGACGCTGACCCAGACTTCGGCGGAGTTGACGTTGACGATCTGGTCCGACTGCACGGCTCGACCGACGTGGGCGCCCACGTCCTGGATGCCGGGCAGGGACCGCAGCCCATCGACCGCCTGCGCCGTGATCTCGTCCATGCGCTGAAGGGACGTGCCGGGTGGGGTGGCCAACCGCACAAGCACGTCGCGCTCCTTGAGGACGGGGCGCATGGACTGGTCGAGGAACGGCAACGTCACTAGGCCGGCCACCGCGAGCACGCCGACGACGGCGAGCGCGGGCCCAGGCCTGGGCACGATCCGCGAGGCTATCCCGTCATACCTCTCACGCACCCAGTGCGCCAAGGGAGACCCACGGCGCTCGCGCGCTGGGTCGCCCAGGAGCATCATGCCGAGCGCGGGCGTGACGGTGACGGCAACCACGATCGAGGCGACGATCGCCAGCAGGTACGTGGTGGCGATCGCCGGCAGGAAGGCTCCGGCCTCCCCCTCCATGAAGAACGCCGGCAGCAGGATCGCGACGACGATCAGCGTCGCGAAGAGGATCGCGCTTCGCATGGCGAGCGTCGCGTCGATGACGACCTGCCAGGCCGGCGTGCCGTCACCGTGCGAGCGCTGCCGTGCGACCCGCTGCGCCACGTTGTCGACGTCGATCACCGCGTCGTCGACGAGCATGACGAGGGACATCACCAGCCCCGCCAGGATCATGGTGTTCACGGTGGTGTCCGTGAGGTAGAGGACCAGCCAGGCGGCGCCGAGCGACATCGTGATCGCGACGGCGCTGACCAGCGTGCCCCGCCAGTCGAAGAGGAAGCCGCCCAGCACGAAGATCAGGAGGATCGCGCCGATCAGAGCCGCGCGTCCGAGGTTGTCGAAGGACGACTCGATGAACTCGGCCGGGCGGTAGATCGACGTGTCCATCTGCAGCCCCGGAAGGCCCGGAGCGAGAGCCGCGAGGGCCTCGTCCATGCCTGCGGTCACCTCAGGCGTGTTGGTCTCGGGGAACTTCTCGACAACGAGCAGGAGGCAATCTCCGTCACTGCAGAGAGCGTCCCCGATCAGGGGTTGGTGATCCTCGACCACCTGCGTGACGTCGCCCAACGTCAACGCCGAACCACCGGATGCGGACGAGCCGCCCTCATCATCGATCGGGACCTGGGCAAGCTCTCTCGGCGTCGAGATCGCTTGCTTGTGGAAGATGTGGAGGCGCTGGTTCAAGGTGTCGATGAAGCCGCCGGTCCCGGGCGACGAGGCCTCGAGGAAGCTCAGCGGGGAGACCTCGAGAGCGTTCCCCGTGGTCCGGATCACCTGGCTCAACGTGACGCCCGCGTCGCTGAGCTGCTTCGGATCGACCAGCACCTGCAGCTGCCGGTCCCTGAAGCCCCAGATCGAGACGTTGGCCACCCCTTCGACGCCCAGCAGACGGGGAACGATCACCCAACGGGCCAGGACCGACATCTCGATGGGCGTGAGCTCGTCCGACGAGAGCTTCACCATGCCGACGCGACTCGTGGACGAGAGGGGCTGGATCATCTGCGGCGGCTTGGCGACCGCCGGCAGCCCCGCGGCCGCGACGGCCTGGGTCAGGCGCTCCGCAACGATCTGACGTGCGTCGAGCAGTTCCGTCCCGGGTTCGAACGTCATGACCACCGACGAGAGGCCCGGCAGGGACACGGACTCGATCTCGTCCAAGAACGCGATCCCCACGAGCAGATCCTGTTCGAGCGGCACTGTGATCAGCTGCTCCACCTCTTCGGCGGAGAGTCCGAGGGCCTCGGTCTGGACCTCGACCGTCGGCCGCTGGAACTCGGGCAGGACGTCGGTGCGAGCGTTGTCCAGCTGTAGGACGCCGTAGACCAACAGCCCCACCGCCACCGCGACCACCAAACGTCGGAACTTGATGCTCGATCCGATGATCCAGCGCATCATCGACTCCACCTCACCCCGGGAGGCTCACCGGCATTCCAGATCGTCCGCGTTGGACGCACCGCAGCCGGTTCCCCTCCCCTTGAACGACGTACCCAGTCGGCAGACCGTAAGAGGGCCTCCAGCAGGTGTCGTCGTCCTTCTGGCCGATCGCCCTCATGCGGGACGATGATTCGCGGGCCGGATGGACGGGCGCCAGCGCGACGCGCCGGGCTCGGCTAGCGGGGGTTCGGGTGGACCAGGCCGGTGTCGAAGGCGAGCACGACGGCCTCGACGCGGCTGCGGAGCCCGAGCTTGTCCATGATGTGGTGCAGGTGCGTGCGTACGGTCGTCGGGGCCACGAACAGCTCTCGAGCGACCTCTTCGTTCGTGAGGCCCCTGCCGACCAGGCCGAGCACCCGAAGCTCGCTGTCGGTCAGGGCCTCCAAGGCGCGGGCACGTTTGGGTCGCGCGTCCAGTGTCTGCGCGTGCAGGGCGTCCAGGAGCTGTCGGGTCACGGCCGGCGCCAGCATGGCGTCGCCCCGCGCCACGATGCGGATCGCTTCGGCCAGCTCGTCCAGCTGCACGTCCTTCAGCAGGAAGCCGGTAGCCCCCGCGCGCAGCGCCTCGATCGCGTAGTCGTCGACGTCGAACGTGGTGAGCACCAGGATCGCGATGTCCGGCAGCTCCGCCGCCAGGATGCGGGTTGCCTCGACACCGTCCAGGACGGGCATACGGACATCCATCAGGACGACGTCGGGCAGGAGGCGCCGGGCCCCTTCGATGGCCTCCATCCCGTCGACGGCTTCGCCGACGAGCTCCATGTCCGGTTCCGCGCGCAAGGTCATCTCGTAGGCTGCGCGCATCAGCGCTTGATCGTCGGCGACAAGGACGCGGATGCTCACGTCGATGGCTCCCCGTCGAGCGGCAACACCGCGTGGACGCGGAAGCCACCACCGACCGGCCGCGAGCCGACCGACAGCGTGCCTCCGAACAACGCCACCCGCTCGCGCATCCCCAGGTGACCGTAGCCCGGCCGCGGCGCCTTCATGAGACCTCCGATCGAGCCGACGCCGTCGTCTTGGATCTCCAGCACGAGTCGACCGGGTTCGTATCGCGTGATCACCTCGACGTGACAGACAGGTCCGGCGTGCTTGACGACGTTGGTGAGCGCCTCCTGGACGATCCGGTAGGCGGACAGATCGAGACCGGGTGGGAGGGGACACGGCGTTCCCACGATCCTGAGTTCGATGGGAAGCCCCGTCTGGCGCACCTGGTCGACCAGGGTGGCGACGGCCATCAACCCAGGCTGCGGCGAGCGGTTATCTGCGTGGTCGTCTCCGGTGCGAAGGAGGCCCATCAACCGCCGCATCTCCACCAGCGCCTCGCGTCCGGCGCGCTCGATGGCGTCGAGGGCGGCCAGGGCGTCCTTCGGGTGCCCCTCCCCGAGCCGCTGGGCCGCGCCGGCTTGCGCGACGATCACGCTCACGTTGTGTGCCACCACATCGTGGAGCTCGCGGGAGATGACGCGGCGCTCCTCCGCGACCGCCCGTCGCGCCGACTCCTCACGCTCCCGTTCCAGGCGGGTCGCCCGGTCCTCCAGCTGGAGGTACTCGCCGCGGCGGATCCGGAAACCGTCGCCGATGAACCAGGCACCACCGACGGTCAGACACATGGCGATCACCGCATCCGGCTCGATCGGTTCCGGTCCGATCGCGAGGATCACGAACACGACGAGCCCACTGCCGACGCCCGCCGGGATGGACGTGCGACGCTCCCGGTAAGCGGCCACCGTGTACAGCGCGATCAGGAACCCGAACGATGCGAACGAGCGGAAGTACCCCATGACGGAGAACAGGAAGAGCGCGGCTGTGATCACCGACAGGACCGCCACCGGCGACCGCCGTCGCCACACCAGGGGCGCGGTCTGCAACAGGATCAGGGCGGTGCCCATCTCGTCCAGGCGCGCCGCCACTTCCATGCCACCTTCGGGGATGTCGACCTGCAAACGGGCCACGACCCCGACCACCGAAGTGGCGGTCAGGGCCGACGCGATCAGCGCGTCCTGCACGATCGACCGTGAGAGCAAGGGCCTCGGGGGAGCCCCGTCATGGCCCGCGCCGAGGTACGGCGAGGTAGATAAGGGCTCGAGCTCCGTCGTCCTGAGATCCATCCTGCCCTCCGGGGTCGGCAAGCGATGCGCGGGAGCGAATCGTATGACCCCACGGCACAACCTGTACAGCCCTCTGCGGCGCGGCTCGTCCAGGCGATTCGAGGGTTGCCCCTAGGCGGGCGTCCCACCCACCAGGCAATAGGGCCCTGCCTCGAAGTGTCTGTGCAGGACCGTGAGCGGATCCAACGAAAGCCAGACGAACGTGACCCGCATCCTGATGTACTTGTCCTGGTGCGCAGGGGTCGCGTCTACCTCCACCCTGCCTCCGGTCTCCGGACTCGGGATGAAGTAGTAGGTGGTCTCGTCATCGGGGAACTTCCCGCTCTTGTAGACGAGCTTCGGGTCGTTCTGCCACTTCTCACCGGTCCACCATTGGAGCGTGAAGATGACCTTGAACTTCTCGGTCCCCGAGGTCCCGTTCTCCTGGATGTAGGCACTCGCCGCGACGTTCGAGTCGAACCAGTCCGCCGCGCAGTTTGCCTCGAAGTTGGTGGCATCGGAGACGAACGGACCGTGGGCGGAGGCGGGGGGCGTCAACACCGGCAGCGCGGCGATCGCGAGGAGGATCACCAATGAGGTCCTGCGCATGGCCTCTCCTTTCCAGTGGCAGACCGACCCGAGCCTAGTCCAGTCGCGGCGGCGAACGCTAGGGGCGGACGGTGACCAGACTCAAGCGGCGTGGGATGGCATGCGTCCACGTAGCCGAACCAGATCTCACACGGAAGCTAGGGTGCGGACGATGGCATCCTCGATCCCGACGGCGGTTGGCTTGGCCAGCCCTCGCGAGATCAGCGAGAACGCGATGAGCCGACCGCTGGCCGACCGGACGTAGCCGGACAGCGCCGACACAGGCGTCTCGAACAGCGTCCCGGTCTTGGCGCGGACCGGGACCCCGAGCAGCCGACGATCCAGCGTTCCTTCACCGGGATCGGGGAGCGAGCGTTCGAAGGCGGCGAACCACGGAGCGTGGCGCGCGAGTAGCAAGACCGTCACAAGCTCCGCGACGCTGACCCGGTTCCGATGCGAGAGCCCGGAACCGTCGCGGACGCGCGCCTCGATGCCGCGTTCCACCGCCCACGACGCGATCGCCGCCGCGCCGTCGGCCGTGCTCGCGCCCTCACCGACCGCCTCGAATCCCAGGGCCTTGGTCAACGTCTCCGCGTCGAAGTTGATCGAGTCGGCGTTCTGCCGAGCCAGGATCTCGGCGAGCGTCGCGGAACGCACGGCCGCGAGTCGGCGCGTCTCCTCGGGCGCGTCGCCCGTCCGCGGCGCCCCGCGGACGACGACGCCCAGCCGTTCGAGCGCCGACGACAGCGCGGTCGCCGCGATCTGCTCCGGGAGTCCGGCGGCTCGGTTGCCGTCGAACGCCAGCGCGGTGGTCCGGGTGACGAACCTCCGCGACAGCCCGGGCACCCAGCCCGGCGCCCACCATCCGCGATCGAACGTGGCCGTGTCCCCGAGGACGGAGCCGGTCACCTCCCGCAGGCCCGCGCCTGACAGGGTCGAAGCGAGCGCCGAAAGATCCTCCGAGGTCAGCTCGGGATCCCCGGAGCCGATCAGCCACAGGTCGCCCCTCAGCACGCCGTCTCGAGGCGCGCGCTCGGCCTCGGCCGACGTGGGGAACCGATGACTTGCTCCCCACGTGTCCAGGGCGACCGCCGTCGTCAGGAGCTTCTCGTTCGATGCGGGGATCCGTGCGATGTCGCCCCGATGCAGGTACACGAGCCGGTCCCCGATCCCCACGGCGACGGAAACGTCGGACGTTCCCACCGCCTCATCGATCTGGCGGGTCCACGCGGTCCGGACGGGCTCGCGGTCGATCGCAAGGTTGGGGCTGGGGGGCACCGGTTCCGGTGCCGCGGTCGGTCGGGGCGCGTTGACGGATGCCGGTGTGCGAGCCGGGGTTGCCTGAACGATCGTGCCTCCGCACCCCGCGGCGACGAGCAGGACGACGACCAGGCCGCCGGCGACCCCCGGGCTCGGATGCCGCCTCACGCGCATGCGCTCATGATGCGCCTCGGAGCGCTCGATGGTCGCTCGGACCCCCGGAAGCCGACCCCCGCGGGTCGGTAGGCTGCGGCTCGTGAAGCTGGTCACCTGGAACGTCAACTCGATCCGGCAACGGCTGCCGCGCCTGCTGGCGCTGCTGGAGCGTCACCAGCCCGACGTCGTCTGTCTACAGGAGACCAAGGTCGAGGACGCGGCGTTCCCCACGCTGGAGCTTTCCGGGGCCGGTTACGACGCGGTGACCTTCGGGCAACGTGCCTACAACGGGGTGGCGATCCTCGCTCGCTGTCCGATCGTCGAGCCGCAACGGGGGTTCCCGGACGACCCCGTGTCCGAGCAGTCGCGCGTGCTGTCCGCGCTCGTTGACGATCTGCGCGTGGTGTGTGTGTACGCGGTCAACGGCAAGGCCGTCGGCGAGCCGGCCTACCAGATCAAGCTGGT
>Ga0214473_10010194_pt1 | contig 11069 bp, 11 predicted proteins | sample RVTome_7_FD_203509 | JGI IMG/M metagenome (GOLD analysis project Ga0214473, IMG submission 203509) | Soil microbial communities from uranium-contaminated site in the Upper Colorado River Basin, Wyoming, United States - RVT98D197 | ecosystem: Environmental > Terrestrial > Soil > Contaminated >...
CCTTCGGGCTCCCGCAGCAGGAGCGATATCCGCTTCGCCCCGGTCATCTCCTGCACGCAGCGGACGATGAGATTGAGAATCTCCTCGCGATCATCCGCATGGTTGAGGTCGCGCATGAACTCGTAGAGAAGTTGAAGCCTTCTGGTCTTGACGTCGACCTCGGCCTCGAGCTGGGCGTTGAGGTGATCGAGGTCCCGGCGGGTCTTGGCCAGCCGGTGGACCGTCCGCACCCGGGCCAGCAGCTCGTTCACGTCGAAGGGCTTGGCGATGTACTCTTGCGCTCCGGCCTCCAGCCCCTTGACCACGTCGTGCGTGCTCGACCGCGCCGTCAAGATGATCACCGGGATGTGGGCGGTGCGATCGTCCGCCCGCAGGGCTCGGGTGGCGGCGAGCCCGTCCATCTCCGGCAGGCCGATGTCCATGATGACCAGGTCGGGCAGGCGCTCCGTGGCGCAGCGGACCGCCTCTCGACCGGTGGCGGCCTCCAGCACCTCGAACCCTTCCGCCCGAAGATGGGCGGCGAGGATGAAGCGCAGTTCGGCTTCGTCTTCCACCACCAGGACGGCGCCTATGCGGGGATTCGACATCGCGTCGTGTCCGGTTCGAGGGTTCGCGGTTCGGCGGGCCGCGTGGGCGAACTCCGCCGTTTCATCGGCTAACCATCCGCCCCCCAACACCTTCCGCGCCGCAACCTCGGGGGCGACCCAGTGTCCGAAAAGTGCTTGCAGCCCGCCTCGCCGCTGGCCATCCGGGCTCAGCCGCCGCACCGCCGGTTCAAGGACGATAAAGTTGACACCTGCGCCGACGGAGCTAGACTCCGTGCTCCATCCGTCCCCGTGGCACAACTGGATAGCGCGTCGGCCTCCGGAGCCGAAGGTTGCAGGTTCGAGCCCTGCCGGGGACGCTTCGCCGGACCCACGCAGGCGCCCTCAAATCCGCCGCACCCCTTTGTCGGAACTCAACGCCAGCCGTGGATTTGAGTGATTCGGGCTACGAGTACCAGCACGCTAAGTCGTTCCCTTGCGTCTCCGGCGTAGTTCGCCGAAACGGACTCACCCAGGATTGGGAGGCCGATGCGTCACCGGCCGTCAAGACCTGGCCTCAGGCGCCGCCTTCGGCAGCCAAAGGCAGCCAAAGGACGCCAAGCGACCTGAAAAGCGGTTTACGGCAACCGGTAACGATGCCGAGTTGAGCGTCGTTGAAGCCATCCGCTGCGGCTCATCGAGGACGGCGCTTGACACCCCTACGTCGTTCGGGAATGCGCCCTTTTCGCCAGTTGGCTACCGGACCGCGGGGCGGACCCGGACGGGTGGAGAACGATCACGGCAGTTGGCTCGCCTGCGTAACTGGTGCCGATTCGAGCGTGGATCAGCCGGACTTCTGGTACTCGATGGTCCGCCAGGAGACCTCCCAGGGGCCTTGGTCGCGGGTGAGTAGGTAGGTGCCGGTGGCGGTGAGGCTTTGCCGGCCGCGGCCCTGCGGGCCGACGCGGAAACGTAGGATCGCTTTCATCCCCGTCGCGTCGTAGCCCGGCAGCCATGTGTGGACAAACGCCTTGGCGTCAGGATAGCGGTCTTGGAACGCCTTCACGCTGGAGTAGGCCCGGTTCTGCACGATGACCTCGCGAAGGTCGGAGACGATGATGTCGGGATCAGCCGGGCTGTAGTCCAAGGTTTGCGGCGAGGACGTGTTTCGCCGCTCTAGGTCCTGAAGCACGGCCTGGGGGGCCTCCAGCCCCTTGCGGCGCAGCTCGGACCGCACCCCTCGGTCGGCGATGTCCTCGGAGCGAACCCGGGTGTAGGTATGGACGACGATCTGGCTCTTCTCACGGTCGTCGGGGACGCGGCTTTGAAACTCGTGAAACGTGGCCAAGTCCTTGAGTACCGTGTCGAATACCTGAGTGTCGAGGTCCTGGAGCACGTTGTCCGGGAGAGAGGCGACCGTTGCCTGTCTTCCTCCGGAGGCGCAGCCGGCAGTCAGGCCGGCCAGGAGAACGGCGGCGGCCGCCCGGTGGCCGCCCGTTGAGAATTTCAGCCGATGCCCCCCGTGGCGGCGGCACGTCAACCAAACACGCAGTTGGGGCGATCGTGCGTCGATTCTCTCAATCGCCTGATCGAGCTTGCTTCGCATCATTGCTTACGCTCCTGATGTTGCAACGCGAGCTACCACTCCCTCGTGTTTGGCCAGGCCCGTTGCAACGAGCTGAACATAGAGATTCCGGGATCAACGCATGACCAGCCTTACGACGGCTGGCCTAGAAAACGCCGCCACCGGCGGCGGAAGGCCGTTCAAACGGCCTGTCGCTGTGCGCGTCTATTTCGAATCGGGCGAAGAACGTCGCGTCGCGGTGCCAACGGGACGGCAAAGAACAGGCCGGCTCAGGTGCGCAGCCCGCCTCTGACCCGACGCCCCGCGCACACCGGGGCCGCGGGAGAGACTTCGTCCGCGCCATGCACTCAGCACCCGCCCACCGCCGCCAGCGACGGTACGGCGAGACCAATCCTCATCCAACCCAGCAGTTCGAAGCACGCGCGAATGGGCGATACAGGACTCGAACCGGCGTCCGTAACTACCGATAAAACCAACTACTTACGTCAACTCAACGCGCAACGCGCTGCAAATTGCGCTGCACCCTCCGCCGTGCCTACGGATCCAACTGCCGCGTTGAAGCACTCAACATCCGCCACGCCCGATCTCGGGCGTGTGATCAACGCGTGGTCTAGCCTACCAGATTCGATTCGTCAACGCATCTGTGGGCTCGCCGAAGCCTTCGAACTCATCGCCGGTGGCACGGCTTCGCCCGACCAAGGTCAACCGGGAGCGGGGCAACATCTGCTGGTCAGGGAGGTTTCGCAGCGAGCGGTCATGCGGCTGCCCGAACAAGAGCAAAATGCAGACGCGAATCGCGGGAAGCTGGCGGGCGAACGATCACCGAGACACGAATAGCCAAGGAGGTCGTTGGATGCCCGAATTAGTGATCGTGTTCAATCCGAATCTGCTGCGAAGCAAGGTGCCGGAGGCGGGATGGAGCAATCTGCGTGGTCGCGCTTGATCCGCTCCAGAACGTGCTGAGCCGGCTCGCCGGCGTTCTTTCATCGAACGGCGGCTACGAGGCGCGCTGTCCGTCCCACGATGACCGGCGCGCGAGCCTGAGCGTCTCGCGCGGAGTCGACGGGCGCGTACTGCTGCATTGCCACGCCGGCTGCGCGCCGATCGCCGTCTGTCAGGCGATCAACCTTCGCCTCAGCGATCTGTTCCCGCCGAGCAACAACGGCGAGGGACTCGGCCACGTCATCGCCACGTACGACTACTGCGACGTGAAGGGCGACTTGCTCTTTCAGGTGTTGCGGTATGAAGGGAAGAAGTTCCGCCAGCGCCGGCCGGACGGCAACGGCGGGTGGCTCTGGAAGCTCGGACGCACGCCGCGCGTACTCTACCGGCTACCCAAGCTGCTGGCGGCGAGCCCTGACGAGTGGGTCCTCGTCCCCGAGGGGGAGAAAGATGTCGACCGGCTCGCTTCGCTCGGCTTGATAGCGACGTGCAACCCGGGCGGCGCGGGCAAATGGAGCAAGCTCTCGGACGAGTCGGCGCTGCACAACCGGCGCGTGGCGATCATCGCTGACAAGGACGAGGCGGGCCGCATGCATGCCGCCGACGTAGCGAGGCGGTTGCGCGACCGGGCGCGTGAGATCCGTGTCATCGAGCTGCCCGGCGAGGGCAAGGACGCCAGCGATTGGTTCGATGCCGACGGAACCGTCGACCAGTTGATCCGTCTGGTTGAATCCGCCCGCGACGCCTCACCTCCTTCATGTGCCCGCGACCGTCCGAACGTTGTCATCGACACCGAGGAACACCGCGTCGTGGCCGAGACCATCGCGGCCTTGACTGCCGACCCAGACCTCTACAAGCGCGGCGGAATCCTGGTCCGCGTCATCCGTGACCGCCAGCCGACCGATGGCATTCTGCGATGCGAAGGTTCGGCGACGATCCAGGCGATTCCCGCGGCGAACCTGCGTGAGCGCATGACGCGGGTCGCCACGTTCACCAAACTCAACCGCAAGGGAGAAGAGGTCGCCGCGCACCCGGCCGCCTGGCTGGTCAGCGCCGTGGAGGCCCGCGCTGAGTGGGACGGCGTCCTGCACCTGATGGGCATCTCTGACACGCCGATCCTCCGGGCGGACGGGTCGATCTGGCAGCAGGCCGGCTACGACGAACGGACCGGCGTCCTGTTCGAACCGGCGATGGGTGCTTCGTTCCCAACGATCCAGCCCGAGGTCAACATCGACGACGCCCATGCGGCCCTTGAGTCGCTTCTCGAAGTCGTCTGCGACTTCCCCTTCGAATCCGAGGAGCACAAGGCCGCATGGCTGGCGGCGTTGCTCACACCACTGGCGCGGTTCGCCTTCGCCGGCCCATCACCGCTCTTCCTGATCGACGCCAACGTGTGCGGTGCGGGCAAGGGTCTGCTCGCCCAGACCATCGGACGCATTGTGCTGGGGCGCGAGATGCCCGTCAGCAGCTACGTGCACGACAGCGACGAGATGCGCAAGAAGCTCACCGCCATCGCCATCGCCGGCGACCGCTTGATTCTCTTCGACAACTTGGACGGAGTGTTCGGGAACGACTCGATTGACCGAGCACTGACGAGCACACGATGGAAAGACAGAATCCTCGGGCGAAGTGAGGAGGTCGAGCTGCCGCTGATTCCCTCATGGTACGCGACCGGGAACAACGTCCAGGTGGCGGCCGACACCATGCGGCGCATCATCCATGTCCGCCTCGACTGCCTCAGTGAACGTCCCGAAGAACGCTCGGGTTTCAAGCACGAGAACCTGCTGGCTTGGATCGGCGGGAACCGTGGTCGGCTGCTGATGGCTGCCCTGACGATTCTGTCGGCCTATCTCAAACGCGGGCACGCGTCGAAGCACCTCAAGCCGTTCGGCAGCTTTGAGGGCTGGTCGAGCGTCGTTCGAGAGGCCGTTGTATGGGTCGGATTGCCCGATCCGTGTCTGACGCGCACCAAGCTCGCTGAGTCGGCCGATACAACCGGCGATACGCTAAGTCAGCTCATCGCTGCGTGGGAGTGTTACGACACTTCGGGTGACGGCTTCGTGCTCTCCGATGTACTGAACCGGTTGTACCCATCCCAACGTGAACACGCCCCGTACGACGACGCCAGCAACGCTATCCGCTCGGCTCTGGAGAACGTCGTAGGCTGTCCGCCCGGCAAGCCCCCGACGCCCCGGCAGGTCGGCAACAAGCTGCGGCACTTCCGACGCCACGTCGTTGACGGCAAGTACTTCGATTTGAACGCCGCTGAATACAGCCGGCACGGTGCGGTCTGGAAGCTGTTCGGCGTCGAACGACCGTCGCCCTTCAACGCGCCGCGAGTCTGCGAGTCTGAATCGGAGTCATGAGCATGAAACACGATCTGCGAGTCTGCGAGTCTAGCGAGTCTGAAACGACCCCTTCGCGCGCGAACTTCAAGGGAACGAAAGAATCTCTTTGTATAGGGGCTGAAAGAGACTCGCGAGACTCGCAGACTCGCAAGCCGCATGGCTCTTTCCAGGCGAAGTCGGCCGCGGAGGCTCACGGGGGGACCAGCCGCGAAAATCGAAGGGGTTCGTGGCGTGGCCCGGTCCGATCTACGAACGCCAAGGGGCGCACCCCGTTGGGCAGTGGGCGAACGGGCGGCGGGGGAGGCGTACGGGCCTACGACGCCGCAGCCTCAGGCGCCTGGATCGGCCGCCAGGCGCGTTCTGGGCCACCCTGGGCGACGCTGTGCGGCCTGGTGTATCGGGGTACGCCCGTTCCGTCCCATTCGCCACGGGCGGCGGATTGGCGACCAGTGGTGTTACCTTTACGCTGGCGGGGTGATCGGGCCGGTTGGGCCGGTTTCTGGAACCGTAGAGACGCAAGAATTAGCCGGCCAGCCATCGCGGCCGGCCGCGACGTAGACGCCGGTGACCGACGTTTTGAGCCTGAGTCGATGTTCGGAATCAGGGCAGCGGAGCTTGCGCGTCGACAGGGCTGCAGCCAGCGGATACCGTGAAATCTGTTGCGGGAAAGCAGTATTGTGCTTGCGGCGCCTAGCGACGTATGTTAGGCTTATGTTAGCATGGAGGACAGGGCATGGGACCAAGCGATTACGTGCTGCTGGCGTTGCTCGATCGGCTAGGCGGTGTGCAGGGGCGCAAGAAGCTCCAGAAGCTCGTTTACATCGCCAAGTTGGACGGTCTGCCGCTCGAAGACGACTTTTTCTTCCACTACTACGGGCCGTATTCAAGCGGGCTGGCGTCCCGCGTGGATCAACTCGTCGAGTCGGAGCAACTCGCGGAAACGACCCGCGCTCTGGCAGTCGCCGAGGGCGTCGAGTACGGCTACCAAGCAAACGACGCCGCACGGGAGTTTCTGGAGTCGATCCGCCCTAGCGTCCCAAAGGAATTCGGAGAGGCGATGGAGCGCGGGATAGGTCGCGCGGCTGCCTTGAAGAACCACGACGTATTCCAGTTGGAACTGGCATCCACGCTGCTGTACTGGCTTAACAAGGGCCACTCCTGGGAGGAGGCCGAGGCGATCACGGAGCGGCGCAAGAAGGCTGATCGTAACAGCAGAGCGTTTACGGAGGCTCGGCAAATTGCCGCCGAAGTGTGGGAGGCGCGGAAACAGTCGGAGGACTAGGCTGTGTCGCTCAAAGTCATTCGCGACCCCGTTCACGACCACATTTTTCTCGACCGCGACGCTGACAAGCTAATCCTCACGCTCCTTGACACCCCCGAGGTCCAACGGCTACGACGGATTCGACAGCTTGGCGTGAGCCATCTGACCTACCCCGGAGCCGAGCACAGCCGCTTTTCGCATTCGCTCGGCGTTTGGCATCTCGCCAAGCAGGCCATCGAGTTTCTGCGTCGGAACGCCGGCGACGACTTCAAGTTATCGGACGAGCATGGATTGGCGGTGGCCGCGGCGGCATTGCTTCATGACATCGGTCACGGGCCGTTTTCCCACGTGCTTGAACACAACTTTGGCGGGGACCACGAGAAGCGGACGCGTGACCTTATTCGTGACGAAACGACGGGCGTGCATCAAGCGCTGAAGGAACGCGATGTGGGTCTCGCCGCGTTGGTTCACAGATTGCTCGAAGGACAAGACGATGAGTTGGCGTGGCTCCGGGCGCTGGTCACCAGCCAACTTGACGCCGATCGCATGGATTATCTGCTGCGAGACAGTCACTTCTGCGGCGTGGGATACGGTCAATACGACCACCAGTACCTTCTACACACGATGCGCGTCCGCCGCGTTCCGCCCGACGACTTGCTGCAACCCGTGTGGCTGGACAAGGCCTGCCGCGTCATCGAAGAGTATCTGTTCGCACGCTATTACATGCACTGGAACGTCTACCATCATCGGACGACCAAGGGTTACGAGCAGTTGCTGATCGCAATCTGCAAGCGTGCAGCCCATTTGCTGGACAATGGAACATCGTTAAGCATTGATGCTACCTTGGGCAAGTTTGTGAAGAACGAACCGCTGACCAACGTTGAGCATCAGAAAATCGATGATCACCTCGTGATGACCCACGTGACAGGATGGCAGAATAGTCCAGATTCTGTACTGGGGGATCTGTGCCGGCGATTCGTCGTACGAAAGGGGTTCAAGCCGATCGAATACAACGAAGAACAGGCGGCGTCGGTTTTCGGTCTGAAAACGGCCATCGATCAGATTCGAAGTGACTTGGCGACCGCAGATCTGGACCCAGATTACTACTTTCACGAGGCGTCTCTGTCGGCCAAGACCTACGACTGCTATCATCCTGAGAAGGACGACTCGGAGCGAACTGCGGTCAACGCCATTCTGATCGAGCAACCCGACAAAAGTGTAGCGGAGATTAGCTCGCTGCCGGGAATGGATCGCCTCAAGGCAGTGACTGGAATCCGCGAGCGAAGGCGCTGCTTCTACGTACCAGAAGAGCATCGTGAGAACGCACGGCAGAAGCTCCAATCAGCGTGAGCATGTGGGAATTCATTATTCTATTCGTGATCGGCACTGACCAGCACCGCCGCAGTGATGTGCCCAACCGCCTGCTCGATAAGGGCAACGACAGGCCGCTCGACATCGCCGAAACCTACGTCTCCCTCTCGGGCTACAGCTGATATGGAAGTGCCTGCACGCGCGCGAAACGGCAATCGGGACCATCTCGCTGATTCGCGCGGGCGTGCGTCGGTGGAGCGGTTCCTTCCTTGCGAGGTCGTCCGCCGAGGCTCACGGGACCAGCGACGGTCTGGAACCGGCTTTGTTGCCCGTGGCTGGACTCGCGCCCTGGCGGCGACGGGGTGGTCAGGGCGTACCGGGCTACGTCTCCGCCTCCCCGTTGGCCCCGGCCGCCGTTTCTGGGCGTTTGGGGGCCGACCCCAGGGCCGAGGACAACCCGGTCAACGATGACAAGGAGGTCACGCGATGAAGATTGAGTTACGGCCGCTGGCCGGCATCAAGCCGTACGAGAACAACCCGCGCCAAAACGACGCTGCAGTCGAGGCGGTGGCCAACTCCATCCGCGAATTCGGGTTCAGGCAGCCCATCGTGATCGACGAGGCTGGCGTGATCGTCGTTGGTCACACTCGTTGGAAGGCGGCAGCGAAGCTCGGATTGGAGACGGTGCCGGTCCACGTGGCAACGGACCTGACGGCAGCACAGGCCAAAGCGTACCGCATCGCGGACAATGCGACGCAGGACCTGGCGACTTGGAATTTCGAGTTGCTGCCGGGCGAACTGGTCGAATTGCAGGCGCTGGACGTCGATCTGGGCCTGTTGGGCTTCAGCGAAGACGAGCTGGCCAGGCTACTGGACCCAGGCACGAAGGACGGGCTGTGCGACCCCGACGACATTCCCGCACCGCCGGACGAGGCGACCACTCAACCGGGCGACCTTTGGCTGCTCGGCGATCACCGGCTGCTCTGTGGTGACAGCAGCAGCGCGGCGGACGTCGATCGGCTGCTCGATGGGACGGAGGTTCACCTTGTGAACTGCGACCCACCTTATAACGTCCGCCTTGAGCCGAGGAGCAACAACGCCATCGCCGCCGGCCTGTCCAGTTTCGGCGAACCGGGGCTGACGCAGCATCAGGGCTTCGACCTGGCCCGCCGGCCGAAGGTTGCCAAGGCAACGCACCGCAAACTCCGACCGAAGGACCGGCCGTTGGTGAACGACTTCGTCTCGGATGACGAGTTCGACAAGATGCTCCACGCCTGGTTCGGCAACATCGCCCGCGTGCTCGCGCCCGGGCGGGCGTTCTACATCTGGGGCGGCTACGCCAACTGCGGCAACTACCCGCCGGTCCTCAAGGCCTGCGGCCTGTACTTCAGCCAGAGCATCATCTGGGACAAGCAGCACCCCGTCCTGACGCGCAAGGACTTCATGGGCGCCCATGAGTGGTGTTTCTATGGCTGGCGTGAAGGCGCCGCCCACATCTTCCTCGGCCCGAACAATGTGCCAGATCTTTGGCACATCAAGAAGGTCAACCCGCAGTCGATGATCCATTTGACGGAGAAGCCCGTCGAGCTGGCCGTCCGGGCTCTCCAATACTCATCTCGCCACGCCGAGAACGTCCTCGACCTCTTTGGTGGCAGCGGCTCGACGTTGATCGCCGCGGAGCAGACCGGACGCCGGGCATTCCTCATGGAGATCGACCCACTCTATTGCGATGTGATCTGCGACCGGTTCCAGCGCTTCACCGGCAAGCCCGCCGTTCTGGAGCGCACCGGCACGTCGCCGATTCCGATAAGGCTACGCGAGGAGGACATGCGGTGACGAGCGACGAAGCTCTGCAGCCGGAGAGACGCCCCGGACATTGCCGAGGCGTCGGTGGAGGCACAGGTATGTGGGCTACGCCGACGATGCGCCCGTCGCCCCTGGGCGATAAACAGTGCGACAGCGCTGGCACTGGACGCGCTCGTCGTCGAGCCAGACCAGTTCGTCGCATTCGCCCTCGCCGCAGTTCGGGCAGGCGTCTTCTGGCGCGACGGGATCGATGGGACCGCTGTTGTGGTTGCCGATCATGGCTCGTCCTCCTCGCCGTCGGGCATGGCGTCGCACGCGGCCAGACGGCTCTCGACGATGGTCACTTGGAACTCCGCGCCGTCGTCGCTCTCGATGACCAGGCCTCTGTCTCGCGTCAGCATGCCGACGTCGTCGTAGGTGGCGATCCGCCGGACGCCCTCGACGTGCTCGGCCAACGCGCAGGCCGGCTCGTCAGCGTCATCGCGGGCGAACAAGGCCGCCTCGAGCAGGTCGCGGAGTTGGTCCTGGAGTTGCCGGGCGTTGATGGCCTATGCCTCCTTCCCGGCGAACGCGAACTGGCCCCGGTCGACCTTGGCGAAGCGGGCGTCTTTGCCCTTGGCCGCGACCTCACGGAGCATCGCGGCGTAGAGCGTCGCGTGCGGCGTTCTGCCGTTCGGGCTGGTCCAGAGGCCCTGCTCGGCCATCGCCGCGATGAGCTCCTGGGCCCGCATCGGCTTGCCGGCCTTGGCCAGGACTTGGGCGGCGGCGTCGAGGGCGCTGACTCGCTTAGGCTTCGGCTCGCCGTTCGCCTTCTTCGCCTTGGCCTTCTTGGTCGCGGCCTTGCCCTTCCCATTGGCCTTCGTCTTGTCCTTGGCCTCGCCGGGCACCTCGGGCATCGACTCCTCGCCGAGGTGGGCGTCGCCGCCATCCGCTCGCCACTCGGCCACCGTTTCGGCGGTGGGCTCGGCGGCCTCGCCCGATGTCTTGCGGCCCTTCGCCGGCCGCCGCAGTCGCTGAGCGCTCTTGATGCGGATCGCTCGGCCCGTGGCAGTGTTGGTCGCGTTCCAACCGCCGCGGCTGTGCGTGCTGTCGATCCGCACCGTTACGAGCTTGTCGCTCACCTTGGCGACGTAAACGCCGCCGACCTTGATCTCGTTCTTCTTCATCGCATGTCTCCTACAAAAGGGTCCTGCCGCGTCTACGCGACGCGGCGTTATTCACGTTGGTCAGTTCACCGGGACCGTGATGATGCGATACTCGCCGTCGGGCATCTGGTGGTCGTGGAGGTAGGC
>Ga0214473_10010195_pt1 | contig 11068 bp, 10 predicted proteins | sample RVTome_7_FD_203509 | JGI IMG/M metagenome (GOLD analysis project Ga0214473, IMG submission 203509) | Soil microbial communities from uranium-contaminated site in the Upper Colorado River Basin, Wyoming, United States - RVT98D197 | ecosystem: Environmental > Terrestrial > Soil > Contaminated >...
GAAGCCAGGCGCCCACCAGAATCAGGATCAACGGCCACCACTTGGCGAGCAGCGCCTTCAGTTCCGCCGCCGGCATGATGCCGAGATTGATCAGAAGAAATACCGCGCCGACCAGGATCAGGATGCCGGCGCCGAGTTTCGAATGCGACATGGTCCCGCCCTCCGCTGGATAGTTTCGCCTCGACTGTAAAGCATGACTTTACACTTTGCCCCGTGGCGGCCCGTCAGAACACGCGCGCCAGGCTGAGCAGCGCGTACACGAATACCCACACCACCAGGGCGCGCCACACCAGCCCCACCGCGCTGTCGAGGAACGGCGTGTCGGCCGCCTCGCCCACACCGAGCTCGGGGCGCGGCGCCAGGCCCTCCACCTCCTGCAGCGGCATGCCGAGCTTGACGCCCAAGGCGCCGGCGCCCGCGGCGAGCACGATGCCGAGCTGCGGATCGGGCCACGCGGCCGCCTGCGTGCGCCAGCAGTAGACCGCGTCCTCGAAGTCGCCGACGATGGCGAACGACGCCGCGGTGAGGCGCGTCGCCGGCCACTCCAGCAGCTCGTGCGCGCGCTCGGCGCAGCGGCCGAAAGCGCCCAGCCCGCGCCAGCGCCGCGCGACCAACAGCGCCAAGCGGTACAGGATCGCGCCGCTCGGCCCGGGCAGCACGATGAACCAGAACAGCACGCCGAACACGTGGCGGTGCGAGGCAGCAAGCGCTTCCTCGATGGTGAGCCGCACGACCTCTTCCCGGCTGCGGTGCAGCGCCGACTCGCCGCGCCAGGCGCCGAGCACCTCGCGCGCGCGGTCGATGTCGCCGTCGCGCAGCGCGCCCTGGATGGCAGTGAAGCTGTGACTGAACTGGCGGAAGCCGAGCGTCAGGTAGAGCGCGGCGATATTGAGCAGCAAGCCGAGCGCCTCGTCCACCCAGTAAAGCAGCGCGTACAGCGCGAGTGCCGCCGCGGCCGGCGCCAGCACCGCGATCGACCAGGCGATGGCGCCGTGGCGCGCTTCACCGGCATTGAAGGAGCGCTCCAGCCAATCGGCCCAGCGCGCCAGCGCGTTGAAGTAGGCGCTGCGGTTGCCGAGCGGGCGCCACTGCTCGAGCAGCAGCGCGGCGACGGTTGCGAGGACGCCCATGGCGCTTTGGTCAGTCGAATGTGCGCGGTCGAAGAAGCGGGCCGGGATGCGGCTCGAAGATAGCACACCGCGCGCTACAATCCTGCGCGCATGAAGATCACCGCGCCCTACGGCTACGACGAGATCGTGCCGCTGCGCAGGGAGCACAAGGTGCTGATGCCGGCGGGCACCACGCCGGCGTTCTGCCGCTCGCTCAACGCGCTCGCGCTCTCGTTTTCAGAGTTCGGCGTCGCGGCGCGCGACTACCCGATCGTGTTCGCCAGCCAGGACAAGGGCAAGAGCTTCGCGCCGGTGGCGGTGCTCGGGCTGGAGCAGGGCGCCAACCTGTTCGTCAACGCGGCCGGCGACTGGGACGCCGCGGCCTATTTGCCGGCGTTCGTGCGCCGCTACCCGTTCTGCATCTCCAAGCTGTACCTCGACGGCAAGCCCTCGGGCGAGCGCGTGGTGTGCGTCGCCAAGGCCTACATCGATGCCGGCGGCGTGATGCTGTTCGACGCGCGCGGCGAAGGCACGCCGCGCTGGAAGAACATCGAGCGGCTGCTGGCCGAATACGAAGCCGACCTGGACCGCACCGCGCAGATGTGCGCCGCGCTCGCGCGCCTAAGGATCCTCGAGCCCTTCAGCATGGACGTGGTCGAGAACGCCCGGCGCGCGACGCGCCTCGCCGGCATGTACCGGGTCGACGAGAAAAAGCTCGCCGCGCTCAGGCCCGCCAGCCACAAGGTGCTGGTGAGCAAGGGCTTCATGAGCCGCATCTACGCGCACCTGCTGTCGCTGGACAACTTCGCGCGCCTGTATGCGCGCGAAAAATCGGCGCGCCAGCGGCCGCGAACGCGCGGCTAGGAAAATCGGGGTCAGAGCCCGATTTCGTTTCCGCAAATCGCTTTGGGCGATTTTGCCCGAAATCGGGCTCTGACCCCGATTTTCGCTAGCGCCGCGCTTGCGCGAGGTAGCGGTAAAGATTCACCAGCATGCCGGCGGTCGCGCCCCAGATGTAGCGCTCGCCGTAGGGGATGGCGAAGAACCAGCGCGTCTCGCCCTGCCACTCGCGCGACTGCCGCAGGTGATGGCGCGGGTCGAGCAGGAACGACAGCGGCACCTCGAACACCTCCTCGACCTCGTAGGCGTCGGGATTGAGCTCGAAGGGCGGCGCCACCACCCCGACCACCGGCGTGACGCGAAAACCGGTGCGCGTGCGGTACTCGGGCAGCCTGCCGAGCAATTCGACGTGCCGCGGGTCGAGGCCGATCTCCTCGCGCGTCTCGCGCAGCGCGGTGGCCTCGGGGGTGGCGTCGTGCGCCTCGGCGCGGCCGCCGGGGAAGCTCACCTGCCCCGAATGCGCCTTGAGGTGGGCGGTGCGCTGCGTGAACAGCACCGTCAGCTCGCTGGCGCGCGCCACGATCGGCAGCAGCACCGAGGCGGGCTGGAGCGCTTCGCGCTCCGGCCGCGCCCCCTGGTCGCCGTACACCGGCTCGGCCGGGGGGCCGGCGGTGGCGAAGTGGCGCCGCAGCCAGCCGAGGTCGAACTCTACCGGCCCCTCGTCAAACAGGGTCGCGCGCATCCGGAACGCCTAGCGCTACGTATGGTTGCAGGTCACGGCTCGCATGGTAAGCTCGCCGCGGCACCAGCCACCAATACGACAAGGAGGAACTGTGAAACGCACTGCACTTTTCGTAGCACTCGCCTTCGCCACCTCGATGGCTTTCGCGGGCACCTGTCCGAAGCTGTGGAAGCAGGTCGACGACGCCCTGCCGAAAGCCACCGGCAAGTCGGCCGCCGACATGAACGAGATCAAGCGCCTGCGCATGGAGGGCGAGACCCTGCACAAGGCAGGCAAGCACCCCGAGTCCGAGGCCGCGCTCAGGAAAGCCATGGGCATGCTCGGCATCAAGTAGCCGCAGCCGCCGCAAGCACCAACGCCGCCCGCGGGCGGCGTTTTTGCTTTACGGGGAGCGCAGGATGCTGTCGGAACGTGCAAAAGGCGTGTGGCTGATGGTCGGGGCGTCGGTGTGCTTTTCCACCGCCGGCGTGGTGGTGCGCCACATCGAGACCGTCGGCGCCACCGGGATCGTGTTCTGGCGCTCGCTGTTCATGAGCGTGTTCCTGGCGGCGCTGCTCGCCGCTTGGCACCGCGGCGCGCTGCCCGCCCGGATTCGCGCCGCCGGCTCACCCGGCCTGGTGTCGGCGCTGTTTTTGGCCGCGACCTTCTTTTTCTTCATTTTCTCGATTTCCTACACCACGGTGGCGAACGCCTCGGCGCTCATGAGCACCGGGCCGCTGTTCCTCGCCGCGGCGGCGTGGGCGTTCCTCGGCGAGCGGCCGCGCGCCGGCACCTGGGCGGCGATCGCCGCCGCGCTCGCCGGCATCGCGCTCATGTTCTCGGATGGGCTGGGGACCGGGCAGCTGGCGGGCAACCTGTTCGCGCTCGCGGTGCCGGCCTCGTTCACCATCAACTACATCGTGCTGCGGCGCGCCGCCGCGGCGGTCGATCCGACCGTGGCGGCGCTGCTCGCCGCGCTGCTCTCGGTGCTCGCCGCCGCGCCGCTGGCGTGGCCGCTCGACGCCTCCGGGCGCGACCTCGCGCTGCTCGCCGCGCTGGGTGTGTTCCAGACCGGGCTGGGGCTGGCGCTGATGACGCGCGCCTATCACCGCCTGCAGGCGGGCGAGCTCGCGCTCATCGGCCTGCTCGAGCCGGTGCTGGCGCCGCTCTGGGTGTGGCTGGCGATCGGCGAGCGCCCGGGCAACGCGGCGCTCGCCGGCGGCCTGATCGTGATCGGCGCGGTGCTCGCCAACCAGCTGCTGGCGCTGCGCCTGCGCCCCGCGAAGACGGCTACGGCAGCAGGATCACAGAGCCGGTAGTCTTGCGGCCCTCGAGGTCGCGGTGGCACTGCGCCACGTCCGCCATCTTGTAGCGCGCCGTGATCTCGATCTTCACCTTGCCCGACTTGACCACGTCGAACAGCGACTTCGAGGTCGCCTCCAGGTCCGCGCGCGACGAGGTGTAGGTCACCAGCGTCGGCCGGGTGAGGTAGAGCGAGCCCTTCTGCGCCAGGATGCCGATGTTGACGGGGGCCACCGCGCCCGAGGCATTGCCGAACGACACCATCATGCCGAGCGGCCGCAGGCAATCGAGCGACCCTTCCCAGGTGCTCTTGCCCACCGAGTCGTAGACCACCGGCACGCCCTTGCCGCCGGTGAGCGCCTTGACGCGCTCGGCGAAGTTCTCCTTCGAGTAGTTGATGACGTGGTCGCAGCCGTGCGCCTTGGCGAGCGCGCCCTTCTCGTCCGAGCCCACGGTGCCGATGACGGTGGCGCCGAGCGCCTTCAGCCATTGGCAGGCGATCAGGCCGACGCCGCCCGCCACCGCGTGCCACAGCACCGTCTCCCCGCTCTTCACCTTGTAGGTGCGGTGGATCAGGTATTGCACCGTCATGCCCTTGAGCATCATCGAGGCGGCCTGCTCGTCGCTGATGCCTTCCGGCACTTTCACCATCCGGTCGGCGGGCACCAGGCGCTGCGTGCTGTAGGCGCCGATCTGCCCGGTGTAGGCGACGCGGTCGCCGGGCTTCAGGCTGCTGACCCCGGCGCCGACCGCTTCCACCACGCCTGCGCCCTCGTTGCCTGCGCCCGAGGGCAGCGGCACCGGATACATCCCCGAGCGCTGGTAGGTGTCGATGAAGTTGACGCCGATCGCGGTGTGGCGGATGCGCGCCTGGCCGGGACCCGGCTCGCCCACCTGCACCTCGTCCATCTGCAGCACTTCGGGTCCGCCGATCTTGTGAAACCGCACTGCCTTTGCCATGAGTCTTTCTCCTCAGTGAAACAGCTTAAGCACGAATCATAAAGCGCGCGACGCTCTCACGGGCCCTTCTTTGGCCCGGCCGCGGGCGGCCGGGTGGCGGCGTCCGTGGCCGCCTTCATCATCTCGAGCGACGCCTTCTGCATCTCCAGCCCCTGGATTGCCATGCGCAGCATGTTGAGGTTCATCGACAGCCAGGTCTCGACCGATTTCAGCTCCTGGATGCGCTTCTCGACCTCCTTCGGGTCGAGGGTCGGCATGGTGAGTCCCGGCACCGGAACGCCCAGCGGCCCCCACAGGCGGCGGAACATTTCGAACGGGTCTTGCGGTGGTTTCGCGTCGGACATGGCTAGGGAGCCTCTGATCAATTCGCGCGCATGCGCGTTGCGGCCGGAACGCGGCGCCTGCTAGGCGCGAGGCCGCAGCGATATGTCGATATCGCAAGGCCGAGCAACAACGCAGGCGCCCGTGTCATCGCGCTATCGTATCCCAGAGTTCGCGTCTTCCGGCCGCAACCCGAGTGCGGCGAGGGCCTTTGCCTTGACCCTTTGTGGCGCGGCCTCGCCGCCCAGAGGGACGGGTGCTGAGCAGCGGCTTTGCCGCTGCGCGCCCCTCGGTGGCGCAAGGCGACGAGCGCAGGCGCAAGCGCCTGCGCGGTGGCGCATGGCATCGCCATCGGCCGCCTTATGTACATCCAGTACACGGCGGCGTCCGCTGTCTAGCCCTGCGCCAAAATCCCCTCCGTCGCGCACGCGGGAATTGATCAGAGGCTCCCTAGGCCTCCGTTCCCTCGAAGAAGGCTAGCACCTCGCGCTCGCGGCTGGCGGTGTCCTGGTAGCCGAGGTCGATGAGCGCGCGCGTGAACGGCTCTTCGAACAGCAGGTAGCTCGCCAGGTTCGAGCCCGAGCGGCTGAGCGCCCCCGTCGGCCGCAGCAGGAAGCGCACGCTGCGCGGCAGCTCGTGCACGAAGCGGGCGGCGATGCGCTCGATCGGCTGCGAGGGCGAGATGAACAGCACCTTGACCGGCCTGAGCTGCGTGCCGCTCGCCGCCAGCTTGTCCGGCGGGATCAGGCTCACGGTGCGGTTGATGCGCTCCAGGCGCTCCAGGTCCACCGACAGGCTGTCGAGGAAGATCGAGTTGAGCGCGTGCCCGGCGACCTGCGCCAGCGACGGATAGATGTTGGAGCGCGCGCGCGCCTCGTCCAGGGTCTGGCGGCCGGTGCCCACCACCAGCACCCGGTCCGCGCCCAGGTGCAGCGCCGGGCTGATCGGCGCCAATTGCCGCATCGAGCCGTCGCCGAAGTACTCGCGGTGCACCTTCACCGCCGGGAAGATGAACGGCAGCGACGCCGAGGCGAGCAGGTACTCGGACTTGAGCGTGACCGCGGCGCCGATGCGCTGGTTGCGCTCCCAGCCCTCGAGCCCGGAGCCGCCCTGGAAGAAGGACACGCTCTGGCCGGTGGTATAGCCCGAAGCGGTGATGCTCACCGCGTACAACACGCCCGAATCGATATGATCCTGGATGCGCTCGAAGCGCAGGTTGCGCTCCAGCATCTGCTTCAGCGGCTCGTTGTCGAGCAGCGCCACCGGGTTTTGCCGCGAGATCAGCATCAGCGCCGCCAGCCAGCGCGCGCCGCTCTTCATGATGCTCGGCACGTCGGTGCGGTAGATGTGGTGGCAATGCATGTTCTCCCACACCTCGAGCAGGCTGCCGACCGCGCGCGTGAAGTTGTCCGCGAACACCGCCAGGGTGGCGGCGTTGATGCCGCCCGCCGAGGTGCCGACGAGGATCGGGAACGGGTTCCTGACCGGGTTGCCGAGGACGTCGCGCACTGCCTTGACCACCCCGACCTGGTAGGCGGCGCGCGCGCCGCCGCCGGTCAGCACCAGGCCGGCGCGCGGCTTGACGGGGCTCATGGAAAGCGGCGCGTTGTACGGTACGGCTTCGGTGCTCATCTGCGCGGCGGTTGGTTCGCTTCGGCCCGGGTCAGAACAGGCTCTGCTCCTGGCCGCGCGGCGCGTTCGCGTCCACCACGATGAGCGCCGTCATGTTGAGGATGCGGCGCACGGTGGCCGAGGGCGTGAGGATGTGCACCGGGCGCGCCGCGCCGAGCAGCACCGGCCCGATGGTCACATTGTCGCCCGAGGCCACCTTGAGCAGGTTGAAGGAGATGTTGGCGGCGTCCAGGGTCGGCATGATCAGCACGTTGGCAGCGCCGCGCAAGCGCGCGCCGGGCAGCACCTTGGCGCGGATCTCGCCGGAAAGCGCGGCGTCGCCGTGCATCTCGCCTTCCACCTCGAGCTCGGGGGCGCGCTCGGCGAGGATCGCAAGCGCGCGCTGCATCTTGTGCGCCGAGGGCAGGTCCACCGAGCCGAAATTGGAGGCCGAGAGCAGCGCCACCTTGGGCGCGACGCCGAAACGGCGCACCTCCTCCGCCGCCAGCATGGTCATCTCGGCGATGTGCTCGGCGTCCGGATCGGGCGTGACGTAGGTGTCGCAGATGAACACGGTGCGGTTGGGAAGGAGCAGCGCGTTCATGGCGGCGAAATGCCGGATCCCGGGCCGCAGCCCGATCACCTGCTCGACGTAGTACAGGTGCAGGGCGTGGGTGCCGAAGGTGCCGCACAGCATGCCGTCGGCCTCGCCCTTGTACATCAGCATCGCGCCGATGAGCGTGTGGCGGCGCCGCATCTCGATGCGCGCGTACTCGGGAGAGACGCCCCTTCGCTCGGTCAGCCTGTGGTAGCTGGTCCAGTATTCGCGGTAGCGCGGATCGAGCTCCGGGTTGACCAGCTCGAAATCGCGCCCGGCGCGGATCCTCAGCCCGAGGCGCTCGATGCGCCGCTCCACCACCGCCGGCCTGCCGACCAGCACCGGCTTCGCCAGCCCCTCGTCGCACACGATCTGGGTGGCGCGCAAGACGCGCTCGTCCTCGCCCTCGGCGTAGACGATGCGCTTGGGCGAGGCCTTCGCCGCCGAGAACAGCGGCTTCATGATCATGCCCGAGTGATAAACGAACTGGGTCAGCGAATCGCGGTAGGCATCGAGATCGGTGATCGGCCGCGCCGCCACGCCCGATGCCATCGCCGCCTGCGCCACCGCCGGCGCGATCGAGGAGATCAGGCGCGGGTCGAACGGCCTGGGGATCAGGTACTCGGGGCCGAACTTGAGCGACTCGATGCCGTAGGCGACCGCCACCTGCTCCGAGGTCTCGGCCTGCGCCAGCTGCGCGATCGCGTGCACCGCGGCGAGCTCCATCTCCGGCGTGATGGCGGTGGCGCCGACATCGAGCGCGCCGCGGAAGATGAACGGGAAGCAGAGCACGTTGTTGACCTGGTTCGGGTAGTCGCTGCGCCCGGTGGCAATGACGCAGTCGGCGCGCGCCTGCTTCGCCAGCTCGGGGCGGATCTCCGGCTCCGGGTTGGCGAGCGCGAGGATCAGCGGGCGCGCGGCCATTTTCTTCACCATCGAAGGCTTGAGCACGCCGCCCGCGGAAAGCCCGAGGAACACGTCGGCGCCGCCGATCACCTCGTCCAGGGTGCGCGCCCTGGTGTCGATGGCGAAGCGCGCTTTGTCCGGGTCCATCTCCTCCTTGCGGCCCCGGTACACCACGCCCTTGATGTCGGTGACGGTGACGTTCGCCCGCGGCAGGCCCACTATCACCAGCAGCTCGAGGCAGGCAAGCGCCGCGGCGCCCGCGCCGGAGACGACCAGTTTCACCTTCGCCAGCTCCTTGCCGACCACCTTGAGGCCGTTCAGGATCGCGGCGCCGACGATGATCGCGGTGCCGTGCTGGTCGTCGTGGAACACCGGGATCTTCATGCGCGCGCGCAGCTGCCGCTCCACCGCGAAGCACTCCGGCGCCTTGATGTCCTCCAGGTTGATGCCGCCGAAAGTCGGCTCGAGACTGGCGATGATGTCCACCAGCTTGCCGGGGTCGCGCTCGTCGATCTCGATGTCGAAGCAGTCGATGCCGGCGAATTTCTTGAACAGCACCGACTTGCCTTCCATCACCGGCTTGGCGGCGAGCGGGCCGATCGCGCCCAGGCCGAGCACGGCGGTGCCGTTGGTGACCACCGCGATCAGGTTGGCGCGCGCGGTGAGGTGCACCGCCTCGGCCGGGTCGCGCAGGATCTCCTCGCAGGCGACCGCGACCCCGGGCGTGTAGGCGAGCGCGAGGTCGCGCTGGTTGGTGAGCTGCTTGGTCGGGAGGATCGAGATCTTGCCGGCGCGCGGCAGGCGGTGATACTCGAGCGCGTTTTTCCTCAGTTCCTCATCCACTTGGTTAGCTGCTCCTGCGAGAATTGTAACCCGCAGCCACGCAGCTGGCCCCGTATAATCGGCCGCGCCGCCAACGCCACAGCCATGCGCACCGCAAGCGCTTCGCCCAGCGCGCGCGCGCTCACCGCAGCGCGCGCCGCAGAAATCCAGCCCTTCGAAGTGATGGAAGTGATGGCGCGCGCGCACGCGCTCGAGGCGACCGGCCGGCGCGTGGTGCACATGGAGATCGGCGAGCCCGATTTCACCGCGCCGCAGCCGGTGGTGGAGGCTGCGGTGCGCGCGTTGCGCGCCGGCGCCACCGCGTACACCGCAGCGCTCGGCCTGCCGGCGCTGCGCGAGGCGATCGCCGGCTACTCGCGCGCGCAGCTCGGCGAAGCGGTCGCTGCGGACGCAGTGGCGGTCACGGCGGGCGCCTCGGGCGGGTTGCTGCTCACGCTGGCGCTGTATGTGGATCCGGGCGACGAGGTGCTGGTGCCCGACCCGGGCTATCCCGGATACCGGCATTTCGTGCGTGCGTTCGAAGGCGTGGCGAAGCCGCTGGCGGTTTCGGCGGCGGACGATTTCCAGCCGACGCTCGAGATGGTGCGCGCGGCGTGGGGCCCGAGGACGCTCGGCCTGCTGCTCGGTTCGCCCGCGAATCCCACCGGCACCACGATCGCGCCGCGCGAGCTCGAGCGCATCGCGCAATTCATCGCCGCGCAGGGCGGCCTGCTCATCCTGGACGAGATTTACCGCGGCCTGAGCTACGACGGCGCCAGCGCGCCGCCGCCGCAACTGCCCGGCGAAGTGGTGCGCGTCAACAGCTTCTCCAAGTACTTCTGCATGACCGGCTGGCGCCTGGGCTGGGTGGTGATGCCGCAGCCGCGGCTGCGCGAGTTCGAGAAGCTGGCGCAGCACCTGTTCATCTGCCCCTCGGCGGTGGCGCAGCAGGCGGCGCTGGCGGCGTTCCTTCCCGAGACGCTCGGCGTGCTGGAGGCGCGGCGCCTGGAGTTCCAGCGACGGCGCGACTTTTTGCTGCCGGCGCTGGAGCGCGCCGGGCTGCGCATTCCGGCACGGCCCAGCGGCGCGTTCTACATCTTTGCCGACTGCTCGGCGCACGACCAGGATGCGCGCCGCTTCGCGCTCGGGCTGCTCGAACGCGAAGCGGTCGCCGCGACTCCGGGACTGGATTTCGGCGCCCACGACACGCGCCGCTACGTGCGCTTCGCCTACACCCGCAGCATGGACGATCTGGAGGCAGCGGCGCAGGGCATCGCCCGCTTCTGCGGGCGCAGCGCCTGAGCCGCGCGGTGCGGCGGGCGCCGGCTAGGGATCCTCTGATCAATTCCCGCGTGCGCGACGGCGGCGATTTTGGCGCAGGGCGAGACAGCGGACGCCGCCGTGTACTGGATGTACATAAGGCGGCCGATGGCGACGCCATGCGCCAACGCGCAGGCGCTTGCGCCTGCGCTCCTCGCCTTGCGCCACCGAGGGGCGCGCAGCGGCAAAGCCGCTGCTCAGCGCCCCGTCCCTAAAGTGCTGATTCGCATACGCGAATCAGCTGAACGGGTTGCCGCGATAACGCGGCGCTGGCGTTGTTGCTCGGCTTGCGAAGATTGCCGATATTCGCTGCGCCGAGACGCCTAGCCATCACCACGTTCTAGCGGCAACGCGCATGCGCGCGAATTGATCAGAGGATCCCTAGGCGCGCCGCGAACGCGCCTGCACCTGCTCCAGCCGCGAGCGCTCGGCCAGCACCTTGAAGGCGTATTGCGAGGTCGGCTCGTCGAAGGCGCCGGCGTACATCTGCAGCGCGGTCTCGGTCTCGCCGAAGCGGCGCAGGTATTCGCGCAGGATCTGCGTGCCAACCTGGATATT
>Ga0214473_10010196_pt1 | contig 11068 bp, 6 predicted proteins | sample RVTome_7_FD_203509 | JGI IMG/M metagenome (GOLD analysis project Ga0214473, IMG submission 203509) | Soil microbial communities from uranium-contaminated site in the Upper Colorado River Basin, Wyoming, United States - RVT98D197 | ecosystem: Environmental > Terrestrial > Soil > Contaminated >...
GAGGTTCAGGGCCTTCTTTGGCGCTACAGGCTTCAAGGGACGCTTCGCCGGCTGGGCGATGCCGACGTTGACGATCCTCTGCTGGTCCATCGCGGCCGAGATGCGCGCCTCTTCGTGTTTCTTCTGGTAGAGCATGTAGGCGTCCTCGGCGGCTCTCGTCTCTCGGCGGAGGCCGTCCGTGGTGAGGCCCTTCCGGTTGAGCTGTTCCAACTGCTCGCGCTGGCTCGCCACCTGCGTTAGAAGCGACTCATAGCGGGCGCGGGCCCCCGTCAGGTCGGCGCGCGCAGAGAGCGCCTGGGTCTTGAGGCTCTGATGGACCTGGTTGAGCTCGGTGCGGTTGATGCTCGCCACCCCTTTCTCGGCCGCCGAAAGCCGCTCCTGGGTCGCCCGGATCTGCTCCTCGACGTCCCGCGCCTGGCGGTTCTCCGGCGTGAAGTCCCGAGCCAGCGCGTCGCGCTTGAGCTGCAGCGCGACGAGCGCCTTCTCCAGTTCCTCGGTGGTGGGATCCTGGTTCAGGCGCAGCGCGCTGCGCAGGCGCTCCGGCTCGGAAGCAAGCTGCGCATCGAGCGCGGCGACGCGCTCGGTCTGCTGCTGCACCTGCACATGCGCCTCTCCGAGCTGTCTTTCGAACTCGGCCAACCTCCGGAGCGACGCTTCCTTCTCGGCCCCCAGCGACTGGGGGTCCCCAGGAAAGCCCAGCACCGACACCCCGGCTTCGCTCGAGAAGGTGTTCAGGGCCTGCTCGGCCTTCGCCAGTCGAGTGGCCGCCGCGCGCGTCTCCTCGTCGAAGAAGGAGACGGCCTGCGGAGACTGGTATACCTGCGAGCGCCGGGTGATGTAGCGCTCCGTCAGGGCCCGCACCACGCGCGCGGCCCATTCGGGATCCTGGTGCCGGTAGCCGATCTCGAGGATGTTCGACTTGCGCACAAGACGCACGTCGATCTTCTTTTCGAGCTGCAGCACCATCTCGTCGAAGTAGGTCAGGCGCGGGGATCCCAGCAGGCCGGCGATGGCGCTCCGGGCGCGGAGCAACAGGCCGTCGCGGCGCCAGCTCTCATCGACGCCGAGCTCGTGGAGCACGTCCTCGATCGCCTGGCGGCTGCGCAAGATGGCCGCCTCGGAGTTCAGGTCCTCCTCGGTGACCTGGCTGATGATCAGTTGTGAGGAGTCTTTCGCGACCAGGGGAACCTCGGCCGAAGCCTTCTTGACGAGGATGGCGGCGGTGGCCTCGTAGGTGGGCGGGAGCAGGAACGTGGCGAGGGTCGTGATGGCGACGGTCGTCACGAAGAAGGACACGATGAGGCGCCGACGCTTGAAGACGATGGTCAGGAGGTCGCGGAGGTTGTTCTCGCCTTCCTCCAGTTGGAAGGCAACTCCGCGTGTCGTCCTGTCGCTGCCGTTGTCCATCATGGCTAGTTGAAGGGGTTGAACCCCAGGACGATGGGTATGGGGACGTTGTGCTTGAAGAACTGCTCGACGAAGAGGTTGACGTTCGCGATGCCGGAGCGCGGCACGAACACGATGTCGGACGGCGCGAGAGCAATGTTTCGCTCGAACTCGGCATGCTTCAGGACCCGACTCAGGTCGACTCGAGCACCCACCGGGCGGCCTTCTTGGCCCTTTCTAATGAGGATGACGCTCTTCAGGCTCGCCGTCGTCTTGAAGCCACCCGCGGCAACGATCGCCTGGAGAGCGGTGAGCCCTCCCCGGTAGATCTGGATCCCCGGCTGGTTGACCTCGCCGCCGACGTACACCTTGAGCCCGGAGTACTCCTTGATGGCGACGGTCACCTGGGGCTCGACCAGCTCGCGTGAATAGCGGGTCGTCACTTCCTCGGTGATCTCGGGGATGGTCCGGCCGACGACCCTCACCGCGCCGATGAGCTGCAGCGACACCTCGCCGTCCGGGCCGACGGTTCGCGTCTGGTCCAGCTCGGAGTTCTTGAAGAAGAGGAACTCGAGAACATCGTTGACTTGTACGCGATAGGGTGCTGGCTCCGCCGGAGCAACAGGGGGCTCCTGCGCCGCACCCAGCGCGCCGGTCAGTACCAGGCTGCCGATCAGCAGCGAGCTGCCAAGGAGCGCCGAAGCCCTCACCCAGCGACGGCAAAGCGATTGCGGCATAGCCACCTGCCTGTCGAATGCGCGCAACATGCGATTGTAATGGGTCGGCGGAGGGTCCTACCCAGCATCCATATACCACAAAGCGTCAAGCGATAGCCAGTTATATCCGCGGGGGCGGCCGAGGCCAGGGAAAAGGCTTGCCCGACCAACGTCTCGCGGAGAATAGGGGCTCGTCTATACTCGTTCCATGCGCGTCGTCGCTGCAATGTCCGGGGGAGTCGACTCCTCGGTAGCCGCCGCCCTGTTGAAGGACCAAGGCCACGAGGTGGTGGGCATCTCGATGCAGCTCCACGATCAAACGGAGGGCGTCGGCCCCGCGTTCGGCCGCTGCTGTGCGCTCGACGACCTTCACGACGCGCGAGCGGTGGCCACGCGGCTCGGTATCCCCCATTACACGCTGAACCTCGAGCGTTCCTTCGAGGACGGTGTCGTTTCCCCCTTCGTGCGCGACTACCTCGAAGGGCGCACGCCCCTGCCTTGCGCTCGCTGCAACACCGAGGTGAAGTTCGCGAGCCTGGTGGAGAAGACCCGCGCGCTCGGGATCGACCACGTGGCCACCGGGCACTACGCCCGCAAGGACGCCGACCCGGCGACCGGCCGCTTTCGCTTGCTGGCGGGCCGCGACGCCCGCAAGGACCAGTCGTACTTCCTCTTCGGCCTGAGCCAGGCGCAGCTCGCCTGCGCGCTGTTCCCCGTGGGCGAGCTGGAGAAGGCCGAGGTCAGGCGGATCGCGGCGGAAAAGGGCCTGCCCACCGCGGACAAGCCCGAGAGCCAGGAGATCTGCTTCGTGCCCGACGGCGACTACGCGGCGTTCGTGGAGCGCCGGGCGCCGGCCGGGGACCGCTCGGGACCGATCGTGGACGACGCGGGCCGCGCGCTGGGGCGCCACCCCGGCATTCACCGCTTCACGGTCGGCCAGCGCAGGGGCCTCGGCCTCACGACGCCTCGGCCGCTCTACGTGCTCTCCGTGCGGCCGGAGTCGCGGACCGTCGTCGTCGGCGACGAAAGCGCTCTCGAGTCTCCCGGCCTCGTCGGGCGCGACGTCAACTGGGTCTCGGTCCCGCCGCCCTGCGCGCCGATCCGCGCACACGTCAAGATCCGCTACAGGGCCGCACCGGTGGAGGCGACGATCCGGCCCTTGCCGCGCAAGCGGGTCGAAGTGCGCTTCGACCAGCCCCAGCGCGCCGTGACGCCGGGCCAGGCCGCGGTCTTCTACGACGGTGAGGTCTGCCTGGGCGGCGCCTGGATCGAGGCTCCCCTGCGCTGAGCCGCTGAGCTCACTCCCCCGAGGGCTCGGCTGCCAGCCCGGCCAGCGCCTTCTGCGCAGCTTCCTGCTGGGCTTCCTTCTTCGAGAACCCCTCGCCCTCCGACACCGCCTGGCCCTGGATCAGGCACTGCACACGAAAGCGCTTGCGATGCCCCGGCCCCTGCTCCTCGACGACCACGTACTCGGGGACAGCCTCGCCGCGCGCCTGGAGACGCTCCTGCAACGCGCTCTTGTAGTCGCCGATGGGCGGCTCGAGCCGCTGCAGCTCCCAGGCGAACTCGTCGCGAACGAAGCGGTGGGCCTCCTCGATGCCGCCGTCAAGGTACAGGGCGGCGATCAGGGCCTCGTAGGCATCGGCCCAGAGCGCCTCCTTCTGCCGGCCGCCGCTGCGCTCTTCGCCGCGGCCGAGCAACAGCAGCTCGGGCACGCCCAGCTCGGCGGCGCGCGGGGCCAGGCTCGCTGCGGAGACCAGGTGGGCCCGCAGCTTGCTCTTGGCGCCCTCGTCGCCCTCGGGATCCAGCCGGTGGAGCATGTCGGCCACGACGAAGCCCAGCACCGAGTCGCCCAGGAACTCCAGCGCCTCGTTGTCGCGCATTTGGCGCGCCAGGTCCTCGTTGGCCCGGCTCGCGTGGGTGAGCGCTCGATCGAGCAGGCCGGGATCCTTGAAGCGATAGCCCAGGCGCTCTCCGAGGGCGCGCAGCAGGGCCTGGCGCTCCGGCGTCATCGGTTCGCCGCGGCGCCCTCTCTCTCGAACACGATGTGGCCGCCGACCACGGTGAGGTCCACGGGCGTCGTCAGGATCTCCCGCGCGGGCAGGCGGAACAGGTCGGCGGCGAAGACCGCGAGGTCGGCCAGCTTGCCGGGCTCCAGCGTCCCCTTGCGGGCTTCGGCGAACTCCGCATACGCGGAGCCCCGCGTGTAGAGATCGAGGGCCTGCTCCAGGTCGAGCTTCTCGTGCGGCAGCCAGCCGCCGGGCGGCCCGCCGCCCGGGAACTCGCGGGTCACCGCCGCGTACAGGCCGATGCGGGGGTCGAGCGGCTCGACGAACCAGTCGGTGCCGAAGGCCACGGGGATCCCGGCGGCGGTGAACGAGCGGAAGTTGTAGGCGTCCCGCGCGCGCGCCTCGCCGATGCGCTTCTCCGCCCAGCGCATGTCGTCGATGCAATGCGACGGCTGGATCGAGGCGATCGCGCCCACGGCTGCAAACCGCGCCAGGTCTTGCTTGCGCACGACCTGGGCGTGCTCGACGCGGAAGCGGCGGTCGCGCGTTCCGTTGGCGAGCGCGGCCTTCTCGAAGGCGCCCAACACCAGGCTGTTGGCGCGGTCGCCGATGGCGTGCACCGCCAGTTGGAAGCCGGCGGCGTCGGCCTCCAGGATCATCGCTTCGAGCTGCTCGGGCGGGTAGATCAGCAGGCCGCTGGTCTTCGGATCGTCGGCGTAGGGTGCGAAGAAGGCCGCCGTGCCCGCGCCCATCGAGCCGTCGGCCAGGATCTTGAGGGCGCCCAGCCGAATCCAATCGTCGCCAAGCCCCGTCCGCACGCCCGCCTGCTTCAGGGGCGTCAGCATCTCGGCGTATCGCCAGACGTAGATCCGCGCCGTCAGCTCGCCGCTCCCGCGCAGGTCCTGGTAGGTCGGCAACGCGTCGGCCGAGGAGTTGTCCTGGATCGTCGTGACGCCGAGGCGCGCCGCCTCGCGCAGCGCGGCCCGCGCCGCGCGCAGGTTCATGGCCCGCGTCGGCTCGGGGATCACGGCGTTCATCAGGTTCTGGGCGTTGTCCTTCAGGATGCCGGTCGGCTCGCCGGATGCGTCGCGGACGATGGTTCCCCCCGCGGGGTCCGGCGTGTCCCGCGTGATGCGGGCCAGGCGCAGGGCGAGGGAGTTCGCGAGCGACATGTGGCCGTCCAGCCGGTTGACGAACACGGGGTGATCCGGCGTGAGCGCGTCGATCCGCTGGCGTGTGGGGAGCGCCCGGCTGGGCCAGATCTCGTGGTCCCAGTTCCCGTTCAGGATCCAGCTGCCCGCGGGGAGCGTCTTCGCGTGGTCACCCAGGCGGCGCGCGAGCTCGGCCTCGTCCCTGGCGTCTCGTAGATCCACGGACAGAAGGCCGTAACCGCCGTCGAGGAAATGCACATGGGCGTCGTTGAACCCGGGGACCACCAGCCTTCCGCGCAGGTCGACGACGCGCGTCCCAGGCCCGGCAAGGGCACGCACGTCGGCATCGCTCCCCACGGCCAGCACGCGCTCGTCCGCAATCGCCAGGGCGGCGCCGCCCGGCAGGCCCTTGCCCGCCCACACCCGGCCCCCGACCAGGACGAGGTCGGCCGTCTGGGAGCCGGTGGCGCTAGAAGCCATGACGGTTAGGCCAACCGCCAGAGACAGCAGCCCGGGCCCGTGGAAGGCCCCCACGTGTTGCTGCACTGGGACACGAGTCAATCCGGCCATTCATACCACCTTCAAGACCACGAGGGTCATGTCGTCGTGTTGGGCGGCGCCGCCGACGAAGCTCCGGATCTCGGCGAGGATCCTCTCCTTGATCTCCTCGCTGCCCAGCCTGTCGCTCTGCTCGATGATTCCCCGCAATCGTCCCTCGCCGAACAGCTCGGAGCTCTCGTTCATGGCTTCGGACAGGCCGTCGGTGAAGAACAGGAACACGTCGCCGCTGACGAGGCGAACCTCCGCCTCCTCCAGGATCTCTTCGAAGCGCAGGCCGCGGTCGATGCCCAGACCCAGCCCCTGGGGCGCGAGGATCCGCGTCGCGCCGCTGTGCGCCTCGAGCTGGATGATCGGGTTGTGGCCGGCGCGGGCGTACTTCATGCTGCCGGCTGCGGTGTCCACCACGGCGTAAGTCATCGTGATGAAGGAGCGCGAGTCCATGTTGGCCGACAGAATTCGGTTGGCTTCGACCAACAGGCGCGCGGGCGATTCGTAGATGCGGGAGAGCGAGAGCACTACTCCCTTGAGCTCCGCCATGTAGAGGGCTGCAGACGTCCCCTTGCCCGAGACGTCGGCCACCAGCACCCCCATCCGCGAGTCCGAGAGCGGCAGCAGGTCGTAGTAGTCCCCGCCTACCTCTGCCGCGGGGATGCAGAGCGCGGCGATGCGCAGACCGGCCAGGCTGATCGCCCCCTGGGGCGGCAGCAGGCTCATCTGGATCTGGCGGGCGATGCGCAGCTCCTCCTCCAGGCGCTCCTTCTCGGCCTGCTGGCGCAGCAGGTCCTTGATGCCGCTGGCCATGTGGTTGAAGGACCCGGCCAGCTCGCCCAGTTGGTCGCGGCTGCCGACGCGGATCGGGTGGTCGAAGTCGCCTCGCCGCAGGCGCTCGGTGCCCAGCGAGAGGGCATGCACGCTCTTGGTGATCGAGCGGGCCAGCAGCAGCCCCAGCAGCAGCGCCACCGCGTACATCACCAGGAACACGACGGCCACGATCGCGAGCAGGCGCACCAGCAGGTCGGCGGTGTTGATCGAGCCGGGCGAGAGGCGCCGCAACAGCTCGTAAGGCTGGAACTCGAAGGTCAGCGGGTCCAGGTCGCTCTTGCCGGTCTCCCAGTCGGTGCGTTCCAGCATCGCGAAGAAGGGCATTCCGGAGATCTGTATCGGCGCGCCCTCCTGGAAGACCCGCGCGCCCTCCTCGCCGACGTCGATCTGCACGCCCCCGCCACGGGTGCTGACGCTGCCGCCGGCTGTCAGCAGCCGGATGCCCCAGCGTTCCCTCAGCTCTCCGAAGAGAGCGGCGTCGAGCGGCGCGTCCATGACCAGGAACGCGTCGCCGCGGGCGAGTACGCTCCGCAGAACCTCGATCTTGCCCACCTTCGCAAGCCCCGAGAAGCTGGGCCCCTTCCACCAGGCGGGCAGGGCCCGCGCCGCATCCCCCCTCGCCGCCAGCGCCTGGCCATTCACGACGAGCGCGTAGGCCACCTCGGGGTGGACCTTGCGCGCCGCCGCCACGCGGGCTGCGAGCGAGCGCGCCACAGCGGGACTCGCGAGGTCCAGGCCTTCGAGCGACGCTTCCGCGATGGCCTCGAGCGAGCGGGCCTTCCGCTCCACCTCGGCCGAGACGAAGTGTGAGGCCACCAGGCCGCCGAAGAACACCCAGGCGAGGACGAAGAGGGCCCCGAGCAGTACCACCGGCACCACGGCGATGAACAGATAGGAGAGGATCAGCTTGGTCCGGATCTTCCAGAGCATCCGGCGCAGGACGAAGCGGAAGAAGCGCCAGGCCAGCCAGATCAGGACCCCGTAGACGACGAGCTCGGCAAGGACCACCAGCGGTTCGGGCATGGGCACGCCGTGGCTCACGATCAGGACCAGGAGCGAAGCGGTCAACACGCGGCCGCGCCACGTGGCGAGCAGGAAGTTGCGCAGGCGCTCGGCGAGGCCGGACCGGCTCTCCACGGGGCCAGGCAGCTCGCGCCGCGAGGTCATCGGCGCGAGCAGTGGCGCACGGAATATGCGCAAGAATGGCGCTGGTGCGCTGTGCGCATGCTGGCGCGCAGGCAAGACATGGGCAAGCGCGGACTATAGCACACGCGTTGACAGCGCCGACGGCTGTAAGCTAGCTTGATTCAAGGTGTTGTGATGCTGAGCGCGCTGCTTCTCGCGAGTCTGGTGGGCGCACCGGCCGACCTGGTGGCGCTGGGAGTCGTGCTGAGCCCGCGGCCCGAGGCCAGCGTCGCGATCCTCCGCTCGGGCACGCGCACCCGGGTCGTCGGCGTGGGTGAGCAGGCCTTCGGCGGCCGGGTGGCGGCCATCGAAGAGGGCCGAGTCCTGGTCGAGTTCGGCGGCAGCCTCGTGGACGTTCGCCTGGCCAGGCCCCTCCCGGCAGCGGCCATGGCCGCCGCCTCGGCGCGACGCCCGAGCGGCCCGCCAGCAGACCCAGCGACACCTGCGCGGGAGATGTCGCGCGAGGAGGTGCAGCGGCGGCTGCTCGCCGAGACGCCGCGCATCCTGAGCGAGACCACACTGGTCCCGGTCCAGGACGAAGAGCGCGTGACCGGTTTCGCCCTGACCCGCGTTCCGGAAGGCAGCCTGCTCAGCGACGTCGGGCTCAAGGCCGGGGACATCCTCACGACGATCAACGACGTGCCGATCGACAGCTTCACCACGCTGATGGGACTCTGGCCGCGGCTGCAGCACGAGAGCTCGCTGCACGCCATCGTGCTCCGCGACGGCCGGCCCGTCTCGCTGCTGGTCAGCTTGCGCTAGGCAGCGGCCCGGTCGAGACGCTTTGATCGCCTCCGCCACCTCACGCGTCGACACGCGGCCCATGGCCAGCGCGGCCTGCGCTCGGCCGGATCGCCGTCGACGACGCGGCGGATTCCTCGCGCTCGTCGTCTTGCTCAGCGCCAGCGCCCCGCGTGCGGACGCCTGGGGTTTCACCGCGCATCGCCTGGTGAACCGCAAGTCCATCGCGACGCTGCCCGACACGCTGCGACCGCTGTTCCAGGCCAACGCCGACTACGTGGCCGAGCACTCGATCGACGCCGACCTCAGGCGCCTCACGCCCAACGACCCCGATCACTTCCTGGACATGGACGCCTTCGGCGCCCCTCCCTTCGACGCGATCCCGCGCCGCGAGGCGGAGCACCTGGCGAAGCACGGCCCCGCAGCCCGGGACAAGGGCCGCATCCCCTGGCGCGTGGACGACGTCTACCGCGAGCTGGTGGCCGCCTTCGCCGCGCGCGAGCCGGCACGGATCCTGGAACGGGCTGCCGAGCTCGGCCACTTCGTGGGCGACGCCCACGTGCCGCTGCATGCCGCGCTCAACTACGACGGCCAGCTCAGCGGCCAGGCCGGCCTGCACAACCGCTGGGAGAGCGAGCTCGTCGCGCGCTTCGAGCGCCAGCTCGAAGCGGGGCTCTTGCCTGCCCCCGCTCGCCGCGTCGCCGATCCCGTCTCGCTGAGCTTCGAGGTGCTGGCGACGTCCTACGCGGATTCACTCGAGGTGCTGGCCTCGGACCGGGCGTCGGCCGGCCCCGCCGACTTCATCGACACACCCGAGGACGACCGTTACGACGATGCGTACTACTCGAAGCTCTACGAGCGCGAGGGCGGCCGCCTGCTGGCGCGCCTCGGGCAATCGGTCACGACGCTGGGATCGCTGTGGCTTTCCGCCTGGGAGGATGCCGGGAGGCCGCCGCTCGACGCGTCGTTCCGCTTTCCCTACGTTCGCAAGCAGTCCAAGGCCGTGGTCGTGAGCCTGGACGGCGCCGCGGCCCCGCTCGTCGACGCCGCCGTGGAGCGCGGCGTGATGCCGCACCTGGCCCGCCTCCGCGCCGCCGGCGCGGTGGCGAAGGGCTCGATTCCCGCCCTGCCCTGCAAGACCGCCGCTTCCCATGCGGCGCTCTACACCGGCGCCTGGTCCGACCGCAACGGCATCGGCGGCAACGACCTTGCGGTCCCGGGCGGGTCGATCCTCGAGCAGCAGAGCGGCTACGCCTCGACCCACCTCGCGGCGGAGCCGCTCTGGGCGACCGCGGCGCGGCAGGGGCTGGAGGCCACCGTGGTCTCCGCCACCCAGGTGTATCCGTTCGAGCCGTTCCTCGGGGGCAAGCGCTTCGACCGCAACTACGGCTGGCGGGTCACGCTGTTCGACGGCTACGAGAACTCGGAGGCGGAGCCAGCCATCTACACCGCGGCCGCCTTGGGCCTGCGCCCTGCGACCGGCTGGATCGGCACGCTGCCGGGTCACGACGGCGAGGCGCGCGAGCTGGCGTTCGAGGTGGGCGGCACGGCGGTCGGCGGCCTGCTCTACGACGACCCCGAGGACTCGACCGTTGGCTTCGACACGCTCTACCTCGGCAGCGACAAGCGCGCGACCGGGGGCGTGACGCTGAAGCCGCTGCCGCCACGCGGCGCAGGCGACGCCTCGGCCTTCGGTCGGCTGCGTGTCGAGCTTCCGGCAGGAGTGACCGCTCTGTACTTCCGGCTGTTCGCCCTGTCAGCGGACGGGACCCGGATCCTGCTTTACCGGTCCGCGCCACACCTGCTGCGCTCGAGCCGGCCGGGGGTGGATGCCGCAGCGCTCGAAGCCGCAGGAGGTTTCGTCGGCAACGGCGCCGACCGGCTCTATGAGCAGGGCGCGCTGGGGCCGCCTCTCTGGGAGGGCGGCGACGGAAGCGCCGAGCTCCGCTATCTCGAGACGGTGTCGCTCGTGGTGCGGCAGTTCACGCGCCTGACGGAGCTCGGCATCGAGCGCACGCGCTGGGACGTCTTGTTCACCTATCTTCCCTACCCCGACGAGGCCCTGCACCTGTGGTACGGCCGGCTAGACCCGAAGCTGCCAGGCTACGACCCGGTGCTGGCCGCTCGGCTGCGCCCGCTGCTCGACCAGGTGCTTTCGCTGTGCGACGGCTTCCTGGCGCGGATCGCCGAACGCGGCGGCGAGCACAGCATCCTGGCAGTCGTCGCCGATCACGGCCAGGTCGCGACGGACCGCCTCGTGCGGCCCAACGCTGCGCTCGCGGCAGCGGGGCTGCTGGCCCTGGATGCGGGGGGCCACGTAGATGTGTCGGGGACTCGAGCGCTCTACACGTCCGGGGGCTTCGTATTGATCAACCGAGCCGCGCGCCCCGGTGGGATCGTGCTGCCGGCGCAGGAGGCTGCGGTACGCAGCGCGGTGGCGCGCGCGCTCACGGGGATCCGCGACCCGCAGACGGGGGCGGCCGTGGTCCAGGACGTG
>Ga0214473_10010197_pt1 | contig 11066 bp, 9 predicted proteins | sample RVTome_7_FD_203509 | JGI IMG/M metagenome (GOLD analysis project Ga0214473, IMG submission 203509) | Soil microbial communities from uranium-contaminated site in the Upper Colorado River Basin, Wyoming, United States - RVT98D197 | ecosystem: Environmental > Terrestrial > Soil > Contaminated >...
GGTCATGCACGCCACAGTGCACTCCCTCGCCTCGCTTGCGCGGGGTGCCTGGGGCGGCCATGCGCAGCATGGCCGGGGGCCCCGGGCCGGCGCTCAGGCTCAAGTCAAAGCGAGAGCGATCTAGGGCCGCGGGCAGACCACCGCGTCTTCGCAGACCGCGTCGCACTGCTCGTAGGTGAGGCAGCCCCACCAGGCGCAGAAGGCCGCTGCGCCCGCCGGGTGCATGGTCGTGCAGGAAGCGACGAGCATGGGGTCGTCGTGCGCTGCCGCCGCGCACGCGCCGAATGCGGCGCAGTCCGGCTCCGCGTCGCAGGTCGAACGCGCCGAAGCGCAGGCCGCGACGGTCGGCGCACAGCTGAAGCACGTCTCGCATGTGGCGCAGGATGCCGCCGCCTCCCCCGCGGGCGAGTCCATCGAAGCCGCATCGCGGCCCGGACGGCGATCGTCGCCGCAGCCGACCGCGAGCAGCAAAACGATCAACGCTGGAATCGACTGTCGCAAGGTGAAGCGCATCGTGGGCCTCGCGTCAAGGCAGGCACGTCGGGGGCGGCATGCCGGTGGGAGACACACACTGACCCGTCGCGAAGGGCCCCATGCCCGCCCGACAGCACATGCTCTCGCACTGCGTAGACGAGCTGCAGTCGGGGACGCAGGCATCGGTGACGAAGCCGAGGGACGGGCACACATAGCCGACACGGCAAGCGGGCGACATGGGGTCGCAGCCCGTGAGGCAGACGCCGATCGCGATCGAGGGACCCAGGTCCAAGCACGTGCCCCCCGCGGGGCAGTCCGCCGGGTCAGTGCCACCCGGATCGCACTCGTCGACGCAGTACCCGTGCGCGGCGCCGTTTTCGCCCTCGGTCAGGCAGAACCCGCCCACGCAGTCGCCGTCACCGGTGCAAGGGCCGCCAAACTCGGCCGCGGCGAGCGCCGGCTGGCATAGTCCCACGCTGCTCTCGCACGTGCGTCCCGTGAGGGTGCAGTCCGACGAGCTCGAGCACTCGGGCACGCACGCCGAGTCCGGGAGCATGCCGAAGAAGATCATGCGGTCGTTGCAGCCGTATCCGGCGCGGCAGTCGGTCGGCATCGTGCACCCGAGGAGACACAGCCCCTGGTCCGGCGCATCGGTCTCGACGCATACGCCGCCTCCGCATTCGCCCGTCAACATGGGATTACACGACGACGAGCAGTAACCCCCCGGGAACCCGAAGGGATCTTCGGCGAGGCAGAGCCCACTGCGCCCACAGTCGGTGGAGTCCGAGCACGCGTCACCCAAACCCGCGCCCGCCGTGTAGCAGAGGCGGCTCGGCTCGGTCCCCATGTTGTCGCAAACCTCTCCGGGCCCGCAGTCCCCGTCGTCGGTACACAGCGGAAGGCAGTAGTGGCGGCTCGCCCCGCCCAGCACCACCGACGCGTCGAAGCAGGTATAGCCGGGCCGGCAGTCGGGGGCGCCCGGGTCACAGGCGTCGAGGCACACCGAGCCCCCGTCCATGCCCAGCTCGCAGACGCCGTCCCCGGGGCAGTTGTCGAGGGACGGGTTGCAACCCTCGTTGGTGCAATAGCCGCCCGGCCAACCGAAGGCGCCAGGGAAGCACTCGGGCGCGCCGGCCACGGGCGTCGGCGCGCAGTCGGCGGGCCGCGTGCAGGGGCCTCCCGTCGTTCGGCCGCTCGGCCCCGCGTCCGTCATCATCGGGGCGTCGGGCCCGGGTCCTCCGTCCTCGGCGGGCGGGGCATCGAGCCCGCTGCCGTCGGGTGGGCGCATGCCCCCGTCCACGTCCGGCGGCGCGTGGCTCTCGCTGCCGCAACCCCACATCAACACCACCCCCAAGGTCAACGTCGCTGCTCGGATCATGCTGTCCCCCTGGCAAAGGAAGGTCAGACGACAGTATTGCAGATCCACACGCTCGATGCCTAGGTTGCCGCGGGTGCGTGGACTCGCCATGGCGCGGCCTCCGCCACCGGCGCAGGACCTGCTATAAGAGCGGCCCCGATGCGCGGCCCCGCACCACCGTCAGCGGAGCGCGACCCGACCCGCGCCGTTCTCGCCGTCGTGGGCCTGGGCACGTTCTTCAGTGCCCTGTCGGGGTCGTCGGTGAACCTCGCCTTGCCGGCTCTCACGCGATCGTTCGGACTCGCGGTGGATTCGGCCGGGTGGGTGGTCAACGCCTTTCTGCTGCCGGTCACAGTTCTTCTCCTCGTCGCCGGCAGGGCGAGCGATCTCCTCGGCCACCGGCGCCTCTACCTCGCTGGATTCGCCCTCGTGGGGCTCGGGTCCCTCGGCTGCGCCCTGTCGCCCGGCTTCTTCCCGCTCATCGCGGCCCGCGCGCTGCAAGGGACGGGCGGCGCCATGGTGATGGCCACTGGACCTGCCCTCCTCACTACCACGGTGCCCGGCGAAAGACGGGGCTGGGCCCTCGGCATGTTGGCCACCGCCACCTACTCGGGGCTGACCCTCGGCCCCATCGTGGGCGGGTGGGTGCTGGCGGGCCTGGGGTGGCGCTGGATCTTCGTCCTCAACGTGCCGGTGGTCGCGATAGTGATCGCCACGGGGCGCAGGTTTCTCCCGGCGCGTCGCGGCGCCGACTCCGTCGTGTTCGACTGGCCGGGTACCGTCACGTTGCTCACGGGCCTGCCCCTCCTGTTGCTCGCCCTCGTCGAGGGGCGCGACCTCGGGTGGACCTCGCCGTGGGTCCTCGCAAGCGCAGCGGGAGGGATGACCCTGCTCGCATTGTTCTTCGTGGTCGAGAAGCGCAGCCCCGGGCCCCTGCTCGACCTTCGGCTCTTCCGTTCGTACGTGTTCCTCGGCGCCACCCTCAGCGCCATCGGCAACTACGTCGCCCTCTTCGTGCCGATCATCCTGATGCCCTTCTACTTGATGAATGGCCTGGGCCTGCCCGCGCCCATGGCCGGCTTGCTGCTCTCGGCACAGCCGCTGGCCATGGCTCTCGTCGCGTCTTTCTCTGGTCGTCTCTCCGATCGTGTGGGCAGCCGCGGCCTTGCGACCGGCGGGCTGCTGCTCGCGTCGATGGGGTTGCTCGGCATGTCGACCGTGGGAGCGGCGACCGCGGGCTGGGCCGTGTCGGGGTGGCTTGCCGTGATGGGCTTCGGAACGGGGATCTTCATCTCCCCCAACTCGAGCGCGCTCATGGGAGCCGCGCCGCCACATCAGCAAGGGGTCGCCGGAGCGGTCCTGGCCGTCGCGCGCAATCTCGGGATGATCGGGGGCGTGGCTCTCGGCACGACGATCTTCAGCGCTGCCGGAGGGAGAGGCGCTGGTCGCTGGGCGGCCCCGGATTTCGCGGCCCTTCGGCTCGCCCTCTTCGTGGCGGCCGGGGTGAGCTTTGCCAGCGCCATGGCCGCCGCCCTGCGCGGGGGGCGGCGGGCCTGAGACCCAGCAACGACCCGCGCCCGTTCGTGCTCGCCTATCCGGGCGGGTCCGTTTACTGTTCCACTCCAGGCGGGCATCCGTCCGCGAGTCGAGGCCACCATGGGCAAGCACGGAGTGCTCTGCGCGCTGTCGTCCAAGCGGCGCGCCCTGCTGGAAGAGGATCCGGAGTTGCTGACCGATGTCATCGGGCATCGGCACCGCGAGCGTATCCCGGGGCTGTTCGATCTCGACGAGGCGTGGGAGGCCCTCGACGTGCTCCTCGGCGAGGACGAGGACGAGCTTCTCGGCGACGCGGTGCTTGCCCGCTCGGGCGCGCCGTTCGGTCCGGATCTGGGCTACGGCCGGGCGAAGCTCCTCACACCCGATCGGGTCCTCGCCGTGTCGCGGGCCCTCGCCGCGCTCGCGGACGGCTTCGTGGACGAACGGTTCGTCCGGCTCGAGGGCCGGCGTGTGCAGGGCGGCTATGGACCCAAACCGCCCCGCGGGGGACCCGAGGAGTACGCCGAGGAGCTGGCCGCGCTCGGTGACGAGGTTGAGGTCGAGGAACGGGCGGAGGACGAGCGGGCCGAGCGGGAGGAGCTCGAGACCCGCCTCGAGGCCCTCAAGGAGTTCTTCCGCGGCGCGGCCGAGCGGCGTGAGGCGGTGGTCGCGGTCGTCGCCTGAAGGCCGCGCGCCCGCCCGCCCACCGGTTCCGGCCCCAGTCCCGGTGCCCGTCATTCACTCGTCGGCGCCCGGCGCTCAGCCTCGGCTTGGCTCTCCTCTGCTTCTTGCAGGTCTGCTTCGGCTTGCGACATCAGCTCGAACCGAACGTGCGGCGCTGGCGCCGGCTCGTCCGCGAGCTGAAGGCGCACGTGAACCGGCTGCTCGGCGTCCCCGTTGAACACGAACGCCTGCTTGCCGCCTCGGTAGCCATCGGTGAGCTCACGTGCCTCGCGCCACTCGCCGCGGCCCAGGACCTCCACGGTGTCACCCTCGCGAATGGTCACGGGCTCGCCCGCGCGCTCCGAGCTCCAGAGCTCGAGGGCATCGTCGTCCACGATCGCCACGCCGGTGTCATCCGCGACGAAGAAGCGACCCGAGATCCTCGTCACCTCGTCCGTGAGCTGGGCGGCCACTTGATCGCCCGGGGCGGTCGTGACCGGTCTCAGCACTCGGACCCGTCCGCGGATCCGCACCAACTTGCCAGCGGCCTCTGCGATCGAAGAGACCGGATGCGCGTCCATCGCTCGAGCCCCTTCACGCACCCGCAGCCGCGCCGCGACTCGCTCCGCCTCCCACTTGGAGCGTCGCAAGACCTGAAGACCCACGTCCCCTGCCAGCGCCAGGAGCATCGCGCTCACGGCCGTCGCGATCAGGATGGCGTACGTCGTGGCAGAGCCGAACGACATGACGAGGGAGGCTGCGACCAGAGTTGGACCCGCGGCGACGGTGAGGGCCCGTCCGAGTCTCTGACGCCACGTCAAGCCGAACGGGTAGTGTTTTGGCACCACCGTGCTCGTGAGACTCGGAACGCACTGGCCATGCTCGTCCTGCATCGGCGCGTCACACGACGGGCAGGTGCTCGGCCAGAGCGACTGCTTGCCGCACTTCGGGCACGTGAAGCTCGAGCCGAGGCGCATGCGCTCAACCGTGCGCGGCTGTTCGCCGCGGGTCAACTGACGAGTGGTGACGGTCGGGGGCGCTCGCGGCGTCCCGCACGCCCCGGACACCCGGATTATTCCCCTTGGCGCCGCTCGTGCTCTGCGTATCCTCCGGCGCCATGGGGCGCGAACCGGTTCTCTCGAGCGCCAAGACCCAACGTTGGGTCAAGGCGATCCACGTCGTCTCGGCCGCCCTGTGGCTCGGCGCGCTCACGGGCATGGCGCTGCTCGGGAGCGAGACGGCCTCTGTCGCCGATCGGGCTCGCTTCGGGCTCGATCGCGCTGCGTACCTGCTCCACGATCGCGTCCTCTTCGGTGCCTTCATCGTCACGCTCGCTACAGGGCTCATCTTCGCGCTGTTCACCAAGTGGGGTTTCTTCCGGCACCACTGGCTCACGGTGAAGTGGGTTCTGGCCGGGACGCTCTTCGCGATCACGCTGTGGCCCCAGAGCAGCGCGGTCAGCGGTATGGTCGCCCTGGCCGACGCGGGCGTCGCCGAGATGCACGGCCTGCGATATTCGGACTTCGCGAGGACGAGCCTGTGGCTCGCGATCGCCCAACTTGTCGTCGTCGTCGCGATCTTCTTCCTCTCGGCCATCAAGCCCTTCGGCAAGCGCGCGCGCGAGGCGCGCGTCAATCGCAGGGTCCTCGTGTGGAGCGTCGTTGGGCTCGGCGCCGTAGGCGCGGCCGCCGGCGTGTTCCAAGCGCTACAGCTCCGGGCCTTTCGCGCGCTCCCCATCGCCGCTGTGACCCCGGCAGGACGGGCGGACGGCGCGTACCGCGGCGAGGCGAGCTGCGGATACGACTACGAGGTCGAGGCCCGCCTCGCCGGCGGGCGGCTCGTGGCTCTGCGCGCGCTGCGCAATCGCGACGCCCACTACGCGCAAATCGCCGAGGCCGTCTTCCCCCGGATCATCGCGGCTCAGCGGCCCCGCGTGGACGCCATCACGGGGGCGACCACGACCAGCCGGTGTCTGATGCGGGCCACGCAGGATGCCCTCGACAGGGCTCCGCGCGCAGAGACCCGCGCGAGCCCGCGTGCCGCCGTGCAGGGCGGGGCGGGCTCCTCGGACGGGGACGACGAGGTGCCGTCGCCCAGCCCGCCCGCGACCCCATCGGTCGAAGCCATGGGCGAGGCCGATCTCCAGGCGGCTTGCTTTCAGGGCAATATGGCCGCCTGCGATCGTCTCGGTCACTGAGGAGCACGCGCGGGACCGACGCTGCGCTATGCTCGCCCGACGGTGGATCGGACTGCGAGCAAGACCGCGCTCTTGGTGGCTGGGTACCGCGCTCGCGCGCACATCAGCCACCCGGGTCTGTGCCGCGACCCCTGGGCCGCACAGCTCGCGGGCAAGGAGGGCATGGCCCTGAGCCGCGAGTTCGATCGCGTCCAGCCCCACATGGAGCTGTGGGTCGCCGTGCGCACGGCCTTCATCGACGATCGGGTCCGGGCGCTCACGGGCGAGGGTGGGGCGAGCCAGGTCGTCATCCTCGGTGCCGGGCTCGACGCGCGGGCCGCGCGCTTGGCCGCACCCGGACTGCGTTTCTACGAGGTCGATCGGCCTGCGAGCCAGGCTGACCGGCACCGCCGCCTTTCCGCCTTGGTCGGCTACCCGCCGGATGCGGCGACCGCGGTGGCCTGTGACTTCGAGCACCAGGACTTCGTGGACCAGCTCCTCGCTGCCGGTTTCGATGGCGCCCGGCCGGCCCTGCTCATCTGGGAAGGCGTGAGCTACTACCTGAGTGAACCGGTCGTGCGCTCGACCCTGTCACGCGTGGCGCGCCGATGCGACCCTCGCTCGACCCTCGTCTTCGACCTCGTCGGCGCGCGTATGGCCCGCGGGGCCGTGCGCCACGGCAACGACCGCGAGACGCGGGACGTCGTCGCCGGGTTGGGCGAACCGATCCTCTGGGGCACCGACGACGTGCTCCCGGTCCTCTACGAAGAGGGTTTCCACCGCGTGCGCGTGACGACCTTCGACGAGGCAGCTCTGCTGCTCACCGGCACCTACGAACGGGAGCGACGCTGGCGCTTTCAGTACATCACTGAAGCGAGTGTGGCGCCGACCGGACTCAACGCGCCGTGACGTCGAGCGCTGGCTCAGGGGAAGCGCTCGCGCGATAGGGGCCGCCACTCGATCACGAGACCCGCGAAGAGCGCGCTCATCTCGTCCGTGAGCCAATGCGTGGAGAGACGACCGAGCAGGAGCACGTGCTCCGACAGTTGCGTGCCCACGCTCAGGGCCACGATGGGGCCGAGGCGATGGAGGATGTCGGTCGCAGTCTGGTTGCGACGATAGAACATCCACCCGATGCCGAGGCCGACCTCGACCGTGAGCGGTCCGTCCACTCCCACCAGACCGAGCAGGCCGGCCGTCCCGCCAGCGGCGTCATCGGCGAGGCGCGTGGCTGCCGCTTCGACTCGAAGGCCCACGTGGATCGTGTCCACGGTGAGCGTGGGCCCCACGCCCAGCAAGAGCCCCGGCCCGCGGGTTTCGCCCCAGGTGCATCCACCGGGGCAATCGAAGGCGGGCGAGACCGATTCGTAGCCCAGGCCCAGCTGCAGGTCGAGCTGGACCTGGGAGTCGGCGCGGGCCGGAGCCGCGAAGGCGAACGCCGCGAGGACCAGCGCCACCACCGATACCGCACGTCGCGTCCGCAACATGGGACGCAGTGTACTGCGCCGCGGCCGCGGGGCGAAGCGCCGTCGTCGAAGGCGGGTCACTCGGAGGGGAGCAGGCCCTGGGGCGTGGTGATGGTGCGCAGCTCGAAGGGTCCGGAGTTGCCCTGGCCGTACCCGTCCACGATGACGAAGTAGTCCCCCGGGGCCAGGTCCCGGATGATCAGCGAGTGCCTCGGGTCCTGGGCGTCGTCATTGCACGCCACCTCGGTCGCGGCGTCCTGGCAGCTCGTCCTCAAGTGAAGCGTGCCGTCGAAGCTCGACATGAGCAGGAGCCGCACGGTGGCAGGGCGCTCGATCCGGAGCACGTAGACCGCGTCGTCGCTCTGGGCCGAGGCTGCGCAGCTCGCCTCGAAACGGTTGCCGTTGCCCCGCGTGTTGCCGCGAACCGAGCCGTTCAGCGGCAGGGGGACGACGGAGACTTCCCCGCAGATGGCATCCCCTTCGAGGAGCGGTTCGATGTCCGCCTGCACCGTTCCGTCGGCTCCCTCCACGACGACGAAGTACTCGCCTGGATCGAGGACCGTGCTCGTCTCCCGCGGCGCGCAGGTGATCTCCACGGCATCGCCGTCGCAGTCCGACAGGATCGACACGGCCCCGAGACCCGTGCCGTTGCGCGCGAGCTGCACACGCGAGCGCTCCGCGACGGACAGGTGGAACACGTTCTCGGGACCTCCCACCGGATTGCACTCGCTATCGAAGTAATCGCTCTCCGATGGCGAGAGCCGCCGCTCCTGACCGGGTTCCATGGGTACCGCCCGCTCGCACGCGTTCCCGATGGCCGTCGTCGGCACCGTCTCGACGGTGAGCCGGTAGTCCCCCGCCTCCTCACCGTAGCCGTCCACCACCAGGTAGTACTCGCCCGGGTCGAGGGTGGCCCACACGCGCGAGTGCCTCGCGTCGCCCGCGTCGTCGTTGCAGGCGATCTCCGTGTCCGGCCGCCCGCACGTGCTCGACAGGTAGAGCACGCCGTCGTACTCGGCCTCGAGGGAGGCGCGAAGCCGCGTCCGGGCGTCGATTGTGATCCGGTAGACCTGATCGCGGGCGTCCCCGTAGGCGCAGGTGCTGGTCAGCGTGGACTCGGCCTCGGCGGTCGAGCCATCGAGGACCCACTGACGTGCGCCCCCCTCGGCCTGGGTCGCCGAGGCGGAGTCAAAGGTGAGCGGAGCGCCGCACACGCTCGTCTCCGCCGCCCACAGTGTCATGGAGTACGTGCCGCCGCTGGTGAGGGCATGGACGCCGATTTCGTGTGGCCCCGACTCGTCGGGACATACGCGCAGGGCGGCGAAGGTCTCGGAGGACGTGCGCCTCCGCATGGGGCGTCCGTGGGGATCGCGCACGTGCAGCTCGATGCCACGCAGGCCGCGCTCGCCGAGGACGAGCACTTGATAGCAACGGGAGGACTCGAGCTGTCGCGTGTGCACTACCGAAGCGCCGCGCTGCAGCGATCCGTGGTCGATCGGTCCGGTCTGCACGAGCCCCAGCGTCGAGTACGTGTGGTGGACGACCGCGAGACGCGGGTCCACGGCGCTGGGCACACAGCCGGCCACGAACAGGACGGCGACGACGATGAAGCGTAGGTGCATGGTCGCTCGCGGACCGGGCGGAGAACCCGACGAGGACAGACTATTCCGGGGCACGGGCCAGGCACAAGCGGCGCTTTGGTCCTCCTTGGCCCTCGGAACTCGGGTCCGGCGCAGGTGTCCAAGCCGAGCGGCTTGGCGCGAGACGTGATCATGAACGGTCGGGAGCGAGCACCGTTGCAGAATAGCTCGCGTCCATCTAGCGTGGCACCGATGGGGCCGCCCCGGCACTGCGTGAATCGACCGCTCATGACCGTCGTGCTCGCCGTCGCGGGCCTGACCCTCGATCCCGGTGCGGCGCTGGCCCAGCGCGAACGGGTCCTCGTCGTCGACACCCTCTTCACCGACGACCACCAGTGGCAAGCGCTCACGAGCCTCGAGGAGCCCGCGCGCAGGACCGAGGAGGAGGAGGCGGCGGGGGAGACGGGCGCTGGCGAGGTCGTCGCGGAGGGGCCGGAGCGCCGAGGCGGCGACGTGCGTGGCTCCATCGACGTGGACGTGGTTGCCGCGATCATCAGCGACCGCGCCCGGCAGGCGGGGATGCTGGCCGTGGCCGACGCCATCGAAGCGGTCGGCGGTGCAGGCGCGGATCGCAAGTACGTGCGCCGCCTCCTTTTGGCGGCCCAGGCCGTGTTGCTCGGCGGGGGCCGGCTGCAGCGCACGCACGTGGAGGATCTCGTGAAGATCCTCGTGCGCATGGTCCTCGCCGAGGCGATCGTCCGCACGCGTTTTCCGGATGCGAGCCTCCTCTCGCGCGCCGACTACTGGGAACGGCGACTGTGCGGACCGGGGCGGGGGCACCGTCGGCCCACCTCCACGAGCCTCCGCCGTTGCCGCCGCCTTCGTCTCGGGCTCCCGCACGGCGATGTGTCGGCCACGCTGGTGCATCTCTACCTGATCGATCTGGCGTACTGGCGCCTGGGGGCCAGGGGGTTCTTCGACGAATACGACCCCGAGCCTCCGACGTGCCCGTTCCCCTTCGGGCAGCAAGGAAACGGCCTGTGCCAGGTCCTGATATCGGGCGAGAGCGACGAGGAGCGCGATGCCCGGGTCGACTGGGTCCTCAACCTCGACAGCGTCATGGATGGATTGCTCGTGGCCCGAGCCCTCGAGCCCTTCTGGCAGGCCGACGGGACCGGACTTCGGGGGCTCCTGCGTGCGCTGCTGCACAGCGACGCCATCGGTACGTTTGGATTGACCCCGGGCCTGCGGTCCGAGGACTGGGAGGCGACCCTCGAGGTCCTCGCCCAGCTCGAGATGCTCTCCGAGGTGCGCGACATCTTTCAGGGCTATCGGCAGGCTCGCGCCGAGCCGGCCACCGCCGACGTGCGCGCATTGGCCGTCAGCATGGCCCGCATGCAGGAGATCCTCTTCGGAGCCACGGGCACGTGCGTCGCCTCGGACGAGCTGGAGCCGCTCCCGCTCTGCAACACGCGCGGACTCCGCGACTGGCTCGTCGAGGTCGTCAGGTCCGTCTCCACCGCGGCCGAGGCGCGCGCCGCTGCCGACGGAGACAAGCTGCCGCCCGTCGATCCGCGCGTGGCGCGTGCCTTCGAGCGGCTCGCGGGCCGGATCGCGCGGATCGAGGGCACGCTCACGGTGCTTGCCGGCGCGGAAGAGACCGTCACGTGCGCCGCCATGCGCGTGAGCCTCGAGGAGCAGAACGCCGAGCTCCACCAGGTGCTTTGGGGCGCCAACGCCGAGGTCGACAGCCCGATCCGCATCGATGGGCTCGACCTGGCTCGACTCGCGGAGATCGTACGGCGCCTCCACGC
>Ga0214473_10010198_pt1 | contig 11066 bp, 9 predicted proteins | sample RVTome_7_FD_203509 | JGI IMG/M metagenome (GOLD analysis project Ga0214473, IMG submission 203509) | Soil microbial communities from uranium-contaminated site in the Upper Colorado River Basin, Wyoming, United States - RVT98D197 | ecosystem: Environmental > Terrestrial > Soil > Contaminated >...
GAAATCTTTCGCTATGTCATCACCGGAATGCTGAACAAGCAGATCGCTCTCGAACTAAAGATTGCTGAAAAAACCGTCAAAGTTCACCGTGGCCGTGTCATGGAAAAACTTAGTGCGAACTCGGTGGCAGAGTTGGTCCGTCTGGCAGAGAAGGGTGGGATCGAACCACCTGAGAATAAATAGTAATCAGTCATCAGTTATGAGTAATCGATAGTAACCCTTGTATCTTCTTATACTTTTGCCCTTTCCGCTGCTTACCGATCACCCTTCCGCTTTTGCTTTTTCTTAAATACTGATCACCGATTACCCCACTTCGCTCTTGGAGCTACGTAGGGCAAGCTGATCACTCTTTTTCCCCCTTGCCACTTTCCTTTTATTATTCGCCACTTGCCACTTGTCACTTGGAACTTACCCCTCATATAGGACTAAAGTCCAATAGACACCTCTCCTCATCTTCTTATATGCTTCCTATTAGACATAAGTTTCAGGTGTGAGGCCGAGCCAGGAGGGTAGATACCATGCTGATGTTTTTAAAAGCAAACATTATTTTTCTGATGGTCATTGGCTGGATCAGTTTTTGGGTTTTAAACACCCTTGGATTGTTATAGAAAAGAGCGTTCATTCTTCGCATTAAGTGGAGCCCCCACGGGCTGAAGCCCGTGGCTCCTCCACATGCTTCGTAGGGCGGAACCCTCCGAAGAATACCCCACTACGCTCATACGAGCTTCGTAGGGTATCCTCCATGCATTCATCTACGGTCTCAAAGACCGTGGCTTTCTGCGTAGGAGGGTAAAGTGTCATTGCGAGGAATGAAATGGTTGCGAGCCTCTGGCGAATAGAGGGCGAAGCAAACTCGGAGATTCCTCGTTTTACTCGGAACAGGCTCCGCAATCTCGTATTTACAGAGGGAGATTGCCACGCCTGCGTGCCGAAAGGCACTTCGGCGTGCAGGCACGCTCCCCCGCCAGGGCGGGATCGCTCGCAAGAACAATGTAAAAGTATTAAAAGCGTTTGTATCAGTCTAAGAAATAGAAAGGGTCATTAATGATACACCACCTAATTGGCCACGAGAACCGGACATTTGACCGCAATGAAAAAGGATTAGTCCTTCAATCTGAAGGGAGCCCCATGGCACATAAAACAACCACTATTTATGTTATCGACGATGATGAATCGGTCCGGAGATCATTCGAGAGGCTTCTGCGATCCGCGAAACTCGATGCAAAAACTTTTTCTTGCGCCGAGGAATTCTTGAACAGCCTAAGAAAAAGTGAAACCGGCTGTATCATTATGGATCTCCGAATGCCCGGGTTAACCGGTTTTGACCTTCAAAAGAAAATAGCATCCCAGGGAATACGGATGCCGGTCATTGTGATCTCTGCCAGTGACGACGCCCAGAGTCGTGAACGGGCACGCGAACTGGGCGCCGTCGCTTTCTTCCGAAAACCTGTCGATGATCAAGCCCTTTTAGATGCCATTTTTTGGGCCATCGGAGGAAAAGGGAAAGGGAAGCAATAAAAAGGTATCACGTGGCGAGTGGCATAGAGCGTGAGAAACTGGTAGCGCCATGATCAACGGACCAGGGGGCGGGGCAAGCTCCTCCTCCTCACTTGCGCTGGTGGAGGACTATCCGGCACTGAAGGCCGACGGGCATTTTCAGCAACTGATGACCCAGATGCGCGAGCTGGAGGACAACATCGAGTACGCCAGGCGCTATTACAATGCCGCGGTCCGCGACTACAATATCGTGACGGAGGTGTTCCCTTCAAACATCATCGCTTCGGCTTTCTCCTTCGCACCGGAAGAGTTTTTCGAACTTGATGCGCCTGATATGGAGCGCAAGCGGGTCGCCGCACGATTCGTGACATGAGTGACATTGGTGTAACCGTCCAAACCGCACACATTCAAAATCCCCCCAAATTATTCTTCTGAACAATTCCTGAACACCTGGAGCCAGAGGAGGACGAGAGCCTTAGAAAAACCTAGATTCTCATGCCCCCTGAGAAAATCAAGAAATTAAATCAAGAGGCAGCCATTTCCAATATAGCCATTCAGACGGAAGAAAGACGACCGTTCAGATTCACAAAGGCGAAAATACCGTTAGAGTCCTTGCCCCCATTATAATGGGCCTTGGCTATTGTGCAGGTAGGCTTAGGGGTTTGGTATCAGTCAGAAAATAAGAAATCAAGTAGAAAAAGCGCGTTGCACGACTTAAGTCTTCTCCCACTCCACACGATTTTGGAGAGGAGGTGAGCCTTCGATCTGAACCTCTACCACATCGCCCTCTGATAGGAATTCCGGTGGCTTCTTAATGATACCGATACCGAGGGAGGTGCCGGTTGTGATCACATCTCCCGGATTCAGCGTGATTCGGGCAGTTATATATTCGATAACCTCGGCTACCGTGTGAACCATATCATCTGTAGAAAATCGCTGCTTTTCGACGCCATTGACGCGACATATCATTGTCAGCGATTGTGGATCTGGAACATTTCTTGATGGTACCAATGTAGGCCCCATAGGTCCAAAAGTGTCTGGTGCTTTTAGAGGAATGATGATACTTCCCGATTCTTGAGGTCGTGGAATTATTTTCGCAGTCACATCGTTCACGGCGGTATATCCGCCTACATAGCTCAATGCATCTTTGGCTTTGACTCGCCGGGCCATTCGACCAATCACAACACCTAGCTCAGCTTCGTAATCAATCTTGTCAATACAGCGGGGAACTCGAATTGGATGCTTGTGTCCGACTGCGGATCCCGGCATTTTTGCAAAAAGCTCCGGATGCTTGTTGAGAGGTAAACCCTCATGCAACGTAAGTTTCTTGTAGTTATAACCTAAGCCAAGGAACACAGATGGAATGGTTGGAGGAAGAAATGTTACATTTTCCGCATCGAGCCAGATTCCAGCATTGGCTGTACTCTTTACATGTAATTCAGCACGATCCAAGCCATGTTCACCGGCTTTAAAAAGGTTAATCAGGTTATCGAACATCGGATCTGGTTTCCCAAATGCCATTATCTCTGCAGCCTGTAAATCAATAATCCTTCCTTCTACATAGGCCGCCGCATTACAAACACCTGGTGGATGAGAAATATAAGCCAGTTGCATATGGAGTCTCCTTTAATATGATTTAGAAAGCATTAACAACCTCTTTAAATCAACTTGATATGTCTACAAAATTTGAATCAGAACCCGCATCCTCAGGGATTTTTAATCTTTTTAATTTACAATCTCTTTCTTGACAATTTTCCATTCATCTGATCTATTGAATAAAATCAAATTCATCTAAGTTGAGTAATATCTATAACATTCCATTTAGGAAGTCAATGCAGCCTATTGAAGTACTCGGAGCTCGTGTTTTATATTAATTTTCACATAGGCTGAATGGTTATTTTTTTAATACGAAAATCAGAAACCTGAACCAAATAGAAAGCAGATGACAGACATATTGCTTCAAATCAAGGATTTGCACACTTTCTTCTATACGGCAGGAGGAGTTGTAAGAGCAGTCAATGGAGTTGATTTTTCTATTCACAAAGGAGGGACAGTTGGGCTCGTTGGAGAATCAGGTTGTGGGAAGAGTGTTACCGCTCTGTCGATTATGCAACTAATCAGGCCACCCGGTCGCATTGCCAAAGGTCAGGTAATTTTCGAAGATCAGAATCTCCTCGAGTTCAGCGAAGCAAAAATGCGCCACATTAGAGGCAATCGCATCTCGATGATTTTTCAAGAGCCCATGACCTCCCTGAATCCGGTCCACCGAATTGGAGATCAAATCTCAGAGGCGATTTGGCTGCACAAAGACTTATCTAGACGAAGTGCGTTGGACCTATCCGTCGAGTTATTAAAAAAAGTTGGGATTCCTGATCCAGAAAGGCGGATCCACGATTACCCACATCAAATGAGTGGTGGCATGCGCCAACGAGTGATGATTGCCATGGCTCTTTCATGCAATCCGAAAGTGATTATTGCGGATGAACCGACAACGGCTTTGGACGTTACTATACAAGCTCAGATCTTGGACTTAATGAATAGGTTAAAGCAGGATTTTGGTGCATCTATACTTCTTATTACCCACGATCTCGGGGTTGTAGCGGAAGTGGCGAATTCGGTTGTCGTGATGTACGCAGGCAGAATTGTCGAATACGCCGGAGTTAAAGACCTTTTTGACGAACCCAAGCATCCCTACACCTTGGGGTTGATGAATTCCATACCGAAAATAAACGAACCCATTCCTCAAGACAAAATCCTTCAAGCTATCCCGGGTGTTGTCCCAAGTCTTCTTAACCTTCCGCCTGGATGTGCTTTCCAGGAGCGTTGTCTTCATCGGTTTGATCTTTGTTGTAAAGAGGATCCATCGCTCTTCGACGTTGGCGGAACAGGCCATTTAGTGAGGTGTTGGCACTTTGAAAAATGACAATCTTTTAATTGTGGAAAACCTGAAGAAATATTTCATGTTGGGTCGGCGCCTCTTTAAGAAATCGGGGTTTCAGGTTAAGGCGGTGGACGGAGTAGATTTTTTTGTCAAAAAAGGAGAAACGTTGGGATTAGTTGGAGAGTCTGGTTGTGGAAAAACGACGCTGGGCCGATGTGTTCTAAGGCTTGAAGAACCTACCGAAGGGAAAGTGATTTGGGAAGGGGAAAATATCCTTGAATATGATCAAGACAGGATGAGGCAGGCTCGGAGAAACTTACAAATCGTATTTCAGGACCCCTATTCTTCCCTCGACCCGCGGAAGACAATAGGCCAAATTATTGGTGAAGGGTTCAGGGTCCATCGTCTCTTCTCAAAGAAAGAGCGTAAAGAGTGGGTGAAACAGATCATGAAAACAGTTGGTCTTCTTCCTGACCAAATCAGTCGTTATCCCCATGAATTTAGCGGAGGCCAACGACAGCGAATTGGAGTGGCAAGGGCCCTGCTACTGCGCCCAAAACTGATCATTGCGGATGAACCAGTATCCTCTTTAGATGTCTCTATTCAAGCACAGATCCTTAACCTTTTAGTACACCTCCAGAAAGAATTTCAACTCACCTATATTTTCATCTCTCACGATCTTAGGGTTGTCAGGCATATTAGCGATCGAGTTATGGTGATGTACCTGGGCCATATTGTTGAGCAGGCCAAAAGTACACGTCTCTTTGATCATCCCTCACATCCATACACTGAAGCACTGATATCAGCCATCCCCCTTACAAAACCACAGGAAGAAAGATATAGAATTCTTCTTCAGGGCGATGTTCCGAGTCCGATCCATCCTCCCTCTGGATGTAATTTTCATCCTCGATGCCAATACCGTTCTGAGATTTGTTTCGAAAAGGCTCCTGAGACGGTGATGGTAGAGGAAGAGCATTGGGTAGCTTGTCATTTTCCAAGAAGGTAACTGCAAATTGGTGAGCAAATTTCCTTTCCATCTCGGGATTTTTGTGCTGGCACCTTGATACCTAATAGAGGTTGTAGTATCATAAATTTCCATGGTTTGCCTGAATAAAAGAGGAAAATAATGATTCTTCGCTACATCGGCAGACGACTACTCTATCTGATTCCAACCTTCTTCATCCTCTCTTTCATTGTCTTCACACTGGTCAGGTTGATTCCTGGAGATCCTGTGATGGCGATTGCAGGTCCAGATTCGACTCCAGAGGTTTTACAGGAGATGCGGGAAGCTTTGGGCCTCGATCGACCAGTTGCAAATCAGTACCTGGTATATCTAAAAGGATTATTCAAGGGTGATTTAGGGACCTCTCTCAGAACTCATCAGCCGGTGTGGATTGAGATTGGTCTCCGGTTTTCATCCACGGTTGAGTTAGCTGCAGCGGGGATGATGGTGAGCCTTTTCGTGGGGATCACTTTGGGAGTCCTCGCCGCATTGAGGCCAGGGAACTGGCTAGATGCATTCACAAGATTGATTTCACTCTTTGGAGTCTCCTCCCCGACATTTTGGACGGGATTGCTTTTCGTTTTAGCCTTTGGATACTACTGGCGTCTATTTCCAATTGCCGGGAGCGGCACAATTTGGCATTTGGTGTTGCCTGCAGCAACAGTGTCATTAACCAGTTTGGCTTTCATAACGCGTTTAACGCGTGCAAGCTTGATAGAGGTGTTTTCTCAAGACTACGTCCAGACAGCGCGAGCTAAGGGCGCCTCACCTGTGCGCGTTATCATTCATCATTCCCTCCAGAATGCGTTAATCGCACCGCTTACCGTGGCGGGATTAGAGTTTGGGAGATTGGTGAGCGGGGTCATTGTAATCGAGACCATTTTCGCCTGGCCTGGAATCGGCAAGCTCTTGATTGAGGCGATCCAATTTCGGGATTGGCCTGTCATCCAAGGATTGATTCTAACGTTTGCCTTGCTGTTTGCGGTGGTAAATTTAATCGTTGATATCCTCTATGCTGTGATAGACCCACGCATTAGACTCGATTGACCAAAAAAGAATACCGGAGCTTTGAAAGTTTGATGCCAATTTCTGTAAAGATGAGTTTAGTCATTATTGTCATCCTAGGATTTCTCGCCTTGTTCGGCCCGATGTTACACCTTCCGGATCCTTACGGTCAAAATATTGCAAATGCATTGCAGCTTCCCTCATCAAAAAATTGGTTGGGTACAGACCAATTAGGGCGGGACCTGTTGTCGAGAATCGTTGCTGGAAGCCGCTTTTCGCTCTTGATAGGTTTTGGGGCGGTTTCCGTTGGCTTATTCCTTGGAGTTCCTTTCGGCATGTTGGCAGGATTTTATGGACGGTGGGTAGACACGGTATTCGCTCGAGTCATCGACATTCTATTGTCCTTTCCCGGTATTATCTTAGCTTTGGCAGTAGTAGCAGTAACTGGACCAGGCATAGGGAACCTGATTGTTGCTGTTGGACTTCGAACCCTTCCGGTATTCGCTCGGGTATCTCGGGCAGAAACTCTGTCCTTACGTCAACGGGATTTTGTGGATGCTGCCCGAGCTTTGGGTTGCCGTCCCTACGAAATTATGTACTGGCATATCCTCCCAAACATTGCAGGTCCACTCATGATCGTTGCTTCCCTCCAAACCGCAACAGCAATTTTAATTGGAGCAACACTAAGCTTCCTTGGGGTGGGCGTCTCGCCGGAGGTTCCCGAGTGGGGGGCGATCCTCAACGCAGGAAGGCCTTATATGATGGGATATCCCCACCTCGTCATCGTGCCTGGATGTACTTTAATGATTGCCATGATGGCACTAAACATTGTTGGGGATTATCTTCGCGATCGTTTAGATCCTCGTTTTACCATGGCCAAATTTTAGGCTATTCTTTCATAGGAGGGTAAGCGACGATAGCAATACAAGGAAAATTTACTCGCCCAAACTTAAAATGTTTAAAGAAAGGAGAAAAATTATGTGGACTACTTTAAAGCGTTGTCAGGCAATTGGAGTTTTCAAAACCTTAGGATTGCTTGTAGTAGCATTCTTGATCCTTCAATTACCAGGTGGAGTCATGAATGCTGCACCAGCAAGTAAGGTTTTAACCGTTCTTGTACCAGCAGAATTTCCTCATCTTGATCCAGGGGAGACGGTCAGTGGAGATCAGTATATGCTGAAATACCACATATTTAATCGTCTCTTTACCTTCAATGAGAAGATGGAACCGTTCCCAGATTTGGTGACCAAAGAATCTTTGAGCAAAGATGGGACAACATGGACCTTCGATCTCCGCGCCGGCGTGAAGTTTCACGATGGAACACTCTTGAACGCTGAAGCGGTGAAATATACGATAGAGCGGTTGCAAAAGGGGACTGGCAACCAGAAAGCATTATACACTATGATTAAAGAGGTCCAGGCCGTGAGTGAAACCCGCGTGCTGATAACCACCAACGGCCTGTTTCCTGCTCTTCGCAACAATTTAGCCCATCCAGATGCAGGAATTGTGCCCCCTTCAGCGGATCAGAAACTTGGGAAACTGTTTGGTAAACAACCTGTTGGCGCAGGCCCCTATAAATTCAGTGAGTGGCTAACTGGAGACCATATCACTGTGGTTCGAAACGACCAATATTATGGGCCTAAGCCATATTTTGAGAAAATCGATTTCAAGTTTGTTAGTGACGCGACCACTCGGACCCTTATGCTCGACACAGGTCAAACAGACGTAGCTTTGAGAGTCCCTCCAAATGATGTGGCGCGACTAAAGGCTAATCCCTCCATAAAGATTGACCAGGTTCTGGGCCGGAATATCTATTTTGCATTAAATCAAACAAAGCCTCCATTTAATGATATCAGGGTCCGAAAAGCGGTTAATTATGCTGTTGACAAACAAGCGATTTGTGACCGCGTCCTATTCGGTGCAGCAAAACCCTCACATTCCTTCGTAGAAGCGGTCCAGGGTACTATTGACGCCGGTTTCTATGCCTATGACCCAGAAAAGGCAAAGAGTTTAATCAAGGAGGCTGGAGCAACAGGAGCAAAAGTTGTATTGGTTACACCAACGACACGTTATATGTTGGACTCAGAGGTTTCTCAAGCGGTAGCAGGCTATCTTCGTCAAGCCGGGCTCGACGTAGAGGTCCGAGCATTTGGAGATTGGCCTTCCTGTATCGATACAGTTCGACGGGGTGAATTTCATATGCATATGCTTGGCTGGGGAGGTTCGACAGGGGATCCAGATAATGCCTTCCGAATTCAACTTCACAGCAACAATGCCGGAAAGCTTTGGAATGCCGGAAGCTACCGCAATCCAAAAGTAGACAGTCTTATCGAAGAGGGGTCAAAAGAATTCGACCTCTCCAAGAGGGCAAAGATCTATGCTGAAATTCAGAAAACCGCATGGGATGATGCTCCTTGGCTTTTCCTCCATCGGCTCAGCATTTATATAGCATATAAGTCCGATATTCAAGGGACTAAAATCCTTCCAGGAACAGAGATGCCCTATTTTTGGCTTGCCCAAAGATAGAATGGATGGGTAGGCCCTGAGAGACCTCACTTCTTCTCGGCCTACCCTCGCATTTTCTGAAATCCATAGTTAATTCTGGGCCTTTGGGCCGTAGGATTTACAGGTCTTTTCATTATTCGAGACGACCTTTCGAAAAACACTTTTTTAAGGATTAGACTTGGAGATTATGTATTATGGGAGTAAAACAGATACAATCCATAAGCTCCCATGAATTTCAATCTCGACAGCAAGCATGTCGACAAAGAGCGAGAGATATGGGGTTGGATGGCTTGATGGTAATAGGCGGTCCGTTCTACGATAGACCGGGGGACCTAGCTTACCTATCTGGCCACTATCCACCTTTTCCATCCGTTAATTTCCAAGGAGACTATAGAGGATTAGGATTTGGAGTATTTGTTCTTCCGGTTACGGGTCGTACGGTGCTGGTTTCTGACACAGATGCATACAGGAAAGAAAAGATTTTTGTCGATGAGGTTCGTCCAACACGCAATATTCCAGCGACAGTGCGAGCAACCTTAGCCGACCTAAAACTCAGTACCTCGCAGTTGGGAATTGTCGGATCCCAGGTGGCCCCATGGGCACTAATTAAGGAAATCGTTGGCGAATCATGTGCAGAGATAAAAATAGGTGATGATATCCTGCGTACCCTACGCAGGCGGAAAAGCTCAAATGAAATTGCCTTGCTTAAACAAGCCGCAGAAGTTGCCGAAATAGGCATGGAAAAGGCGATAGCGGCAGTGGCACCTGGTAAGACCGAGGCTGAGGTTTGTGCAGAAGGGATAATGGCCGGGATTGCTGTCGGAGCGGATTTTATTCGTTACCTTCGGGTTCTATCAGGGCCATATGCCGGTTGGCCCCACCGATGGCCCCCAGCTACCGACCGTGTTTTAAGGGAAGGGGAAACAGTTTGTCTTGACTACATCGGGGCTGTTGAAGGATATCAATTCGATATCTTACGCGCAGCAGTAGTAGGCAATGGAAGCAGCGAAATCCGACGAATGCTTCAGAGTGCTCTCGATGCAACTATGGCTGCGATAAAGGCTTGCGGGCCAGATGCGCCAGTACGAAATGTCATTAAGGCTGCTGATGAGGTCATCGAGGAGGCAGGGTTTCTTGAGCATCGTGCAAAATTTACAGGTCATGGTATTGGGTTAGATACAGTGGAAGCACCTTTGCTTATGGAAGACAGTGATGAAATGTTAATGGTGGGGGATGTGATTTGTCTTGAACCGGGCATTCTTATACGTGATGTTGGAGGTGCTCGTTACGAGTATGAAGTAGTCATTACTGAAGATGGCTGCGAGATGCTAGTTTCTCCCACCTGCACGCTGTGAAATATTTTTTTGTAAGGATCCGTTAGCATGGTTACTAAGCTTAGAGAATGGAGGCCAAAAAATCTTGGATATGGAGCTCACGACTGGCATTGTGGAAAAGGTGCTTTTTCTTACGAAAAAAGGTGTAACCAAAGTGTAACCATCCAAACTTAAAATAACCCAAGATAACCCAAGCTATTCCCAAATGGGTTTTGTAACTTGTTGACATTTAAATGCTTTGAAAAGATGGGGAATCGGTCGGCGGTCGGATAGACTTAGAATCGAGTGGGGCTCAAACCTCGTGTCGGTGAGCCTGCTCTGAAGAAGTGAAGGGACTCCGACCTCCGGCACCAACCTCTGACGTAACTTCTAAAAAAATCTCATCTTGACCATATTAGAAATTTTAACAGGGACACAGCTCTCTTAATAGAGAGGAGGAGGTATTCTATGTTGTTGTTCTGGGAAGTTGCTGATCGGGCGATCAACACCGGGTCCCTGATGAAGATGAAGGATTTTGACATGAAAATTTTCAAGGTGGCCTCTCAACTGGGGAAAGAATATGGGGTTAAGTACGACCCTAAAGTTCCGATTCCGTCCGATGACGCTCTTGCGGATCGCCTGTTTGAGGCTGGATTAAAGCTTTATTTCGAAGTGGGGACGTACTGCATTGACACGGAAAGGGTGATCCGTTTTTCGGAGGAAGAGATACGGGAAGCTCTCGTGGACCTGAAGCGAGCGCCGGATGCCATTGACATCGGTGAGGGGGTTGAAAAAAGACGTCTCTTCAAGAGAGACATAGGAGACCCAAGAAAACCCCTGGTCATTGGTGGCGTGGTTGAAA
>Ga0214473_10010199_pt1 | contig 11065 bp, 14 predicted proteins | sample RVTome_7_FD_203509 | JGI IMG/M metagenome (GOLD analysis project Ga0214473, IMG submission 203509) | Soil microbial communities from uranium-contaminated site in the Upper Colorado River Basin, Wyoming, United States - RVT98D197 | ecosystem: Environmental > Terrestrial > Soil > Contaminated >...
AGAGCGGGACCGTCAAGAGCGCGGGCGGGCAGAATATGGTCCTAAAACTCGAGAACCGCCTCGGGCAGCTTGAGAGCGAGCGGAGCCGAGGAGGCACGGCTCCGGAGACCCCCGCCGAGGTCTCGCTCGCCCTCGGCAGCGCCTACTTCCGCTCCGGAAAGCTCGAAGACGCCGAGCGGGAGTACCGGGAAGCCATCAAGGTCAACCCGAAAATGGGCGAGGCCCACAACAACCTGGCCGTCATCTGCATGATGGCGGGCAGGCTGGAGGAAGCGGAGAGCGGGATCAAGGCCGCGGAAGAAACGGGCTTCACCGTCAGCCCGCGCTTCAAGGATGATCTGAAGCGTGCCATGGCGGCGGCCCCACCACGCTAAACGTCTCCGATGTGGCGCCCGAACAACTCTCAATGGTGGTTCCTCGTCATCGTCGCCTTGCTCATCGTGTTCTTGTGGCCTCCGCGCGACGACAAGAGCCTGGCTTTCAAGCTCGTGAACTGGGCGGTGGACCCTTGGGACGATTTGCCCATTCTGCCTGACCAACTCCCCCTGGGGGAGGGCGACGATCCAGAAGCCGTGTCCCTACACGACATCCTGACGCAACAGTACGACGCGCTTTATCAGAAAGGCGGCTGGACCCGAATGCGGCTCGAGCTCAAAGTCGCCAGCGATCCTCTCAATCCAGCGACCGAGCGGGGGCTGCTCACCGGACTTGCGGTTGTGACTGTGTTTCTGGTCTGGCGATGGGGCGGACGAAAAAAATAAAGCGCCCGACTGCCGAAGCAGCCGAGCGCCTTTTGCTATACACTTCCAGCTAGTTTGGGACAGACGCTAACGGGCTGCGTCCGAGACACCCCCGCCCGTGATGGTGATCTTCTCCACCGTCCACGTCGAGCAATCACCCTTATAGATCACATTCTCCGACTCGCAGTGGAGCGTGTGTATCAAGCAGCCGGCCTGGCCGTGACCTTGGCTGGTCTGGGCCCAGCCGATCAGATTGCCTTCCAGATCCGTTTTGTAGATCTTGCCGGTCCCGTCTCCGCTGAACAGATACTGGGTCGCGCCCGGTGTGACACAGACGGTCCAGGGCGCTGCCACGACCTCGATATTCCGGATATGGTTCAGTTCCGGATCGAACACCTGAACACGGCGATTGCCGCGATCTGCCACGTAGATGAGACCCTTGGCGTCCGACGAAATACCATGCGGTGTGCTGAATTGGAGCGGGCCGGCGCCTCTGGTGCCGACCGCCTTCACCCAATTCCCGTTCTTGTCGATCTTGGCGACCCGCGAGTTGCCGTAGCCATCGGACACGAAGATGTTGTCCTGGGTATCCCAGGTCACGTCGGTGGGTCGGTTGAAGGTGCCGGGGTTGCCAACCGGGTAGCGTTCATTGTAGCGCTGCTGCTCACCGCGTTCTATGTGGGTCTCGAGCCAGCCGATGGCTTCCGGCTTTCTCCCCAGCACCATCGCCACCGTGCTATCCGGATTGAACTTGACCACCATGTTCGAGCCCTCGTCCGTCATCCACACGTTGTCGTACTTGTCGACTCGGACGGTGTGCGCGAAGGACGAGGCGTAGTTATCCTCACCCCACTGCTTCACGAACTTCAGGTTCTGATCGAACTCGAAGAGCTGGGACGCGGTGCCGCCCAACGCAATACCTGATTCGCCGGTCCGGGTGAACACGAACAGGTGGCCTTTGGAATTCTTGGCCACGCCGACCGCTTCCCCGATGGTGTGGCCGGGTATGACCAGCTTGAGGACCTCCTCGGTGATTTGGAGCTGCGGTGTGGCTTTCTCGAGAGCCTCCTGCTTGGCGCGTACCGCCTGCTGCTCCGGGGTCAACTGCTGCTGCTGGGCATAGACGACGACGCCCATTAGCAAAACTGCCAAAACGAATATAGACCGTTTCATTGCAACCTCCTTTGGCTGCTCGGACAAACGCACTCTTGAAACCCGGAAGCATGGGGCAGGGGAGTTGATGGGAGATCTGTCAACGGTCAGTGGCAAGCTCTTTGACCGTTTCGGTCTTCTCAACCACGGGCTGGAGTCTGTCCTGGACCCACCTAACCGACACGCCTTCGACTAACTCTTCTGGCTTGCTCGGGGCAGAGTATACCCGCTGTCGATAGAGATTTCAATCGTTATTTCGAGCAACGAGGAGTATCGCCCGCAGCAAGAGTTGGCGGTGGCGACCGAGGAAAAGCACCTGCTGGTGGGCTCTCGAGACCAAAGGAAGAACGAATGATTAGTGGACGAGACCGATCGATTTGAGGACGCGGGTCACCCGGGCACTCTCCTGCTCAAGAAAAACCTCGAACTCCGTACTGGTAAGGTACATGTCGATCCAGTTGTTCTTCTCGAGAACCGCCTTCCATTCCTCTGACCGGTGCATCCGATCGATCAGGGAAACCAGATTGGCCCGCTGCTCGCTGCTGATGCCGGGAGCCGCCACGACGCCGCGCCAATTGGCCAGCGACAGGTCGATGCCCTGTTCCAGGAAGGTCGGGATCTCGAGACCGGGGAGGCGCTGCTCACTGGATATGGCCAGCGGCCTCAAATGACCGGCCTCGATGAACGGAATCAGCTCGGCATAGCCGTTGATACCCGCGGCCACGTGGTTTCCCAGAAGAGAAGCCATCGCTTCGCCGCCTCCCGAATGCGGCAGATAATTGATGTGGTTGACATGGACGCCCACCTTCTTGGCCAATAGACCGGCCAACATGTGGTCGGCGCCGCCTGCCGACCCTCCAACAATGGCCGTCCCATCTGGCGCCCTTCTCCACGACTCGATGAAGTCGGACAAGGTTTGGTGCGAAGAGGCTGCCGGAACGACCAAGATCTCGTACTCGCCGGTCAAGCGGGCGATAGGCGTCACATGATCCAGCGTCAACGGTGATTCATTTGTGAGTATCGCCCCCACCATGATCAAGCCGGTGGCCATCAGGATGTCCGCGTCGCCCTGATGGGAGCTCACCAACTGCGCCAGTCCGATGACACCACCGGCGCCGGGAACGTTCAAAACTTGCACGGAAGGAACTAAGCCGGTGTCTCGAAGAACCTGCTGCATGGCTCGCGAGGTCTGGTCCCAGCCGCCGCCAGCTGCCGCCGGTGCCAGAATCGTCAGCGTCCTCCCCCGTGAATCAGAGCAATTCCACAGGCTGATTGAGAGGCACAGGGCTCCCAGAAAACCCAACACACGCCGGCTTGAGCTGCCTCTCATTGGTCTCACTCACTCCGAGCTCGATAGGACCCGGATAGGCGCTTTTCCCTGGCGTTCCGCAGGAGCGCCCCGAAGCGATAAATGCCGTGCACGAACTTACCATAAGGCATGGTGAGGAACAGCCCCATGACCATGCCCAGGTGCACCACCAGGATGATGCCCATCGCCGAAGTCTCGCGCAGGGCGAGCAGCAACATACCGGTAAGACTCGTCAGAATCAACAACAACAGGAAAGCCACGTCCATGCCGGTCTGACCCGGATCGCTCGGTCCCGGTCCCGCACGGCTTTGAGCCAGAGCAACCCCAGCCGTCCAATGAGCAAACCCAGGCCGCCCACCGAACCCAGCGGAACCGGGACACTCAGAAACGGATAGGGAGCCTCCCAACCGAAAACGTTGTGGTAGAGGTCTCCCGACGAGAACTCGAGCCGTCGCTCCATGGCCGGGAACACCGCGCAGAATCCTTCTCAGAAGCGGCAGGCATTACAGATACTGAAGACCCGCTCCCCTTCCTGGAGGAGCTCCAAGGGAAAAGGCTCAGCCGAGGACACGCCGCGTCGCCCACCGTCTTGGCCCCGCGGTCGATGAGGGAGCGCAGAATTCTTCCCGTGTCGTAGGGCGTACCGCGAATGATGACGTTATCGGCCGCGTCTCCCCAAATCTCCTTCAGCCACGTGAGATTGACCTGGAAGCCGCCGGACGGTGCGCCCGGCGATCACAGCGTCTCAATTTGCACTGGGGAGCGTAACTTCAACTCTGGGCTTTGTGGGAGTCTTCCAGCAGGAGCAGGCCAGACTCGATGCGCTCCTTGATGGGGTCGGGGAGCTTCACGAACTCGCCCAGAGACGTGACGTCGAAGCCGTCATAGATCTTTCCCGTCACACGGACCCGCGCTCCCTTTCGGGGAACGCCTCTCGAAGAGTAGACCCAGAGCCGTCCGGTGGAATCCTCGATGCGATAGAACCCCTTTCCGGTGACCGAAAAGCTCTCGACAACGTTGCCGGTCAGCGAGACGTTCTTGTTTCGATAACGATAGGGATCCGCCATAACGTCATTGACAGTCTTCTGGGCGCAGCCAAGCGCCCCCGCCAACACCACCAGCACGGCGGCTTTTTTCAACCAGGCTGAGAGTGATCGATTCATGGCTCCATCCTCCTTTAAGGAATCGATCTCTGAAGAAGCAGCGATCGTGCCAAATGAGTGGCTAGGACATAAGCGGCTGAAAAACGGACGCTTGCGTCCACGGATGGACGATCGGCCAATGGAGGAACGTCCTCTATAAAGGACAGCTTGGGTGCAGCATAGTTAGGTTCCGCTCCCCATCGATCTATGGTATGGAGGAGCTCGTCGATGAGTAACGAGCTATCCGACGCGCAGTTCGAGACGCTGCACGGCGGCTGCGCTGGCTTATTGATCTCGGTCGGAGAAGATCGTTTCCCGACCACCGCCTTCGTGTGGGCCCTCGCGGCGTCGCGCGAAACGGTGCGCTTCGGTGCCGAGGGTAGTGCCACTCTCGCCAATCTGGAGCGGGAGCGAAGGGCCTCTCTCCAAATTATCGGCTCCCGGAATCGAGTTTTTCTGATCAAGGGAAGGACCCGCCTGGCGAAACCGCGATTGGAAGCCGTGCCCTTCGAGAGCGCGATGATCGCCTTGGAAGTGACGGAGGTCAAGGATCAAACCTGGCCTGAGGTCCAGGTGCGCGAGCTGGCCTACGAATGGATTTCCGCGCGGCGCGAGGAGTGGCGCGCCATCGAACAAGCCGTCTACCAAGAACTGCGAGAGTGGAAGGACTAGCAGGGCGCTGAAGTAGTTTCACCCGGGTGGTTAGACACCACATGAGCGAACGTACTCACGAACGTCTTCTCCTTTCCGCCTCTGCATGGTAACTCGTCATTCACGTTCTTCCGGAACGCGGATGGGGAGCCGTTTCCCGTTGACGATCGTGAACCCGCCCGGGAATCTCAAGTCACTGTCCGAGCCGGGGATGCGAACATTCTGCCAAAAATTCCTCCCCTCCAGCTGGGGGTCTTCATGGATCTCCTTCACGGTGGCGACCGGATAGCCCAGCATGCCGCGATCCATCACCCTCTCATAGAACTCACGCTTGGTGACCGTCGCGAAGAAAGACCCGATGGGGGCCTCCAGCCGGTCTATCTCCTCCTGAGTCAGTTCCGGGACGGTGAAAGTACTCCAACCCATTTGCTTGAGCCAGTCGGGTGCCATGTCCCTCTCGTCCATCCAGACCACCAGCTCTCGGTTCGTGTGGCGCCCGGCCGGACCGCCGTAAATGATGAAATTGATCCAGCCGTCCTGACAAGGCCAAAGAACGCGCATGCGCGCCCCGGTCAGGGTGCGGCCGGTCATATAGATGCCAGTCCGTTCCGGATTGACTCGATTCAGATCCCAATAAATCGGAGCGTGGGCGACGGCGGCCATGGCAGCCACCTGAGCTGAAACGTCGACCTGCTGGCCCCGACCGGTAGACGACCGGTAGGCGAGAGCGGTGAGGGCGCCCATGGCCGCTTCCACCCCGGCCCACAGGGGGGCGGAGGGAAGGGTCACCCTCATGGGCTCCGCGCCTTCGTCTCCGGCCAGTGACATCACTCCCGCCAGCGCCATGATCTCGAGATCGGAGGCCAGAAAATCACGGTAGGGGCCCTCCTGTCCGAAAGGAGTGATGGAGACCAGGATGAGTCCCGGGTTGTCTTCGCTCAGGACCCGGTAGCCGAGACCCCAGGCGTCGAGCTTTCCGGGTGGAAACGTCTCCAGCAGAAAGTCCGTTTCCTTCGCCAGGGAGCGGAACCGATCCCGGCCCGCCTCGGTCTCGAGATCCAATTGGATCTCGCGCTTGTTCACATTGAAGGCCAGCCAGGACAGACTTTCCGCCGGACGGTTGCCGAGGCTGAGCTGCGGGGGCCATTTCCGAGACGGATCCCCACCGGGCGGCTCGATCTTAGTCACCTCCGCCCCCAGATCTCCGAGAATCCTCCCGGTCAAGAACCCGAGGGGTCCGGTGGCGTCGAGCACGCGATAGGATTCCAAGAGCATCGTCATGAGAACACGCCCTGGCCTTCGAGCTCCCGGTAGCGCTCTGGGGCGAGACCGAGCCAGCCGCAAAAGATCTCTTCGTTGTTCTCGCCGAGACAAGGAGCCGGCTTGCGAACCCGTCCCGGGGCTTCGGCCAGCTGAAAAGATCCCATCCGATAGTGGTGTTCCCCCATCTCCGGATGGCCCTGCTTCTGCCAGACGTGGCGCGAAGCGATTTGAGGGTCGGAAAAGAGCTCCCGCATGGAGCGGACGGCCGCCGCATGGATCCTGGACGCCTGCAATCGATGCATCAGCTTCTCGGCGTCCTCTTCCCAAGTCCATTGGGAGATCAAGTCATTCAACTCCGTCTCGTGTGCCCGTCGCTCCGACACTTCGGAAAAACGCGGATCCTTGGACAAGGCAGGCAGGCCGGCGGCGATACAGAACCGCTGCCACTCCTCCTCGTCCCAACAACTGATGACGCACCAACACCCCTCTCGACAGGGGTAGCAGCCATGCGGGATCGCCACCGGATCTCGATTGCCGTTTCGCCGCGCCACCTTCCCATTGGCCGCGTACTCGAGCAAGGGAGCGGTGACGAACTGAAGCCCTGCCTCATACTGAGAAAGGTCGATATGAGCACCTTCGCCGGTGCGACGCTGGTGGTCGAGCGCCGCCAGGACCGCGATGCCGCCGAAGGCGACCGCAATGAGATCGATGAAGGGGCCGTAAATGAAGAGGGGTGGGCCGTCTGCCCTGCCGATGAGCTCGCTGAATCCACTCAGCGAAGACAGTTGAGAGCCGAATCCCGGATGATCGGCGTAGGGCCCGGTTTGCCCCATGTTGCTGGTGCTCAGCAGAACCAGCCGTGGGTTTCGCTCCCGGAGCTGCCGGTAGCCGAAACCCAATCTCGCCATGACGCCGGGGCGCATGTTCTCGATGACGAAGTCCGATTTCTCGACGAGGCGATGCGCAAGCTCGAGCCCTTGCGGGTGTTTCAGGTTGAGGGTCACCCCGTACTTCGAGTCGTTCCAGAAAGCGAAAGCACCGGCACGGTTCAACCCCACCTTGTCATCCTTGAAGGGGGGGTAATGCGTGCGAAGTCCGTCGGGTCGTTGCGCCGACTCTACGTGGATGACCCGGGCGCCGAAGTTGGCGAGATACTTCCCGATTCCCGGGCCAGCAGCGAAACTACCGAACTCGACACCGGTGACTCCTTCGAGTGCGTCCTGCATTCTTCACGATAGGCTGTCGACTCTTTCCGTCCTCAGTTTCCCACTCTTCGACATCACGCCGTCCCAACGGGGTGCCTCGTCGAGATGAATCCCCAGCTGATCCAGCACTCGCATCACCGTCTGATCGACGATCTCGGCGATCGTTTGCGGACGATTGTAGAAGGCCGGCACCGGTGGGGAGATCACCGCTCCCATGCGCGACAGCTTCAGCATGTTCTCGAGATGCACCTCGTTGAGAGGCGCCTCGCGAACCACCAGCACTAATTTTCGTCTCTCCTTCAGAGTCACGTCCGCTGCCCGGTGAACGAGGTTATCGCTCACTCCGGTCGCGATGGCAGCGAGCGTCCTCATGCTGCAGGGGGCAACGACCATGCCTGACGTTTGGAACGAGCCGCTCGATATTTTGGCTCCCTGGTCGTTCGGAGCACAGGTGTGGGTCGCCATCTCTTGCACTTGCTCGTCCGTGTACGGCGTCTCGTGAAGGAGCGTTCTCGTCCCCCACTTGCTGATGACCAGGTAGGTCTCGACGTCCGTCTCGCGGAGCATCTGCAGGAGCCGGACCCCGTAGATTGAGCCGGTGGCACCGGTGATAGCGACGATGATGCGGCGCGGCGTCGATTGCGTCATGGACTCAAGTCCTTCCCCTCATCGTGGGAAAGGTATGACCATTGACCGAGTACCATCGAAACGCCTTGCCTGTCAATCGGAAAGAGAGCTTGCGCAGCAGCTCGACCTCTAAGAGCTGGTCATGCTCCGATCTCTGCCTTGTGAGCGGCGTCGTGCTCCGCCATCATGAGCGGCAGATCGCACAGGGACACCTCACCGACGCCTTCCTGCGTGCCGGCTCTGGACCAATCCTCGACCTCGAGCGATCGAAGAGCAGCAATGTTAGCGAGGCGGGCCTCTCGGAACGCCTCGATGCCCTTCCCAAGGGACTTCTTGTTGTACCCACGCTCATTGGCCAGGCGCGCCCCGTCGAAGTCCGGCAGAAGAGGATGGTTTTCCCGCAGTAGCCGCTGGATTCTGACGCCAAAACCCTCTCGTTCCAAATCGGCGAGGTGCCACGACTGCTCGACCGGCGAGAATGTGCCATCCGGGCCGCGGGTGGTGCTCTCTTCGGGCGTCAACGTGACAAAACGCTCGGCGAGGAACCTTGGCATGTCCTCGAGCTCGCTCCACAACGTGTCCCTCTCGATACGTGTGAGACGAAGGTACTTCATCCTGCTATCTCCCAAGTGCATTGTAACAGGCGAAAGTGAAGCAGCAGATATCTCTCGTCGTTAAATCCCCCGGAAATCTCGTCCGCACGATCAAACCTTCTGTGCAACCAGAAGTAGCAACGGCGATCCGACCTCGTACCGATCGCCGTCCAACGATCCGAAAAGATCCTGCGTCTCGAGACCGGCCTCTCGCAGGAATTCCCGAACTTCGCGCACGGTGTAGACCCAATGCAAGCCCTTTTGTGTTTTTGTCTCGCCGTCGCGCACGAAGGTGTAGGTTGTCTCAATGCAACTCTCGGCGACGTGGTAACGATTCTCTTCCAGGAACAGAATGTCCTCGACTTGGGCCCATTCCCGCTCCCGAAACCTCGGCAGAATGCACTCGGCTGCCATGCCGTAGTCCAGGGCAAGGTGGCCCCCCGGCTTGAGAGCGCGGGACACTGCCTGGAGAAATCCCCGCGTGCCGTAGGGGTCCAGATACCCGAAGCTGTTTCCGAAGCAGAAGCCGGCGTCAAACTCGGATTTCCAGGACAGATCTCGCATATCTGCGTTCCGCCACTCGATTTCTAGGCCCGCATCGATAGCGGCAGCTCGACCCTCCTCGATCATCTGCGGCGATAGGTCGACGCTGGCCAGGCGATACCCCCGAGACGCCAGCTCCAAGGAGTGTCGTCCGTAGCCGCACGGCACGTCGAGCGCTCGAAACCCCGCCTGGAGCCTGAGAACGCGCTCGAGGAAGTCCACCTCGAGGCGTGTTTGCTCCGGGGAGACAGCCTTGCGCCACATTTCGAGCGCAATTCCTTGAAAGAAGCTCTCATACCACTTCGGATCCACTTCATGTCCCCCGTCTGTCACCGTGGCAAGGCGTGAGCTGGGACGCGACGATCCGCCATTGCCGTATATCGCTCACTTCATGATGCTCGAATTTCGAGATTGGGGTCAGAGAACCGCGCTAGAACGATCTCCTTCGTGAGCACTTCACCGCTGGCGCACAGTCAACGGGGGGTCCTTCGCCCGGGCTCGGTCTAACACCGAGATCGGCGGCGCTCCGTCTCGCCGTGCGCCGTCCGCTACATCTGGGTGTTCGGCGGCATTCCCTTACACTCGATACCCAACACCAATAAGAACGCCGCGACTGTAGTCGAAGTGGGACCCGAACGAGCGACGGAGCTTCTCGCGCGCTTTCGCAGCGAAGCGCCCCCATTTGTCAGGGCCCAAAGCGTCCTGAGCAAACCGGCTCCCTGAACTGAGCTCGCGGTCGGCAATGTAGCGGTCGATGGAAAGACTACACTCCAACGCGATCCTGTGTACTTCGACACGGACAAAACCGGCTGCTGTCAGCGCAGTCCTGACGTTCTCCACTTTCTCGAAATAGCCCTCCGACGGCGCCACTCCGGCAACTGCTTCCTGAAGCCGGTCCTTCGAGACGGCTTCGGCCAGAAGCTCGCTCCAGGCTTGGCTGTAGGGATCGGTGTTCGCACTCCAACTGGTCACGACGAGGACACCGGACGGTCTCAGGACACGGTACGCTTCCAGCAGAGCCGCTCTGTAATTCAGGAGGTGAGACAGCACGAAGCTTGCCGTGACAACATCGAAGATGGCGTGCCGGAAGGGTAGGGCCGTAGCCTCGGCGGCCAGCACCCGCAGTTTCGGCATCGTCTCCCTCGCCAAGGAAAGCATGCCGATTGAGCGGTCACAGCCGATCACGCCCGCAAGCTGACCCACGCGAGCGCCGAGGGACCTCGGAACAATACCTGTGCCGGTTCCGATGTCGAGCACGATGGCTCCCGCTGCGGGAGGTATCATTGCCCAAATGTGCCGACCGACCGCCTCGAAACGAGTCCCCCAAACATCGTCGTACCGTCGGGCAATGTGATCGTATGAACGCCAGCTAGTCACCCTCGGGCATCCCTCGGGAGGGTGTCTTCCAACACCCCTATGTCCACCAAACGCTGAGATCAGCGGCCAGGCTCCGTTGGGACGGCATCTACAGCTGACTCAAATGCGATGAACAAGACGCAGGGTGCGCTGCTTACGCAGGAGGCGCTATGCGGCAGCTTGGCGGGCCCGTATGCATACATGCCAGGCTTGAGCTCGAGCTTCGCCTGACCTTTGTAGTTGACGTGGAGCTCTCCCGCTACCAGCACCATCCGCTCAGCCGACGTGGGCCAGTGGTCCGGGACGCCGGCATTGGCGGGCAGCTTGAGGAATGCATCGGCATTCGCTTTCGCTGGATCGCCGTGAAGAACTGCAAGACCGCAACCCGCCGGCATGAAGGGTGGGCACGGCCCCCACTGGAGCTGAGCATCTTGGGCGCTACGCGTCAGAGCCTGCTCCTGGGCAGGCGCTTGCGCAAAGGCCC
>Ga0214473_10010200_pt1 | contig 11064 bp, 5 predicted proteins | sample RVTome_7_FD_203509 | JGI IMG/M metagenome (GOLD analysis project Ga0214473, IMG submission 203509) | Soil microbial communities from uranium-contaminated site in the Upper Colorado River Basin, Wyoming, United States - RVT98D197 | ecosystem: Environmental > Terrestrial > Soil > Contaminated >...
TTCGCCGTACCACCGCAATGATTGATGCCCCGCCGTTCGATGGCACGGGCCGCCCGGTGCGACCTGTTGGAATGATTTGTTCAGCATTTCGACCGAGCGACGACAGCACGCTCTTTCCGTACTTAGTACCTGCGAATCTATTTGCCGTCCAATCATTGCGGCAACTCGCTTCAATCTATCGCAATCAGCTAAAAAACGAAGCGTTCTCCGCGGGGTGTACTGCATTGGCCGACGAAGTGCAAACAGCTACTGATTCCTTCGCCATCATTTCCCATCTCGATTTTGGTGACATCTATGCTTACGAGGTCGATGGCTTCGGTAATGCTGTATTTTGGGACGACGCCAACGTGCCGAGCCTAATGTCGTTGGCGTATTTGGGAATCCACGAGCCGAACGATCCGCTCTACGTTCGCACGCGCGCGTTTCTACTCAGCGAGCACAATCCATATTTCCTTCGTGGAACGGCCGCGTCGGGCCAAGCCAGTCCTCACACGGGCAAGGAACGCATCTGGCCGATGGGGATCATCCTGCGGGCATTAACGAGCACGTCGGATGCGGAGATTGCCGGGTGTCTGAAGTCTCTCAAGCAGACGCACGCCGGCTCAGGTTTTATGCACGAGGCGTTTCACAAAGACAATCCAGCCGACTACACGCGCGATTGGTTCGCTTGGGCGAATACGCTGTTTGGCGAATTGATCGTGCGTATTCACCGGGAGCGCCCCGAATTACTCGCGCGCCACTACTGACACCAGATTTCACGCATCGCTTGTGGTCTCTCATCGGCGGTTCAAAAGTGAGCCCACAGGCGAAGTTGATCGTATGTTCGTCCAAGGAGATACACGTTATGAGATCTTTCGTTGTGCGTGCCGCGATGTTTGTTTTCGGATTTGCGGTAGGGTTACCGGCGTCGCAAGCCGCGCATGGGCCAAACATTGTCTTGATTCTATGTGACGACCTGGGTTACGGCGACGTTCACGCGTTCAATCCCGATCGAGGAAAAATTGCCACGCCATGTATCGATACGTTGGCGACGGAAGGAATGATGTTTACCGACGCCCACGCGCCCTCGGCCGTCTGTTCGCCAACTCGTTACAGCATCCTCACCGGCCGGTATAACTGGCGCAGCAGGCTCCAGTCGGGTGTATTGGGAGGCATGGCAGAACCATTAATCGCACCTGACCGAATGACGGTCGCAACTTTCTTGAAGGATCAGGGGTATACAACCGCATGCATCGGCAAATGGCACCTAGGTCTGGATTTCGGCCCGCGAAAATTCACGTCGCCGCTAACGAATGGACCGTTGCAGCACGGGTTCGACCACTTTTTCGGCATTTCGGCATCGCTCGACATGCCCCCGTACGCTTGGATCGAGGACGATCGGTTTCCGGAGTCGCCGACCGTCAGAAAAGGCTGGACGCGCGTCGGACCGGCAACGCCGAGTTTTAAGGCAGATGACGTACTGCCGAGATTGACGAAAAAGGCCGTCGAATACATCCGGACCCACTCTAATTCGCGTGATCAGCCGTACTTCTTGTACTTGTCGTTCACCGCTCCTCACACGCCGATCGTGCCGCTGCCAGAGTGGAAGGGAAAGAGTGGACTTGGCGACTATGCCGATTTCGTGATGCAGACCGACGCGGCCGTTGGCGAAGTGCTAAAGGCAATCGACGAAAGTGGTCAGCGCGAGAATACGATCGTGTGTTTTGCGAGCGACAACGGGTGTGCACCGGCCGCTCGTCCAAAAGAGCTTGAGGCCACGGGGCACTACCCAAGTGCAGAATTCCGCGGCTATAAATCCGACATTTGGGAAGGCGGCCATCGCATCCCACTCATCGTCCGCTGGCCGGGTGTAATCTCGCCAGGCTCAAAGTCTGCGCAGCTGGTCGGGCTGGTCGACCTATTTGCCACAACGGTTGACATCGTGCAAGGAGAGCATCCCGAGAGTGCCGCGGAGGATTCTTTCAGTATGCTTCGCATCCTAAAGGGACAGGATACGCCGATACGTGCTTATGACATTTATCATTCTATTAACGGCTGTTTCTCCGTTCGTGAAGGAGACTGGAAACTGGAGCTCTGCTCCGGATCAGGTGGATGGGGTTCGCCACGGGAGAACCAGGCTGCAGCCAAGCACTTGCCGAAGGTTCAGCTCTACGATATCGCCAATGATCCTGAGGAGAAAAACAACCTAGAAGCCGAGCACCCAGCGGTCGTCACGAGGCTGACTCAGATCTTACAAAAAGCAATCGACGATGGACGAACGACGCCAGGACGCCCCCTGAAGAACGACGTTGCGATCGAGATGTACAAATAGGCCAGTTGTCACTGCGAAGGGTGGCTAATGAAGGGCTCGGTAGAATCAGAGGATGTTAGGCTAAGGAAGTGGTTCGTCAATCTTTCGCAGGGAATGAGCGATTAGGGAACGAAATGCTGTCCCGTTGCTGTTTCGTCGACATTAAGCGCTGCTGGATCTGCGCAGATCGAGGGTCCTCAGGGGAAATCTCGCGTAGCGCACGAAGCGTCGCCATCGCGGCGTCAAAATGCGAAGTATCGGTGTCAAGCTCAAACTGGCGCTCTTGGATGAGCGCGAGGGCCATCCGATATTGATAGCTTGCCGGAGCTAAATCACACGCCTTCTGGAGCGCCGAAGCGGCTGCCGCGTGCTCAGCCAATTGGAATAGTATCAGACCAAGACGATAGTGGGTGTCAGCGCTGTCGGGCAACAAGTCGGCGTCACGTTCGAGTAGTTCGACTTCCGCTTGACGTAGGCGTCGCACTTCGGCGGTATCGCCGCTTTCCCTGGCCAACAGGTTCGCAAGCTCTGTACGTGGGCCGGTGAGATACGGCTCAACGCGGATTGCGTCCCGAAACTGCTTGGCCGCCTCATCTGTGTTTCCGAGCTGTAGTGCAAGCCAGCCGAGATTGATATGTGAGTGGGCGCGCTCAAGCGTTAGCTGCTGAGCCTCGCGGAATTCAATCACTGCACGATCGAAAGGGCCGCGGAATTGCTCTGGCAGGCTCTCTCGGCCTACTGGCAAGAGTCGTCGAGCTGCCGCCAGACGCACCGCCCGAATCGGATCGCTCAGTCGTTCCCCGAGCAGGCGGACAACTTCGTCTTTCGATTTACCGCCCGAAAGAACGCGTACTGCCTCGGCTCGCACGAGAGGATTCGGATCTTCCAATGCAACCAACTGTGCGGCGATACTTGCTTCAGTGAGGTATTGACCGGTGAGGTTTACTGCTGTCGCACGCACGATCGCAGGCAAATCGGGCCGGGCGATAACTTCGGCAAGCAATTCGTCTCCGTTCGGCAGACCGCGGTTGCCGGCAGCGATGGCCGCGGTCCAATGCGGATCATCGCGCCGCATGTCGCCATACCATTCTCGCACTTTTGCGGCAGCCCATTCGGACGTTTCATTCGGCTTAGTGTGGCAGTCGATGCAGGCATTCGGCGTGCCGAGCGTCACACTAAGATCCGGACGCGGCACGCGGAAGCCATGGTCGCGACGATCGTCAACGACCATGTAGGTTCGCATCGGCATGTGGCACTCGATGCAGCTGGCTCCCGTCGAACCGCTCGGATGGTGGTGATGGTCTAGCGTGTCGTACTTCGCCGGGAGATGGCACTGGGTGCAAAGTTGATTTCCAGTGAACTTCAATTGGAGGGAGTGTGGATTGTGGCAATCGGTACAACGGACGCGTTGGGCATGCATCTTGCTTTGCAGAAACGAGCCGTATTCGTAGACCTCGTCATCGATTTGGCCGTTGTCGTGGTAGAGGCCACCAATTAGCAACGCTGGCTCGAAGTAGTCGAGAAAAGGTTCGCCGGGTCGAAAGTTGGGGCGAATAGCGTGTCGGTGCGAATGGCACTTGGAACAAGTTTCGATTTGTGCTGTCGGATCGTCGCCTTTGAGCTTCGCCAGTCCATAGCCACGTTCGTTGCCCCACAACGGCCACCAGCGGTCCGCCATTTCCACATGCGCGCTGCCAGGACCGTGGCACTCTTCGCAACTGACATCGATTTCGGCAAACGTCGTATGAAAGGCGTCGGTTTCGAAGTCGTAATTCTTTTGAAGATCGGTTGAATGGCACTCGGCGCAGGTGGAATTCCAGTTTTGTGCTATTCCGGTCCAATGAGCCGGATCGTCGTGCGCGAACCGCTCGTTGGGTGCGTCGGGTGGGGTAACTTCAAACCATTCGTTCTTGCGCGTATTCCAAGCAACGCGGAGCACTTGAATCCGGCCTCGCGGGAGTTCGACCATGTATTGCTGCAAAGGTTCGACGCCGAATGTCCACCTGACCTCATAATCATGGTAGTGTCCGTCAGGACCTTCCGCGTTGACAAAGTATTTGCCATCACGTCGATAGAAACGCGTGGTGACCCCGAACCGCTCAAAGACCGCACCGTCGAAATTGCCGAGCACCGTTTCGTCGGTCGCAATTTCCATTGCCCGGTCGTGGTGTGAGTTCTTCCATTTACCAAATTCGACTTGATGACACTTGGCGCAAGTTTGGCTGCCAACATAACGGGGCGAGCTCAGCGTGTTTGTCGGCGGCTGATCGCGCCACCGCCAGGCTGCACTTCCGAAAGTTGCGAACGTCACACCAGCAACGATCAAAATAGCAGCCGTTCGCGACATTTCGGCTCTCTGTGGTGATCGGATTAGCAGTGGTACAAATGCGCCCGTGAGTTTGCCAGCTTCACTTTTGGCTTGGCCGCTTCAGAACGCATGGGAAGTTATCTGGCGCTTCTCGAAACAATGGTGAATGCACGGCGCACTCTCAAATCAAAATAGATTGCCATATGGCCTTGCCTGAACCGCTGGATTGGTGAATCGAGTAGCCAGCGGAACGCTGCCAAGATTGAAAGGTGCATCCGGATCCAACACGTGATCGTAGTCAAGTAGCGAATTGGGCGACGAGGCCGGCTTCCAATACGCGGCGCAGGGCCGTCCTGGAACCTGCGCGTGGCCCAAATAGAAATCCATTATTCAAACTAAGCCCCGTCAATCGCCGCCATGCATTAGTGCTGCACAACCGAATCATTGAGCATCGGCACAAGTGGCTCAGCTTCGTAGATTGCCGCCTCGAAATCTCATTTGCGATTTCGCCAGCCCCACGACACGAACCAGATTGCGCCTCGTTCGGTCGCTCACCTGGTAGGTTAAATGTCTGCTCTTGCGCGCCGTGTAGCGGCACTAACGCGAACCGTCGGCATCTGTATGTGACGGAGACGGGCGGAGAGTCGAAATGCGCTTCTTCGAATGCTCGTTGACATCCATATCCCACGTCGTCCACTCATTGACCAGGGAATTGAGCAGATCAAGTTTCACATCTGCCAGATTGTGCGTTTCGCCCGGATCCTTTTCAATATCGAAGAGTTCCCATGCGCGTCGTGTGCGGCGTACAGCCTTCCAATTCCCCTGCCGGATGCCACGACCGTCCATATGAGCAAAGTAGAGCGTGCGATCATTGGGCAACGACCGTCCCGCGAATAGAGGCGTCAGACTGATGCCATCTTGAATTGTGTTCGGCAGTTGCTGTGCGTTGGCAAGATCTAGGCAGGTCGGCGCGATATCGACAATATGACCAAACTCACGTACAAAGCTGCCCGAAGCGGCCTTGAGCCCGTCCGGCCAATGAATGATCAAAGGCGTGCGGCAACCACCTTCGTAAGAATCCATCTTCCAGAAGCGCAGCGGCGTATTCGATGCACTTGCCCAAGCAGGTCCGATGCCGGCAAAGCTCTCGTCGGAACCTAGCTTATGGCGATTTTCGGGCAGCCGCAGGTCGGTGTCTCGAAGCGCCTCACGCCCGTCGCGCGTGCCGCCATATCGATCGTATCCCGCAGTCCCCGGAATTTCCGGCGAGGCCCCGTTATCCGACAAGAAGAAGATGACCGTGTTGTTGAGCTGGCCGGTAGCGCGAAGGCTCTCCACAATGCGACCAATTCCCTGGTCAACGAAGTCGACCATTGCGGAGTGAACCTCCATTTTTGCCGCCTCGTATTCACGCTGCGACTCCGGAATCTGCTCCCATTTTCGCTGTCGACCAGAAATTGCGCCCAACGTAACATCTTTGCCGAACAGGCCGATTTCCTGTTGTCGTTTGAATCGTTCGCGGCGCAATGCATCCCAACCACCGGCATAGCGCCCGCGATACTTGGCGATCTCGTCAGCCGGCGCTTGGATCGGCCAGTGGGGTGCAGTGTAGGACACGTACAAGAAGAACGGACCGTCCGAATTGGCGAAATCGCGAATGTATTCGACCGAACGATCGCTGATTGCATCCGTCGCATAGAAGTCCTTCGGGACGCTTCGGACTGGTTTTTCGCCGTCTACCAGACTGAAAGGGTCGAAGTGATTTACGACTCCCCAGATCGTGCCGTAGAACCGGTCAAACCCTCTGCGACTTGGATAGCTCTCAATTTCGGCAAATGGGATATCCAGATCAATCTCGTGGTTCATCCAAAGGACGCGCTGCGCTTCCTTCGGAGTATCGGGCAATTCCGAAAGATGCCACTTTCCGACCATCGCGGTCGAATAGCCGGTCTCGCGAAGGGTCTCGGCAAGAGTTGGCACATTCGTCTCCAATGTCCTCCCAAATTCGGCCATGCCGACACGTTGCGGATACATGCCGGTAAGCAGGCTAGCTCGCGATTGGCAGCAACGCGAACAGTTGTAAAACTCTGAGAAGCGGACCCCGTTCGCCGCCAAGCCGTCGATATTTGGCGTCTGGATCTCTCCTCCATAACAGCTGGGATCTGAGTAGCCCATGTCGTCGGTGACAATCACGACGAAGTTTGGACGCCCTTGGCCAGATGGTTCCTCCGCCACACTCCTGGTGGAAGCGAATCCGCAATACAATGTAGCACTCGCCACAAGAATCAACCCAATCCGCATTCGCATTTTCCTCACTTCTCCGCGGGCATCGGTCCAGGGGTTTCAATGTCGTACTTCTGTGCCAACCACACGCACATCGTCTCCGCCTCTTGGGCCGTTAGCGCGGCGTCGTAAACCAGAATTTCCGCAATGTCGCCGGTAAATCCGAAGCCGTGGCGACCGTAGTGCGATCCCAAATATCTTGGCGAGTCAGTCGATCCGACATCGGGGGCATCCAAAGATTCAGAGATCAAATTGCCATCAACGTACAGCCTGGCGATCGAATGCTGAGTATCGAATGAGTAGACGGCGACATGTGCGCTGCCGTCGACCGGGAGATCGCTGCGCAGGCGACCAACATCGACAGGTACGGGCTTCTGAAACAATAAGCCCAGGTGGACTCGGGCCTCTAGCCGGGCGTCGTCGTTAACCTGCAAAACGGTATGCGGTGGCCCGTTTAGATTAAGCAACTGCACGCCAAGTTCTCGATAGTCACTTCGCTGTCGCACTAGCTCACGCGCCGCGTCGCGGTCGACCCGAAAGACAACCGCCGACGTTTGATCGGCACCTAAGTGGATCGGCTCCGTCACCAGCGACTTGAATCCGTCGAATCGCAACGCCGGACGACCGCCAATTGCGTCGGGCACCCAAATTGGACGTTTCTCCGCGGCGACTTGCCAAGCATCTTCAGACTTAACATTGGAAGAATTGAGATTGTCGCCCCACGACGAGACATTTCCGCGCTGGTCACGCTGGACTCGGCTGGCGGCGTGAAACCAGAGAGCCAATCCGCGTCCAGCAGGCGGAGGGTCGAGCGGTGCCTCCTCGCGCGAAATAGCGGATCGCATAAATCGCTCTGGCTGGGCATCAATCGAGTCACTCACAGCGCCAGAGGCGGACTGTGCCCAGGCTTCGCCAGTTTCAAGCAAGATGTTTTTCATTTCTCCGACGCCCGCCAGCACGGGTTCTGCAATTACTTTTCCGCTAAAGACGTGAGTCTCGACGGCGCCGCCAGCGGAAACGATCATGCCAAACTCCGTGCCCAGGTCGACAAAATCACCCGCATGGGTTTCAATTCTGAAACCCCGCCCCCTTGGCGGCACTCGCGCACTGAGTTGGCCTTCCAGCAGACGAGCGCTCAAATCCGACGTGGCGATCAACGTGGCCGGTCCGTTGAGCGTCAATTCGGCGCCGGAGTTGAATTCAATCACCAACAGCCCGCGCGCGAGATTGATTTGCTGACCGGTGGCGATGTCGGCCGAGGTCTCCACGCTCCAGCTTTCCTCTTCCCAATCGCAGTCGATCTTCTTGACTACGCGAGCGACGACGCCACTGGTTTGAGATGATACGGTGGGCACAACGCCCGAGTCCGACGCCACTCGCTTGTCGTCATGGCGCCAATCGGACACGAGTGCAAACACCGCCAACAACGTTACTGCGGTGGCCAGTAGAAATGCCATGTATCGGAGGGACGAACGCCGACGGCCAGCGTTCAAGCGCGGTGGTGCATTCTGATCGGGCGTGTTGGCAATCGGTTCGACCGTGCTTGGATTTGGCGTGTCGACCGACGATCCGTCGCCAAATCGCTGCTCGACTGCCTGGATGGCGCGCAGTTCTTCTCTGGAAAACGGTCGGACGGGTGCCTCCTTGTCAATCAACTCTTGATGAATGCGAAGCCAAGCGAAATAGCACTCAGCAAGCGCGGGATCATTTCGCAGTAATTCGCCCAACTCGGCAACTCGCTCGGCGTCGAGTCGTTGCTCGAGCAAGTCATTCAGGAGTTGGAAATCCTTGGCATCCATCGAACGTCTCATTTTCAGGTAGGGTTTGTAGAGTTGGTCAGCTGGCCGGCGTTCGTTCTTCCGCACGCAAAGTTCGTTCCACGCACTCAGCCAAGGCGCGGCGGATGCGACACAGCGATTGGGAAACGCTGTTCTCGGGGCGTCCGAGTCGCACTGCAATGCCGGCGACCGATGCGCCGGGACGGTAGCGCGCCACAATCAATTCACGGTCTGCGTCCTTAAGCTTTTCGAGACAGCCACTCAGGACCTCCTTGTCACGTCCCGTTGGCTCGGGACATTCCGAAAATCGCTCGGCAAGTTCCTCAAGCAAATGGGGATCCAGTGTAGCGATCCGGTGTGAACTGGTTCGGCGATGTCGAAGAACGGACAGTCGAGCAATTTCTCGTGCCCAAGCAAAGAAGTTGGTGCCCTGTTCGTATAGATCGAATTTGCGCCAGAGCACGATATTCGTTTCCTGCAACAAGTCGGCGGCCGTATTCGGGTCAAATACGAGCGCCAGAATGTAGGCGTGCAGACCGCGTTGCGATTTGGCGAACAGGCGCAGGAATTCGACTTCCCGAGAATCATCGCTGCGGTCCCCGAACGTGCTGTCACCGTCCGCCATACCGACTCTCCCGCAGGTCGTAGTTGGCCGATCCCGCACCAAGTGGCAGTCCTCGAAGCTGAATCGAAAGGCTTGAATGTTGCGGCCGCGTAGCATACCTCCCCCCAAGATCTGTCGTGGGAAGCCCACCCCGGCAGTTTGGACTTCGACCGAATCTATAACAACTCAGCACCCTGCAATCTGATCCGGATTCTCGGAAGAATGCGTCAAAAGGTCGGCTATCGGTTAGCATTGGCATCCTGCGGGGGCGAAGCGGGGATTTTGTACGAAACTTTAATTTTTCCAATCAGATTTCGCGTCCTGGAGTCATCATATCCATGAGTCGTCGTCCCATTCTACAAATTCCTGAGTTGTGAAGTGAAGGAATTGGACGCGCTCGTCCCGCCTCAGGCCTCCTCGTGAGGATCGGCGGATCGGCTGGGAAGTCTCCTCGCATTGACTCGAATCTAATAGAGAAGAGTACTTATGGCTCTGGGGTGGAGTAGCCTGCACCTTGGCAGGATCGGGGTTCGTATCAACCTGAGTAGCGAGCCAGCAGGTTGGTTCCGCGCCGCGAGAGGCGCCATGGTCCTGGCAGCATTTGTCCTGGCAGCATTTTGTGTTGTGACTTTGAGTCGTGCCTCCGACCGTCCCAACATCCTGGTAATCATGGCAGACGACCTTGCCTATTCAGATACCTCGCCATTTGGTGGTGAGATGTCGACGCCCAACTTGGAATCTATGGCACAGAACGGCGTGCGCATGAGCAACTTCTACACTGCCCCGCGGTGCTCGAATACTCGGGTGAGCATGCTCAGCGGACTGCAGTCGCACGTCGCGGGACTGCCTAATCTCGCCGGCGATGGCACGCAGTTGCCGAAGAACCACGTGTTTGTCTCGGAAGTGCTACAAGCCAGCGGTTACCATACCTATATGGCCGGCAAATGGCACTTGGGTAGTACTACAAACTTTGGTTCGATACCGGGCGGACATGTGCGTGACCCGCGGGTGCGTGGATTCGACCACTATTGGGGCTTCACTGAGAGCCACAGCCAGGACACTTTTCAGGGATCGTATCGGCTGCTATCGGACGAGGTGCCTGAGCGAAGCTATACGATAAGCTCTGGAAATGGCCAGCCGGGCACATTCTACCAAACCGACGCGATTGGCGACTACACGCTCGATTTTTTTGAACACAGTCGGCAGAAGAATATCTCAGAAGGCACGGACGATCCCTTCTTCACCTATGTAGCATTCGGTGCACCCCACTTTCCACTGCAGGCGCGCGACGAATGGGTCGACCCACTGGTAAGTCGATACGAAGTGGGGTGGGACCAGATTCGTGAAGATCGTTTGACGCAAATGAAGGCATTGGGGTTGGTAGACGCGAGCGTCGCGCTAACGCCGCGGGGCGACGTCCCAAATACAAACCACGGCGAGGGGCTGCACCAAATCCGCGCCTGGGATTCTCTTAGTGCCGATCGGCAGGGCGACCTCGCTCGCCGCATGGCGATCTACGCGGCGATGGTCGAACGCGTGGATTACAACGTTGGTCGAATGCTGGACGACTTGGAAAGTAACGGCGAACTCGACAACACGATCATTGTGTTTCTTTCGGACCACGGCGGTAACGGCGAGTGGCACGAGTATGGATTCAATGCCAGTGAAACGCCGCAGACCGGCGCCGCCTTGGAAAGCATGGGCACTACCACGAACGCGGTTGACGAAGATATTTTCTACGGCACGGGCTGGGCCAACGTCGGCAATACACCGTTTCGCAATTACAAACACTTTGTGCATG